>Ga0302324_100013473_pt1 | contig 16576 bp, 15 predicted proteins | sample Palsa_T0_1_FD_201949 | JGI IMG/M metagenome (GOLD analysis project Ga0302324, IMG submission 201949) | Peat permafrost microbial communities from Stordalen Mire near Abisko, Sweden - Palsa_T0_1 | ecosystem: Environmental > Terrestrial > Soil > Palsa > Peat permafrost | place: Sweden: Abisko...
TTAAAAAAGTCTTACGGCGGCGGGCTACAGACAAGCCACATCCGCGCAGTCACACTTTCCTTAACCCGTGCCGCCCCTCCTTTGCCTCGCTTGCCTTGTTCCACCAACGCGTCCAGCGGCTCACTCGGCTTCCCGAGGGCGAGGATGGATGGTATGCAGAACGTCCGTACCTCGACCTCTTCACAGGGAAGCCACGTTTTGCCGTCACCACCGAAAATTGTTTGGGTTGGAGGCAAGGACACCGACCGACAAACGCTCGAGACATTGATCAAAGAGTCGAAGCTAGGCGAGCTCAGCTACGCTTTGCCGGCCGAGGCCAATGAAATGATCAGGAAGCGTTCGATCGACGTACTGCTGGTTGACGTCATGCAAGCCGGCGCCGATATTCAAACGCTCTTGCGCACGGCGAGCGCGGCGAACGGCACACCCTTCCACGTCCCGGTCTTGATCACGGCACCCGCGGGCAACCCGGATCGAGTTCAGGCCTGCCTCGCGCGCGGCGCCGAGGATTTCCTGACCACGCCGTTCGACGACAAGAATCCGCTCCTCGTCACCCGGCGCCTGATACTCGCACTGCAGCGTAAACGCACCCCGAATTTCACCGTCCAATCGAGTTCGAAAGATCCCGACGAGACCGCGGTGCTTCAGCTCGTCACCGATGCGTCAGCGCGCTTCGTCCCGCGCGAGTTTCTCGACAACCTCGATAAGCAGACGATCGCCGAAGTCAAGCTCGGCGATCACGTCCAGCGTGACATGACGGTGTTCTTCACCGACATACGCGACTTCACCGCGCTCTCCGAGCAACTGACGCCGCAGCAGAACTTCAACTTCCTGAATTCCTATCTCAAGCACGTCACGCCGATCATCCGCAACCATCACGGATTCATCGACAAGTACATCGGCGACGCGGTCATGGCGCTCTTCCCAAGAAACGCCAACGATGCGCTCAACGCAGCGATCGAGATTCTGCATCAAGTCAATCGTTACAACGCCGGACGCCGGCGCGCAGGCTACGTACCGATCGAGATCGGCATCGGCATGCACCGCGGCGAGCTCATCCTGGGTACCGTCGGCGAAGGTAACCGGATGCAAACGACCGTCATAGCGGACGCAGTCAACGTTGCATCACGGATTGAGGGTCTCACCAAGACGTTCGGTGTCGGACTACTGCTGAGCAAAGCCGTGGTCGACGGCATCGACGCCGACAACAAGTTCATGCTGCGTCATCTCGGGGCGGTCAAAGCCAAAGGCAAGAAGCGCAGCGTCGAGATATACGAGTGCTTCAACCCCGATCCGCAGGAACTGCGCGAGCACAAACTTGCGACTCTCGAGCAGTTCGAGACCGCGATGGAAGATTTCCGCAAGGGACTTTTCCTCAGCGCCGGCTCGAAATTTTCGAAGATCGCTGAAGCCAACAAAGAAGATACCGTCGCCGCGTATTACCGCGACCGCTGCACGCTAACGGTCGTGCGCGATCGCGGACAAGGGCAATGGGACGGCGCCGAATCTATCGAGGTTAAGTAGCCTCTAGGCCTTAGCCAAGGCGGCTTCGCGGTTCTTGGCGAGGCGCTCGTCCACCATCTTGACGGTCTCGTCGAGGATTGGCAAGTGCATTCCCTTTTGCGCCGCTATGGCTTGTACGAGGCGGTCGACGCGTTCGATGTTCGGTGCGCCGGCGAAAAGCGCGCGCGCCGCCGATGACGGACGCGAGAGTCCGAGCGCAGCGGCTGCGTACTTCTCGAATGGTACGAGGTCGCTCGGCGAAGCGCCGAGCTTGATGCACAGCTCGCGAACCCAATCGTAGGTTTGACGCGATGCCTGCGGATCGGCATGGACTGCATCGCAAATCGAGCGTGCTTCATCCTTTTGCACGCAGCGATAATTGCCGGTGATCAACATCGCCCATTTAGCTAAAGGCACGAAGATTGAATCGTGCACTTTGAGCTTGACGGGCAGCTCGAGCTGCTCGTCGCCGTAGCGCACGTTCTCGATGTCTTCTTGCATGTCACGCAGTATCTGCGTGTGCGCATCGGAATTGAAACGCGCCGCTTTGAAGTTCGTCGGCAGCGTCACCTGCAGAACGTTCGGCGGCTCATCGGGCGGACGAAAAGCTTGCGGATCGGGACTGCACAGAGTGAACACGGCGGGATCGAAGTTTTGCCACACGCTGGCATCCGTATACGCGCTTTCGAGCGGTTTGTAGTCCAGGCCGGGGATCCGTTTGACGTACGTCAGGGGCGGCATGTTCATGATCGACATCGTCGGCACGTGCGAGAGCGCAACCGCGTCGAGCAGCTCGCGCGCACCCGGCGTGCGATACTGCGGCTCTTGCATCGCCAGCGCAATCAAGTCGTAGTCGCCCGGCTTCACGTTTGCGGGACCGTCGGCGACGATCTTACCGGGAAGCGTGCGCGAGTCGATCTCGACTTGCTGGTCTCTTCCTTTTATGGGCAGCCGAACGCGAACACCGTCGCGATTGATCGCTTCGACCTCCGGCGGCAAGCAGACAAGCGTTACGTCATGGCCCGCAAGCGCGAGCTTCGTACCAAGTAATGAACCGTAGGATGCACCCATGACCAGGGTGCGATACTTCTTCTTCACGAGCCGGTCGTTCGCGGGTCAGCTTCCCAGGCCCTTAGATGCAAATCCCATCTATGGGGGCACGAGGGCTCTCTAGCGGAGGACGGCTCGCGCCGTCACGGTTTTGCGTCCGATACGCGGACGCTCGGGCTCTCCGGGTTGTTCGAAGATCAGCTTGTCGCGCTGCATTGCAATGTTGAGCAGGATGCCGATCGCCGCGTAATCGGTTAGGATCGCCGAGCCGCCATATGACATGAACGGCAGCGGAATCCCGGTAATCGGCATGATCCCAATCGTCATTCCGACGTTGACCATAATGTGAAAGAAAATCATCGTCACGAGACCGGCCGCGAGCAAGAAACCGAAGCGGTCGCGATCCCACACACGATCACGATACCGTAGAGCGCGATCAGAACCGCAGCGCCGAGAAATCCGAGCTCTTCACCGAGGACAGTGAAGATGAAATCGGTTGAGTGCTCGGGGACGAAATTCAGCTGCGTTTGCGTGCCGTGGTACAGCCCCTTACCGAAGAGTCCGCCGTTGCCGACCGCGATCTTCGACTGATTGAGACTATAACCGGAGCCTTGCGGATCGAGCTTGGGATCGAGAAATACGAGCAGCCGCGCTTTTTGAAACGGCTTGAGGATCTTGTCGCTGCCAATCACGTAGAGCGCCGCGACGACGCCGGTCACCGCGTAGATGAGGAAATCGAGCAGATTCTCAACGCCGAAATAGAGCTGCGCGGTGAGAATCGCGAGCAGCACGAGCGTCGTTCCCAAATCCGGTTGCTTGAGGACGAGCAGTGCGGGCACTCCGACGGCGATAATCGGCAGCCAAAGATCCTGAATGCGACGATAGGTTCCGCGCGAGAGCAAGGCCGCGATCGAGATCGCGATGATCAGCTTCGCTGGTTCCGAGGGTTGAAATTGAAACGGACCCAGCGCGATCCAGCGGACCGCACCGTGCGCGGTATTCCCCTTGAACAAGATGAACGCGAGTAAGATCAGCATGACGATGTACAGCGGTAGCGCCAGCCGTTGCCAGCGGCGGTAATCCATAAACGCGAACCCTGCCATCAGTCCGATGCCGACCACGGCATACGCGATCTGTTTCTTGGTCTCGCCCAGCGCGATCGTGCTATGCGAGGTCGCCGACTGGATACAAACGATCCCGATCAGCGTGATCAAGATGCACGCGATTGCGAGGGGCCATTCGAACGAACGATACCAGGGCCGATCCACGATCTCTCCCTACTTGAAGATCGTAGACCGGCCCTCGGTAGGCGACCAACCCTTCACGATTCCGGCCCGCCCGACGGCGGCATCAGCGGAGTGAAGGATGGGTCTATTGCGCCGGAGCGGTTTGGGACGCTCCGGACGCTTTTCGGCGGCGTCTTTTGCGCGGACGCCGGCCAAAATTGTCACTGTTGTGGCCGTTCACGCTGACGGTCTCCAGGACGCTCGTCTCCTCTTTGGGCGAGCTTTCTTCTGGCTCACGCGGTTTGAGCGAGACAATCGGGATGCTTGCGAGCATCGCGATCCCCTCGTCTTTGTGCTCGAAGCTGACGTCGCTGTGTGCCTCGTCAACCTCCACATAGCGTGAGATGACCTCGAATATGTCGCGACGCATCGCTTCGATCACGTCGGGCGCGAGCGCGAGATGATCCGAGAGCAGAACCAGCCGCAAACGTTCTTTCGCAACCGAGCTCGAGCTCGTGGTTCCGAAGAACGTTCGGAACCATCCCATAACCCGATTCAGCATTAGCGGCGCCCTCCAAAGAACGAACCCAATTTATCCATGAACCCATCGGGCTCGGCAGCTTGCGGCGCGGCAACATCTTCACCGGCGATGCGCGCCGCAATCGCCCGGTAGGCTGCGCCCGTTGCGGACGCTTCGTCGAGCGCAACCGGTTCGCCGCGATTCGTCGAAACGATCACGTCGGCTGCATCGCCCAGCACGCCCAAAAGCGGAAGGCGCAAGATGGCGTTCACGTCTTCGACCGAAAGCATCTTGCCTTTGCGAACGAGCGCGGGGCGAATGCGATTGACGACCAGTTGCGCATTGATGCGGTTGCCGAGCAGTCCGACGACGCGATCGACGTCGCGTACGGCCGCGACTTCCGGCGTGCATACGACGATCGCTTCATCAGCACCCGCGATGGCGTTCTTGAAACCCATCTCGATCCCGGCCGGCGAATCGATCAAGACGTAATCGAATTCATCGCGCAGTTGTTCGACGAGACCCACCATCGCGTCGGTCGCGACATCGTCCTTCTCGCGATCTTGCGCGGCGGCCAGCAAGTACAGCGTCGGCACGCGTTTGTCGCGAACCAGCGCATCCGCAAGCGAAACGCGGCCTTCGAGTACGTCGAGGACGTGATAGCGCACGCGGCTCTCCAACCCCAAGACCAAATCGAGATTGCGCAAACCCACGTCGGCATCGATCATAACGACGCGTGCGCCGCGGGCTGCGAGCGCGACGCCGAGATTTGCCGTGGTCGTCGTCTTACCGACGCCGCCTTTGCCGCTTGTCACGACGATCGTGCGTCCGCGTGTCTTCGGTTTTTTCTGCGACTCGACCGGCGCCGGCGGCGCATGTATTTCGAGCTGCGGCGCGTCTACCGGCGGCGTGACGATGCGTTGCGTTTCCATGCTGCTAACCTGCTCTCAGCGCTTCGAATAGGCGGCCGAAGAAGCCGCCCGATCCGAGCTGTGTAAAGGGAATCATCTCGCCTTCGAGACGGCGTGCAATCTTCGTATAGATCGCACCCAGGCGTTGGGCGGGATCGAGCACCAGCGGAACCCCGCGATTCGTCGTGTCGATCACTTCAGGATCGTCGGGGACGATGCCGAGCAGCTCGGCTGAGAGAATGTCGCAGACGTCGTCGACCGACATCATTTCACCGTTGCGCACCATTTCGGGACGTACGCGATTCACGATGAGCCGCATCGGCAATCCGCGCTCTTGCAATTTTCCGATCACGCGATCGGCGTCGCGAATCGCGCTGACTTCCGGCGTCGTAACGACGATCGCTTCGGCGGCACCCGCGATTGCGTTGCGGAAGCCGTGCTCGATTCCGGCCGGCGAATCGATCAGCACGTAATCGCACATCTCGGCCAGGTTGTTGACGACGTCCGCAAACTGCAATTCGGTCACGGCCGTCTTATCACGTGTTTGAGCAGCGGGTAGAATCGCGAGCGATTCACCGAAACGCTTGTCGCGCACCAGCGCTTGGCGCACCTGGCAGCGGCCTTCGACGACTTCGACCAGATCGAAGACGATGCGCTTCTCGACACCCAGAACGAGATCGAGATTCCGCAGCCCGATGTCGGCGTCGACCAAGATGACGCGCTTCCCGCGTACTGCGAGCGCGGCGCCCAAATTTGCCGTCGTCGTCGTTTTGCCGACGCCGCCTTTGCCGCTGGTGACGACGATCCGCCGTGCTTTCATGATTGCTCCGCTGTCGATTTGAGGTGGGGGGGATGACCGGCAGGCGCAATCGTGATGCGATCGCCGGTCTCGGCCAAGAAGGCTTCCTCGGGGACCGGCGCGCCGGTGCGCTCGGCTCCCGCCGCGATCGTCGTTGCGATCCGAAGCTGAGTCGGCTCGAGGACGAGCGCGTAAACGCGCGCGCTTCGATCGCCTTGCGCTCCCGCATGTGCGACGCCGCGCAGCGCGCCGAAGACCACGATGTCGCCGCCGGCGACCAGCTCGGCGCCAGGGTTCACGTCGCCAACGACAACGATGTGCCCGACATTTGCCAGCGATTGCCCACCCCGCAGCGTGCCGCGATGATAAAGCACCTCGGGCGCAGGTTCGGCCGGTGGTGCGGAGACCGTGCGGGGCGGCACGGCGACGAGGGCCGGCGGGGAGCGGCGTTCACCCCGTTGCCGCCGCCCGGCTAAATCTTTACGCGCGCCCTCGAAGTCGGCGACGAGCGAACGCGCGCTGTCGGAAAGCACGGCATCTCGCGGCGGTTCGCGCTTGGGGAGCGGCGCGGCGCCGTTATCGAGACCGTATGCACCATCCCACTCGATGCCGGCTCCGTCGAGCGTCGAGGCAATGAGATGCAATTCATCGGCCGAGGGGACTTCGGCGAGCACGACCGTCGCGCTCGCGCCACGATAGAAATCCGGCGACGCGGCGAGCCGCCCGCGCAGATCGTCGTATGCGTCAGCGAAGGGCCGGCCGGAGAATACGATCTCCAGCCCGCCCGCCTTGGCCCGAATCATCCGGCGCGTTTGCCGCCAGTTGAGCCAGCCGCCCTGCTCTCTTCACAGCGGGTGCACAAGAAACTCGGCTTACTCACACCACGTCCACGGGCGCTCCACATGGGAGAGCCTGGCGAGGCTCCCGTCGAAAGCAACGCTCCCAACCGCCCGGGGTAACTTGCCATGAGACGACGCGCGCTAGTCATTGCACTCATTCTGATGCTGCTGTGTGCCTACACCCCGGCACACCCGTCATACGCAACCTCGACGGGCGGCGAAATTCAAGCCGGCCAGCAGACCGATCGTCAGGTGCAAGACACCTACACGGTCATCAAGGATCCGCTCGAGAACGCGTGGGCGAGCGACGTCGCCAAGAAGCTCTGGGCGCAAGTCGCGCGCAAAGATCTCCCCTATTCGATCAAAATCCTCGATGCGGGCGACGTCAACGCGTTCACGACCGTCGGCGGCTTCATCTACGTCAACGAAGGCACGCTCGATTTCGTACAGTCCGATGACGAGCTGGCTGCCGTGATCGGGCACGAGACCGGCCACAACGAGCGCCGGCACGCGGTTATGTTCGCGAACAAACAGCAGATCGCGAACATTCTTTTCGGGATCGGCTCGCTGTTCTCGCCATGGATCTATCAGTTCGGACAGCTCGCGGAGGCGGGACTGTTTGCCAAATGGTCGCGTCAAGACGAAAGTGAGGCGGACGCCTACGGCGTTCTGCTGATGACGCGCGCCGGTTACGATCCGTATGCAGCCGTGACGTTCATGCAGCATTTGAACGCAACGCATCAAGAGCCGAACAATCTCGTCGACCGCTATTTCGCCGACCATCCGGCCGCGCCGGAGCGTGTCAAAATGCTGCTTGCGAATCCCGACGTCAATTTCCAGAAGCGCACGAACGATCAGCTGCTCGTCACCGCGCTGCACAATCAGAACGAAGGCCGTTACAGCATTGCCTCGATCGAGTTTGCGCAGATCCTCAAGCGCGATCCGAACAATGCGCAAGCCGAACTCGGCATGGGCGACATGCAGCTCGCGCTCGGCGAGAGCGCCAAGAGCGAACAGACGCTCTCGCAAGTCGCAGCGCTCGGAAACGAGCAAGCCACGCAGCTGGCAAACACGCATTTGCTGGCGCTGCGCGACAGCGTCAAAAAGACGGACTTGCTCAAAGCCAACCTGCAGCCGCTCAAGGATCAATTCGCTGCGGCGCAGGCCGACTCGGCACGCACGGTTACGCTGCTCGAAGCCCGGCGCAAAGGTGCCCAGGCGCAGTTAAAAGCGCTCAAAGATCGCATCGAAGCGATCGCTTACAGCTTACCGTACGGCATCTGGCAGGTGCAGCCCAAACCGCATTCACGGCTCGAAGTCGTCATGAAGAACCTTTACGCGATGGCGCGCTCGCTCGACACGACGCTCGAGAAGGCGTCGACGACGGTTTCCAATATCGGAACGCTCGAAAAGAAACATGAATCCGGGATGGTCAAAGACAACGCGGACATTTTCAATGAAATGGGCGCGCCGCTCAAGCTCGAGCAACCCCCGCCGCAATCGCTTGCGCTCTTTCCGAGCTATCCGAAACTCTTTGCCGACATGTCCGTGCAAGACGGAGAAACTATTCGTGCCGCCGACGCATCGCGCGGTTCACTCGCGCTGCTTGACGTTGGTCTGGGGAAAGTCGACCAGTTCTTCAAGTATCTCTCGCACTTACACGGTGACGGCATCGGCGACATCTCGGAGTTCGATTTTAAAACGCTCACGCCGACAATGAACGCCGCGGTAAGCTCCATGAACGATGCGGCCATTGCCGCCTCGCAATCCGAACAGCTTATCGACATGGCACGCGCGCAGCAGCTTCAGACGCGCATCACGCTCCTTGGCCTCGGCTTCCCGAGCGAACGTTACGAGACGTTGCGGCGCGCGCTCGGGGTCCGCTTCCCGGATGCAGAATTGTCGTATGACGACATGGTGCAGTACGACTTGACGCCTGGCGAGTCGGTCGCAGCGACGATTGTTGCCGCCGGCACCGATTCGACGCCGCTAACGATCGTCAAGGAGGCCAGGGCCGAGAACCGTTCGATCATCGAGGTTGCCAACGCGCGCGGCATGCGCGCAAAATCGCTCGAGATCTTCTTGGGCCTGACCTACATGGACTACAAGGACGATCCAGTCGTAGAAGCATCGACGCACGCGAATTAGCGAAACACAAGCGACAGCGATTGGGTAGACTAGCCACATGAAATCCACCGTGCTCGGGGGAGCTGACTTCCTGCGCCGCATTCGCAGTGGTATCGACGTCATGTCGATTCGCGCCGAGTCGAAGCGTCCGTTCCGGATATTTTTGTGCGGCGATCTCGCACTCGTCGGCGAATTGCGCGCCCTACTGCTCTCGGGAGGGGACGGGATGACCCCGTCCGATGCGGCGGCGACGCTCGAGACGGTGTTCGCGGGTGGGCCTCCGGCGTCGGCGCAGGATGCTAAAGCCGTCGTCATTCTCGGACGCCCGGGCGATCACGAAGGCGTCGACCTTGCGCCGATGCTTGCGCTCAAGGTGCCGCTCTTTCGGTTGACCGTCCATCCGGAGCTCGAGCCGAGCCATCCCCTCGCCGCTCCTGATCGCGGCAAGATCGGCGACTATGCCGCGCGCGCGCTCTCCGCAGCAGAATTGCGCAGCGCGTTTTTCCCGCATCTGGTGCAAGCCTGTTCCGGCGTCGAAGTCGCAGTCGCGCGCCGTTTGCCGGTCCTGCGTGAATTTTGTGCGGCGAAACTGACGCGTGATTGCGCTCGCCGCACGCTCACGATTGCGGCCGCGAGTGCTGTCCTCGACCACGTTCCGCTGGCTGGACTCATCATCGGGCCGATCGCCTCGGCCGGCGACATGTTCGCAATCACCGGAATGCAAATGGCGCTCGTGCTGCAAGTCGGCGCGTGCTACGGACGCGATCCCGATTTGCAGCATTTGTGGGAGCTGCTCCCGGTTATCGGCGGCGGTTTCGGATGGCGCGCGCTCTCACGCGAGCTTTCCGGCTTTATCCCGGTTGCGGGAATCGCAATCAAAGGCGCGATCGCATACGCCGGCACCATTGTCGTCGGCGAAGGCGCGACGTTCTTCTACGAGCACGGACGCCAGATGAGCGCGTCCGATGCTGCGCATCTCTACGAAGAAGCTAAAGAGTCAGCGATGACCTTCGCGCGCGAAATGGTCGCGCGTTTGCGCAACCGCAAGTAACGCGCGCCTCAATACACGGGCGAGCTTGGAGAACCCGGCGATGCGCTGCCGTCGTCGGGAGCGACGATCAAGCGCACCGGATATGAGGAACCGCCTTCCGGCATCGTGACGATCGTGACGCGGAATGTCGAGTGAGGTGGGACCCGGTACTCACGCAATTTCCATTTCGTGAACGGCGCGACGGCATGCGATTGCACCAGCGTGCGGTCGATCAAATACGTCCCGGTCGCGCGTCCCCCGCGCGGGTTTTCGTAGAGCGCAATCGGCATCGCTCCGGCCGTTGGATTGACGATCGTAAGATTGATCGATTGCATGACGCCATAGTCGCCCGCGAGGGCCTGACCTTCGCGCAAATTCGGAAGCGGAAGCTGACCTATCGGCATCTCGAGATCGTTGCCGCTCCCGTCGACCGTGTACGTATAGTCGAAATAGAATTCGGGAACGCGATAAATGCCGCGCGCATGCTTGACTTCGCTTTCGAGCAGCGTCGCCGAATCGACGGGTCGCTCGAGAGGGTCGCTCGCGTTCTGCGCGAGGAGCGTCAAGGCGACCGGATCACCGTCCAACTCGCGCAATTGCACGAGATTGCTGACCGACGTTTGCGGCGGCAGCGATTGGTTGACCAGCGTGACCGTGGTGTTTGGCGGAACGATGACGACGTTGCCTTCATTCTGCGCTTCGCGCGCCAGAAAACGAACGGTCGAGGAGTGACCGACTTCCATTTCGTTCGGACCCGGCCCAGCTTCGCCGGTGATGAATTGCAGAGTCGCAGGTAGCGCCGAAGCATTCTGTGCGCGCAGCAAGATGCGACGCGCGGGTTGATCCGGCGGATTGTAATGATAGTAGAGAAAGCGTTGCGGCGCGCCTCGATCGAGCGTTGCGGTGAACAGCACACCGTTCTCGTGCAATTGTTCGGGATAGTCACTGACCATCAAACGCGACGGCCGAATGTGCGGCAGCGCGACGTTCTCAAGGTGAACGTGGGTTGTTCCGGCGACCGAAAAATAATCGCTGCCGTTCAGCTGCAGCGGAACATCGACGCTCGCCACGTCACTGACCGGCAAGTCGCGCGCGCCTTGCACCGAGTTCGGATCTATTGCAACGGTCGCACCCGGACGTAGGATGGCGGCGCTGCTCGCAGCCTGCGCGGCGATATTGCGGATAAAGCGCGTGCTCGCGGGGTTTCCGGTAATGCGAACGGTCACTTCGGAGGCGATTGAGCCGGCGATGTACGCAACGCGAATTGGAACGTCGCGCGTGATGCCCCGATCGTCGCTCAGCGTTACCGTCGTCAGCCCGGGTGCGACGCCCGCAATGGCAACGGTCCGCGTGGCTTGATCGATCGTGCTGATGATCGCGCGCGAAGGATCGGCGACCTTCGCTGCCAGCGTACCGAAAACGCCGTTTGCATGGACGACCGCCGTGTTGCCCGGCGAGACGTTGAGTCCGGGCGGATCGGCGAGGATCGGCACCGGCGTTGGAGTCGGCGTCGGTGTCGCCGGAACGAACGGTCCGGGCGTAGCGGGGGCTGTTTCTTCGGGCGGCGGCGTCGGCATTGTCGACGGCGCCGGCGGATTTATCGGTCCGCTCGGAACGGGGACGGGAGGGTTCTGCTGCGCGCGGACGATGCCCGCGGCCCAAAAGCAAGTGATAACGCCGAACGCGATCGACGCGAACAGTACGCGCAACGAACCTTCCTAAATGTCATGCAATCTTCTCGGCGGCCGGCATCGCGGCGCGCGTCACGGCGGATGCGAGCAGCGTCTTGTAGCCGACGCTCGGGAAGAGCACCGTTACCAAGTCTTTCTCGGTGCGCTCTACCGTGCCTTGCCCGAACTTCGCGTGCAAAACCACATCGCCGATGCGGAAGCCGCTTGTTCCGTTCGGCGGCGCAACGTTAAAGCTCGCCGCTCCGGCCGGAGCCGCCGACCGCCGCTTCATATCGCGCAAGCAGTTATCGCACGCACCGCAATGCCCGCGTTCGTAGTCCTCGCCGAAGTAGTTTAGGATGAACTTACGGCGACACGACCCGGATTCTGCATACTGCAGCATCATCGCAAGCTTGCTCTGATCGTACGCTTTCTTCGTCTCGTAGTTCGCGAGATCGAGGGCCCGGCGGCCATCCCGTGCGGGCGGCAAGGTGTACTTGCCGCGTGTACTCGCCAAGATGTAGCCGCTCTTCTTAAGCAGCGCCAAGACGACTTTGAGCTTGGTGAGGGGCAGCTGCGAGATCTTGCGCAGATCGGTTAGCGATACGCCGCCCGGCTGATCACCGAAAAGCTCGAGCGTGCCGTACACTTTCTGAACCTCTTCGATGTCCGGATACTTGCCGGTCAAGAAATAATTTTGCACCCGCGTATCGCTCATTCTGTACAACAGGATGCATCGGGAATGGTCGCCGTCGCGGCCCGCGCGCCCGGCTTCTTGCGTGTAGGCTTCGACCGAACCCGGCAGATCGTAGTGAACGACGAAACGGATGTTGGGCTTATCGATGCCGAGGCCGAATGCATTGGTAGCGACAACCGCGCGAATGTCTTCGGCTTGAAAGAGATTGTGCACGGAGACGCGATCTTGCTTTTGCAGCTTTGAATGATATACGGCGCACGGCAGATCGACATGTTCGTGCAGATACGCCTGAACCTCGAGCGCGTTCTTGATCGTCGCCGTGTAGATGATACCGGTTCCGCTCAAACCGCTCTTGAAGAGATCGCGCAGAATGCGCAGCTTCGCGATTTCCGATTCGGCACGGAATACTTCGTAACACAAGCTCGGACGATCGAATCCTTTGACGATGGCTTTCGTCCCGGGAATGCCAAGCTGCACGAGGATATCATCGCGAACCGCGGGCGTCGCCGTCGCCGTCAGTGCGAGTACGGTCGGATTGCTCAGCTCCGCGATCACGTGTCCCAAGCCAAGATAGGCGGGACGAAAATCGTGGCCCCACTGACTGATGCAGTGGGCTTCATCGACGACGAAGAGCGGGACGATCAGCGACTTCAAAACGCCGACGAAGGTTTCGTCTTCGAGCTTTTCCGGCGTCACGAATACGATCTTGATCTCGCTGCGCGCAATGCGTGCAATCGCGGCCGCTTCCTGGTCTTCCGAGAGCGTCGAATTCAGCGCGACGACTTCTGTAACGCCGCGCTCGCGCAACATGTCGAGCTGATCCTTCATGAGAGCGATCAGCGGGCTGACGACGACCGTCGTTCCGTTCAGCAAAAGTGCCGGAAGCTGATAGCACAAGCTTTTTCCAGCGCCGGTTGCGAGAATTGCGAGCGTGTCCTGACCCGCCATGATGCGAGAAATGACGTCTTCTTGTCCTGGATGAAATGCCTTGAAGCCGAACTTCTCTTGCAAGGCCGCTAGAAGATTCAACGTCCGCTCCTGTATACGGTAGCAAAGAAACCCACTAGTAGAGTAAATTCCCAGGGTCGAGACAACAAACCAAGCGCGGCTTGAACCGGCGCTTGCAATCTGGTACCCACGAAGCATGAAGGCCAAACGGCCGGCGCCTGCGGCGAGGGGGCTCCAGACGCCATCACAAACTCCCGCGGCGTGTCCCTTTATCGCACGTGGCGGCCCCGTACGTTTGCGGAGCTGGTTGGTCAGGACGCCGTGGTGCGTACGCTCTCAACCGCGCTCGAGACGGGACGCCTCGCGCATGCCTACCTCTTCTCGGGTCCGCGGGGTTCCGGCAAAACGTCGGCTGCCAAGATATTGGCACGCTGTATCGATTGCGAACGCGGCCCGACCGCGACGCCGGACAATACCTGCGAGAATTGTCGCTCGATTCTCGACGGCACCGCACTCGACGTGCTCGAGATCGACGCCGCGAGCAATCGCGGCATCGATGAAATTCGCGCGCTTCGCGATGCCGTCAAATTCGCGCCAACGACGATGCGCCGCAAAGTCTACATCATCGACGAAGCGCACATGATCACGCCCGCCGGCGCAAATGCGTTTTTGAAAACGCTTGAGGAACCGCCCGAACACGCCGTCTTCATTTTGTGCACGACCGCACCTGAAGCACTGCCGGCGACCGTACTATCGCGGTGTCAACGCTACGCGTTTCGGCGCATCGCCGTCCCTGCAATGATCGAACGCATGCGCACGATCGCCGAAGCCGAGAGCATCGCGATCGATGACGCTGCGCTCGGCGCAATCGCGTATCGCGCTGAAGGCGGCCTGCGCGACGCGCTCACGATGCTCGAACAAGCGGCCGCATTCGGCGGCGGTAACGTCGACTTGGCGGCCTTCGAAGCTGCGTTCGGCTCGAGCGGTCAGCAAACCGCACAAGAACTGCTCGGGAACATGCTCGCGGGCGAGACGGTCGCTGCGCTGCGCACAATCGAGCGCGCGAGCGATGAGGGCCTCGACATGCAGACGTTGCTGCGTGGGCTGATCGCCGAGCTACGCCATCTGCTGGTCGGACGCATCGATCCGGAGCTGCTCGAAAGCGACCTTTCGGCCGAGGATGCCGCGCGCGCCGCCGAGCGCGCCGGCGCGACGCCTCAGGCGCGCATCGTTCGAGGTCTACGCCTGATGATGGACGCGCTCGCGGCTGCCCGGCTGTCCGGCAACGCACGGCTCGAGCTCGAGACCGCCACACTGCGCTACATGTTGCAAGGCGAGGACCCGACGCTCGACGCGCTCTCCTCCCGTGTCGCCGCGCTCGAAGGCGGAGCGCCACCCGTGGTCCAGACGGCTGCGCCGGCACCGAAGCCGGTCCCGAAAACCGCGGCCCGCGCGGCTAAGCCCGCCCCCGCCCCCGAACCGCCGCCGGCCACGCCGGTCGAAACGAATCTGACGCTTCAGCGGCTCGAGCACCACTGGCCCGCGATCATCGATCGGGTGCGTGAAAAGAAGCCCTCGATCTCCGGACACCTTGCGCGCGCGCGGCTGGTCGATTTCGACGGCGCGACCCTGACGATCGCCGTCCCCGACGAGACGACGCTGAACATGCTGCGCGGCGAGCCGCTCGATATCGCCGGGCAAACGCTTGCCAACGTGACGAAGCGAAGCATTGCGATCAAGACGATCGTCGCCCCCAGCGCCGAAAAGCACGACGAAGGCGATGACGATGCAGCCGATCTGCTCGGATATGCGGTCAGAAAGTTGAGCACATGAATCAAGCCCAGATGATGCAGCAAATTCGCAAGATGCAAGAGCAGATGGCGAAGGCACAAGAAGAGCTCGCGAATACGACCGTGGTGGGAACGGCCGGCGGTGACGCCGTTACAGTGGAAATGACCGGCGAGTTCAAAGCCAAAGCCGTCCACATCAAGAAAGAAGCGATCGATCCCGAAGATTCGGAGACGCTCGAAGATTTGGTCGTCGTCGCCGTCAACGACGCGGTGGCGAAAGTGCAAGATCTCTCCGGCAAGAAGATGGGCGCTCTAACCGGCGGCTTGCGCATTCCGGGATTGATGTAGCATCAAGAACGGTATTGCCGGACCTGTCCAAGCGCTGATCAACGAATTCAGCAAATTGCCGACGGTCGGACAGAAGACCGCGGCGCGACTCGTCTTCCATCTGCTCAATCGCCCACGCGCCGACGCGCAAAGTCTGGCGGACGCGATCGTCGCGCTCAAAGACCGCGTACGTCTGTGCACCAACTGCTTTGCAATCACGGAAGACGATCCGTGTTCGATTTGCGCCGATCCCGAACGTGACGCGGCGTTGCTGTGCGTCGTTGCCGAAGCGAAGGACGTGTACGCGCTCGAACGCACCGGCGTTTACAAGGGCCGTTACCACGTGCTGGGTGGTCTGATCTCGCCCATGGACGGCATCGGGCCGTCCCAGCTGCGCGTCAAGCAGCTTGTCGAGCGCGTCGGTAGAGAATCACCGAAGGAAGTCGTGATCGCGACCAATCCGAACGCCGAAGGCGAAGCAACCGCGATCTATCTCTCGCGACTGCTCTCGCCGCTTGGTCCCGACGTGACGCGCCTTGCGTACGGACTGCCGATTGGCGGCGACCTCGATTACGCCGACGAGATTACGCTTGCGCGTGCGGTTGAGGGGCGCCGAACGCTCGGCTAGCGCCCCATTAGTCGATGACGCGAACCTCGTCGCCGCTGCGCACCTCGCCGGTCCGCTCCACCTCGCAGTAGATCCCCATGTTATTGGCGCGCTCGCGCGCAACAAACCCGAGGACTTGTGGATCACTTTCTCCCGTTTGCTGATCGTAGGTCGTGGTCACGCAGCGTCCGATCGGCTTGAGGACGTGCAAAATGACGCTGCCCAGCGCAATGCGTTTGCCGACGAGCTCGGCTTCTTTCACGTCGGCTTGACTGCGAACGTAGAAGTTCGGACGCCAGCGTAACGGGTCAAGGTTCTTGCCCAGCGCCTCTTCGACTTCAGTGATCCAGCGATCCAATATCAGTGAGACCGGGCACGCATCGAAGTAACGCTCGCCCGCACGCACCTCGACGTCCACGCCGCGTGATTCAGCCGCGCCGCGCGCTTCGTCAGGCTCAACGATCATGTGCAAGAGATTGTTCTCTTTGCCCCGGTATGTCTTACCGCTGCGAGCGTGCTCCGAGTTGACGTA
>Ga0302324_100013474_pt1 | contig 16574 bp, 17 predicted proteins | sample Palsa_T0_1_FD_201949 | JGI IMG/M metagenome (GOLD analysis project Ga0302324, IMG submission 201949) | Peat permafrost microbial communities from Stordalen Mire near Abisko, Sweden - Palsa_T0_1 | ecosystem: Environmental > Terrestrial > Soil > Palsa > Peat permafrost | place: Sweden: Abisko...
AGCGGAGCCGTCTTCCTTCGGACCACCTGACCCTACGCGTACGGCCAAGGTCGCGATTAGCCTGTCCAGCGTTGGGCCCTCGCAGGACATGCGAATTCCCTCCGAAAATCCAGATTTCGGGATTAATATAGCGATGAAGATCCTACTAGCCGTCAGCGATCGGTCGAAGCATATGTTCAACTCCAAAAAGGTTTCCTTGCTAAAGGCTGCGGTTTTATCGACCGCTCTGATCGCAGCTTGTACGGTAACAATGGCAGGCGAGGGTATCTGGAAAGCGGTAGTGCCGCGGCCCGGCACCATGAAGGGCGAGTTCGACAATAACGATCCGATCGGCCTTTACGCGGGGGTCAAGATCAAGGCGGACTGCTCACTCAACTGGACCAATCCTGACGACCATAAGCTCTATTGCTTTTCAAGCGCGACGTCGCTGGTTTTCTTCCTCGACGCGCCAGCGCACTATCTTGAAAGTGCTCGCGAGAGTTGGCACAGGCTGCAAGCCACGCAAGGGTAAGGCGCCGGCCTAGCTGCCGTGCTGGCGTGGGCCACGAAGTTTCGTGGCTTCGGATCCCGAGATTAGATCGCAATAAGCGAGGTGCCCCGCACTTCCCCAACGGCGATCATTACCCATCAGTGCAATATTTCGAGGTAATGATGGGCTTTCAGATCAAAGGACTCCCGGCTGCGGCTTTTACGCCTCTTTTCAATCTGTCCGACAAGGAACTTGCCGCTCACCAGGCGGTGCGCGTGACGGCGGATCGGCAGCCGGGCTTCCCGTGCAGGGTGAGTCTGCGCGACGCGCGAGCCGGCGAGACACTATTGCTCCTCAACTACGAGCACCTGCCCGTTGCGACTCCATATCGATCGCGGCATGCAATTTATGTGCGTGAGAACGCCGTCGAGGCGCACCTGGGAGTCGACGAAATTCCCGAGGTGCTGCACACCCGCCTATTGTCGTTACGGTCGTTTGATGACGCGGGGATGATGATCGACGCCGATGTCGCACAAGGCCATGCCCTTGTGCCTGCAATAGAGCGCATGTTCGAGTCACACCGGGCTCAGTACCTGCACGTCCACAACGCCAAAGCAGGCTGTTTCGCGGCTCGCATCGAACGTGCTGGAAACTAAGGCGGGTTACACCGCAACGTCGAAGGATTCACGCCGAACACCCGCCGAAAGCTTCTACGCAATCGTTCTGCGCTACCGAAGCCGCAGGACCGAGCCACCTCTTTGACGGCGCGGCTGTTACCGGTGAGCGCGCCGCGGGCTGTCTCGGCGCGCAGACGTTCGACTGCCTTCGCCGGGCTCATTCCCGTTTCTGCTAGAAAGGCTCGGGAGAAATTGCGCGAACTCATGCAGGCATACTCGGCCAACATCGCCACGCTGTGCCGTTCACACAGATTGCTGCGCACGTGATCCAGGAGGCCCGCGAAGCGCCCATGCGCGCGCTCCATTCCCAGCAACGCGGAGAACTGGGACTGTCCGCCTGGGCGGCGGTAGTAAACCACTAGCTGTTGGGCCGTTTGACGCGCGATCGACTCGCCGAGATCGTCTTCGATCAACGCAAGCGACAGATCGATGCCGGCTGTGATGCCGGCGGACGTCCAAATGCGTCCGGCTTTCACAAAGATGCGGTCGGCGTCCAAGTTCACCTTCGGAAAAGATCGCTTGAAATCGAGGGTGCGGCTCCAATGTGTCGTCGCGTGTTTGCCATCGAGTAAGCCGGCCGCGGCAAGCAGGTATGCGCCCGAACAAACGCTCGTCGTCCGCCGCGCGCGTTTTGCACACGATTGAATGTAGCGCCGGGTCTTGAGGCAGAGCGTAGCGGCGCGCGCGCCTTCACCGCCGGCTACCACGAGCGTGTCCACGGCAGCTGCGCGCCCCAAGGGCTCCGCAAGCAACGCAGCACCGGAGGAGCTTGCCACGAGGCCGGCTACCGGAGCACTAATGCTCAATTCGTAAGTGCCCGGCCTATAGCGCTCAGCGATTTCAAATGCAGCGATCGGTCCGGCGGCGTCAAGCAGCTGAAAATCGGGGTAAATCAAAAATGTGATTTGGTGCGCCATGGCTTAAAAAGGTGGAATAATGTCATTTACGCCAAAAGGTTAAATCCTCACCATCGCGCAGTCAATCAAGGGATGGGCGATGAGTAGTGATTTCCATGTCGTCTTTGCTCTGTACCCGGGCGTGACACAGCTGGATTTTACGGGTCCGTTCGAGGTATTCGCGCGCTTGCCGCATGCTCGATGCACGCTCGCCTCGGTCGCAGGTGGCACTATCCGTGCTGATGGTGGCATCGCCTTCGCGGGCGTAGCGCGCCTAGCCGAGATCACGCAATGCGCGCTGCTGTGCGTTCCCGGCGGCTTTGGCACGGTCACGGCCCTCGGCGACCCAGTTTATATCGCCGCTCTGCGTCGCCTTGGTTCGCAGGCGCAATACGTCACCTCCGTGTGTACAGGGTCATTGCTTTTGGCAGCGGCTGGGCTGCTGCGCGGCAAAAAGGCAGCTTGTCACTGGGCCTGGCGCCATCTTTTGACGGTTTTCGCCATCGAGCCAAGTGCTGATCGAATCGTGGTTGATGGCAATGTGATCACGGGAGGAGGAGTGACGGCTGGCATCGACATGGCAATAGCCGTCACGGCCCAAATTGCCGGCGTTGACTTCGCTCAGATGGTGCAGCTCGCTCTGGAATACGCGCCCGAGCCGCCGTTCGACTGTGGACGCCCGGAGCGCGCCCGGCCGGAGATCGTGGCGGCGGCGCAAAAGCGGCTCGATGCAGTTCGTGCGGAGCGCGACGCCGCCGTGAGACGAGCGGCCGACCTCTTAATGCAGAAATAATCCGGGATTGCATCCAATGCAGCATCCGGCGTGCGAGTATCAGCTATCGCTTGCCCGCACGAGATGGGAGTTACGCGCGTGCGATTCACACAGGCTATTGTGCGACCACCTGCTGCTAACTTTGCCGCAGGCATTTCGAGCGTAGTTGGCGGCGGCAGCCCGGACGTTGCGGTGGCCCTTGAGCAGCACGCGCGGTATTGCGAAACATTGCGCGACTGTGGGCTGCAGCTGACGACGCTTGCGGCAGACTCTCGATTCCCTGACAGCACTTTCATCGAAGACACCGCGGTTCTGACGGTCGGGGCAGCCATTGTCACCCGTCCTGGAGCGGCCAGCCGGCTCGCCGAAGCCCTGCTCACGCGCGAATCACTGCGAGACCACTTCGATGATGTGCGCGAGATTCAATCACCGGGCACAGTGGACGGAGGCGACATCTGCGAAGTCGACGGTGACTTCGTAGTTGGACTGTCCTCGCGCACCAATGCGGAGGGAACACGGCAGTTGACAGAAATGCTAAGCGATTTGGGGCATAAGTCGGTCGTCATCGACATACGTGCCAACGAGAATCTTCTGCATCTTAAGACGGGGCTTTCCTATCTCGGCGACGGGGTTTTCGTGGCCAGCTCCGAGGCGCTGCTTGGTGATGCTCTCAAGCGCTACGAACTCATCCAAGTTTCACAGACGGAAAGCTACGCCGCCAATTGTATTCGCGTGAACGATTGCATCGTAATAGCTGCGGGATACCCGCAGCTTCTTGCGACCCTTACAGGGCGTGGCTACCGTGTGGCCGCGCTGGCAATGTCCGAATTCAGGAAGATGGACGGTGGCTTGAGCTGTCTCTCGCTGCGGTTTTGACGGCTGGCACGCTGGCCTGGGACTGAACGAGACAGCTCACTCTGCGCTTTTAAGGCGTGACGTTCGCCGGTAACAATACTCGCCATACTTGTGTCGGGTGATCAACTGACCAGCGCAGAGAGTCGACAACCCCCAAAGGTGTTTGCGAATCGAAACTCATTGGCACTAGCACGGGCGCTGCGACGACCTCGATCGACTCTTCGTCACCGGAACTTGAGCCCATGTCGGCCAAGAGCTCACTGTGAGTCATGACTTGCCGCAACCTGGGAACTCGCAAATCCAGAGGCGCCCGGGGCGCACGAGGTGCCGCTGCTACAGTAGCCAAGTCTGCGGCGTGCGCTGTAGCACATACGACAGAACATAACGGTATGAGGATCTGCAACGCGCATATTGCGCTTCGGCGACTAGCTTTCATGACCTTAACTCCAGCTTGACCGATCCATGATCTTCCATGCAAGAATGCGCTTTCACAGGTTAGGCGCAGCTGGTGGGATCATTAACTATCTTTTACCAAGTTGCCGCCGCGGCATGCCGGGCACGGAACACCGTGTATAGCACTGTGCGACCCAGCAAAAGACTAGCGCTCCGAGGCAGAATAAAAGGAGGGCCGCTTTCAATGCGGCCCCGCGTGAGGAGTGCACTTATATCGTTCTCACGGTTGCGAGACTAGGCGGCCGCGCGCGCCGTGTGTATCAGCGTACACCATCTCTTCGCGTAAGCAGTGTCCTACGAAAACGAAGCCGCTGTGACCCAAGTTGCCCCGCGATGCGGGCGCAGTACCGTAAGCGCGTATGCGAGCAAACAACCCGCATCTTCGCGATTTCGATATCATCGGACACGTCCAGAGCACTATCGCCTTCTGGCAAAGGGTTCGTCTCATGTCCGACGCCGCACGCGCAGAGGCGCCATCCGAACTGCGGCGGCCGGCGCATTGGGCCGCGCTAACCGCGCTTGGCATCGTCTACGGCGATCTCGGAACGAGTCCGCTCTATACCTTGCAGACGGTACTACAGGCGACCGGGGGTCGCCTCACGCCCGTGAACGCGCTGGGAGTTCTCTCTCTCATTATTTGGACGCTGATCATCACGGTGTCTGTCAAGTACTGTGTATTCGTCATGCGCGCCGACAATCATGGCGAAGGCGGCATTTTGGCGTTGATGTCGCTAATAGGCGCGAATAGCTTCCGCAGCGGCACAAGGCTCCTGACCGGGATGGGATTGCTGGGCGCCGCGCTGTTGTACGGCGATGGCGTTATCACGCCCGCCATATCAGTGCTGAGCGCTCTCGAAGGCGTCAATGAGGCGACAGCCGTCTTGAAACCCTTTGTGATGCCTATGGCGGTTGCGATTCTCGTGGCACTGTTTGCAGCGCAAAGGTTTGGCACGGAGAGGATCGGCAGGGCATTCGGACCTATCATGCTGTTATGGTTCATCGTGATAGCAGCCCTGGGGTTGACGGGAATAGCACGCAACCCGCATGTGCTTGCCGCCGTTGACCCGCGCTACGCGATCGGCTTCCTCACGCACAGCGGCGCAGTCGGATTCCTCGTCCTCGGCGGCGTTTTCCTGTGCATCACTGGCGCGGAGGCGCTTTACGCCGACATGGGTCACCTGGGCAAAGGCCCTATCAAATTGTCCTGGTACGCGATCGTGCTTCCTGCGCTCCTCTTAAATTACGCTGGTCAGACTGCAATATTGGGCGGTGCGAACACTAGCGCAGGCAATCCCTTCTTCGAGCTCGCGCCAACCTGGGCTATCTATCCACTGGTAGCGCTGGCCACCATTGCCGCCATCATCGCCAGTCAGGCCATCATTACCGGCTCCTTTTCGATGACGCGCCAGGCCATGCAGCTTGGCTGGTTGCCCGGCGTCAACATTCGGCAAACCTCTGACCAGGTGTACGGTCAGATTTTCGTGCCCGTGGTGAATGGGCTGATGATGGTGGCGACCGCGGGAATCACATTGGCGTTCCAAAGTTCCGACCGGCTCGCAGGGGCCTACGGTACCGCCGTATCGACGACCATGCTGCTCACGACATGCCTGCTGTTCAACGCGATGCACAAGACCTGGCGCTGGCCGCTTGCAGTCTCGATCCTGGTCGCCGGCGTATTTCTCGTGGTCGATGCGGGATTTTTTGGCGCCAATCTCTTGAAGATCGCCGACGGGGGCTGGCTGCCGTTGACCTTGGGAGCAGCCATATTCTTTGTCATGATCACGTGGCGCTCCGGCGTAAACTCAGTACATGCCAGTATCGAGCAAAAGCCCGAGACGCCGGAAGCGTTTTTGGCGAACTTGCAATCCAACCGCATCCCGCGCGTGCCCGGGACCGCGGTTTTTCTGACCCGGACTACGCAACAGGTGCCGTATCTGCTGATAGATCATGTCAATCATATGGGCGCCCTGCAGCGTAGTGTTCTCACATTGACCGTCATTTTCGAAGATACGCCGCGCGTTTTGCGCGACGTGCGTTGCGGCGTCGAGAAGATCGCGGCCGGCATCTGGCATATATCCATCCGTTTTGGCTACGTCGAGATACCTGATCTGTGTGCGGCGCTGCGCGAGATTCCGGACCTTGATCCCAGCATCGACCTTGATCACGCGGTGTACTTTGGCGCCCGCGATCAGGTCGTGCGTAAGACCTCAAAATCGCTTATGCCGCGATGGCGCGTAGCACTGTTTGCATTCCTTTATCGCAACGCGGTTAAGGCCGTAGATCGCTTCCACTTGCCGTCTGATAACGTCGTCGAAATCGGACGCCAAATCGAGGTATAGCCAAGAAAGCGCGGAATTCGCTTGGAGTGGCGGCACTCGAGGAGCCCCTGGCGTCGCTTGTGACGCGCGAGCGAACGTGGCAGCCTAAAGTATGCATCATGTGCTCGTTACGGGAGCCTCGGGCGGCATAGGCCGCGCTATAGCAATGTCACTGGCTGGGCGCGGAGTGCGCGTGGCGCTGCACTACAATTGCGATCGAGCCGCGGCCGAAGAGACCCGGCGCATGCTCACCGGCGCAGGCCACGAACTCTTCGGCGCTGATTTGAGTGATGGCGCGGCAATTGAGCCGTTCTGGCGGCTGGTCACGGGCTCGTTCGGTCGGGTAGATGCGCTCGTCAATAACGCGGGCATTTACGATGCGCATCCACCCGTGACTGAGGAATATGCAACCTGGAGCGAGGTAGTGCAGCGCACTCTGGCTGTTAACTTTCTAGGTCCCGCGCGGTTGTCGTTCTTTGCCGCAAGGGCGATGGCGCAACAAGGAAGCGGACGCATAGTGAATATCTCCTCGCGGAGCGCATTCCGCGGCGAGCCGACTGCTCCCGCTTATGCTGCTTCCAAGGCTGCGATTAACGCGTTTGGCCAATCGTTCGCCAAGGCTTTCGCATCAAGAGGCGTACTGGTATTCGCCGTCGCTCCCGGCTGGGTTACCACGGACCGCGTCGCGGCGCATGTCCATGATCCGGCTGTACTGGCGGATCAACCGCTTGGCCGAGTCGCCGCCCCCGCAGAAGTTGCGAATGTTGTCACGTTCTGCGTGCTTGAGGCGCCGGCCAGCATGACCGGCGCGGTGCTGGACGTGAACGGGGCGTCATATCTTCGTTAGGCGGCACGGACAAGTCGTGACTCCTAATCTCAAGCCGACATGCGCGACCGGTCACCTTGACCGCCGTCGATTTGTTCGCGCAGTTGCCATCTTCGGCCTCGCACCGCTCGCCGCGGCCTACGGTTTGCCGCCGGACAGGCGCTCGTTGTCCTTCGTGCACACCCACACGGGCGAGACGCTGTCGACGGTATATTTTCAGGATGGCAACTACCTCGCACCGAGTCTCGAGCACGTCAATCATCTTCTGCGGGATTTTCGCACCAACGAAGTGCACTCGATTGATCCTGGTGTGCTTGACATCCTTTTTGATGTGCAAGCCCAGGCGCACCACGCAGGGCCCTTTGAAGTCATTTCGGGATATCGCTCACCGCAAACCAATGCGGCGTTGCGGAGTCAGTCAAGCGCTGTGGCGGAGCACAGTCTGCACATGGAGGGGCGTGCCATAGACGTACGTCTCAGGGGATTTCCCACCGCCAAACTTCGGGATATCGCCATCGCTCTGCATCGAGGTGGCGTGGGCTTCTACGCCGCGTCGGACTTTGTGCACATGGACACCGGGCGAGTGCGCACCTGGTAAAGAACGACGGAGCAATCGCAGATTGCCGGCTTGGCTTTGTGCCCAAATGATCCACCGATCTGAAATGCTCATCTAAGGGCTCCATGAATTACATCGCCTGGGCAATTATTGGCATGGTCGGCTATTCGCTGGTCACTATGTTCGTGAAGCTTGCCACTCGCAGTGGCCAGTTCTCGAGCTTTCTCGTGCTTGCCATCGCGACCAGCATCGTATGTACGTCTACGCTTAGCATTACGGCGCTGCGTGGCGACACGCGTGGGTTAGTTGCGCGGGATTTCGCGAGCTCCAGCGCCCTGTGGGCCTATGCGACTGGAGTTAGCCTCACGGTAGCAGTGGCATCACTGTTTCGTGCGCTGTCGCTTGGACCGGCGAGCGTGGTGGCACCCATTTACGGCATGTTTATCGTGGGCGGATCAATCCTAGGCATGGCATTTCTGAACGAGCCGCCGAACTTGCGCAAGTTGCTCGGCATCGGACTGGCGATAGTCAGTATTTATCTCATTGCTACTGGCGCTCAGCGACGCTAGCCGGACCCTTCTGCAGAAATCAGGCGCGCGTGTTAACCGAGCACCGTGACCAACAGATTCCTGTACGCACCCGGGTTGGTAACAGCGACGAACGCGAGCCCCGCAAGTGCGCCGCCGAAATGCGCGTCATGATTGATCCTGTCCCGCGCCAGTCGCGCCGAGTAGTACGTGTAGGCGAGGTAACCGAGAGCAAATAACGGCGCAGGAATCGGCAGCGGAATAGGAAGAATGATAAGCCGCTGGCTTGGAAAGTACACAATTGATGCAAACATTACCGCAAGAATTGCGCCGGAGGCCCCAAGGCAGGAGTAGTTCGGATCAGCACGATGCCTGAAATAGGTGCCCAAATTACCAACTAGCAGGCCACTGAAATACAGCGCTAAAAACTGTGCTGTTCCAATATGGCGCTCAAGCAGAAAAGCGAAAGAATAAAATGTGATTACATTGAAGAGCAGATGCCCGAGGTCACCGTGCACGAATCCGGAGGTGATTAGCCGGATGTATTCGCCCCGTCGCACGAGCCAATAGGGTCGAAACAGCGACCGCACGATGAGCTGCGGCGCGACGTACAGACCAATCAGGCTCACCGCGCAGGTCAGAGCTAATATAAGGAGTGCGCCTGGTGGCATAGTCCTCAATCGCCATCCCGTCTGCGGCTAACTTTCGCCTCGGACAGCCATTTCCTCGCGGCCCCGTTGACGGCGCAGAGCCTCGTCGCGCGCATCATCGATGGCAACAACCACGCAATCGACGTCCGCCGAAACTGCACTGCGCGCGAAGAAGCCCGTGAGCGTACTATCAGGACGCAATTCGCCCTTTTCAAACAGAGCCCAGATTTCCTGCGCGAATTGCGTATCCAGAAGCTTGGGTGCATATCGGGCGAGTGTGCCTCTGATATTATTCACGTCACGCTCCAACAACGGCAGTGCGCTGTTGTTCCCGGTGGCGTTCACGGCCTGCGGCAGATCGATGATGACGGGGCCACCGCTCCCTATGAGTACGTTGTACTCTGAAAGGTCGCCATGAATGAGACCGACGCACAACATTCGCACGACCTGTCTGATCAGGAACTCGTGATATTCACACGCCTGTTCCGCAGTAAGTTCCACTTCACCTAAGCGCGGTGCCGAATTCCCGGCGGCATCCGTTACTAGTTCCATGATTAGAACGCCGTTGAAGTATCCATACGGGCGGGGAACGCGCACGCCGGCGCTGGTGAGCCGGTATAGGGCGTTCACCTCTGCATTCTTCCAGGCGCTTTCCTCTTCCTTGCGTCCGTAACGCGTTTTCTTGCCGATCGCCCGGGTCTGGCGACTGCCGCGAACCTTGCGCCCTTCCTGGTACTGCGATCGCTGCTGGAAGCTACGTTGCGCCATATCGCGGTAAACCTTCGCGCAGCGCTGCTCTGATCCGACCCGCACGACGTAAACCGTCGCCTCTTTGCCGCTCTTGAGGGAGCGAATTACCTCATCGATGATACCGTCGTCGATCAGCGGTTGCAGGGCTGGGGGCGTCTTCATGCGTTCATTGCGGACATCGGCATCCTTTCCCGGGCTTGTGAGTGGAGGCGCATTGTAGAGATCTCGTGACTGCGGCGCATGACTATCGCGACACATAATCCGATCCCAAAGGTCTTTTGACGTTCAAATAACGCCTTTTTTGGAGGTTTCATCCTCTGACGAGCTGAGAATGTGCAGGAGCGGCGATCAGACCATGATCGGGCTCTTCTGCGCGCCGCTAGCCATCGACGAGTTTGCCGTCAAGCTCGTGGGAGCGGCCGCGGAACAACGCGATACGCTCCTGTCTTTGATTCACGATGGATACGTCATATATCCCGCTGCGGCGTGAGCGCCAAACTTCGTTCGCGACGGCCGTGAGTTCATCGCCTTGCTTCGCGGGCGCGAGAAAATCGATCGTAGCAGCGGCTGCGACCGTGATCCTATTATAGGTATTGCATGCGAAAGCGAAGGCGCTGTCGGCGAATGAGAACAGAACGCCGCCGTGGCACAACCCGTGGCCGTTAACCATATCTGCGCGCACCAGCATCGAAACCCGCGCATGGCCGGGCGCGATTTGCACAATACTAATGCCGAGGCCGCGCGACGTTTCGTCGCGCTCGAAAAGGCGATCGGCGGCGCGCTGTGCAAGCTCCTGCGCGGACTGGTCGTTGTTTTCGATTCGAGTGTCGCTCACGTCGTTACATGTCCTTGCGTTTGTCGACCACGTGCTGAGCCTTTCCGGAGGAGCGCATCATCGAGCCGCAGGGGCCCATTTTTACGTGAATGCTGATGCCGATGTAGCCTTTGACAAGAAGTGCCAGCTGAGCTGCGGCCGCTCGGCCCGCTTCGGCGTCGATCCCCGCTGCGGCTTCGACGTGCAACGTCAGCGCATCAAGATTTTCAACTCGCTCGACTTCCAGAAAATAATGCGGCGCAAAGAGTCCGATTTGGAGGATGAGTTCTTCGAATTGACTTGGGTAGACGTTTACGCCACGAATAATCAGCATATCATCCGAACGTCCAGCGATTTTTTGGATGCGCCGCATTGACCGCGCCGTCGGTGCAAGAAGGCGAGTCAGATCACGCGTCCGATAGCGGACAAGCGGCAGTGCCTCCTTGGTGAGGGAGGTCAGCACGAGTTCGCCGAGTGTACCTTCGGGAAGCACGGCCGCGCTTTGTGGATCGATGATCTCGGGATAAAAATGGTCCTCCCAAATCACAGGGCCGTCCTTGGTCTCAATGCATTCGCTGGCGACTCCCGGTCCCATGACTTCCGAAAGGCCGTAGATGTCAAGCGCGTCAATCTGCATGGTTGACTCGATTCGCGCGCGCATGGCCTCACTCCATGGCTCGGCGCCAAGAATTCCAATCCTCAAGGATGTTGCACGAGCGTCAATTCCCTGACGCCGCAATTCCTCCGCTATGACCAGAAGGTATGACGGGGTCACCATAATAATGTCGGGCTTGAGGTCGCAAATGAGCTGCACCTGCTTTTCAGTTTGGCCACCGGAAATCGGGATAACGGTGCAGCCGAGACGCTCGGCGCCATAATGTGCCCCGAGACCGCCGGTGAACAATCCGTAACCATAGGCGATTTGCACGGTATCTCCGGGCCTGCCGCCGGCTGCGTGAATTGACCGGGCGACCAACGCCGCCCAGGTGTCCAAGTCCCGGGTGGTGTATCCAACGACGGTGGGTTTGCCGGTCGTGCCGCTCGAGGCGTGCAACCTTGCGATTCTCTGCTGCGGCACCGCGAACAGGCCGAACGGATAATGCTCACGCAGGTCCTGTTTTGTAGTGAACGGAAACCGCGCGAGATCCTCAAGCTCTCTGACCTGCTCCGGATGCACGTCGATTGCATCACAACTGCCCCGGAAATGAGCCACATTGTCATAAGCGTGCTGCAGCGACCATTTGAGACGTTGCAGCTGCAATGCGCGCAGCTCATCGCGACTTGCCGTCTCGATAGGTTCGAGCTTCTCAGGCCGAGGTGTCGTCATTGTTACGGATAGCGTGCCCCGGGGGAGCAATGGCAACGTTCCTATCTGCGCTGGAGATTACGCACTCTGCCGCGTCCGAGGCAAGGCAGGAATGTTCGCCATCGCTATCGGCCATGTTTAGACGCTGCATGTGAACGCGCTGAGTTAAGGCGCGATACGCGCTGCCGGCGTCGTCGTCACGGACTGCCTCGAATGGCGTGTTGACCGCGGCATCGCGCCCCGGCAGCATCGCTGCGCGGGTGCTGCAGGAGAGCAGAGTGACGGATCAAGCGGATTTGGCGGCGGTACTACACTGCCCGCGTTGTATGCGGGCAGGCCTGTCGTTGCAGCGCGCCGGGTGGATATGTGTCGGCTGCAATGCCGGTTACCCGGTTTTGGGTGAGGTCCCATGGCTCTTCGCTGAGCCGCAGAGCATGCTGGCTCAGTGGCGCGCACGCCTGCAGTTCCTAGTGATGTCGATTGAGCGGGAAGTGCGCACTCTGCGCGCGGAGCTTGCAGGCGCGCTCGGTGAATCGGCAAGACAGCGGCTTGAGCTGCTCGCCGTGGCTCACGAGGACCATGCTCGGCGCCTCACACAGCTGCTCTTGCCGCTCAATCTTGCGTCCACGCATAGCGTATATGAAACGCATCTTGCCCTGCGGACGCGGCTGCCAAGTGAGCAAGGACTGACGAACTACTATGTCAACCTGCATCGCGACTGGGCATGGGGGGCCGCGGAAAATGACGCGTCAGTCGCGCTAATTCGCTCCGTCGCGCAGCATCACCACAGTTGGGGCGGAACGCTGGTACTAGGAGCAGGATCGGGACGCCTTGCTTACGATTTGCATATGCAGTGTGCGCCGCGGCTAACCGTCGCTGTAGATTTTAATCCGCTGTTGCTCTTCGTCGCGCGCGATGTGACGCGCGGCGCGCCGGTCGAACTCTACGAATTTCCCATCGCGCCGCGGCGGCTTGCCGACCACGCGATATTGCGCACCCTGAGCGCTCCACAGCCCGTGCGGCCGGGCTTTCACATCGTGGCCGCAGATGTGCTGCGTGCTCCCTTCGCCCCGGAGGCTTTCGATACAGTCGTAACTCCATGGCTAATTGACATCGTGAGCGAGGACTTTGCGCGCCTCGCGGCGCGGGTCAATGCGCTTCTACGCCCGGGCGGCTGTTGGGTCAATTTCGGCTCGCTGGCATTTACGCAGGGTGAGCGCGCTCTGCGATTGTCATTTGAGGAGACGCTCGACGTCGTCAGTCGGGCGGGTTTTGCGCAACCTGCGATCGAAGAGCAGAGCATCCCGTACATGTGCTCACCGGCGAGCCGCCACGCGCGCAAGGAGACGGTAGTTGCGTGGTGCGCGCGCAAAGAGGGTCCAGCGCAGGCATTGGCCGCCGAAGGTACTTTGCCCGAATGGCTTGTTCTCAGCGACCGGCCAGTCCCGCAGTTAGAGTATTTTAGAGTGCAGGCCGTCGCGACGCGTATCCATGCTTATCTAACGGCACTCATCGACGGTCGGCGCAGCATCCGCGATATGGCACGAATGCTCGTTGAGCAGCGCCTCATGAGTGCGGAGGATGCAGAGCCGGCAGTGCGCCGGTTTCTCATCCGTATGAGCGAGGACAGCCGCAAGGACGGCATGTGAGCTTTCGGGTATCGCGGGCGCTGTGAGATCATCCACTCAGGCACTGGTGCGAGTCTCAAGCCCCGAATGATGCAATTTCGCGCCAGCTCGCCTCGCGGACTCGGCGAGCTCTTGGCCCGCGAGTTGGATGCATTTGGTGCAACGGAGGTGCGCGAGCACTCCACAGGCGTTAGCTTTCGCGGCTCGCTGGAGACCGCCTACCGTGCCTGCCTCTGGTCGCGCACCGCCAATCGAGTATTTCTCGAGCTTGCCGAGTTCCAGGCACTCGATGCTAATGCGTTCTATGCAGCCGCCCGGCAGATTGACTGGGGCACGCACATTGCCCCGGGCGCGACACTGGCGTGCGACTTTACTGGCCGGCACCCCACTCTCACACATACTCATTTCGCCGCATTGAAACTCAAGGATGCCATTTGCGATGAATTGCGCGCGCGCGCGGGTTATCGCCCTGACATCGCGACCGAGCGCCCCAGTGTGCGCGTGCACGCACACGCGCACGGGACCGCGGTCACCGTGGCGCTTGATCTTGCTGGCGAGAGTCTGCATCGGCGGGGGTATCGCGACGAGGCGGGGGAAGCGCCACTGAAGGAGAACCTGGCCGCGGGCATTCTACTGCGCTCCGGATGGTCGCAACTCGCCCTCGACGGAGCAGAGTTTTTGGATCCGTTGTGCGGCTCGGGCACGTTCGTGATCGAGGCGGCCATGATCGCGGGCGACATGGCACCGGGACTCAACCGGGAGTACTTCGGGTTTCTCGGCTGGCGCCAGCATGACCGGGACTTGTGGCTGAGGCTGTATGAAGAGGCGAAGTCGCGCTGCCGCGCCCATAATCCCGCGCGGCTCGTCATTCGTGGCACAGATAAAGATGCCGGCGCGGTGCGCCACGCGCGTGCGAATGCGCAGCATGCGGGTGTCGCGGGGCTGGTACAGTTTGCGCAAGCTTCCTTGGCAGATGCCGCACCGCTGCCCGGTGCAGGTGTCGGCGCTGTGGGACTGTTGTGCACCAACCCTCCTTATGGCGTGCGTCTTGAGGACCGCGCGGCGGCCCGCAACATTCATCGTGAGCTCGGGGCAATTTTGCGCGAGCGCTTTTGCGGATGGCAAGCCGCGGTGCTGTCCGGAGAGCCGCAATTGGGATTGGAACTCGGCATCCGCGCGTTCCGGACGCACGTAATTTGGAATGGCGCCATCGAATGCCGGCTGCTGCGCCTGAAGATAGATGCGCAGAGCATCAACTCGGGGACACGGCGCGCCGCTGGCGCCGAGATCGATGCGAGTCTGCGTGCCAGCCCCGGCGCGCAGATGTTTAGCAATCGGCTTGCAAAGAACCTCAAGCGCCTGCGCGCTTGGGCGAACAGTGCCCACGTATCGTGTTATCGCCTCTATGACGCTGACATGCCGGAGTACTCACTGGCTATTGATCTGTATCAGACCCTGCCGGAGGGACTGATCTGGCTGTATGTGCAGGAGTATGCGGCCCCCGCAACCGTCGATGCGCAGGCGGCGCGCCGCCGGCGCGGCGAAGCCCTGTCCGTGTTGACGGATGTGTGCGGTGTACCGCCGGAGCGCATTCGCGTGCGTCTGCGTCGCAAGACGCCGCGCGGCGAGCAATACGACAAGTTCGACGAGCAATCAGCATTCCATGTGGTGGAGGAGGGTGGGCTGAAGTTCCGCGTCAACTTCGATGATTACCTCGATACCGGCCTGTTTCTCGACCACCGACTGACGCGTGGGCGCTTGCGCGCGATCGCCCCCGGCAAGCGTTTCCTGAATCTGTTTGCGTATACGGGATCTGCGACAGTCTATGCTGCCGCGGCACGGGCGCTGTCGAGTACTTCGGTCGATCTATCGCATACTTATCTCGAATGGGCCGCACGCAATCTTGCACTGAACGGCCTGGAAAGGCCTGAGCATGTGTTGGTGCGTGCCGACTGTCGCGAATGGCTCGCGGCCGCGCGCCAGAAACGCGAGCGCTTCGACCTGATATTTCTTGACCCACCCACGTTTTCAAACTCGAAGCGCATGCGAAGCGTGCTTGATATCCGTCGCGACCACGCTGTACTTGCTGATGCCTGCGCGCCGCTCCTGGCGCCGGATGGCTTGCTCTTCTTCTCGACAAATGCGCAGAAATTTAAGCTCGATGAGACGCTGCGCGAGCGCTTTATCGTGCAGGACGTTTCGGCGCAGATGCTGCCGGCTGACTTCGAGCGCAATCCAAGGATTCACCGCTGCTTCGAGCTGCGCCCCCTATGACGCGAATATCGGCGTTGCCAATCGCCTAGAGCAGATCCCGGAGGCGGTAATAAAGCATGGCCAGCACGAGCGCAGGCCGTCGCAAGGCGGTCCCGCCGGGAAAGTCGCGGTGCGGAATTCTTGCAAACACGTCGAATCGTTCGGCAGTTCCGGCGATGGCCTGCGCGAGCAGCGTTCCGCCGATGCCCGCGAGCGCGACGCCGTGACCGGAGAAGCCTTGCAGAAAATACACGTTCGGAGCGAGGCGGCCGAAGTGCGGAGCGCGATTCAACGTGATATCTACCAAACCGCCCCAGTGATACTCGATACGAGTGTCGGCGAGCTGCGGAAATACCTGCAGCATGCGCGCTCGCGTTGCAGCTGGAACGGCGGACGGTGCGCGCGCCGAGTAGCTCACGCGGCCGCCAAAAAGCAGGCGTGTGTCGGCCGAGAGCCGGAAGTAATCAAGCACCCAATTCATATCGCTGACGGCTGCGTTATTGGCTATCAGGCCGCGCGCGCGTTCTGTGCCCAACGGTTCGGTCGCAACAATATAGGTCGCCACCGGCAAAATCTTTCTCGCAAGCGCTGGCGCCAAGGCACCAAGGTAAGTATTGCCACATAGAGCGACGTGCCGGCAGCGTACCTGTCCGTTGGGTGTGCGCACGTTGATAAGCCGAGCAGGCGCAAAGCTCAACGCGCGTGTGTTTTCGAAGATTCCGACGCCGCGTTTGGCGGCGGCAGTCGCGAGACCGAGAGTGTAGTTGAGTGGATGCAGGTGCCCGCTAGCTGAATCGTACATGGCGCCTGTGTAGCGGGTCGTG
>Ga0302324_100013476_pt1 | contig 16574 bp, 30 predicted proteins | sample Palsa_T0_1_FD_201949 | JGI IMG/M metagenome (GOLD analysis project Ga0302324, IMG submission 201949) | Peat permafrost microbial communities from Stordalen Mire near Abisko, Sweden - Palsa_T0_1 | ecosystem: Environmental > Terrestrial > Soil > Palsa > Peat permafrost | place: Sweden: Abisko...
GTAGGGGTCGACGCCGACGTGGCTGTCCCCGCCGATGGCCAATCGCCCGCCGCCGGCCAAAAAAGTACCGGTAGGGAACAGGCCGTCGCCAAGATCTGCCTCCGCGCTCGGGCACAGGCCAACGACTGCGCCGGTCGCGGCAACGGCTCGTGTTTCCTCGGCAGTCACATGCGTTGCGTGCACCAAGCACCATTGCTCATCGATCTCCGCGTGTCCGAGCAGCCACGCCACCGGCCGCGCGCCGCTCCAGGCAACACAAGCATCGACTTCCTTGCGCTGCTCCGCGATGTGGATATGGATCGGTGCCGCGTCGAGCTCGGTGCGCGCGAAGCTGACGATCTCGCGCAACTCGCTGGGGGAGACCGCCCGCAGGCTATGCGGCGCGACGCCGAGTGCCTGCCCTTGCTTTTGCGCCAGTGCGGTGACGAGCCGGAGAAAGCTGCCGGCGTCGTGGATGAAGCGCCGCTGCGTCGCCAGCGGCGCGGCGCCGCCGAAATTGGAGTGGGCGTAGAAAACTGGCAGCAAGGTCAGGCCGATACCGGTGGTCTCCGCCGCGCGGCGGATCCGTTCCGCCATCTCAGCCGGATTGGCGTACGGCTGCCCTGCAGGATCGTGATGCAGATAATGGAACTCGCCGACGCTGGTGTAGCCACCCTTGAGTAGTTCAAGGTAGAGCTGGGTCGCAACTGCTTCCTGTTCGTCCGGGCCGACGCGCTCCAGAAAGCGGTACATCTCCCTGCGCCAGGTCCAGAAATTATCCGCACCCGGTCCGCCACGCTCGGTCAGGCCGGCCAGTGCGCGTTGGAACGCGTGCGAATGCACGTTGGGCATGCCAGGGAGGAGCGGGCCCTGCACGCGTTCGGCGTCCTCCGGCGCGGCAAACGCCACATCGACCGCCCGTATCGATCCGTCGGCGCCAATGTCGACCAGAACATCGTGCGCCCAACCGGTTGGCAGGAGCGCATCGCGGGCGAAGAGCTTCATCGTGTCCTGCACATCGCGTCACGCGCGATTTGATCCGGGCGACAGCGCGCGCGCATGGGGCGTCATCCGGCAGAGGCGAGTTGCCATCGCCAGGCGTCGGCGCAGATGGTGCTAAGGTCGCGACGCGCGCGCCATCCCAGACGCGCATTGGCGCGTGCCGCGTCGGCAAAGCAACTCGCGATGTCGCCCGGCCGGCGCGCCACGACGCGACGCGCGAGCCCTCGGCCACAGGCACGTTCGAACGCGGCGATCACCTCGAGCACCGAATGGCCACGTCCCATACCGAGGTTGAGAGTCGTCACGCCGCTTTGCTGCGATAGATGAGCAAGGGCCGCGACGTGGCCCTCGGCGAGGTCGCTGACATGGATATAGTCGCGTACGCCGGTGCCGTCCGGCGTCGGATAGTCGTCGCCGAACACGTCGACGCATGCGCGTTGCCCCGCAGCGACTTGCGCCAGGGCGGGGACAAGGTTGGGGGGGGTCGACGCCGGTGCCTCGCCGATCTGCCCCGATGCGTCGGCGCCGGCAGGATTGAAATAGCGCAACAGACCGATGCGCCAGGCGGGATCGGTCACGGCAAGACCTTCGAGGATTAGCTCGACGCTGCGCTTCGTGCGGCCGTACACGCTCGCCGGCTTGAGCGGCGAATCCTCGGCAACCGGATTGCGCTTCGGCTGGCCATAGACGGTGCACGAGGAGCTGAAGATAAGCGTCCTAGCACCCGCAGCAATCATGGCCCGCGTCAGAGCGATGGCGCCTCCCACGTTTGCGTCGTAGTACGCCAGCGGTCGCAGCTCGCCCTCGCCGACGGCCTTGAGACCGGCGCAGTGGACGACAGCATCGATCGGGTAGGTGGCAAACGTGCGTGCAAGCGCGTGGTCGTCGCGGACGTCGGCGGTAACCAGCGGCACCGGCTGTCGGGTAAGCCGCCGCAACCGCGGCAACACCGCCTCGGAGCTGGTGACAAAGTTGTCGAGGACGACCGGCGTGCGGCCGGCACGCGCCAGTTCAACGACGATGTGCGAACCGACATAGCCGGCGCCACCGGTGACCAGGACCATGCCTTCCATGCCGTGATCTTACGTGACCGCGGCGCCATGCGTCCGCGTCCGGCACGGCTTCCGGCGGGATTCGCCCTAAGCTGCGCTCTTGCTGGCGCTGGCGGTCTTGCCTGCTTTGGCGGTCTTGGGCGGCTTCGCCGCTTTCGGCGCCCGCGCTGCCTTGGCCGTCTTGGTCGCCTTTTCGGTCTTCGCCGTCTTGGTCGCCTGCGCACCCTTTGCCGATTCGGTATCGGTCTCCGCCCCGGCGCCAAGGTCGGGTCGATCCATCAATTCGACCAGCGCCATCGGCGCGCTATCGCCGACGCGAAGCCCGAACTTGAGGATCCGCAGGTAGCCGCCGGGACGCTGCGCATAGCGCGGTCCCAATTCGCTGAAGAGCTTGTGCACCACCACCTTGTCGCGCAGGCGATCGAACGCAAGGCGGCGATTGGCCAGCGTCGGCGACTTCCCGAGCGTGATCAGCGGCTCAGCCACGCGCCGCAGCTCCTTCGCTTTGGGCAACGTGGTTCGAATCGCCTCGTGCGTAAAGAGCGAATTGGTCATGTTCCGCAACATTGCGAGGCGATGGCTGCTCGTGCGGTTGAGCTTGCGCAGGCCGTGACGGTGACGCATGGTGTTCTTTCCTAGGGCCGGTCGAGATTCGGTGGCGGCCAGTTCTCGAGCTTCATTCCCAGCGAAAGCCCGCGCGAAGCCAGCACTTCCTTAATTTCGTTCAACGACTTACGACCGAGGTTCGGCGTTTTCAGCAGTTCGGTCTCGGTGCGCTGGATCAGATCGCCGATGTAATAGATGTTCTCGGCCTTAAGGCAGTTCGCGGAGCGAACGGTGAGCTCCAAATCGTCGACCGGGCGCAGCAAGATCGGATCGACCTGCGGCATCGAGCGTTGCTCGATGGGTGCCTCAGTGCCCTTGAGATCCGCGAACACGCCAAGCTGCTCAACGAGGATACTTGCCGCATAGCGGATCGCCTGTTCGGGCTCGATGACGCCGTTGGTTTCGATGTCCATGACGAGCTTGTCGAGGTCGGTGCGCTGCTCGACGCGCGCGCTCTCCACCGAGTAGCTCACGCGCCGGACGGGCGAGAACGATGCGTCAAGCAGAATGTTGCCGATGCTCCGGCCGCCTTCGGGCTTGATACGCACGGTCGCAGGCTGGTAGCCGCGGCCCTTCTCAACCTTGATCTCCATCTCGATCTTACCGCCGGCGGTAAGATGCGCGATGAGGTGATCCGGGTTGATGATCTCGACGTCGTGATTAGGCTCGATATCTGCGGCCGTGACCGGACCCTCACCGGTCTTGGCCAGCTTGAGCGTGACGTGGTCGCGATTGTGCAGTTTGAGCACGACGCCCTTGAGATTGAGCAGCACGTCGACGACGTCTTCCTGCACGCCGTCTAGCGCCGAATACTCGTGCAGGACGCCGGTGATCTTGACTTCTGTCGGGGCGTAGCCGGGCATCGACGAGAGCAGCACGCGCCGCAGCGCGTTGCCCAGCGTGTGTCCGTAGCCGCGTTCGAACGGCTCCATCACGACCTTGGCGTGAAACGGTGACGTGCTCTGCACGTCGATGATGCGCGGTTTCAAGAAAGCATTGCTCTGCATGCGGAATCCTTAGTGCGAAGTCCTCGCGGATCGCGGGCCAACCGGTTTATTTCGAGTAAAGCTCGACGACGAGGCTCTCGTTGATGTCTTGGCCGAATTCGGAGCGATCGGGCGCGCCCTTGAACGTGCCAATCATCTTCTTTACGTCAACCTCGACCCACGAGGGGAAGCCGATTTTCTCGGCGAGTTGCAGCGCGTCGACGATGCGCAGCTGTGTCTTGGCGCCCTCCTTGACTGCGACGACGTCGCCAGCCTTGACCAGCGCCGACGGGACGTTGACCCTCTTGTCGTTTACCGTCACTGCACGATGGGTGACCAGCTGCCGCGCCTCCGCCCGTGTCGAGCCGAAACCCATGCGGTAGACGACATTGTCCAGGCGCGATTCGAGAAGTCGGAGCAGGTTTTCACCCGTCGAGCCTTTGCGTTGCGCCGCCATCGTGAAGTAGCGCTGGAATTGCCGCTCGAGTACGCCGTATGTGCGGCGCAGTTTCTGCTTCTCGCGCAGCTGTTTGCCGTAATCGGACATCCGCATCCCGGACTTCACCCCGTGCTGGCCGGGTTTGGAGTCGAGCTTGCACTTGGAGTCGAGCGATCGGCGCGCGCTCTTCAGGAACAGGTCGGTTCCTTCCCTCCGCGCCAGCTTGCATTTCGGTCCAATGTATCGAGCCACGATAGCTATCCTTTGTAATGCCTCAGATCCGGCGCCGCTTCGGCGGTCGGCACCCGTTGTGCGGTACCGGGGTCACGTCGGAGATGCTCGTGATCTTGAGGCCAAGCGCGTTGAGCGCGCGTACCGCGGATTCGCGTCCGGGTCCCGGACCCTTGATCCGCACTTCCAGATTCTTCACACCGCATTCCTGGGCTGCCCGGCCCGCCGCCTCGGCAGCCACCTGCGCGGCGAAGGGTGTCGACTTGCGCGAGCCCTTGAACCCGGCGCCGCCCGATGTCGCCCACGACAGCGCGTTGCCCTGCCGATCGGTAATGGTGATGATCGTATTGTTGAACGACGCGTGAATATGCGCGATTCCTTCCGATACGCTCTTCTTTACCTTCTTGCGCGTGCGCGTGACCGCACCGGGCTTCTGTGAGGGTTGCTGTGCCATCGAATCGTCCTATCAGGTCTTCGCCGCGGACGGCTTGTTGAGCGCGATCTGCTTGGCCTTGCGCGGCCCCTTGCGCGTGCGCGCATTGGTCCGCGTGCGTTGGCCGCGAACCGGCAGCCCCTTACGGTGGCGCACGCCTCGATAACAGCCGAGGTCCATGAGGCGCTTGATGCTCATGGTGACCTCGCGACGGAGGTCACCCTCGACCGTGTAGCGCCCGACGAGCTCGCGCAGCTTGTCCATCTGCGCATCGGACAGGTCCTTGATCTTGGCCGCGTGGCCCACACCGGCGGCGTCGCAAATAGCGCGAGCGCGCGCCCGGCCAATGCCGTAAATCGCGGTAAGCGCGATCTCCGCGTGCTGGTGATTCGGAATGTTTACGCCTGCAATGCGAGCCATATGTCTGTCCTATCGGGAACGTGTGCCCTAATGCCTTACTGTCAGCCCTGACGCTGTTTGTGCCGCGGATCCTTGCAGATCACACGCACGACGCCGTTGCGCCGGATGATCTTGCAATTGCGACAAATCTTCTTTACCGATGCCAATACCTTCATGTCAGCCTCGCAACATCCCTATTTGGCGCGGAAAATGATCCGCGCCCGGGACAAATCGTACGGCGTCAGATCCACAGTCACCTTGTCTCCCGGAAGAATCTTTATGTAGTGCATGCGCATTTTCCCGGAGATATGGCCGAGGACCACGTGGCCGTTCTCAAGCTTCACCCGGAACGTCGCATTGGGCAGCGTCTCCAGGACCTCTCCCTGCATCTGTATCGTCTCTTCCTTCGCCATCCGGCCGTCGCTTAGCGGGACGGTAATCCGCCGCCGCCCTTGAAGTTAGCCTTCTTGAGCAGGCTCTCGTACTGCTGTGACATGAGATATGCCTGCACCTGCGTCATGAAATCCATAGTGACCACGACGATAATCAGCAGCGACGTACCACCGAAATAGAACGGCACGTTCTTCCAAGCGATCAGGAAGTTCGGGACGAAACACACGACCACCAAGTACAGCGAGCCGATGAACGTGAGTCGAAGCGTGATCTTTTCGATGTATTTCGCCGTCTGGTCTCCGGGCCGATAGCCCGGGATAAACGCGCCGCTCTTCTTCAGGTTCTCGGCGGTGTCCTTCGGGTTGTACTGCAGCGCCGTGTAGAAGAAACAGAAAAAGATGATCGCGCCGGCGTAAAGAATCTCGTGCACCGGTTGTCCGGGCGCGAGCGCCGCGGCAAGATCACGCAGCCAGATCGTATGCTCGCCCGACCCGAACCAGGTAGCCACTGTGGCCGGAAATAGGATGATCGACGACGCGAATATCGGCGGAATGACGCCGGCCATGTTGAGCTTGAGCGGCAGAAACGATTGCTGCCCCGCGTAGACCCTGTTGCCGACCTGGCGCTTGGCGTAATTGACCTGGATCTTGCGCAAGGCGCGCTCGACGAACACGACGAAGCCTGTGACTACCACGACCAAAGCCGCGATGCCGATCACCAGCAGGATCGAGTAGGCGCCGGTGTTGACCTGCTCGAGCGTCTGCCCGATCGCGCGCGGCAGACCGGCAGCGATGCCGCTGAAAATAATGAGCGAAATGCCGTTGCCCAGGCCGCGCTCGGTGATCTGCTCGCCCAGCCACATTAGGAACATCGTCCCGGTTACAAGCGTCACCGCCGAGATCAGCTCGAAGGCGATTCCCGGGTAGAGCACCAGGCCGGCCTGCTGCTGGAGCGCAATCGAAATGCCGAGTCCCTGAAAGAACGAGAGGACCAGCGTCGCGTAGCGCGTGTACTGGGTGATCTTGCGCCGTCCCGACTCGCCTTCCTTCTTCAGCGCCTCGAGCGTGGGCACGACCACCGTGCACAGCTGCATGATGATTGACGCCGAAATGTAGGGCATGATGCCCAGGGCGAAGATGGAGAAGCGCTGCAGCGCGCCGCCGGAAAAGACGTTGAACAGCCCCAGGATGCCGCCCTGGTTCTGCCGGAACAACTCGTCAAGCACGGACGCGTTGATGCCCGGGACCGGAATATGGGTCCCGACCCGGTAGACAACGAGCGCACCAAGCAGAAACAGCAGACGCTTTTTCAGGTCTGCGTAGCGGTTGCCGCTCTTCTGTGCCGGATTGATCGTAGCCAACGTCCGTTCCTTACGCTCTCTCGTCCGCCTGCTTCGCAGGCAAATCGGCGATGCTGCCGCCTGCTGCCTCGATCGCCGCGCGGGCGCCCTTTGTCAGCGACAGGCCCGACAGCTTGACCGCCTTGTCGAGCTTGCCGGTCTTGATCACCTTGGCCGTCTTCGCTGCCGCAGGCACGAGGCCGGCGGCTTTGAGCGCCAGGATGTCGATGTCGACGATCGGCAGCTTGGCGAGGTCCGACAGGCGCACTTCGGCAGTGTCGTTGCGCAGGTGTGACACGAAGCCGCGCTTGGGCAGCCGCCGCTGCAACGGCATCTGGCCGCCTTCGAACCCGACCTTGTGAAAGCCGCCGGCGCGCGATTTCTGGCCCTTGCTGCCGCGACCGGCCGTCTTGCCGTGGCCGCTGGCGCTGCCGCGCCCGACACGACGTCGCGCGCGCTTGCTGCCGGCTGCCGGCTTGATCGTATTCATCCGCATGGCGTGGTCCCTGTTGGTCAGCCCTGGCCCTGGGTGCCGGCGCTGACGTGGAGCATGTAGCCGACCTTGTTGATCATGCCGCGCACCTGCGGCGTGTCGTCGAGCTCGACGCTATGGCTGCGCCACTTGAGGCCCAGGCCGCGCACGGTCGCGCGATGGTCTTCCCGCTTGCCTCGCAGGCCCTTGATGAGCGTGATTCTCAACTTTCCCACTTGCGTCTCTCCGGCCACGATTTCAAGCCTCCGTGAGCTGCTCGACGGTCATTCCGCGCTTGCTCGCGATATCCGCCGGCGCATTGCCGTTCTGCAGTGCGTTGAGGGTCGCCCGTACGACGTTGTACGGATTGGTCGGCCCGTGGCACTTGGCCAGAATGTTGGTCACCCCGACGACCTCGAACACGGCGCGCATCGGGCCGCCGGCGATGATGCCGGTGCCTTCCGACGCCGGTTGCATGAAGACCCGGGTTGCACCATGACGACCCTGGACCGCGTGATGCAGCGAGCCGCTCTTCAAGCGCACCTTGATCATCCTGCGCCGCGCCTCTTCCATCGCCTTCTGCACCGCGACCGGCACTTCCTTCGCCTTTCCCTTGCCCATGCCGACCCGTCCGTCGCCGTCGCCGACAACCGTCAGCGCCGCAAACGCCAGGATGCGCCCGCCCTTCACCACCTTGGTGACGCGGTTGATGCTGATCATCTTTTCCCGCAGCCCGTCTCCCCGATCGTCCTGCTGCTGCCGGTTCTGCTGCTGCCTGCCCATTGGCTTTGCCATATTCGCTCTCGTCCGTTAGCCGGCGCTAGAACTTCAGTCCGCCCTCACGGGCGGCGTCGGCCAGCGCCTTGACGCGGCCGTGATACTTGAACCCCGAGCGATCGAACGCGACCGCCTCGATACCGGCGCCCTTGGCCTTTTCGGCGATGCGCTTGCCGACCATCGCCGCGGCGGCCCGATTGCTCCCCCGCTTCAGCTCCTTGCGCACATCGGCCTCGAGCGTCGACGCGCTCACCAGCACCTTGTCGCCCGACGGCGCGATGATCTGCGCGTAGATGTGGTTGTTCGACCGAGCAACCACCAGGCGATTTGCGCGCTGCTCGGCGATGCGTATCCGCGTCTTGCGGCTGCGCCGGGTCCGAGCTTCATTCTTGTTCATGATCAATCTCTCCGATGGTTCTCGTCGCGACGACTACTTCTTCTTCGTTTCCTTGATCGTCACCTGCTCGTTGGCGTAACGCACGCCTTTGCCCTTGTACGGCTCGGGCGGTCGATAGGCGCGTATCTCCGCCGCGACCTGACCGACTTGCTGCTTGTCGAGTCCCTTGATGACGATCTCGGTCTGCAGCGGTGTCTCGACCTTGACGCCCTTGGGCATCTTGTGCACGACGGGATGCGAAAAACCGAGGGCCAGATTGAGCTTGTCGCCGGCCGCCTGCGCGCGGTAGCCGACACCGACGAGCGCGAGCTTCTTCTCGTAACCGTCCGTAACGCCGCGAACCATGTTGGCAACCAGCGCGCGCACTGTGCCGTGCATGGCACTTGCTTCAATGTTCGCTGCCTTGAAGGTCAGCGTATCGCCGTTCTTTTCGATCGCAACGCTCGTGCCAAACCGCTGTGACAGGGAACCCAGCGGGCCCTTGACCGAAATCTCGCCCTCGCCGAGGGTCACCTCGACCTTGGGCGGCAGTTTGATCGGGCTGTTTCCGATGCGCGACATGTCTGTCTTCTCCGTCAGGCGACAATGCAAATGACTTCGCCGCCCACGCCAGTGGCGCGCGCCTTGCGGTCGGTCATCACGCCGCGCGAGGTTGAGACGATGGCGATCCCCAGCCCGTTCATCACGCGCGGGATATCGTCCTTGCTCTTGTAGATGCGCAGTCCGGGTTTCGATACGCGTTCGATCTTCTCGATCACCGGGCGGCCGGCATAGTATTTCAGCGCGATCTCGAGCTGCGGCCGGTTGTCTTCGCCCACCACGGCGAAACCCTCGACATAGCCTTCGTCCTTGAGAACCTTGGCGATCGCCACCTTGACCTTGGACGACGGCATCTGCACCGTAGCCTTCTCGGCCATCTGCGCGTTGCGGATACGCGTCAGCATGTCAGCGATCGGATCAGTCATGCTCATGTGTCACCTCACCTGCCTGGAGCTTGCCTTGTCGTTCATGGATGCGCCTGCCGGCTACCAGCTCGCCTTGACCACGCCGGGGATTTCCCCGCGCATTGCGATGTCGCGCAGCTTGTTGCGGCCAAGGCCGAACTTGCGGAAAACGCCACGCGGACGGCCGGTAAGCTGGCATCGGTTGCGCAGCCGCGTCGCGCTCGAATCGCGCGGCAGTTCCTCCAGCCTGCGCCGCGCCAACAGCCGTTCCTCGTCGGAAACCTTGGCGTTGCGCATGATCGCCAGCAACTCAGCCCGCCGTTTGGCATATTTCTTCACCACCAGGCGGCGCTTCTGGTCGCGGTTGATGACAGCAGTCTTTGCCATGATTGGCCTCTAGCCCTTGAACGGGAATTTGAATGCGGCAAGCAGCGCCTTTGCCTCGGCGTCGGTCTTGGCCGTGGTCGCAATGGTTATGTTCATGCCCCGGATCGCGTCGATCTTGTCGTATTCGATTTCCGGGAAAATGATCTGCTCCTTGACACCCATGTTGTAATTGCCCCGGCCATCGAAGGCGCGACCGGACACGCCGCGGAAATCGCGCACGCGCGGCAGGGCGATCGACACCAGCCGGTCCATGAACTCGTACATGCGGTTCTGGCGCAGCGTAACCATGCAGCCGAGCGGATAGCCAGTTCGGATCTTCCATATCGCGATCGACTTCTTGGCCTTGGTGAGCACCGGCTTCTGGCCCGATATCTTGGTCATGTCGCCAACGGCGTTGTCGAGAATCTTCTTGTCGGCAATCGCCTCGCCCACGCCCATGTTGAGCACGATCTTGGACAGACGCGGCACTTCCATCGTCGACTTGTAGCCGAACTGCTTGACCAGTGCCGGCACGATTTCCTTGTTGTAGACCTCTTTCAGGCGCGCCATGTCAGGCTCCGATCACTTCGCCGTTGGACTTGAAGAAGCGAACCTTGCGGCCGTCTTCGAGCATGCGAAAGCCGACGCGATCGGCCTTGCGCGTGACGGGATTCCAGATCGCGACGTTCGACACGTGGATCGGCACTTCCTTGGTGACAATCCCGCCGGGCTGGTTCTTCATCGGATTCGGCCGGGTATGTCGCTTGACCTGGTTGACGCCCGCAACGAGCACGTAGTCGGCGCCGACCGTCTGTGACACGTCGCCGCGCTTGCCCTTGTCACGGCCGGCAATGACAACGACGTTGTCGCCCTTCTTGATCTTGCGCATGGTCAGATCACCTCCGGCGCGAGCGACACGATCTTCATGAACCGCTCGGTGCGCAGTTCACGCGTCACCGGTCCGAAAATGCGCGTGCCGATCGGCTCCAGCTTCGGGTTGAGCAGCACGGCGGCGTTGGTATCGAACTTGATCTTCGCCCCGTCGTCGCGGCGAACTCCATGCCGCGTGCGCACCACGACCGCGTGATAAATCTCGCCCTTCTTCACGCGTCCACGCGGGGCGGCGTCCTTGACGGTGACCTTGATCACATCGCCGATGTGCGCATACCGGCGCTTGCTTCCGCCGAGTACCTTAATGCACATCACTCGCCGGGCGCCGGTGTTGTCGGCGACCTCCAGCATCGTTTGCATCTGGATCATTGCAACTCTCCAACTTAACCCGCCCGGCGATGCTTCGCGCATCGCCCGCGTCGTGCGTCAGCTGCGGCGGCCAGTTTTGGAACCCGTCCGGGTAGTACCGCCGGGGGCAGGCGCTGTGCGCGTCACCCTGCCGCGGCGGGGAATCCAAAATTATGGCAGGATTTATGCTTATCCGCAACTCCATCGTGCGATCAATGACTTAGAACGCCTTGGCCTTCTCGACCAGGCGCTTGACCCGCCAGGCCTTGGTCTTGGCAAGCTTGCGGCAGGCCTCGATCTCGACCAGGTCGCCTTCCTTGTATTCGTTGTTCTCGTCGTGCGCGTGATACTTCCGCGACCGGGTCACGACCTTGCCGTAGAGCGGGTGCTTGACCCGGTGCTCGACGAGGACCGTCACGGTCTTGTTCATCTTGTCGCTGACGATGCGCCCGATCTGGGTCTGGATCAGGCTGCCCTTGCCGGCGCCGACGGCGGGTGCCGCCGCCGTTTCGAGTGGTTGGTTCATGCTTGCCCTGCCTTTTGGTTGAGCAGCGTCTTTACCCGGGCGATGTCGCGTCGCACGCGCACCACGCTGGCGTTGTTCGTCAGTTGCTGCGTTGCCTTCTGCATGCGCAGGCCAAACTGCTCCTTGAGCAACGCGTGCAGCTCAGTCCGCAATTCGTCCGGCGACTTGTCGCGAAGATCCTTGTTGCGCAGTGATTGCTTCATACTCCGTTCCTCCTACCCGAGCAGCCGGTGCACGAACGTCGTCCGGATCGGCAGCTTGGCCGCGGCGAGCGCAAAGGCCTCGCGTGCGAGCGCCTCGTCGACACCGTCCATTTCGTAGAGCACCTTCCCGGGCACGATCTCGGCTACGTAATACTCCGGGTTGCCCTTGCCATTGCCCATGCGCACTTCGGCCGGTTTCTGCGAAATCGGCTTGTCCGGAAAGATGCGGATCCAGATGCGGCCGCCGCGCTTGATGTGCCGCGTCATCGCCCGGCGCGCAGCCTCGATCTGGCGCGCCGTCAAACGTCCGCGGCCGATGGCTTTGAGTCCGTACTCACCGAAGCTGACCTTGGCGCCGACCGTGGCCACGCCCTTGTTGCGGCCCTTCTGCTCCTTGCGGTATTTCCTTCTAGCTGGCTGCAACATTCTTCACTCCTGCACTCTTGCGGGCGCGCTTCGGCGGCTCCGGCGCCGGTGGCGGCGCGACCTGAGGCTCAGCGTTATGCGGCAGCACTTCGCCTTTGAACACCCATACCTTGATTCCGATCACGCCGTAGGTCGTCTTGGCCTCGGCAAAGCCGTAATCGATATCGGCGCGCAGCGTGTGCAGTGGCACCCGGCCTTCGCGATACCACTCGGTGCGCGCAATTTCGATGCCGTTGAGCCGCCCCGAGCTCATGATCTTGATGCCCTGGGCGCCAAGCCGCATGGCGTTTTGCATCGCGCGCTTCATCGCGCGGCGGAACATGATGCGCTTCTCGAGCTGCTGGGCGATCGAGTCGGCGACGAGCTGCGCATCGATCTCCGGTTTGCGGATCTCTTCGATGTTCAGGCCCACTTCCGTGCCCATCATCTTGCGCAGGCTCGCGCGCAACGTCTCGATGTCCTCGCCCTTCTTGCCGATGACCACCCCGGGGCGCGCGCTGTGGATGGTGATGCGCGCGTTCTTCGCCGGGCGCTCGATCGTGATCTTGCCGACCGAGGCATGGGCGAGCTTCTTGCGCAGGTATTCGCGTACCTTGATGTCTTCGTTGAGTGTCGTCGCGAAGTGCTTGCTGTTCGCGTACCACTTCGAAGACCAGTCGCGATTGACCGCAAGGCGAAAGCCGGTCGGATTGATTTTCTGTCCCATGGACTGTCCTTGGTTGGCGCCTACTTGCCGTCACCGACGGTGACGTGGATATGACAGGTCTGCTTGAGGATGACATTGCCGCGACCCTTGGCACGGGCGGTGAACCGGCGCAGGCTTTCCGCCTTGTCGATAAAAATCGTCCTCACCTTCAGCTCGTCGATGTCGGCGCCGTCGTTGTGCTCGGCGTTTGCAATCGCCGATTCGAGCACGCGTTTGATGATCTTGGCGCCCTTTTTCGGGCTGAACGTCAGCACATTGAGCGCCTTGTCGACGGGCAGGCCGCGGATCTGGTCGGCGACGAGCCGGCCCTTCTGGGCGGACAGACGAACGCCGCGCAGGATCGCTTTGGTCTCCATGCCTACCTCCCTATTTCCTCGGCCCCGACGTCGGCGCGACGACCTTCTTGTCCGCCGAGTGGGCCTTGAACGTGCGCGTGAGCGCGAACTCGCCGAGTTTGTGACCGACCATGTTTTCCGAGACGTACACCGGAATGTGCTGCTTGCCGTTGTGGATGGCGATCGTCAGACCGACAAAATCGGGCGTGATGGTCGAGCGTCTCGACCAGGTCTTGATCGGTCGCTTGTCTGAGGTTGCCCGAGCCGCCTCGACTTTCGCCTGGAGATGGTGGTCGACGAACGGACCCTTCTTGATCGAACGTGCCATGGCAATCAGCCCTTCTTAACGGCGTGGCGACGGCGGATGATCATGCCGTCGGTGCGCTTGTTCTTGCGCGTGTGATAACCCTTCGTCGGCGTGCCCCACGGCGACACTGGATGGCGGTTGCCGCGGGTGCGTCCGCCGTGCGGGTGATCGACCGGATTCATCACCTCGCCGCGAACGGTGGGACGAATGCCGCGCCAGCGGGTCGCACCGGCCTTGCCGATGGAGCGCAGGTTGTGTTCTTCGTTGCCCACCGTGCCAATGGTCGCGCGGCAATCGACGTGCACCTTGCGGATCTCGCCTGAGTGCATGCGCAGTTGCGCATGCGCGCCCTCGCGCGCAAGGAGCTGCACGGAGGCGCCGGCCGAACGCGCAATCTGCGCCCCCTTGCCGGGCAGCATTTCAACGCAATGGATCGTGGTGCCGACCGGGATGTTGCGCAGCGGCAGGCAATTGCCCGGCTTGATCGGCGCATCAGCCCCGTTCATGACCGCGGAGCCGACGCCCACGCCGCGCGGCGCCACGATGTAACGGCGTTCGCCGTCAGCGTAGAGCAGCAGCGCGAGATGGGCGCTGCGGTTCGGATCGTACTCAAGGCGCTCGACCTTGGCGGCGATGCCGTCCTTGTCGCGACGAAAGTCGACGACGCGGTAGAAGCGCTTGTGCCCGCCGCCCTGGTGGCGCATGGTGATGTGGCCGTTGTTGTTACGGCCGGAGCCGCGCTTCTTGCTCTCGAGGAGCGGCGCGAACGGGCGGCCCTTGTGCAGGTCGCGATTGACGACCTTCACCAGCCCGCGGCGGCCCGGGGATGTCGGTTTGACTTTGACGAGGGACATGGGATTAGGCCTCTTGCGCGAAGTTGATTTCCTGGCCCGGCTTGAGGCTCACGTACGCCTTCTTCCAGTTGCGGCGCCGGCCGCCGTAGGCGCCGAAGCGTTTCTTCTTGCCGTGAACATTGACGATCTGCACGCTCGCCACCTCGACCTTCTTTTCCTTCCACAGCAACTCGACCGCCGCCTTGACGTCTTTCTTGGTCGCGTCGGGCCGGACGCGGAAGATGATCTGGTTGTGCTGATCGGCGATCTGGGTGGCCTTCTCCGAGATAACCGGCGCCAGAAGGATCGTCATGAGCCGTTCCTCGTTGACTTTCGGCGTCGTGACCTTGGGGGCAGACTTCTGCGCGTTCATGCCAGGATCTCCTCGAACTGCGTCACCGCGGCACGGGTCAGCAGCACATTCTCGAACCGGACCAGGCTTACCGGATCGACTTCGCGCGCTTCCAGGACGAGCACCTGCTGCAGGTTGCGCGAGGACAGGCGCACGTTGGCGTCGACCTTGTCAGTCACAACGAGCACCGTCCCGGAGAACCCGAGCGCCTTGATCTTCTGCGCAAAGAGCCTCGACTTCGGCGCATCGAGCGCGAGTTGCTCGACCACTGCCAGCCGGTCTTCGCGTACCAGTTGCGACAGGATCGAGGCGATTCCGGCGCGGTACATCTTGCGGTTGACCTTGTGCGTGAAATTCTCGTCCGGCGAGCTGGGAAATATTTTCCCGCCGCCGCGCCACAACGGGCTGTTCGCCTGACCTGCGCGCGCGCGCCCGGTGCCTTTCTGAGCCCAGGGCTTCTTGTGCGACTTGTTGACCTCGCCGCGGGATTTCTGGGCGCGGGTTCCCTGGCGCGCGTTGGCCTGGAACGCGGTCACGACCTGGTGAATCAGCGCCTCGTTGTACTCGCGCCCGAACAGCGCGTCGGAGGCGCTCAGGGTCTCGGCCGGCTTGCCGCCGTCGTTGATGAGCTTCAGATCCATGCTCAGGCCTCTTTGCGTGCCGGCGCCTTGACTGCGGGCCGGACGATGATGTGGCCGCCGTCGGCGCCGGGCACTGCGCCCTTGACCAGAAGCAACCCGCGTGCGGCGTCGACGCGGATGACCTTGAGCGTCTGCACCGTGCGATTGACGTGACCGTACTGACCTGCCATGCGCTTGCCCGGAAATACGCGGCCGGGATCCTGCGCCATCGAGATCGATCCCGGCTTGTTGTGCGACACCGAATTGCCGTGCGAGGCGCGGTTGGAACGGAAGTTGTGGCGCGCGATCACGCCGGCAAAGCCGCGGCCCTTGGTCGTGCCCGAAACGTCGACGAACTGGCCCACGGCGAAGGTCTCGACGCTGATCGTCTCGCCGACCTTGAGTTTGGCGAGGTCTTCCGCAGCCACCGGGAACTCACGCAAAAGCTCACCCGCCTCAACGCCAGCCTTGGCCAGGTGCCCGGCCTGGGCCTTGGTGACCCGGTTCGCGCGCCGTTTGCCGTAGGCAACCTGCACTGCGGCATAGCCGTCCGCTTCCGGCGTCTTGATCTGCGTGACGCGGTTGTTGGCGACATCGAGCACCGTTACCGGGACGGCGGCGCCGTCATCGGTAAACACCCGCGTCATGCCCACTTTGCGGCCCACCAATCCGAGACTCATTTGCATCATCCTTTCATTGCCGTCGCCGGCGCTTGCCCGCGACAAAAAATCACTGCAGCTTGATTTCCACGTCGACACCGGCCGGCAGATCGAGCTTCATGAGCTGATCGACCGTCTTGTCGGTTGGGTCGACGATATCCATCAGGCGCAGGTGGGTGCGGATCTCGAGCTGGTCGCGCGAGGTCTTGTTGACGTGGGGCGAGCGCAGGATATCGAAGCGTTCGATCTTGGTCGGCAGCGGCACCGGTCCCTTGACCACCGCGCCCGAACGCTTGGCCGTATCGACGATTTCCTGTGCCGACTGGTCGATCAGCTTGTAATCGAACGCTTTCAGACGGATGCGGATTCTCTGGTTTTGCATGGTGACCCTTCAGTCATACCCACAATGAGCCTGCTCTTCTACCCTGCGCCTGTTTGTTATTCGATGACTTTGGCGACGACGCCGGCACCGACGGTGCGCCCGCCTTCCCGGATCGCGAAGCGCAAGCCTTCTTCCATCGCAATGGGCGCAATCAGGGTTACCGTCATCTGC
>Ga0302324_100013477_pt1 | contig 16573 bp, 13 predicted proteins | sample Palsa_T0_1_FD_201949 | JGI IMG/M metagenome (GOLD analysis project Ga0302324, IMG submission 201949) | Peat permafrost microbial communities from Stordalen Mire near Abisko, Sweden - Palsa_T0_1 | ecosystem: Environmental > Terrestrial > Soil > Palsa > Peat permafrost | place: Sweden: Abisko...
GGCAGTCAATCCGGCCTGATGGCGGTGAATCCGGGTAAAAAAGAGATTTTTTCGCGTTGGAACCGGAAGACTCGAGAAAACGCTGCCTACACATCGGCTTCTTCTTGGCGGCGTGCTCGCTTTGCGCGAAACTGTGGCGATGGCAAAAACGACGCTCATCACCAACGGGCACATCATCGATCCGGCCAATGGCATCAACCGGGTGGGGGATCTCTATCTCGACGGCGGAAAGGTCGCGAAGATCGACCTCGATAGTTCGGAGCGAAGGCAAGGCGGGGAGAGGGAGATCATCGACGCGACCGGCCTCGTCGTATGCCCAGGCTTGATCGACATGCACGTGCACCTGCGCGAACCGGGGCAGTCCGCGAAAGAAACCATCGCCACCGGCACGAGCGCCGCGGCCGCGGGTGGGTTCACCTCCGTGGTCTGCATGCCCAACACCGCCCCGCCCGCCGATAACGCGAGCACCATCGCATGGATCAAGGAGCGCGCCGCGAGGGAAGCTCTCGTCAATGTCTTTCCGACCGGAGGGATCACCAAGGGCCTGGCGGGGGAGGAACTCGCTCCCATCGGCGCCATGTACCACGCGGGAATCGTCGCGCTCACCGACGACGGCCACTGCGTCCAAAACCACGAAGTCATGCGCCGCGCCGTCGAGTACGCGCGGATGTTCGGCCTCCCGACACTGGATCATTGCCAGGATTACAACCTCGTCGGGAGGGGCGTCATGAACGAAGGCTATTGGAGTGCTGTGCTCGGTCTTCCCGGCTGGCCCGCCGCCGGCGAGGAAGTCATCGTCATGCGGGACATCCTGCTCGCCGAACTCTGCGATGCGCCGCTCCACTGCCAGCATCTCAGTTCCTCCGGGAGCGTCCGCCTCCTGCGCGAAGCCCGTTCGCGCGGGATCAAGATCACCGGGGAAGTTTGTCCGCACCACATTGCGCTCACCGACGAGTCTGTCCGGAGCTTCGACACGAATTTCAAGATGAACCCGCCGCTTCGCGCCCAGGGAGACGTGGACGCCTTGATCGAAGGCGTTGCCGACGGAACGATCACCATCCTCGCCAGCGACCACGCGCCGCATTGCGATTACGAAAAGGAAGTCGAGTTCGATTGCGCCCCCTTCGGCATCGCCGGCCTGGAAACCGAGCTGGGTCTGTTTCTCGATATTCTCGTGCACAAGAAGAGGGCCATCGACGTCGCGAAACTCGTCGAGATGTTCACCGTGAATCCGGCCCGTCTCCTGCGCCTGGACCGCGGGACGCTTTCGCCGGGCGTCCCCGCCGACGTGACCCTCATCGACCCCGAACTGGAATGGACGGTGGATAAAGCGGCCTTTTATTCGCGGTCGCGAAACACGCCGTTCCACGGAATGACCCTCCGGGGACGCGCCGTCAGGACCATTGTCGCGGGAGAGACGGTATGGGTTCTCTCCGCCTGAAACGCTCGTTCTTTGAAGACGATCTGTTCGCTTGCGCTTCGGGATTGATCGGCTGCGAACTGGTCTGGGGCGAATGTGGCGGAATCGTCGTCGAGACGGAGGCCTATTCGTTGAAGGACGACGAGGCTTGCCACACCTTCAAGCGGCGGAGCGCGCGCTCCTTCGTGGCCGAACAGCGGCCCGGGACAGCGTACATTTATTTGAATTACGGCATCCACTGGCTGCTCAACGTCCTCGTCAAGGGCCGCGGTGAAACCGGCCTGATCCTCTTTCGCGCGCTTCAGCCGACTCGTGGAATCGAACTCATGCGGCGGCGGCGCGGCGTCACCGCGGAGAGAAAACTCTGCTCCGGGCCGGGCCGGCTTTCCGAGGCGCTCGCGGTGCGGGGAACCGAACACGGGATCGATCTCTGCAAAACCGCGGATCGGTTTTTGGAGCCCCGCCGCGCCGCCGTGAGCGTGGTCACCGATGTGCGGGTCGGCATTTCGAAAGCCACGCATCTGCCGTGGCGCTTTTTGATGAAGGAGAGTCCCTACGTCAGCGTGGAAGGCGGCCGAGTCCCGCGGCATAAGAGGCCGCCTCTAAAAACAATAAAGGCCGGGCCGAATTTCGTTCGACCTGGCCTTTAAAGGCTTAGGGTGACTGGGTTGGACTACTTCGAGTAGTGCGACGACGTGGTTGTGGTCGGCGCCGGCTCTTCTTTGTGCGCGCACGCGCTCATTCCCACCAACGTTGCGACGACCGCGGCTAGAGTTAACATTCTTAACATTTTCAGTTTCCCCTCCTTTCTCAGAGAATTACTGCTGTCATTTAGGATGCTTTGCCGGAGAAAACAACAGTTTTCACCTTTCTTTTTGAACCTATTTCGGAGCGAGAGACATTCCCGGTTGTATGAAAACCTCTGTGCCGCTCTCCACCAGCCCGAATAATTCCACGATATCCCGGTTGCGCATTCGCACGCAGCCGTGGCTGGCGGGTGTGCCGACCAGGGATTCATGATTCGTCCCGTGGATGTAGATATAGCGGTCGCGCGTATTGGCGTTGGCCTCTTCGAGACCGTCCAGCCGCAGGATGCGGGTCAGGATCAGATCCCCCTCCGTCGCACAGGCGCCAAGCTCGCCCGTGGGCATCCGCCCCTTGAATACCGCCCCGAGCGGCGCGCCTTCCCCGATTTTTTCCGAGACGCGGAAGCGGCCCACGGGCGTCTTGAAGCTGCCCGGCTCGCTTCCCAGCCCGAGCGCGGAGGTCGAAACGGGAAAGGCGCGGAGAACCGCGTCCCCCTCCCGCAACTCGAGCCGCTGGCCGCCTACGTCGATGTGAATTTGCATAACGGATGGAGAACTTCTACTGTTTCGCACATTGAGCGGAAACTATCACGTTGCCATAGCGGGCGCCACCGGCGCGGTCGGCCTCGAAATGATCCAGACGCTGGAGAGACGCCGTTTCCCCGTCGGCCGCCTCACGTTGCTGGCGTCGAGCCGGTCGAGCGGCAAACGGCTTTCCTTTCGCGGCGAAGAGATTCCCGTCCAGGAACTTCGGGAGGACTCCTTCCGGGATGTGGATGTGGCGCTCTTCAGTTGCGGAGCGTCCATCTCCCGCAGGTTCGCGCCTTTCGCGGTGCAGGCCGGAGCCATTGTCATCGATAACTCCTCGGCGTTTCGGATGGACGAGAACGTCCCGCTGGTCATCCCCGAGATAAACGGGGAGGACATCCCGAGCAACCGGGGAATCATCGCCAATCCCAATTGCACGGCGGCGATCCTGTTGATGGCGCTTTATCCGCTCCATAAGGCATTTCATGTCACACGCGTCTTTGCCTCGAGTTACCAGGCTGTTTCCGGGACGGGCGCCCAGGCCATCGAGGAATTGCGGACCCAGGTCGCCGATTCCGTCGCCCATCGCGCGCCTTCGCCCAAGGTCTATCCGCATCCGATTGCATTTAACGTCATCCCGCACATCGACTCCTTCATGGAGACAGGTTACACCCAGGAAGAAATGAAGCTCCAAAACGAAAGCCGGCGCATCCTGCACCTGCCGGAGTTCAAGGCATCGGTCACGTGTGTGCGGGTGCCGGTTTACCGCGCGCATTCCATCGCCGTCAGCGCGGAATTCCAACGGCCTGTTTCCATCGAGAAAGCGCTCGAAGCCCTGTCGAACGCGCCCGGCCTGCGCGTCTTCGATTGTCCCGCCCATGCCGAATATCCGATGCCGCTCCGGGTCGCGGGCAAGGACGACTGCGAGGTGGGCCGGCTGCGAATCGACTGCGCCCTGGAGAACGGCCTGGCGTTCTGGGTTTCCGGAGATCAACTCCTCAAGGGAGCCGCCCTCAACGCGGTGCAGATCGCGGAGTTGATTTGAGACGGGACGCCCAAGAGCCGTGGCGTTAGCGCTTCTTCTTTCTTGAGGCCGAGAGAGGTTCGAAATCGCTGACCATGGAAAGGTCAACGCTCGAGGCGGCGCTGCCGTCGGGAAGCCAGACAAGAACTGTCCGGCTCCGCTGCGTCGGAGAGACGGAGACAAACTCAGGGTGCGGTACGCTCAAGGCGCGTCCGTCCGGCAACCGGAATCGGAACGGTTCGAATGGCCGGGCATCCAGCTTAACGCGCAAATGTTCGAGAGTCATCGCAGAGTATATCTAAAAGAAAAATGCTCCCCTGTCGAAGAGCTATTTTCCGCGAGGGTAGCGACGCACCGCCGGGGCGTCCGCGGACGGCTCGGCGAGCCGTCCCTACCTCGGAAGATTTTTGGGCGCGCATCCATTGCTCCGGAACTCTGTTCCGCTTGCAACCGTGTGACCTGAAACGGGAGTTTCAAAGCCAAGAACGTTCCCGAACTGGAGTTCGGGAACGAGAAAACGATTGCGCGACGGAAAAGAGGGTTGACAAATGCCGATACTAATTATTGGAATCGCCACGACCCTGTAGCAATTCCCGCCACACCTAAAGTAATGAAATACGCACCCTTCAAAAGAATACTTGGCATCGCCGCAAGCCTGCTGCTGATACCGCTCGGGGCATTCTCCCAGAGTCCTACCACGATCAACTTCGGGAGCCTGCCCAGCGGCACCCAAGTCACCACCCAATACTCCGCCCAAGGATTGAGCGTGGCTACCGAAACCGCAAACGGCACCCTCGGCATCCCAGAAACCCTCTCTTATCCTCCTTCTTCTGGTGCGCCACATACAGGACTAACCAACTCAGCAACGGGAACGTACCCGACAACGGAGTTCCTGAACCTGAACTTCAGCTCCCCGGCAACGGTGCTATCGTTCACCTACAACAATAGATCGAACAACTCACTTTCCTACTACGATGCCTTCAGCCCCAACGGAGCACTCTTGGGAACTGGAGAACTATACACGTTTTCTGCGGGCGGAACCGTTGTCCTGAACTTAGGCGACGTGTCAAAACTGCAGCTCTCCAACGGAGAACCACTCGGATCCAACTGGATATTCAATGTGGGTTCCATTACCTTCACGGAAATATCCGCGCTCCCCGCAGCCTACTGGCACGGACAAAATGGGGATGGACTCTGGACTTCGGCCAACTGGGCCTCCGACGCGGCGGGTACCGCAACGGCACTCCTGCCCTCCTCCGTGACCGATGTCACCTTTTCCGCCACGGGAGCGGCCCACGAGAACACGGTGCTCGGCGCGGATTTCACGATCAAGAGCCTGACGATCGACGATCCGGCTCCCGTGACGATCTCCGGAAACAACATCCTGACGATCGGCGGGACGAGCGGCGTCACTGGGATTACCGTCAACGCCGGCGCGGGGGCGTTTACTATCAACTGCAACCTGGTGCTGGCCGGCGCCTCGCAAACGGTGACGGTCAATAACGCGGCGGGGATGTTCGTCAACGGAAGCATCGGAGGAACGGTCGGCCTCGACAAAGAGGGCTTCGGAGCGCTGACACTCTCGGGAAACAATTCCTACACCGGCACCACCACCTTGGATGCCGGGGTTCTGGTGGTGAATAACCCGCATGCATTGGGAACAGGCAACGTGGTCGTCAATGGCGGCCTGCTGTTGGCCGATCCTCAGCCGATCAATGTGTTCGGCAACTACACCCAGGGTCCCGGCGGCGCCCTGCTCTTGCACATCGGCGGCGCCGGAGCCGGCCAGAGTGATTTCCTGAACGTGACGGGACACGCCTTTCTTGGGGGGACGCTGGTTTTGCAGTCCATCAATGGCTACCAGCTCAAGGCGGGCGACCAACTGACCATCCTCATCGCCCGGGGAGGCTTCAGCGGCCAGTTTGCGAGCGTTAACGCGGGGACCATCCTTTTCCCGGAGATTATCTATGAACACAATGCGCTGCTGCTGGAACTCCCCCCCGCATTATCCCATTTGACGCCCGGCCAGTTCGCGGTGGAGCAGGAGTTGGAGCGCGTGGCGTTCGACCCGAGAGAAGCCGGGTTGATCAACGTTCTGCAGAACCAGCCGGTTGGCAATCTGCCGGCTGACTTTGAGTTGATCGCTCCCGCGGAGTTGAGCGCGCTGTATGAGATCAGCTTCGCGGCGGCAAACGTCCAGCAGAGCAATCTCGAGGACCGGATGCAGGACGTGCGCAATGGAGCGACCGGGTTCAATTCGTCCCTTTTTGTCGCCGGCAACACGGAAATCACCCGGGGCTCCGATGGCAAGAACGTGCTCGACACCAGCAAGGACAAGAATCCCTATTCCGCCCCGATCCCGGCCGAAAGCCCCTGGGGAGTGTTCATCAGCGGCAACGGGGATTTTGTAACCGTGGACGGGGATAACAACGCCAAAGGCTATGACTTCACGACGGGCGGCGTGACCGTTGGCGTCGATTATCGTGTGAACAAGCACTTCGCAATCGGCGCGGCGGTTGACTATGCCCATACGTGGACCAGTCTCACGGGAAGCGGCCGCATCGACGCGGACAGCGGCAGAGGGGGAGTGTATGGGACCTTTTTCGACGGCGGGCTTTATGTGAACGGCTATGCGGGGGGCGGCTATAACAACTATGACACGCAGCGGGCGGCCTTGCTCGGAACCGCTCGTTGCAGCACGGCCGGCGGAGAGTTCAGCACCTTTCTTGGAAGCGGCTACGATCTGCACCGCGGCGGGTTGACCTTTGGGCCGGTTGCCTCGCTGGAATATACGTATGTGGGCATCGATCGGTTCTCGGAGAGTGGTTCGCTCGCGCCGCTGAGCTTCCCGGCGCAGAGCCAGGACTCCTTGGGGACGAATCTGGGAATGAAGGTTTCCTATCCGTGGAAATTTGGACGGGTAGTCGTCACGCCGCAAGGGAGCGCAAGCTGGCAGCACGAGTTTGCATACAGCGCGCTGCCGGTCGAGGCGCGGTTCGCGAACGGAGCCGGGGACCTTTTCACGGTATGGGGACCCCACATTGGACGTGACAGCGCGCTGGTGGAAGCCGGGCTGACGGTGCAGTGGTGCCTGAGAGTGGCGACCTATCTGAATTACGACGGGAAGTTCAGCAATTCCTACCAGTCCAATACGGTGAACGGGGGATGCCGGGTCGACTTCTAGACCACATAAATATTGCCATCATGCCAGGCGGACCAGCCGCGTTTGCGATCCCGGTCGGGGATTCCCCGTTGACCGCATAGCCTCCCAGTGTTTCATTCCCTTGCATGAGCACGGTTGCCGAGATCAAAGAGGCCATAGCAAAGCTGTCTCCGCGCGAATACTGCGAATTGCTCGCAGAGCTTCTGCCGCACGCGGATGATGAATGGGATAGACAGATGAGGGCGGATGCGGATTCGGGGAAGCTCGATTTTGTTGACCGCAACGTGCGGGACTCCATGGCCAAAGGAGCCGCATTGCCCCTGGAAGCGGGTTTCGAGAAGGAAGCTTGAATTTTCCAAGTGCTGGCACGCCGGACTTTTGGCGTCATTGCCGGGCGTTGCCCGGCCATGTCCGGGCTGCCGCGCGCAAAGCTTTTCAGCTTTGGAGACAAAACGCTTTGCACCCCTCGCTCCATTTCAAGAAAATCGGCGGTGGAAAATGGTCTGTGCGGGTGGGGATGCATTACCGGGCGATTGGGAAATTCGCGGTGACACGATGGTTTGGGATTGGATCGGCTCGCATGCGGATTACGACGAGTTGACGAATTGAGCGTCATCCGCCCCAGAGATATCCCCGAGCCAGCTCCCGGTACGCGGCGACCTGTTGTTCCTCCCAGCGTTGATCACGCCCGAGTTCCCTTGCCATGGTGCGGGCCGTTTCGGGAGCGGCCTCCATGCTTGCGCGCGCGTCCAGGAAGAGAGCGCCCGTCCTTCGCGCAAGCACGTCTTCCAGCGTCCTCGCCATCTCCTCGCGGACGGCCCGGACCACGTCCGGGGATTCCGAGCTTTCTTCCCGAAGAGGCAGCGCCTCCGTAAGCGAAAGCCTCGTTTCGAGCCCCGCCACCTCCGCCGCCCGATCCACGGCATCCTCGCCCATTCTCCGGAAGGTGGTCCACTTGCCGCCCGTCACGGTGACCAATCCGCTCGCCGAGGTCGTGACGACATGATCTCGCGGGATTTGCGACGTGCGCTTCCCGGCGCCGACAAGAGGCCGAAGCCCCGCGAAGACGCTCAGGATGTCGCGCGGCTTGACCGGGGTCGCGAGATGCCGCGCGGCCTCCGTGAGCAAGTAGTCGATCTCGGCTTCGAGCGGACGCGGTTCGAGCGCGGCCTCCCCGACCGGCGAGTCGGTTGTTCCAAGGAGCACGCGGCCGCGCCACGGGATGAGAAAGAGCACGCGGCCATCGCCGGTTTCGGGGATCATGATCGCAGTCCGGCCCGGCAGGACCGACCTTGTTAAAACGATGTGCGCGCCCTGGCTGGGGGTGATCATTCTCGCGCAATCTCCATCGTCCATGCGGCGGATTGCGTCGGTGAAGACGCCGGTTGCATTGATCACGGCGCGGGAATCCACTTCATATTCCCGGTTGGTTTCGGTGTCGGTGACGGCTGCCCCGCGGACCCGGCCATGCCGTTTCAGGAGCGCATCCACGCGTATATAATTAAGAGGAGTGCCGCCGAGCCGGGCGAAGGTTTGGGCGAGAGTTACCGCCATGCGCGAATCGTCGAACTGCGCGTCGTGGTAGAGGATTCCGCCCCGCAGTCCGCGGGCCGCCAGTTCGGGTGCGTGCTCGAGCGTTTCGCCGCGCGAGAGAAAGCGGGAAGGCGCAATGCCGAGGCTGCCCGCGAGCAGGTCGTACATTTTCAGCCCGATGCCATAATACGCCAGCTCGCGAATGCTGCGCGCGGGCACCACGAACGGAAGGGCATGAACGCAATGCGGCGCGTTTCGCAGCAGAATTCCGCGCTCGCGGAGCGACTCCGTCACGAGCGGGAGGTTGCCCTGCCGGAGGTAACGCACGCCGCCGTGGATGAGCTTTGTGCTCCGGCTCGAGGTGCCTTTCGCGAAATCGCTTTGCTCGACCAGCACCGTCCGGTAGCCGCGCGAAGCGGCATCCACGGCGGCGCCCAGTCCCGTCGCCCCGCCGCCGATCACGAGCAAGTCCCAGCGGGCCGCGCGATCCGCGATCCTGCCCATGAACGCCTCGCGATTCATGGGCTTGCCGCCCACGACTTTGCGCGGTCGAGCGCGCGGAGCCAGCCGGCGCGAAGCGCGTTTCGGCGGCTGCTCTCCATTTGCGGTTCGAAGCGTTTTTCCGTTCGCAGCGCGATCTCCGCCTGGTCTTTCCAATAGCCCACCGCCAGGCCGGCCAGGCAGGCCGCTCCGAGTGCCGTCGTTTCGAGCATCGCCGGGCGGACCACCGGCACATTGAGAATATCGGCCTGGAACTGCATGAGGTAATCGTTCGCGGCCGCGCCGCCATCCACCCGCAACTCCAGGAGGCCGATGCCGGAGTCCTTCACCATGGCTTCCAGAACGTCCGCGGACTGGAAGGCGATGCTCTCGAGGGCGGCGCGTGCGATGTGGGCCGCGCTGCTCCCGCGCGACAGCCCGCCCACCAGCCCGCGCGCATACGGATCCCAGTGCGGCGCTCCCAGTCCCGAGAACGCCGGGACGAAATAGACGCCGCCCGAGTCGGGAACGCTGCGCGCGAGTTGCTCGACCTCCGCGGACGAACGGATGATGCCGAGCCCGTCGCGCAGCCATTGGACCACCGCGCCCGCGATGAAGACGCTCCCTTCGAGCGCGTATTCGACGCGTCCGCCGATCTTCCACGCAATGGTGGTCAGCAAATTGTTGTGGGAAAAAACCGGCTTTTCTCCCGTGTTCATCAGCATGAAACAGCCGGTGCCATAAGTGTTCTTCACCATCCCGGGCCGGGTGCAAGCCTGGCCGAAGAGGGCGGCCTGCTGGTCGCCGGCGATCCCGGCCACCGGGATCGGTTTCTGAAAAAGATTCGTCTCGCCATAAATCTCGCTCGAAGAACGGACGGCGGGCAGCATCGCCTTCGGCACGTTGAAGAGAGCAAGGAGTTCTTCATCCCATTCGCCGGTATGGATGTTGAAAAGCATTGTGCGGCTGGCGTTGGAGACATCGGTGACGTGCCTGCCGGTAAGATTCCATACCAGCCAGGAATCGATGGTCCCGAAGGCGAGATCGCCCGCTTCCGCCCTTCGCCGGGCATCGGGGACGTTGTCCAGGATCCACCGGAGCTTGGTCGCCGAAAAATAGGGATCCACGACCAGCCCCGTCTTGCTCTTCACCAGCGCGCCGTCCGCTTTCAAGCGGTCGCAATCCTCGGCGGTGCGGCGGTCCTGCCATACAATCGCATTGTAAACCGGCAACCCCGTTTTCCTGTCCCAGACGACCGTCGTCTCCCGTTGATTGGCAATCGCTATCGCGGCCGGAGTGCCGCCGGCGCGGCCGAGCGCTTCCCGGGCGACTTCCACCTGCGTCCGCCAGATTTCGAGCGGGTCATGCTCGACCCAGGCCGGCTGGGGAAAGAGCTGGGTCAATTCCTTCTGCGCCACGGCTCGGATCGCCCCGGAATGGTCAAAGACGAGCGCCCGCGAGCTCGAAGTGCCCTGGTCGAGCGCGAGGATATGCTTCATGACAAGACGCGCTCCGGGTAATCCGTGAAAATGCCATCGACGTTTTTTTCGCGCATCCGGCGGATATCCGAGTGTAGATTCACCGTATAGGCGAAGACTTTCATCTCGCGAAGATGCGCTTTTTCGATAAGGCGGCGGTTCGCATGTTTGAAATGCAGGTTTACCGACGCGGCGTCCAGTTCGGCGGCGACGGTTTCCCAATCGCGAGGCGGCCGATGCCAAAGCACTCCGATTGGAATGCCGCAATGAGCCGCCTTGCTCAATTCACGGTGATCGAACGCGGAAACCAGAAACCGGTCGTAGTTCCAACCGGGCCGGCCCGCGTATTGAGCGATCAAATCCTTCACTGGAAGGGCGGTATCGGAGCCCTTGAGTTCGATATTGATGAAGGCGCGCCCCGCGACCGTGTCGAAGATTTCGCGCAACATCGGTATCCGCTCGCCTTTTCCCGCGTCGAGCGAACGCAAGTAATCGACCGATTTGCCGGCGACCGAGCCGATCCCATTGGTGGTTCTCTCGAGGGTTTCGTCATGAATAACCATCAGCTCGCCTTCGACGTTATAGACATCCACCTCGATTCCGTCGGCGTTCAGCTCGAGGGCCTTGCGCACCGCGAGCACCGTATTTTCCGGCTCGTGGCCCGCGCCCCCCCGGTGGGCGATGCACAACATTTCCATGCTTACTACAATCGCGAACCGCGATTGACGCAACTTGCAAAGCGTGACAATTTTCGCAAATCGCGAATCCCGTTTCCAACGCCCAAGCCCTCCAGCGCCAGGATTTTTATTCTTCTCGCGGGCATGGCGGCAGGCTGCGCCCGGCTTTATGGCGCCCATCGTTGTGACCGCTTACCAGCACACGAAGTCCACAGGCCCGATTGATTCCAGTCCTTCGCCGGCTCCCTCGGGCGGCGGCGCCGCGCGCAACGGCAAGGCTCTGCTCGAAGAAGCCCTGGCCGTCTTTGCCTGCGACTTTGCGGTGTTCGCGGCCGGCCTGACCGCGGGCCTTGGCCTGAGCGCGGCGCAGATCGCCAGCTTCCTCTGCGCCGCGGTCCTGGGCGCGCTCCTCGAGACACGCCGGCTTCCCGCGCGCCGCTTCGACGGTGCGTTGCTCGCCCGCCTCTCCTTGGTTGCGGCGATGGGCTTTTTTCTGCGCTCGGGTGTTCTGGCTTTCCTGGCGCGCCGCTGTGCGTTGCCGCCGGAGATCGCCATACTGCCGGCAATCCTGGTTTCCATGGGTGTGCTGTTCGTTGGCTCGCGGCTCCTGCTGGAGACTGCCGGCGGCAAGGGATCCGCCTGGCGGGGGGAACTGGCGGTGCTCGGGCTCGCCGCCTTTTTCGTGGCGCTGCGCCTGGTGTATATGCCCAGCGTCGAGTTGCTCCCCGAGGAGGCGTATTACTGGAACTACGCCCAGCATCCGGCCCTGGGTTACCTCGACCATCCGCCGATGGTCGCCTGGCTGATCTCCTTGGGCACGTCCCTCTTCGGGCATAACCCGGCCGGGGTGCGGTTGGGTGCGGCGCTCTGCTGGGTGGTCACGGTCTGTTTTCTCTTCTGCATGGGGCGCGATTTCGTTGACGCCGCCGCGAGCGTGCGCGCGGTTTTGTTGCTGGCTGCGTTGCCGGCCTGGTTTGGCGTCGGCCTCTTCATGACGCCGGATGCTCCGCTGACGGCATGCTGGGCGGGCGCGCTCTACTTTTTTTCCCGGGCCTTTTTCCGCGGCTCGGTTTGGGCCTGGTTCGGCGCGGCCGCCTGCATCGGGCTCGGGTTGGATTCCAAGTATACGATCGCCCTGGCTGCTCTTGCCGCCATCGTCTTCATGCTGGTGGACAAGGAGGCGCGCCGCTGGCTGCGGCATCCCGCCCCGTATGGAGCGGCGGCCCTCTCCCTGGTGCTTTTTGCGCCGGTAATTCTTTGGAATGCCCGGAACGGGTGGGCTTCTTTCGCTTTCCAAGGGCCAAGACGATGGGAGGTCCCGTCACGATTCTCGCTGCATGAGTTCATCGCCTCGATCTTCGCCCTGCTTACGCCGGTGGGCATCGGCGCGCTCCTGCCAATTCTTTGCCGCCGTTGTCCCGAGGAGGAGAAACGCAGGCAGCGCTTCGTAAGGATTTTCATCCTGGTGCCGCTGGCGATTTTCGCCTGGTTCAGCCTGCGGCACCGCGTTGAGTTCAACTGGACTGTGCCGCTGTGGCTCGCCGTGCTGCCCATGCTGGGCGCGGCCATGAGCCGGGGCTGGCTGCGGGCCTGGTGGCTGCCCACTCTGGCTGTTCTCGCCTTGTTTTACGGCGGCGTCCTTTATCATCAGACGCTTGGCTGGCCGGGCCTCCCTTACTCGCGCCACACGGAGCTCCTGCCCGCGGGCTGGGCCAGCTTTGGCGCGCAAGTCAATGGCCTCGAAGACCGGTTGGAACTCGAAACCCACAGGGAGCCGCTCGTAGTGGCCGTGGATCGCTACCAGGTCGTCAGCGAACTGATCTTCTACGATCCCGACCAGACCAAGCCTCTGGCGGGAGACGTGGGCCAGCATCTTCTGGGGCAGGCTAGTCTTATGTATGAGCGATGGTCACAGCCCGCGGCATTCTCCGGCAGGAATGTGGTGCTCGTGGCAATGACGGCCTCGCTGTTGAAAGGTTCGGCCATCGAAGAGCATTTCGACCAGTTGACGCCCATTCGAGAGCAGGACATCACCTACAATGGCTCCTTTGTGCGGCCATTCTATTACCGGATCGGTTACGGTTACCGCGCAGCTCCCCACAAAGCAACTCCTGCTCTCGTTTACCACGATCCGTGATCTGCCGCCATTTGTCTTATGAGAAATGCCGCTTCAAGTTCCAACTCCCTCCAGCGCCAGGATAAAATCCCCTTTTGGATTCCTCTTCTTGGGCTGCTGATCATGGTTGCAGCGCTCTCTTTTCAGCTCGACGACCCGGTGGCGCGGTTCTTCAACCAACATCGGAGCCCATCGCTGAACCTGGTAGACCGGTTCTGCAACAAGTGGGGCGACTGGCCAGCCCTTTTCCTGTTTGGAACGTGCGGGATCGCCCTGGCGTGGCTCAATGGTAGAAAGCGATTGCTTCAAATCCTTCTCGCGATGCTTCTCTCCTGCATGCTGAGCGGAGTCTTCGCGAATTGCATCCGCTTCGCCTCGGGCCGGTCCCGGCCCGGAGCCGATGTCCCCCAGGGTTTCTACGGGATCGTCACGGAAGGCGGCTTGTTCAACCATATGAACAAGTTCCGGTCTTTTCCTTCCGCGCATACGGCTTGCGCGGTCGGCTTTACCGCCGTGGTGCTCTTCGCCGAGTGGCGCGCCGGGATTTTCATTCTTCTTGCGGGCATGGCGGTGGGCTGCGCCCGGCTTTATAGCGGCGCCCACCATTTTTCGGATGTCGTCGTCGGGGCGATGCTCGGCATCGGAACCGCATGGTGGTCGTGGAAGCAACTCTCTCGAAATCCCCGCGTAGTCGAGGCCATGCTGCGGTGGCGAAGCGCGCTCTTCGGAGGATTCTTTTAGTCCCTTTTCCTTTGCGTTCTTTGCGCCTTTGCGTGAGGCATCGCGCTAAGGCTGCCTTTTGCGCCTCAATGCTCCCGCAGATAGGCCGCCACCTGTTCGGCCAGCTTCTGCCCGATCCCTTCGGTGGCAGCGATCTCTTCGGGTGTCGCGCGGCGGATGCGTTCCACGGAACCAAACCGGCGCAAGAGAAGCTGTTTGCGGTTCTCGCTGACGCCGGGGCAATCATCCAGAATGCTCTCGGCCACCCGCCGTTTCATGAGCAATTGATGAAAGGAATTGGCGAAGCGGTGCGCCTCGTCGCGGATGCGCTGGAGCAATCGCAACGCCCCGGAATCCTCCGGCAGTTCGAGCGGCAAGTGCCTTCCCGGCCGGTGGATTTCTTCATTCTCCTTTGCCAGGCCGATGATGGGAAGTTCGTGCAGCCCCAGGCGTTGCAGTTCGCGGCACGCGGAACTGAGCTGGCCTTTGCCGCCATCGACGATGATGAGATCCGGCAGGCGGACGGAGGCGGATTTCTTCGCCAGCCGCTGAAGGCTTTCCGCCGGGTTTTCCTGGGAGAACTCGGCGTCGGCGGGGCAGGCCGCGCGCCCCTCGAGAAGCACTCGCGAGTAGCGGCGGCGCACCACTTCGGCCATGCTCGCGAAATCATCCTGACCGGGGACCGTGCGAATCCGGTAGCGGCGGTAGCCGGACTTGTCGGGAACGCCCCCCGCGAAATTCACCATCGAGGCGACGACGTGGGTCGTCGATATATTCGAGATGTCGAAGCACTCCATGACGAAGGGCGGATGCGGAAGCCCGAGTGCGTCCTGGAGCGCTTGCAGATCGGCCGCGGGATCGACCGTGCTCGGCAGGGAATGCCGCGTAAAGCGGCGCATCGGCCTGGTCGTCTGCCGCAAATCCTCGAGCATGTCGCGCAGGGCGGCGGCCCGCTCGAAATCGAGTTTTTCCGCGGCCTTTCTCATCTCGTCCTGGACGGCCAGAACCATTTCCTGGGAACGGCCTTCGAGAAACTCGCAAGCGGCCAGAACCCTGCCGCGGTAATCTTCGGCGCTGATCTTCAGGATGCAGGGCGCGGAGCAGTTCCTTATGATGTGATCCAGGCAATGTTTGTAGTCCAGCTCGCCGGGAACTTGAGGGCGGCACGAGCGCAATCCGAATTTCTTTTTCATCCAGTTGAGCGTCGTCCGCAGCGCGCCGGAGTGCGCGAACGGCCCGAAATAGCGCGCGCCATCGTCCTTCTTGAAACGGGTGAGCACGAAGCGCGGGAACGGGTCGTTCAGGTTCACCTTCACGAGCAGAAATTTTTTGTCGTCCCGGAAGCTGATGTTGTATCGCGGGCGGAATTCCTTGATCAGCTTGCCTTCGAGCAACAGCGCTTCCGGCTCGCTCCGGACGGTGTGGTATTCGAAGTCCCAGACGCTTTCCAGCAGCGCGCGCGTTTTGAGATCGGCGGCCAGTTTGCGCGAAGCCATGAAATATTGGCCGACACGTTTGCGCAAATTCCTCGCCTTGCCGACATAGATGACCCGGTTGAGCCGGTCCCGCATGAGATAGACGCCGGGCTTATGCGGGACGTCGTGGATTTTGCCTTTCAGGTCGGGCTTTTCTCGATGGAGGAGATCGGGCACGGCGAGACTCTGGTTTGATGGGTTGTTCAGGCGGAATCGCCCTCCCCGCATTGGGTTGCATCCTGCCTGGCAGAAGGTAATATACACCCTTAGCGGAATGAAATTCATCGTTTATTTAATGGCGTCGCTGTTCGCCTCGGCCTCTCTGTGGGCGCAGGACGCCGCCACAACCGCGGCTTCAACCCCGTCCGGAGGCGGCGGCCCCGCCGCCTTGGCGGCGCAGTACGCAACGGACGAACCGGCCAGCGCCGCCGGCGCGCAGGCGGTCACGTTACTGAAGCTCGTCCTCTCGGGCGGCTGGGCCATGGTCCCGCTCGCGTTTCTCTCCGTGGTGACCGTGATGTTGATTATCGTCTATACTTTCACGCTGCGCCGCGGGGCCATCGTCAGCCCGCGTTTCATGAGCACCGCCGATGTCTTTCTGAAGAAGCGCGACTACCTCGGCCTGCTCGCCATCTCGGCCCGGCACAGCGAGGCCATCGCCCGCGTCCTCCAGCGCACGCTCGATTTTCTGACGAAGAATCCGGGCGCGGAATTCAGCGTCATCCGTGAAATCGCTGAAACGGAGGGCGGCACGCAGGCCGCGTCGTTGCAGCAGCGGATTGTCTATCTGGCGGATATCGGAATGCTTTCGCCGATGATCGGCCTCCTCGGCACGGTCTTTGGAATCATCCGGTCCTTCGGGGTGCTGGCGAAGAACACCACGGCCCCCCGGCCGATGTTGCTCGCCGCGGGCGTCTCCGAAGCGCTCGTCGCGACGGCCACGGGGTTGGTCGTCGGGATAACGGCGATGGCATTTTACGGGATTTTTCGGGGCCGCGTGCAGAGCCTGATCTCGGATCTTGAAATTGCCTCGACCCACGTCCTCGGGCTGATCGCCACCACTTACGCCAAGAAACGCGAGCAGGCGGCGCGAGTCACCGTGGACGACGACTTTTAAGCCGGCATGAATCTTCGCCAGCGCGCCCGGCCGGAA
>Ga0302324_100013478_pt1 | contig 16573 bp, 14 predicted proteins | sample Palsa_T0_1_FD_201949 | JGI IMG/M metagenome (GOLD analysis project Ga0302324, IMG submission 201949) | Peat permafrost microbial communities from Stordalen Mire near Abisko, Sweden - Palsa_T0_1 | ecosystem: Environmental > Terrestrial > Soil > Palsa > Peat permafrost | place: Sweden: Abisko...
GGCCAGGATCTGCGGCAGGCCCGAGGTCACCTGCAGTCCTTCCGGGAGGATCACGGTCAGCTGCGAGACCGCCTGGCTGGTGCTCGCGGCGAGCGCGCTGATGTTCCCGCGGGCCATCGCCGGCGCCTGCGGCAGCACCATCCACGAGGCCTGGCTCGCGGCGAGCACCCCGCCGAACGCGGCCGGGTTCACCACCGCGGGACCGTAGCTGACGGTGGTAGCCCCCTCGCTCTGCCCTGCGGTGCTGATGGAGTAATGCTGGACGCTGATCCCTGAGCTGGGCAGCAGGTCCACCGCCCAGTACAGCGACGCCGGCTTCCTGGGCCGGAACGTCCCGGTGACCTGCAGCGAGGTCGGCGCCCCGCCCGACTGAGGCGTGCCCTTCAGCACCGAGCCGACTATCAGGTGCAGCTGGCTGGCCGCAGCGGCCGGCAGTGCCACGGGCAGCGGACCGCCGTGGTGCGGCAGACCTGGCCATTTCCCGGCAGTCAGCGTCACCTGGGCGCTGATCCCTTCCAGCGACGCGGGCTGGATCTGCACGGTTTGCATGCCGGTGGCCGACGACGAAAGCTGGATCGGGTTCGCCCACAGCGCGCTTACCATCTTGAAACCGACCCCCGGCCAGGCCTTGCGCAGCGTGGCCCGGATCAGCCTCGTGTCGGCCGCGGCCTGCCCGGCGTCCGCCACGCCGCTGAGTCTCATGATCCGGCCCTGCGGGGCAGCGAGGATGCTCCGCGCCCCCGACGGGATAACCGCGACCGCGAAGGTCCAGAGCACGGCGGCGAGCCCGGTGGTTACCAGGACCGTGCCCGCGACGCAGGCCAGGAGCAGCCACGAGGACCTGGCCCGGCGGACGAGGAAGATCGTCCCCAGCCCACCCATAGATCGCTCCTATCCGCCCTCGGTGCTGGCGACTGACCCGTCCTCCAGCGAGATGACCTTGTCGGCCAGGTCGATCAGCGCCTCGTCGTGGGTGGCGACCAGAGCGGTGATCCCTTCGGAATGCACCACGCTGAGCAGCAGTTCCATGATCTGCCGGCCGGTCTCCAGGTCGAGCTGGCTGGTCGGCTCGTCCGCGATCAGCACGCCTGGCCGGCCAGCCAGCGCGCGGGCGATGGCCACCCGCTGCTGCTGACCGCCGGAAAGCTCATCCGGGCGGTGCGCGGCATGGCCGGACAGCCCGGTCAGCGCCAGCATGGCCGCGACCCGTTCCCGGCGCTCGCTGGGCCGCACGCCCGCGATACGCAGCGGAATCCCGACGTTCTCCGCCGCGGACAGCATCGGCACAAGCCCGAAGGACTGGAAGATAAAGGTGACCCGGTCCCGCCGCAGTGCCAGCCGCTCCCGCTCGGTCATCCGGTTGACCTCGCGGCCGTCCACCCATACCCGGCCCGCTGTCGGGTCATCCAGACCACCGATGATGTTCAGCAACGTGGTCTTCCCAGACCCGGATCGCCCGCGCAAGGCAACGAGCTGACCACGGTCTACCGTCAGCGAGACCCCGCGCAGAGCATGAACGGCCGTATGCCCGCCGCCGAAGGTCCGGCAGATACCGTCCGCCGCCACCATGACCTGAGTCGGCTGACCGGCGTTATCTGTGCCGAGCGCCGGCTGTGCGTGGCCGGAGTTCATTCCGATCCTTGCTGGAGTTGGCTACTCGCCGGTCAGCGGCCGGTCGGCGCGGGCTGGCGCCGACCGGGGCTAGGACTATGCTGATCCCTTACAGCCACAATGCAAGAACGGATGCCGGATCGTTACCGCGCGGGGAGCGCCGGCGCCGGGTGCCGCTGTCGTGTTCAGCCCCGACGCTCAGATGCGTGACGACCATCACGTTCCTTTTCTGTAGGGGGCCGCAAAGAGCTGAACTATCGCCGCCGTATCCGCTATCAGAGCGGAGTGTCGATCGTCCGACCGGATTCGAGTAGCGCCGCTCAACACACGACCGGGCCTCGCGGCATTAGTTACGACCGCACCACCGCCGCGCCCCATCGTTGGCTGAGCCGACGGTTTACAGCCCGCTCCCCTTGGCCGCCTCACGCCATGCGCCGCTGCGAGCCTAGGATTGTTGCAGGAGATTTTCTGTTCGTCGCTTGCAGGCGTCCACGACGGCGGTCGCGGCCTCTGGCACTGTGTTCGCTGCCTCGTCGTAAGCGTGAGCGAGGCGGACAAGCGTGTTGCCAACCACTTCAGCAGCCTCGTCATGATCCAGGCCCCAGTGCACCAGTTCGCGGACCAGATGCCCGCGCGTGAGCACCGCAAGCAGCGACTGGTCATCAACCCAGAGCGCTAGCCGGCGGGTGCCCGCGAAGGCGACCGTCGGGGCCGCATCGTAGATCGGTGCCAAGGCGAGCTTTCCCGCTCCGTGCAGGAAAGCGTGATTGCGCAGGTGGGCGTCCGTATTTCCGATGGCAACCGTGAACGTGAGCATCGAGCCAAGCCTGTGCAGCTGGCCCGCCCGGTCACTGGCATGCGCGGCGAGCACGCTAGCCAGCCGCCGGTAGGACGCCACACCGTCGGGTGCCTGGTATTTGCCTGCGCCTGACGGGTCGACCCCCAGCGCCTGGCATCCGTCCTCCTGGTGGCGGCGGGTCAGCTTGCCGTCGATCACCTCGCGATCAAAGCGAGTCACCACAAGGACAGTCCTGCCATCGAACTCGTCCAGCCTGGCCTGAGCAGCCGTCAGGCCTGCCAGCTCAGCCGCCCGCTGGGCGAATGCCTCGCTGGCGACCAGGCCCGGGAACTCTGGCGGATCCGGCTTGAGGATATGCGTGCTAGGTCTTCCACCGACCGGACGCGCCCAGCCACCGTCTGTCTCAACTAGCAGGAGCTTCGATTGCAGGCCGCCCAGGGAGACCCGCACATCCTCATCGACGCCCAGCGGATGCTGCCGGAGAGATGCCACCTCTTCCCCCACTTCGGCACGCGTCAGCGGCTGCAGGTCCCCGGTTTCTTCGTCTAGCGACTGCCCCGCAGGCATGACCGCTGCCGCTCCGGCGCAGTCACGTCCGATAGCTGCGAGCAGCGCGAAACCGTCACCACGGCGTACTCGGAAGTAGCGCTCCAGGACCGTCCTGGTCTCACCTTCAGGGAGCAGGCTCTCTATCCAGTAGTCGACAGCATTCCCTCGGAACGGCCGGGTAGCGACACGCAACGGCACCGAGAGGCCCAGTGCGCCGACGCCCTGTTCCGCGACGTATTCCGCCCGATAGCGCAACTGCGGAATCCGTCGACGCAGCGTGAGATCAGCGATGACCTTGCCATCCAGCCAGACCTCCAGTTCGCCTGGATCGACATTCACGAGGTGGTCTCATCATCAAGCCGCGTATCGACAGACACCTTCGCGCCATACGGCACCGCGATGAGGTCGTAACCCATGCGGTTGAACAGGCTCACGAGCCTGCCGACGGCCGGGTTCCGGCTGGCCTCCATGTTCAGCACTGTCGTGCGGTCCATCCCCACCAGAGCGGCGGCTTGTGCCTGCGTCAGCCCCGCGGCCTGGCGAACGCCGGCCAGGGCATGGCCCGCTCCGTCCTCCCCGCTAAGCCAGAACCACGGTCGGGCCGCTTCATATTGGTTCATTCCAACATTCTAAGCCGTGAAGACGAAAGTTGCCTGAGGCCAACATGGCGTGTCACATAAGGAAAGTTGGCCACAGGCAACATGACAGCGCAGCTCGAGTCCATGCCCGCGGCAGGGTCCGGCGACATGCGGCAAGGCGACACCGTCAATCCAGATCACGCCGCCGCCACCCCCCGTCCGTGGCCGTCCGCAGAAGGCCGACGGTGACACTTGAACGCTATATTGGCTCGGATGGCGTGCCGCGGTGCTCGCGGAAGGGCCTTGGGTGCCCGGCCGTGCGCGGTCCTTGGCACGATTGTGCTTGCTGTCGCGGATGTAGTGCTGCTCTGCCCGGCCCCGCGCGGCGACCTAACATCGGCCTAACGCCCGGCGGTCCCAGGCGTGTGGCCGGAGTGTCCTATCTGGGCGCCGGTCGCGTCGCCCAGGGCAGGTCAGCGCCTGTCCACGGTAGGCCCCGCCTCGGTGAGGGCGCGAAGTTCGGCCGCGACGCCGGTGGCTTCGGCGGCGCCGATCTGCTGGAAGATGTCCAGCGCCTGGCTCAGGCTGCTCCGGGCGTCGCTGGTGTGGCCAGCGGCCAGGGCGCAGCGGCCAATGCCTGCCAGCGCGCTGGCCTCATCCCAGGAGCTCCCGATCTGGCGGGCCAGGTCCAGTGCCCGCCGGTGGCAGCCCCCGGCGCGGTCCAGGTCGCCGCGGACTCGGTGCAGCGTTCCTGTCTCGTTGAGCGCATCGGCCTGACCACGGCGGTCGCCGAGCTCGCGGTAGATGCCCAGCGCCTCTGTCAGGACCTCGGCCGCGCCCGGCAGGTCGCCGGTCAGCCGCTGCACGGTTCCCTTTTCGCAGAGGGCCATGGCCTGGCTTCGCTGGTTGCCAAGATCGCGGTAGATGCTCAACGACGTCTCCAGTGCCTGGGCGGCGTCGGGATAGCTGCCGGTCGCCCGGTGCACGGACCCTAGGGAGAGAAGGGCGTTGGCCTCGCCTAGCCGGTTGCCGAGGCCATGGTAAATGCTCAGTGCCTGCTCCTGTGCCGCGGCCGCGCCCGGATAGTCTCCGGCTATCCACCGCACTTCCCCCATTCTGTTGAGGGCGTTGGCCTCGCCCAGCCGGTCGCCGAGGTCCCGGCAGATGCCCAGCGCCTCGTCCAGCGCCTGGGCCGCGCCCGGATAATCGTCAGCCAACGCTCGCACGGTTCCCGTGTTAGCGAGGGTGTTGGCCTGACCTAGCCGGTCGCCGAGGTCCCGGTAGATGACCAGCGCCTGTTCCAGCGCCCGGGCCGCGGCCGGATAGTCGTCAGTAATTATTCGCACGGCTCCGGTGTTGGCGAGGGTGTTGGCCTCACCTAGCCGGTCGCCGAGGTCCCGGTAGATACCCAGCGCCGCCTCCAGCTCCTGGCTCGCGCCCACATTGTCCCCGGTCAGCCACCGGACGACCGCCAGGTCGTTGCGGGCGTCGGCTTCGCCCAGCCGGTCGCCTGCCTGCCGGGCTGCCTGCACGGCGGTGGTGTGGCGGGCGATGGCCTCGGTCCAGGGGCCGTCTTCGCGCAGCAGGGCGGCGAGGGCGGCGGTAAGGGCGACGACCCGGACGTGCTGGCCGGTGCTGGTGGCGTGGTCGAGGCAGGCCAGCAGGTTGCCGCGTTCGGCCTGGGCCCAGGACAGTGCCCCCGCCCGGTCAGCTACGTCCGGGACAGCGGCAGGCCGCGCGGTGCGGGCGGCCGGGCCGGGCAGGGTCCGGTGCTGGCGGGCAAGGAGACCCTCGGCGATCGTGGCGGTGTGCTGGTAATAGTCCAGCAGCCGGCCCGTGGCGGCGTCACGCTCGGCGGGCTGATCCATGGCGGCAAGGGCGCGGGCGTGCTCGCGGATCAGGTCGTGGAAGCGGTAGCGGCCGCGCAAGGGCTCGGTGATCAGGTAATGGTCATACAAGCCGTCCAGGTCACGGCGGGCCGCGGCCAGGTCGGTGCCGTCCAGCGCCGCGGCGGCGTACGGGTCGATATCGGCGCCCGGGTGCAGGCCCAGGCGGCGGAACAGGCGCTGCTGGCCGGGCGTGAGGTCGGCGTAAGACCGGTCGAACGCGGCGGCGACCGACAGGTTCTCGGCGTGCAGCAGTTCCAGCCGGTCCCGCGCGGCCAACATGTCGGCGGCCTGCTCCGCGGCGGTCCAGGCCGGGTGGTGGTGCAGCCGGCGGGCTAGCATCCCGACCGCCAGCGGCAGGTACCCGCACAACCGGGTGATCTCGGCCACGGCTGGGTCGCCGGAATCCAGGCCGGGCCGGCCTGCCAGCCGGACCAGCAGCTCGGCGGCCTCGGCGGCCGGCAGCGTGTCGAGGCTGATCGCCAGGGAGTCTTCGAGCGCGGTTAGGTGTCGGCGGCTGGTCACCAGCACCAGGCTCCCCGCTGTGCCCGGCAGCAGCGGCCGCACCTGGTCGCTGCCGGAGGCGTCATCGAGCACCAGCAGCAACTGCTTGCCAGCCAGGTAGTCACGCCACAACGCGGTCCGCGCCTCCAGCCCCGGCGGGATCTGGGCGACGGATACCCCGGCCGTCAGCAGCAGGCTGGCCAGCGCATCGGCCGGGTCCACCGGCAGCTGCCCGGGCGTATGCCCGTGCAGCGGCAAGAAGATCTGCCCGTCCGGGAACCGCGGCGCCAGCTGGTGGGCGGCGTGCACCGCGAAGGCCGTCTTGCCGACCCCCGCCATTCCCCCGATCGCATGGATGCCCACCACCTCGCCGGAACCCCCACCATCGGTGGCACCCGCCGCCGCGCTTGCAAGCTGGCGCAGTTCCGGCCGTCGGCCGGTGAACGAGGCGATATCACGGGGCAGCGTCCGGGTCGCCGCCGCCACCCCGCCAACACCCGTTCCCGGCGGTGCCGACGCGCCGGCAGCGGCACGCCCCCGCGCGACCGCCTCAAATGAAGCCCGGGCCGCACCTGTCAGACTCAGCGCATCAGCCAGCAGACGGGCCGTGTCCTTCCGGGCAGTCTGTGCCACCCCGCGCTCCAGATCACTGACCGACCGCGCGCTCAGGCCCGCCGCCTCGGCCAGCTCTTCCTGGGTCAGCCCAGCCTCAGTCCGCAACCGCCGCAACAGCGTGGCGAACGTTGCGACCTGCGGCTCGGCCACGAATCACCCCTCTAGCGCAGCCCGCGGGTCACTACGAGGCCCGTCACCTGGCTCGCGCCCTGGGACCAGCGCAAATTGTGGCAAAAGCGTAACGCGCGCCGCCCGCCCGCCGCCACGCTCTGCCCCGGCCCAGTACCGCCAGCTCATGACCCACAGACCACGAAACTGTGGGTTGTTCCGTGGGCTTCCTGCATGGTGACCCCGCCACGGCTCCGCCTACGTTGCCGGTGAACCCCAGGAAGGGAGAACTACCATGACAACCCCGACTCCCACGCCGGCTACCGCTGCCACGGCCAAGACCGGTCCCCCACGGCAGCGCCGGAGGCAGCGGGCGGCAGCACTGCCGCTGGCCGCCCTGCTCGGTCTGCTCGCCGCGGCCACGATGCTGCTGGCCCCCGCGGCGGCGCAGGCCGCCACGACCCGGCCGCACCACCCAACCTGCGCGGGCTGCGCGCTCTGGGCCCCGGCACCGGCGGGGGTGCGCGCCCCGGCGGTCGCGGGCGCCACCGCGGCCTATTCCTACAACTGGTCGGGTTACCTCCAGACGACGGGCGCCACCGGCACGTACACGGCCATCCGGGACTACTGGACGGTGCCCACGGTGAACACCACGCCGTCCGGTGACCAGTACTCCTCCGACTGGGTGGGGATCGGCGGCGCCAATGGTGCCACTGACCCGACCCTGGTGCAGGACGGCACCGCAGCCAACAACATGGGCGGCACCGCGAAGTACTACGCGTGGACCGAGATCCTGCCCGCCGGCCCGGTCGTCATCCCCGGGCTGGCCATCCACCCGGGCGACGAGATCGAAAGCCTGGTGGAGGAGACCTCGCCCGGTACCTGGCAGCTGACGGTCCATGACCTGACCACCGGCCAGCAGGGCGGCAGGACGGTGAGCTACAACTCGTCCGGCCTGAGCGCCGAGGCCATCCACGAGCGGCCCTGCACGGTGGTGAACTGCCCCAGCGTCAGCGATCTCGCCACCTTGACCTCCACCACCAACGTGACCTTGGAGCCGGGCTACTACAGCACCGCGGTCCCCGGCACCCAGGCCTGGCAGCCGCTGCTGACCGCAGCCCCGGGAGCCACCCTCGACCGGGCCTTCATGGTCAACAACTCCGGCACCGCGGTCATCGCCTCCCCGTCGGCGGCCGATCCCTACCACGACGGCTTCACGGTGGCCGACGGCGCCAGCTCCCCGGCGCCGCCGCCGGAGGCAGCCCAGCTGGTGTTCGACGACTACATCGGCACCGTGTACTCCATCCAGGTCGACGGCGTGAACCAGAACGGCCAGGCCAAGGACGCGTGCTTCACCGCGCCCAAGACCGTGGACCTCATCCCGAACTGGTGGTGGGCGGCCGGAACCAAGATCTGGGCTTACACCAGCGGCAACTGCACCACCGGCAAGCTGGGGATCGACCTCTCTCTGACCGACGCCCCCACCGTCCCGCCCTACCACTGCCAGGAAGACGTCTCCCCGTACCGGGATTGGAACCCCGGCAGCAACTGGCAGAGCTGCGCCATCAGCCCGCCGCCGAACGGCGTCTGGTACGGCTACGCGACAGGAAGCTTCGTCAGAAACATGTGAGATCAGCAACCACCTTCCGCCGCACCGAGGTGCCGGGCCATCAAGGCCCCGCACCACCGCGGCCTTCGCGCCAGCGGTCACGCACCCGGGGCCCCTGGATGACCCAGCCGCGGCAGCGCCACGCCAGCCCGCGGCTGCCACGTCTGCTCTGAATCGGTCCTGCCATGACCGTCTCGCCGGGCATGATCTGCCCGTAACATGCTGCCTTCCGCGCTCATTAATTGCTTCCCTGACCAAGGGCCAAGGGAATGCGTAGAGGGTATTCCATCCATGGCCACTATGAGAGTCGTGGCATGCTCGCATAGATCCGTCCATACCGTGGAGAATGCGAACCGATATCCGGTACCGGGCGCGACGGTGACCGTGCTGAAGCCCGAAGAAGGCTCTGGGTGGAATATCAGCCCTTGCGCCACGTCGCCCCAGTCCAGTGCAGCAGCAGCGCCCGGACGGGCTCGCCAGCTACGGCAGGGTAATAGCTGCCTGCCGCCCACGCATCTGTCCTGGAGATCGCGGCGACGCCCGCCAGGGTGTTCTGATCGCTGCCGTCGGAGATGCTGGGACTGCTGACCGGCGCCCACCTCGCGCCGTTCCAGCGAAGGGCCAGCGAATGGGACGGGCAGTTAATGCCGCCGCCGACGCACGGCCCGATGCCCACGGCCCACGCCCTTGTGGCCGACGACGCGGCGACGGCGGAAAGTTCCTCGAGATTGAAAGCCGGGGTAGGGGCCTTAGCGCGCCGCCATGACCTGCCGTTCCAGTGCAGGATCAGCGGATTATTGAAATCGTTGGCGTTGTCGAAGTGGCCGACGGCCCAGGCGTCCGATCTGGACACGACGGCGACCCCCGCGAGCTGGGTGCCGAGCGTGCTGACCGCAGGCGCGTCTGCGCTGGCCCACTTGCGGCCGTTCCAGTGCAGGATGAGGGTCTGATACTCAGAGGTCGAGGTGTTCAGGCTGGCTCCCACGGCCCAGGCGTCCGTGCGCGAGAGCGCCGCAACCGCCAGCAGCTGGTTCCCGCCGGAGCCCGGGTTGGGTGTCGGCACCTTGGTCCACTTGCGGCCGGTCCAGTGCAGCGCGAGCGTGGAATCCGACAGCGTCGACGGCGACTGGTACGTCCCGACCGCCCAGGCGTTCCCCGCCGACGCCACCGAAACCCCGCTCAGCGCCCCGCCAGGCTGGCTGGGCCCGTGGACCTGCCGCCACGTCCTTCCGTTCCAGTGCAGGAACAGGTTCAGGTCTTCTGATCCGTCATAGGAGCCGACCGCCCAGGCGTTCGACCGTGACGACGCGCCTACGCCGGTGAGCAGCACGTCACCGCCAGGGCTGGGCGCGCTTACCCTAGACCAGCGCGAACCGCTGAGCCGCAAGACCAGAGCGCGCCCGGCGGCGGGGCATGGGTTGGACCCGCCGCACTGCTCCCCGACCGCCCACGCGCCGGTCGTATGCGGTATCGCCGTGATGGCGGCCAGGCTGGTCGCCGAGCCGGTGATCGCCTGGGCCGCTCTTTCGGTACCGGGATCAGCGCCACGCGCCGTTACCCCCGCGGTGGCCGCCGCGGGAACGGCAGCGGCCGCCGCAGCCAACAGAACTGAGATGGCTATCGCTGGAACCTGTCCACGCTTCGGCATTGCCACTCCCGCACAGGCCAGGCCGGGTAGTTCCCGGTCCGCCTCCGCCCTAGCCTGCACCAGCCGCGAAAATCCAGCCAGGGGTTGAACGACCCCATCAGGTTCAGGCCCCGGCGGTCAGGGCGGCCCAGGCATGAGCGGCCTAGCACCGTCATAGAAGCGGCCAAAGGTAACCCTTACGAGCTGCTTTCTGCCCTCGCGCTGCGGAAAGGCTAGCTACGTGGGAAGGTTAGCATTTACCTTTGTCAGGGCGGGTTTCCGGGATGAGGGCGGGATGGCCAGATCTGCGACGCACCTGGTGGACGCAAACCGGGATAGTGATGGCTTCACGACGGTGGGCGCGGCGATAAGGGCGGCGAGTTCCGGTGACCGTATTTTCGTCCGGCCCGGACGGTACGAGGAGTCGCTGCTCATCGACAAGCCGCTGGAGATCATCGGCGACGGCCCCCTGGCGCGCATCGAGATCGTGGGCACACTCGACCATGTGCTGAACTTCCGCGCCGAGATCGGCCTGGTGGTGAACCTGACGCTGTCCCAGCCCTCGGGGCCGCCCCACCTGGGAGTGTTCATCGCCCGCGGGCAGTTGCACCTCGAAGGATGCGACATCAGCAGTAGGACCGGGTCTGGCGTGTACATCCTCGGTGGCAGCGAGCCGATATTGCGCCGGAACGTGATCCACTTCGCCATGGAAGTCGGCGTCCTCTTCCAGAAGGGTGGCGGCGGCACCCTGGAGGACAACGAGATCACCGGCTGTGGGCTCGACGGCGTGGAACTGCAGGCCGGGAGCGACCCGGTGCTGCGGCGCAACGTGATCCGTGACAGCCGGAAACACGGCGTCCTGTTCGACGAAAATGCCCGCGGCACCCTGGAAGACAACGAGATCACCGGCTCCCAGCTCTGCGGCGTGAAATTGGAGGCCGGGAGCGACCCGGTGCTGCGGCGCAACGTGATCCGTGACAGCCAGCAGAATGGCGTCCTGTTCGACAAAACTGCCCGCGGCACCCTGGAGGACAACGAGATCGCCGGCTCCCAGCTCGCCGGCGTGGAAGTGCAGGCCGGGAGCGACCCGGCGCTGCGGCGCAACGTGATCCGTGACAGCCGGGAATACGGCGTCTTCATCCACGACGACGGCCGGGGGGCGTTCGAGGAGAACCAGATCACCGGCAACGAGCAGAGTGGCGTGGCGATCGCTGGCAGCCCCACGCTTCGCGGGAACCGGATCACCGGCAACAGATGGCACGGCATACAGGCCTGGGGTGGTGGCGGGGGCCTAGCCGAGGACAACGACCTGACCGGCAACGGCCTCGGCGCGTGGGGACTCGACTGGAAGACCAAGCACCGCATCACCCGGGCACGCAACAAGGAGAAGTGATGACGGCCGGACCCGCGACGCACGTGGTGGACGCAAGCCAGGATAGTGATAGTGATGGCTTCACGACGGTGGGCGCGGCGATCAGGGCGGCGAATCCCGGCGACCGCATCCTGGTCAGGCCGGGACGGTACGAGGAGTCGCTGCTCATCGACAAGCCGCTGGAGATCATCGGCGACGGCCCCCTGGCGGAAATCGAGATCTGGGGCACGGACCAGAACGTGCTGACCTTCCGTGCCGAGGCCGGCCGGGTGGCAAACCTGACGCTGGCCCAGCCATGGGGGCCGAGCTTCAGGGGAGTGCTCATCGCCCGCGGGCAGTTGCACCTCGAGGAGTGCGACATCAGCAGCAGAACCGGGGTCTGCGTGAGCGTCCACGGTGGCGCGGATGCGCGACTGCGCCGGAACGTGATTCACGACGCCTGGGAGGTCGGCGTCCTCTTCTACCAGGGGGGCGAGGGCATCCTGGAGGATAGCGAGATCTTCGGCTGCCGGCTCGCCGGGGTGGAAGTGCGGGACGGGAGCGACCCGGTGCTGCGGCGCAACGTGATCCGTGACGGCCGGCGGGCTGGCGTCTTCATCCACGGCGACGGCCGGGGGACGCTCGAGGAGAACCAGATCACCGGCAACCAGGAGTCGGGCGTGCGGCTCAGCGGCGGCGGCCGCCCGGCCCTTCGCAAGAACCGGATCACCGGCAACGGCTTGTACGGCATATATGTTCACGAGGGCGGCGGGAGCCTAGACGAGGGCAACGACCTGTCCGGCAACCGCCAAGGCGAGCGGGGCCACGAAGAACACAAGACCAGCCGCAGCGTCCTGCCTCGGTATATCGAGCACGGCAGTTACACAGGCTGGAACCCAGGGGTGGTCGCAAGCTATTTGGACTTCTGATGTACTGTGCTCGAATTGCGCAAGGACCACTTCTGCCAGTAGGCCGGTAATAGGTTCGAAAACTGGCTCTAAACTTTGGTAATTGAGAATGGGTGGAGCTACGGAGAATCGAACTCCGGACCTCTTGCATGCCATGGAACGCAATGTCGGGAGCCTCTGGGTACGAGCCGCCCGCGGGTCTAGCGTTGAGAAATCCCGGCTCGCTGGTCGCCCGGGGCCTGGTGTTGGTGTCCGGGCAGCAGCACGCTGAGGCAGGTAACGCAGCCTTCGAGTTTCTCGAACTCGCTGATGTCCACCACGACCGGGGTGAAGCCCAGGCCGTCCAGGAGCTCAGCGGTGCGGGGAGCGGACGCGGCGATCAGCACCCGCCCGGCGCCGAGCGGGACGACATGGCAGCCGCTTTCCTCGTCGACCGGGCGGACCGCCGGGAACAGCCCGGCGGGCACCCGCTTCGGCAGCAGCAGGAACGTGCCGTCGGGCAGCGCGGTAACTGCGGACTTCAGGTGCAGCACGTTGCTCAGCGGGACGGCGATCACTGTGCGGCCCAGCGGCGCCAGCAGCGCGCGCAGCTGGCGGATGCCCGCGCCGTTGGTCCGCCCGCCGCGCCCTGCGTACACGGTATGGCCGGCCTGCAGCACATCCCCGCCGTCGAGAGTCCCCGGCTCCTGGATCGCGGCGGTGCGCAGGCCCCGCGACCGGAGGATCCCGGCGACGCCGGCCACCTCGGCCCTGCGGGCCGGCGCTCCCGGGCGGGCCAGCACCGCCAGGTCCTCGCAGACCACCACCGTATCTTCGATGAAAACCGAGTCCGGGCAGTCCTCGGCGGCCGGCGCCTGCGCGATCATCCAGCCGCAGGCCGCCACCGCACCGGCGTACGCCGCATGCTGGGCCCGGGCCAGGGCCACATCCACCGGGGCCCGCCGGATATGGGTAACGATGCCCTCGGCCAGCTTGCTACTAGGCGGGCGGACCAGCACCGTGCCGTTCACCGGCCGCTCCCTTACCTGACCAGGCGGGCGCAGGCAACCAGCCACCAGGCATCCGGCCCAGGTGCTGCATCGATCCGGTCATCCGCCACCCGCTGGCTGCTCCCGGCGAAACCATCCCACGACGCGGCGATGATAAGCAACAGGCCCCCGCTGCCAGACCCGGTGTTCCCGCGTCCGTACGCCCGAAGCAGCGGGATCCGGCCTGTGGCTCAGGAATCGGTCCTGGGCGGCTTGCGCAGGAGACGGCCGATGCTGCGGATCGCGCGGTCGATGTCCGTGCCGAACGGATTGTCCTGCACCAGGTAAGTCCAGGTCGAGGTAGGCCGCTTCATCCCGGCAGCATCAAGGTCGAGCCCGTCTGCGGTGATCACCGCAGACCGGAAGGACTCGGCCGACCGCGCGGCGACCTCGCCGAGAAATGGCGCGAAAAGGCGGGCCAGCTCCTTGCAGAACTCGTTCAGCGGGTCACGGCCACGTGCCATAGGAATGGACGGGCCGACGCTGATGGCGTCAGCCCGGCCGGTGCGGGAATCATGGTGAGCTGGTGGCGGGTGTCCCCGGTCAGCCAGCGCCGTGGGAGGGGAGGCCGCTACTGCAGCTGTAGGAGCTGGTGTAGATGAGGTTGCCCGTCAGCGTGCGGTCGCTGTTGAAGTAGCCGAAGAACAGCTCGGTTCCGGCGGGCATAGCCGCGGGGTTGATGACGGTGACGGCATCGGCGGGAACCGGCTGGTTTGGGCTCACGGGCGTCCCGTCGGGCAGCTGAAGGGACAGGGTGGCGGCCCAGGCCGCGCCGGGCGGGGCTGGGCTCGATGAGCAGTATGAGTCGGTCTCTACCAGGGCCGGGATGCCGTCCTGCTGCATTGCCTGCTGGAGCGCGCCGGGGTTGAACATCTGGTCCGCGGTCAAGGTCAGCGTGGCCGTGCCGTTGGCGTTCTTGGTCAGGGTGAACGCTGCGGTGCGGATGGTTTCCGAGTCGCGTGCTGGTGTGCGGCTGGCGGAGCCGAAGACGCCAGCAAGGCCGAGGGCCAGGACCGTGCTGGCCGCGACGCCAGCTATGGACAGTTCCGCCAGCCGCCGGTGCCGCCGGGACCGGCTCCGTGGGTGGTAGTCGCGCTGGAGCAGCCGGTGGCGCGCCTGCTCCGGAACGGTGATCTGGGCGGCAGCCCTGGTGAAGGCACTGCGCAGTTCATCCTCAAGCTGGTCGGTGGACATCGGATGCTTCCTTTCCTGATTGCCGGGTAGCGGGTTCGGGTGCAGGCGATTCGCCGGAGCTGAGGACTGCGCCCAGCCGGGCTGCGGCGCGGGATGCGGTGCTCTTGACCGTCCCGGCCGAGCAGCCGAGGATGCCGGCGACCTCGGCGACCGGCAAGTCCGCCCAGTAGCGCAGCACCAGCACGGCGCGCTGCCGCGCTGGCAGCTGAGCAAGCGCCCACTGGAACTCGGCGAGATCATCGACCGCCCGCAAGGCGCGCGCCGCGTACTGGTCAGCCGCCTCGGCTCCGCCGCCCTGCGGTTCCAGCTCCGCCTTCTGGCGTGACCGGCGGTCAGAATCACGCAGCACCAGGTTGATAAGGATCCTGCGGGCGTAGGCCGCCGGATGATCCATCGACTGCACCCGGCTCCACCGCCGGGCGACCCGCAGGAACGTCTCCTGAACCAGATCCTCGGCATCCTTGAGGTCCCCTGTCATCAGGTAGCCCGTGCGGAACAGGGTGTCCGACGCCTCAGCCGCGAAGCCCTCAAACTGGCGCTTCGACGCCGCGTCCCTGACCCATTCCATGCACGCCTCCGGCTGCCTTGCCCTCATCCCTCATCTCTATGAATCCGGCGAACCTGGCCGAGGTTGAGTACAACCCGCGACGCTCTACCCGGGGAGGATCTCACCGGATGCGCCACCCGATACGGGCCGATACCGCCAGCCCTACCCCGCACCGTGCCCTAAGGGGTGGTCAGCCAGGGCCACAGGGTCAGCCACCGACAGCCCGGCTCGCCTCCAAGCTGACCCTGGCTGATCGCCTCGACAGCAATGCGGGAGTAGCCGCCGCCCGCCCAGCGGCGGGGAGCTAGGTGCGCCGCGCGCCCGCATGCACATCGGGCATTGCGCGTGGTCCCCGCGGGCCGTCCAATAGCCGGAGCCAAGTGACTTAAATTAGTCACTTATTTCTCGAACATAGACACGAAAAAAAGGTGGAGCTACGGAGATTCGAACTCCGGACCTCTTGCATGCCATGCTCGGCGGTTCCGTCCGTCACCGTCGTGCTGGGTCTGATACCGGCAGGTCAGGCAGGCCGGAACTGTCTGGCTGGGTCCGGCCCAGTCTGGTGCAGGCTGATCCGGTTGTCACTTGGCTAGTCACTGGCTTGCGGCACCCTGCGGTGCGACTGGCGTGGCAGAACAAGCTTACTGAATAACGGGCGCCGCCAAGGTGGCCGGGCCGGCGCGGCGGCCGACGCGGAGGCCGCTGGGCATGTCTCCCGCGGACGGCCGTCTGCTTCCTCGAACTGCTGCCGGGCCGGCTGAGCGCGTCCGGCAACCGCTTCGGGAACGGAGCATGCGAAACAGCGGGGAGTCCGGGCGGTCGCCCGGTAGCCGGAAGAAGTGCGACACTGGAGTCAGGCAAGACGGAGGTGGTCAGGACGAGCACAGGCGCCGAGTACCAGCATGACCGGGGTGGCGGCGAGGATCTACTGCCGCTGGAGGAACTGATCCGCCAAACGCCGGGCGCGCACCCGATCGGCTCGGCCGACGAACTGCGGTGCGACGCATTCGAGACCGATCAGGAACTCCTGGAGTTCCTGGAGTTCGTCAGCCAGGCGCGTCACGCCGACGTTGCCTGAGCCGTCCGCGCAGGCGGTTGTCCTGGACACCGACGTCGCCTCGCGCTCGTTCAAGGGCCTGCTCCCGCCCCGGCTCGCCGCGCAGATGGCCGGGCGGCAGCCCCTGCTCACGTTCGTGACCGTCGGCGAACTGACGCAGTGGACGAAGCTGCGCCGCTGGGGACCGCGCAACCGCGGCATGCTCGAGGCCTGGCTCGCCGACAAGCCCGTCATCCCCGGCGCCAGGAGCATCGCCGTGATCTGGGGCGAGCTGTCCGCCCGTGCCACCCAGCGTGGACGGCCCCGGCCAGTCAACGACACCTGGGTCGCCGCCTGCTGCCTTGCCTACGGACTGCCGCTGGCAACCTTGAACATCAAGGACTTCGCTGACTTCGCCGAGCACGACGGACTGACCCTGATCAGAACCTAAGCCCGGCACGCCCGTCCGGAGCACCCGAACCTGGCTCCCAGGAGGGCGCCCCATCACCTCGCGGAACTGATGATGAGCGCCCTGGCCAGATCCGATGGCCATTGGTCTTCCCTCCCTACTCGGAACGCCGACCGACAGGAAGCTGCCTCGGCAGGCCCAGCCCAGACTCCGC
>Ga0302324_100013479_pt1 | contig 16572 bp, 14 predicted proteins | sample Palsa_T0_1_FD_201949 | JGI IMG/M metagenome (GOLD analysis project Ga0302324, IMG submission 201949) | Peat permafrost microbial communities from Stordalen Mire near Abisko, Sweden - Palsa_T0_1 | ecosystem: Environmental > Terrestrial > Soil > Palsa > Peat permafrost | place: Sweden: Abisko...
GACCGGCTCGTCACGGTACATCAAGTGCACGGCGTGGCCGTCGCGCGGGTCGACGAGCCGTGGGCGCCCGGCGCGGCGCCGCGCGCCGACGGGCTGGTGACACGCCAGCCCGGGGTCGTGCTCGGCATCCTGGCCGCCGATTGCGCGCCCGTGCTGCTGGCCGACCGGGCCGCTTGTGTGGTCGGCGCCGCGCATGCCGGCTGGAAGGGTGCGCTCGCCGGCATCGTCGAAGCGACGATCGCCGCAATGGAGACGTTGGGGGCGAGCCGCGCGCACATGGTCGCCGCGATCGGGCCGTGCATCGGACCGGCGAGCTACGAAGTCGGTCTCGAGTTCGCCGACCGCTTCGTCGCCGCGGACGCCGCCAACCAGCGCTTCTTCGCCGCCGGCCGCCAGCCCGACAAGCGCCAGTTCGATCTGCCCGGCTATCTGCTGGCGCGCCTCGGCACACTCGGGCTCGCGGCAGTCGAGGCGGTCGGGCTCGACACGCTCGGCGATCCGACGCGCTGGTTCAGCTACCGGCGCAGCTGCCTCGCGCACGAGCCCGACTACGGCCGCCAGCTCTCGGCGATCAGCCTCACGGACGGCCGGTAGGCCCTCAAATTCGCGACAGACCGACCGCGGGTTCTCGCCGCGGCCCGGCCTCGCGGCCGGCCGGCTTGGCCGTGTGGCCAAAAAATTAACAACTACGACGGCAAGGATTAAGGATTGCAGGGCCATTCGGGTCGCCTGAGCCCGATTAAAGGATCACGCCACAACCATAGGTATGATATAGTGCAATTTAGGTAATTTGGAGACAATTCGTGTTTGCCAATCGGCGACTTCATCGGCGCTTCGCGATCAAAGCGGTCGCCAAGGTATTTTACGGCAGCAACATGCTCGAGCTGCCGATCCGCGACATCTCCCTGACTGGCATCGGCCTCGACGCGCCCGACAACACGACCTTGAACGTCGGCAATCTGTGTTTCGTGGCATTGCCCGAGCACGGCAAGCTCGACGCCATGGTGATCGGCGTGCGGCGCCAGAGCTTTCACCTGCAATTCCTGTCCTCGGAGCCCGACGAGGTGCGCTCGTTCATCGATGCGCATAACGGCCCCGGCACGACCCTCTGAGCCGGCCGAGCCGCCCTCGGATCGACGCTTGACCCAAGACCCGCGGGCTCGATATGCCAGGGGCCAACATGGGCTGGGCGGCCGGAGCGCGCGGGGTATCGACCTCCGCCATCCGCCGACCCGCGCCGGGACGCCAGGCTGATTGCGGTGCCATATCTGATCTTCTTCGCCTTCGTCTGCTTGCTCGGCGTGCTCGCGACTTGCGTGCTGCTTTGAACGCATGATCGCGCGCATGGCTCTGACGGCGCTGCTCGGCGCCTCGCTGGCGGCCTGCCAGCCGCTCAATCATCCGTTCGAGACGGAGCGGAAGGACTTCAACCCGCTGCTCGAGCTGCGCGAGGGGCTCGGGGTCACGGTCATGCCGGTTGCCGGACTGCCGCCGGGCTTCGGCCAGCGCCTCGGTGAAGCGCTCGCCGGGGCGCTGCGCGATGCCGAGATCCCGGCCGCGGTGGAGACCGGCAACCGCGGCAGCGCCGTGGTCATGGGCTCGGTCAAGACATTGGCATCGAACCGGCTCGAGCAGGTGATCGAGATCGAATGGGACGTCGCGGCGCCGTCGGGCCGGTTGCTCGGCAGTTTCACCCAACGCGAGCGCATCGGCTGGGCCGCCGGCGACGTGACGGCCAACGGGCCGGCGCCAGGCCAGCTTGACGCGATCGCCAAGCGCGGCGCGGCCCTGATCGCGCCGCTGGTGCGCGACGACATGCCGGCCGAGCACAAGCCGACCGCGATCCTGGTCGGCACGATCGACGGCGCGCCTGGCGACGGCGCGACCAGCCTGAAGCGCGCGCTCGAGTTCGTGTTCCGCCAAAGCGACGTTCCGGTCGCCGGCCCGGTCGCCGGACCGGACCATGACAACGCCCTGACCGTGGTCGGCTCGATCGAGATGGGCCGGCCGGCCGACGGCCAGCAGATGGTGGCGATCCGCTGGGTCATGATGCAGCCCGACGGCAGCGAGATCGGCGACGTGCGGCAGCAGAACGCGGTGCCGGCGGGCTCGCTCGATCGAGCTTGGGGCGATACCGCCCTGCTGGTCGCCGAGGCCGCCTATGACGGAATTATCGCGTTGTACGAGAAGGCCTCCGGCAATAGCGCGCCTTAGGATGCGTCCTGGTTGACAGATCGCGCAGTTTACAAAACTGCAACGCATGGCTAAAGTCCGCGCCGCTCCGCCCGACGGCGACGCAATCCGGCCGGCGCGGCCGGTCCCGGCGCGGCCCAGGTATTCGGCATGAAGGTACTGACCGGAAACAGCAATCGGCCGCTCGCCGAAGCGATCTGCGCCTATTTGAACTTGCCTCTGACCAAGGCGAGCATCCGGCGTTTTTCGGACATGGAGGTGTTCGTCGAAGTGCAGGAGAACGTGCGCGGCGAGGACGTCTTCGTCATCCAGTCGACGTCGTACCCGGCGAACGACAATTTGATGGAGCTGCTCGTCACCTTGGATGCGCTCAAGCGCGGCTCGGCGCGACGCATCACCGCGGTGCTCCCCTATTACGGCTATGGGCGCCAGGACCGCAAGTCGGGCCCGCGCACGCCGATCTCGGCCAAGCTGGTCGCCAATCTGATCACCACCGCGGGCGCCAACCGCGTGCTGACGCTCGATCTGCACGCCGACCAGATCCAGGGTTTCTTCGACATCCCGACCGACAATCTGTTCGGCGAGCCGGTGCTGGTCGAGGACATCCAGGCGCGCTTCAAGCCGAACGGCGACATCACGATCGTGTCGCCCGACGTCGGCGGCGTGCGCCGCGCGCGCGCGATCGCGCGCCGGCTCGACGCCGACCTCGCGATCATCGACAAGCGCCGCGAGCGCGCCGGCGTGTCCGAGGTCATGAACATCATCGGCGACGTCGAGAACCGGCGCTGCATCCTGGTCGACGACATCGTCGATTCGGCCGGCACCTTGTGCAACGCCGCCGTGGCGCTCCACAAGGCCGGCGCCAAGTCGGTCAGCTCCTATGTCACCCACGGGGTGCTGTCGGGCGGCGCGGTCGCGCGCGTCGGCTCGTCGCCGCTCCAGACCTTGGTGACCACCGACAGCATTCCCGCCACCGAGGCGGTGCGGGTCTCGCAGAACATCCGCCAGCTCACCATCGCGCCGCTGATGGCCGAGGCGATGCGGCGCATCTCGGAGGAGAAATCCGTCTCCAGCCTGTTCGACTGAGAGAGTTCAACGAGCTCGTCGGCGCCGACACCCCTGGAGGCCGGGCCGCGATCCGGGCCGCGATCGCCGCGGCCCACTTCCACCAACCGGAGCAAGCAACCATGGTAGACATCTTCACGCTCACGGCGGAGATTCGCGATCGGGCCGGAAAGGGGGCCGCCCGAGGCATCCGTCGCACGGGCCGCATCCCCGCCGTGATCTACGGCGACAAGCAGGACACCCTCATGATCACGCTCGAGCCGAAAGAGCTCGAGCGCGAGCTGCTCAAGCCCGGCTTCTTCACCCATCTCTACGACGTCAAGATCAACGGCAGCGCGCACCGCGTCCTGCCGCGCGACGTCCAGCTCGATCCGGTGAAGGACCGCCCGCTGCATGTCGACTTCCTGCGGGTCAGCGCCGGCAGCACGATCCGCGTCAACGTCCCGGTGCAGTTCATCAACCAAGCCCAGTCGCCCGGCCTGCGCCGCGGCGGCGTGCTCAACGTGGTGCGCCACGAGGTCGAGATGATCTGCCGCGCCGACGCGATCCCAGATCACCTGACGGTCGATCTGAGCGGCCACGATATCGGCAGCTCGATCCATATCAGCATGATCGCGATCCCCGAGGGCGCGCGCCCGGCGATCCGTGACCGCGACTTCACGGTCGCGACGGTTGCCGCGCCGACCATCGAGACCGTGCCCGAGCCGACCACCGCAGAGGCGGCGACCGCCGAAGGCGCGACCGCCGAAGGCGCGGCCGCCGGCGAAGGCGCCGTGGGCGAAGGCGCCGCGGCGGCTCCGGCGGGCGGCGCCAAACCGGCGGCCGGTGCCAAGCCGGCTTCCGGCGCCAAGTCCGATGGCGACGCCAAGCCCGGCCGCGGCAAGTCGTAATCGCGGTCGCGGGCCACGCGCCCGCCGGCCGACGGCGCGATGCCGACCTGGCTGCTGGTCGGGCTCGGCAATCCGGGTCCGGACTACGCCGAGAACCGCCACAATGTCGGATTCATGGCGGTCGACCGCGTCGTCCGCCGCCATGGCTTCGGCGCCTGGCGCGCGACCAAGCTCGATGGCCTGGCCTGCGAGGGCGGGCTTGCCGAGACGCGCGTGCTCGCCCTCAAGCCGACCACCTACATGAACGAGTCGGGCCGCGCGGTCGGCGCGCTGATGCGCCATCTTGCGATCGAGCCGGCGCGCCTCGTGGTGTTCCACGACGATCTCGACCTCGCGCCGGGCAAGCTGCGCACCAAGCGCGGCGGCGGCAATGGCGGCCATAACGGCCTGCGCTCGCTCGATGCACAGATCGGCCCCGACTATCGGCGGGTCCGGCTCGGCATCGGCCATCCCGGCCACAAGGACCTCGTGTTGCAGTACGTGCTCGGCGATTTCGCACCGGACGAGCGCACCTGGCTCGAGCCGTTGCTCGATGCGGTCGGCGAAGCCGCGCCGCTGCTGCTCAGCCCGGACGAGCACGCCTTCGCCAACAAGGTCGCGGTGCTGATCGCGCCGCCGCCCGCACCCCCGCCGCCCGCACCCCCGCCGAGCGAGCCCGGCCATGCGTAAGCCGGCGCTGCTCGCGTCGCTGGTCGTCATCCTGCTCGGCGCGGTCGCCGCGGTCGTGCTCGGCGGCAAGCCCGAGCCGGCGCTGCTGCGCAACCCGCTGGTGGCCGGTGCGCTGCGGCCGATCGGGCTCGCGGCGGCGTCCTGGCAGACCATCGTGCTGTATGCGTCGCGCGACACCGATCTGCCGCCGGCCAGACTGTGGGCGACCTGGGAGCGGCTCGAGGGCTGGCCCGGCTGGGCGAGCCCGCTGGTGGTCGAGACCCGTTGGCTCGGCGCGCCGGGCTGGCGCCCCGGCGCACGCTTCGAGCAGGTGCTCGATCTCGGCCTGCTGCTCAGCCACGTGCGCTCGACCGAGACCGTCGGGTTCGTCGATCCGGGACACCAGGTCAGCTGGTGGAAGGACGAGGGCGGCTTCAAATCGAGCCACGTCTGGTCGTTCGAGCCGCTGCCCGACGGCGGCTGCCGGATCGTCGATCTCGAGATCATGCACGGCGTGCTGATCGGGCTGGTGCGGCCGCTGACCGAAGAGGGTTGGCAGCGCCGGTTCGACGACGCGGTCGACGGGCTGATCGTCGCCGCGCGCCGCGCCGACTGAATAGCCATTGCGCCGGCCCATCGCGTTCATTAAATCTGCGCTGCCAGCCGACCACCGGATGGTTCCGCCCGGTTCCGATCGACGCCCGGGCCAGCCATCCATTTGAGGACGGTGCGCATTCCATGGGTTTCAACTGCGGCATCGTCGGCCTGCCCAATGTCGGCAAGTCGACCCTGTTCAACGCGCTGACCGCGACCATCGCGGCGCAGGCCGCCAACTATCCGTTCTGCACCATCGAGCCGAATGTCGGACGAGTTGCGGTTCCGGATGCGCGGCTCGACAAGCTCGCCGCGCTGGCCAAGTCGGCCCAGACCATCCCGACCCAGCTCGAGTTCGTCGACATCGCGGGGCTGGTGCGCGGCGCCTCGCGCGGCGAAGGCCTCGGCAACCAGTTCCTCGCCAATATCCGCGAGGTCGACGCGATCGTGCATGTGCTGCGCTGCTTCACCGAGGGCGACGTCACGCATGTCGAGGGCTCGGTCGATCCGGTGCGCGACGCCGAAACGGTCGAGACCGAGCTGATGCTCGCCGACCTCGACAGTCTGGAAAAGCGCGAGATCGCGCTGGCCAAGCGGGCGCGCGGCGCCGACAAGGAGGCAGTCGCGCTGATCGAGGTCGTGACGCCGATCCTGGCGGCGCTGCGCGCCGGCCAGCCGGCGCGCTCGATCAAGTTCGCCGACGCCGCCAAGCCGCTGGTCCGTTCCCTGCAGCTCCTGACGGCAAAGCCGGTACTCTATGTCTGCAACGTCGACGAGGCCGAGGCCGCCACGGGCAATCAACTGGCGCGCACGGTCGAGGCGCGCGCCCGGGCCGAGGGCGCGGCGGTCGTGATCATCTCGGCGGCGATCGAGGCCGAGGTCGCCCAACTCGCCAGCGAAGCCGAGAAGCTCGAGTTCCTCGGCTCGCTCGGGCTCGCCGAGACCGGGCTTTCCCGGGTCATCCGCGCCGGCTATGGCCTGCTCGATCTGGTCACCTTCTTCACGGTCGGCCCCAAGGAGGCGCGCGCCTGGACGGTGCGGCGCGGCGCCAAGGCGCCCGAGGCGGCGGGCGTCATCCACACCGATTTCGAGAAGGGCTTCATCCGCGCCGAGACGATCTCGTACGACGAGTTCGTCGCCTGCGGCGGCGAGCAGGGCGCCAAGGACGCCGGCAAGATGCGGCTCGAAGGCAAGGACTACGTCGTCCAGGACGGCGACATCTTCCATTTCCGCTTCAACGTCTGACCGATCGCCGCGCGTTACCGCAGCACCGCGTCGATCGCGCTCTGCAGCTCGTTCCAGTGGATCGGTTTGAGCAGGATGCCGTCGATGCCGGCGGCCTCGAACTGGTCGCGCCGATCGATCACGGCATCGGCGGTCAGCGCGATGATCGGCGTTCTGCCGGCCACGCCGGACAGGGCACGGATCGCGCGGGTTGCCTCGATGCCGTCCATCTCGGGCATCTGCATGTCCATCAGGATCACGTCGAAGCGCTCGCGTCGGACCGCTTCGACCGCCTGGCGGCCGTTCTCGACGAAGGCGCCGCCATGCCCGAGATGGCTCAGGATGGCTTCGATCAGGCGCCGGTTGGTGGCGACGTCGTCGGCGACCAGCACGCGGGCCGATCGCGTCGGCGCGCGCGGCCCCGCCTCGCTCGATCCCGGCTCGTTCGGCGCCGCCGCTTGCTCATCCGGCTCCAGCGCGGACGCGATCTCGAACCAGAAGCTCGAGCCCGCGCCCGGCGTGCTGTCGACGCCGATGCTGCCGTCCATCGCCCCGACCAGGCGGCGGCAGATCGCCAGACCGAGGCCGGTGCCGCCGAACCGCCGGCCGGTGCTGGTGTCGCCCTGGCTGAACACCTCGAACAGGCGGGGGCGGACGTCGTCGGCGATGCCGGGGCCGGTGTCGTCGACCGCCAGGCGCAGGCGCAGCCGGTCGCCTTCGACCTGCCACTCGACCAGGCGAATCTCGACCCGACCGCGATCGGTGAACTTGATCGCGTTGCCAACCAGATTGAGCAGCACCTGGCGCAAGCGCGCCGGATCGCCCGTGATGCGGCGCGGTGCGTCGGCGGGCCAGGCGAAGCGCAGCGCCAGCCCCTTCTCGACCGCGCGCGCCTCGAGCAGCCGCACCGCGCCTTCGATCAGCTTCGGCAGATCGAACGCGACCTGCTCGATCACGAGGTGGCCGGCCTCGATCTTGGAAAAGTCCAGAATGTCGTTGATCACGGCCAGCAAAGCGTCCGCCGATTCGCGCAGAACGCCGACATATTCGAGCTGCTTGGCGTCGAGCGCGGTCTTTTGCAGCAGCTCGATCATGCCGGTCACGCCGGTCAGCGGCGTGCGCAGCTCGTGGCTCATCACCGCGAGGAACTGCGACTTGGCGCGGCTCGCCGCCTCGGCGTCGGCCTGGGCGACGCGCAGCCGCCCGACCAGACTATCGAGCTCGGCGTTGGTGGCCTCGAGCGCCAGCAGCTTCGTGATGTCGATCCATACCAGGCTCAGGCTGCCATCGAGCAGCACGCGCTCCTCGAGCTGCAGCCAGCTGCCGTCGCGCTTGCGCAGGACCACCGGCCGCATCAGCGTCTCGCCGAGCGGCCAGGCGCGCTCGAACAGCAGCGCGATCTTGTCGAGCTCCGCCGGGTCGAGATTGCTCCGAATGGTGTCGAGCATCTCGACCTCGAACCGGCAGGCGCCATGAAAATGCTTCACGGCGTCCGGGAAGATGTCGCCGGCGCGGTTGTTGGCGCCCCGGAATCGGCCGTGGCGATCGAACGAGATGATGCCGCAATCGGACAAGGTCGAGAGCTCGGCGGATTCGATCGCGGCGATCTGGCTCATCTCGCGCGTCTTGTCGGTCCAGATCTTCAGCGCGTAGCCGCCGGGAAACCGGAAGATCTGCGACAGCAGCCAGCGACCGTCCTTCTTCTGGAACATCGATGGCTCGACCATCTCGCGATGGCGGCGGATCGCCGCGTCGACGATCGTGCGCCAGCGTGTCGGATCGGTTTCGCTGGAGTTGTGGCGGAAATAATTCCCAAGAATTTCCGCATAGGGCAGGCCCCTGCGGATCAGGTCGTTGTGCTCGGCCAGGAACTCGAAATGCTTGGCGTTCCAGCCATGCACGCGATCCCGCGGATCGATCAAGCACGCGGCCGTGTCGACCGCGGCGAGGATCGCGCCGAACAGCCCCATGCCGGGCCGCATGATGTCGGGCCCGAGCACGCTCTCGACCGCGTTCGCCGCCGCATCGCCGAGTCGGTCCATTCCCGCCATGGCCATCCCTCGTGCGCGACCGCGCCGCGCGCCGCCAGCTTAAAGGCGGATTGTTGAAAGATTGTGAGGAATCTCGGATGTCCGGCCCGGGGCCGCGTCACATTGCGGTGCGACTCAGCCGTAGCCAGCGCAGCCGCAGCAACCAGAGCGCCAAAACGGCCTGGAGCGCCGCCGGGCCGAGCGCCAGCGCGGGTCCCTCGGCGGACCAGGGCACCAGCACGGGCAGCGCGGCGCTCCAGCCGAGCGGCGCGAACAGCAGCGGCAGCAGGCCGTCGAGGACGACGAGATAGAGCAGCGCCGTGACATGGCTGCGACCGCGCTGCTCGTCGAGGGTGAGCATCAGGACCAGCCCGAGATCGCGCAGCGCGAACAGCAGGCAGGCGGCCAGAAACACCGCAACCGTCGTCGTGCTCTCCAGCGGCCGCGCGGTGCCGAGGGCGGTCAGCGGAAACAAGCAGGCCAGCACGGCGGCCAACAGGAAGCTGACGGACCACGGCGGCAGCAGCGGCCACGCCGCCCGCCAATCGCCGTGCCGCAACAGAGCCAGCAGCTGCCGCAGCCGCGCATACCGCTTCGGTGCCAGAAAGGCCGCGCCATAGGTGAGCCCGAGCAACACCAGGATGCTCGCTACCAGCTGCTGCTGGGTCGTGTCGATCAGGATCAGGACCGGGCTGTCGACGATGCGCGGAAACCCGCCGGCATAGAGGGCGGCGAACAGCACGAAACCGAACCACAGGCCGGGCCCGCCGGGCGCGAGCATCTCGGTGCGCATCGATCGATGGATGCCGAGCGTGACCCAGGCGATCGCCGCGACCAGCGACAGATAGCCGAACCAATCGCGGGCGATGTCGAAGCCGTACCAGGTCACGATCGCGCCGCCGTCCGAGCCGATCTGATACGCGCCGAGGATCACCAGCAGCGCAGCGAACTGCGCGAGGCTCACATGGGCACGGATCGTGCGGTCATGCAGCTGCAGAACCAGCATGGCGAACAGCAGCGCGACGCCCTGCGCCAGCAGGCCGAACAGCACGGCACGGGCGATCTGGCCGGCCGCGTGGTCGCTCGCCAGCGCAATCGCGGCAATGCACCACAGCGCGCCGTACCAGGTCACGATCGTGCCGCCGAACAGCTTGCCCCAGGTCATCGACCAGGGTGCGAGCGCGGTCATCCGCTGGTTCTCCCAGGTGCGCCCGACGACCTCCTCGACCAGCGCGTCGGCCGCCAGACGGCTGCCCCAGACCGTCAGCAGGCCCCACAGCGCGGCGAGCGCGATCTCGCCGGCGCGGGCCTTGGACACGGCGAGCCAGCTCACCGCCACGACCAACCCGACGATGACGGGCACGACGATCAGGCGCTGCCGTGTCAGCTCGAGCCACAGATTGCGTCGGAATTCCGGATTGAGCTCGAGCATCGCGGTCACGGTCGGCGGTCGTGGACGCGGTCGAGATAGATGTCCTGCATGCTGCGTCGCACCTGCTCGAACGACGCGATCGCAAGGCCGGCATCCAGCAGCTTGCGCAGCAGCGCGTGCTGGGCGCTCATGTCGCCGAGAAAATCGAATTCCGCCGTAATGGAGTCGGCCGCCGTCTCGACGCCGCCGTCGAGCAGCGCAGCCAGCACGGTCGCCAAATCGGGGGCCGGCTCGGCGAGCACCAGGCGCAGGCGACGCGCCTCCGCCGGCGCCGCCGACCCGGCGATCGGCCCATGGTCGACGATGCTTCCATCGCGCAGGATGAGCATGTGGCTCGAATAGTCCTCGAGCTCGGACAGGATGTGCGACGACACGATGATGGTCTTGGACGAAGCGCGGAACCCGCGCAGCAGCGCCGACAGCTCCGCGCGCGCATCCGGATCGAGCCCGGCCGCCGGCTCGTCGAGCAGCAGCACCGGCGGGTCGTGGACGATCGCCTGGGCGATCGCGAGCCGCTGGCGCAAGCCGCGCGACAGGCTGCGGGCGCGCTGCGCGAGCCGATCCTCGATTCCGAGCGCCCGCGCCGTGCTGCGGATCCGCTCGCTGCGCAGCGCCGCCGGGACGCCATGGGCCGCCGCGAAATAGCGCAGGCACTGGTCGATCGTGAGAGCGTCGTAGAGGCCGAAGAAGTCGGGCAGGAATCCGATGGCGCGATGCACCGCGCGCGGCTCCGCCAGGACGTCGATGTCGGCGATCGCGAGCGTGCCGGACAACGGCCGGTGCAACGCCGCCAGGCATTTTAGCAATGTCGTCTTGCCGGCGCCGTTGGGCCCGACCAGAGCCGTGATGGTCGCCGGCGCAATCTCGAAGCTGACGTCCCGGAGCGCCCGCCGCCCGGCATAGTCGAACGCGAGATCGCGAACCGCGATCGCCGGCGGTCCCAATGGCAGGCTCACTTGAGCCACTTGTCGTAGATCGCGGCAAATTCCTTGGTCATCTGGGCCTGGTGCAGCCATTGGTCGACGAACAGCTTGAAGGGCAGGTCGCGCGGCAGCAGATAGGCGAGCTCGCTGGCGTTGAACGGCCGATCGGGATGGATCGCGCACAGGCCCGGATGCAGCTTCTGCTGCAGCACGGTCTCGATCGCATCCGTGATCATCACGTCGGCGTGGCCGTCCAGGATCTGATCGAAGATCGTGCGGTTGTCGTCGAATAGCGCGATCGCCGCCTGCTTGATGTTGGCACGCGCGAAGCGTTCGTTGGTGCCGCCGGGATTGACGATCAGGCGCACGCCCGCGCGGTCGATGTCGGCCAGGGTCTGGAAGCGGGCCTGGTCGGCGCAGCGCGCGATCGGCGTCTTGCCGCTCGACAGATACGGGCTGCTGAACCAGACGGTCTTCTGGCGCTCCAAGGTGACCGAGATGCCCCCCATGGCGATGTCGAACTTGTCGGCGGCGATATCCGCCATCAGGGTCGGCCAGGTGGTCTGCACGAAGCGCGGCTCGGCGCCCAGCGCGCCGGCGAGCGAGCGCGCCATGTCGATGTCGATGCCCTCGAACGCGTTGGTCTCGGAATTGAGGAAGCTGAACGGCTTGTAGTCGCCGGTCGTGCCGATACGCAGCAGCTTCTGGGCGATCACCGTGTCGAGCCGGCTGACGGGTGCCTGGGCGCCCGCCGGCGGCGCGCCGATCAGCCACAGCCCGAGCATGCACCCGAGCACACGACGCGTCACGGCCAACATCCGTTTCCCCCGCGCTTCACAGCCGCGCAGTGTCGCGGGGCGGGGCCACGACCGCAAGCGCGGTCGGTCCAGTGTCGATTGCCGGGCGGCGCCCGGCTGGCGTCACATGCCGGGCTGGGCCTTCAGCGCCGCCGTGTAAGCACGCACGCGCTTGGCGTTAACGCCGAAATCGTGGCGCCCCTGCCGGCTCATCGACCGGACATCGATCCGGCTGCCCGGCTGGCCGTCGGTGCGCGCCGCCACCCGGATCGCGACGTCGTCGGTGAAGTGGAACCAGAAGCTGGTCTGGGCAGCATCGATCTGGCCGTCGGCCGAGGTCGCATCGACGATCGTCCAGCCGAGCGCCTTCGCGGTGTCGAGCGCACGATCGAACGCCGCCGCGGGCGGCAACGCGGCGAGGACCGGCGCGATGTCGGGATAGCCCTGCTGCTGCAGCTTGGCGACCTCGGCGCCCTCGTAGGCTCCGGGACTGCTGCCCGGCTCGGCTTGACGCACCGCCAGCACGGCGGCGCTGAAGGCCGGCGGGTTGTCGGTATCGGTCGTGATGTCGTGGATGCGCGGCAGCACCTCGGTGGCGTGCCAGTAGCTCCACGGCACATAGGCGAGCGTCGCGCCGGCGATCAGCCCGACCGCGCCGAGCACCAGGCTGCGCCGGCTGCCGGTGACCAGCGCCGCGACCACGCCGATCAGCGACACCACCGCCGCGCCGGCGCCGATATAGGCGCTGTACTGCATCAGCTCGAAGAACGCGATGCGGAAATGCCACCAACCGAAGTGCCAGCCGAGCGGCGCCACCGCCAGCAGGAGCAACGAAATCGCGGCGAGCCCAAATCCGAACTCGCCAATGCGGCTCATGATCCGTGAGCCACCGGCTGCCCTGAGCGCGTGATCCGTCATGATGATCTCCCTCTCGCCGCCGCATAAGGTCGTGGATTGCTTGGCAAAACGCCCCGGCCGATCGATTTATTCCGCCGCCTGCCTGCGGTCTCGACGCGAAATAGTATCATGCCGGTCGGGCTTTAGCTCGTTGCGGCGGCAAGCCCCTTGACCCTGGCCCGCGCCGGCTGGCACTGTCCGGCCCGATGACGTCCGGCACTCCATATTCGATTCGGCTCCGCCTCGGCGGGCGATGGTGGCGCGCGACCGACTAGGTCGCCGGGGCGCTCGCGCCCTTTGCTCCATTATACCCGGCCGCGGCCGGGAATCGGGATGTGCCTGCCATGTTCAATGATGCCGATTACGTGACCGCTGGCGGCGTGCGGGTCGCGCGCCGTTGCGTCGAGCTGCCGTTCGCCAGCGCGCTCGACGGGATCGCCGAGCGGCTCGACACACGGCGCGGCGCGCTGCTGTCGAGCAGCTACGAGTTTCCCGGCCGCTACAAGCGCTGGAGCATGGCGTTCTATGATCCGCCGCTCGAGCTGGCGACCCGCGGCGACAGCTTCACCCTGTCGGCGCTCAACCCGCGTGGCGCGGTGCTGCTGGCGCCGCTCGCCGGTACGCTCGACCGCCATCCCCACGTCGCATCCCTGACGGTCGCGCCCGACCGGATCGCCGGCCGCGTGCGTGCGGCCGAGCCCGGCTTCGCCGAATCCGAGCGCAGCCGCCAGCCCTCCGCGTTCTCGATCGTGCGCGCCGTGATCGCGCTGCTGGCCAGCCCCGAGGACGCGCATCTCGGGCTGTATGGCGCGTTCGGCTACGACCTGGTCTATCAGTTCGAGCCGCTCGCCCTGCACAAGCCGCGCCCGGACGATCAGCGCGACCTGGTCGCGTTCGTGCCCGACGCGCTGATCCTGGTCGACAACCAGCGCCAGCGCGCGATGCGGCTCGATTACGAGTTCGCGGTCGGCGCGGCGACCACGGAAGGCCTGCCGCGCGGCGGCGCCAGTTTCGATTCGCGCGGCGCGCGGCACGCGCCGACGCGCCGGTCCGACTATCCGCCGGGCGGCTATGCCGCGCTGGTGCGGCAGGCTTTGCCTTATTTCGCGCGCGGCGACCTGTTCGAGGTGGTGCCCGGCCAGAGCTTCTACGAGCCGTGCGCCGCGCCGCCGTCGGTGCTGTTCGAGACCTTGCGCCGGATCAACCCCAGCCCCTACGGCTTCCTGCTCAATCTGGGCGGCGAGTATCTGATCGGCGCGTCGCCCGAGATGTTCGTGCGGGTCGAGGGCGGGCGCGTCGAGACCTGCCCGATCAGCGGCACGATCGCGCGCGGGCGCGATGCGCTCGAGGACGCCGAGCGCATCCTGACCCTGCTGAGCTCGCGCAAGGACGAGGCCGAGCTGACCATGTGCACGGACGTCGACCGCAACGACAAGTCGCGGGTCTGCAAGCCAGGCTCGGTGCGCGTGATCGGTCGGCGCCAGATCGAGCTCTACAGCCACCTGATCCATACCGTGGATCACGTCGAGGGCGAGCTGCGCGAGGGCGCCGATGGGCTGGACGCCTTCCTGTCGCACGCCTGGGCCGTCACCGTGACGGGCGCGCCCAAGCGTGCGGCGCTCGCCTTCATCGAGACGCTCGAGACGACGCCACGCCGCTGGTATGGTGGCGCGGTCGGCTGCCTCGGCTTCAACGGCAACATCAACACCGGGCTCACCCTGCGCACGATCTTCCTCAAGGATTCGGTCGCCGAGGTCCGGGTCGGCGCCACCCTGCTCGCCGACTCGATCCCCGAGGACGAGGAGCGCGAGACCCACGTCAAGGCCGCCGCCTCGCTCAAGACGATCGCCCTGGCGCGAGCCGCCGACGCGGCGCCGACCGTTCCGCCGCTCGACACGACCGGTGCCGCGGCGGGCGCCGGCAAGCGCGTCCTGCTGGTCGATTGCGAGGACTCGTTCGTCCATACCTTGGCCGGCTACGTCGAGGCGACCGGCGCTGCCGTCACCGTGCTGCGCCATCGGTTCGCCGCGGCGCGGCTCGACGATGGTTGGGACCTGGTGGTGCTGTCGCCCGGCCCGGGACGCCCGGCCGAGTTCGGCGTGCCCGAGCTGGTGCGCGCTTGCGCCGCGCGCGGCCTGCCGGTGTTCGGCGTGTGCCTCGGGCTGCAGGGCATCGTCGAGGCGTTCGGCGGGACGCTCGGCGTGATGCCCGAGCCGCGCCACGGCAAGCCCGGCACCGTGACCGTGCAGGCACCGGACTCCGGCTTGTTTCGCGGCCTGCCGGCCAGCTTCACGGTCGGGCGCTACCACTCGCTCCATGCCCTGCCCGAGCTTCTGCCGCCGGCGCTGCGCGCGACCGCGATCGCCGAGGACGGCGTCGTCATGGCGGTCGAGCACGCCAGCCTGCCGATCGCCGGCGTGCAATTCCATCCCGAATCGATCATGAGCTTGGCAGGCGGCGTCGGCCCCCGCATCATCGCCAACGTGATGGCGACACTGGCCGTCGCCGCGCAGGAGGCCGGGCATGCGGCTGGATCGGACACGGTGTCGGACACCGGCGCTGATCGTCGCGCGGTCGGCTGAGTCGCCCGCGCTCGGACGTCGAGCGTGACGCCGCTCGCCGTCATCGTGTTTCCTGGCGGCTTCAACTGGCCCCTGTTCGTCGCCGAGGATCTCGGCCTGTTCGCCGATCGCGGGCTGGCCGTCACCGTCACGGCTACGCCGAACTCGATCTTCCAGCTGACCAGCCTGATCCGCGGCGAGTTCGACATCGCGATGACGGCGATCGACAATGTGATCGCCTATCAGGAGGGTCAGGGCGAAGCGCCGCTCGACCGCGCGCCCGACCTCTTCGCCTTCATGGGCGCGGACAGCGGTTTCCTCAGCCTGGTGGTGCGCCCGGAGATCCGGCGGTTCGCCGATCTCGCCGACCGCACGCTGTCGGTCGACGCCTTCACGACCGGCTATGCCTTCGTGCTCTACGAGATGCTGCGGTTGAACGGGCTCGCACAAGACGACTATCGGCTCGACAATGTCGGCGGCATGATCCAGCGCTACGGCGCGCTGACCGAAGGCCGGCATGCCGGCACCATCGTGAGCACGCCGTACGAGCTGTTGGCCGAAGCCGCCGGGCTGCGCTGCCTCGCCGCGGCGCGCGATCTGCTGCCGCGCTACCAGGGCAATGTCGGCGCGGCCCGACGCGCCTGGGCGCAGGCCAATGCGAGCGCGCTGGTCGCCTATATCGAGGCCTATGGCGTGGCGCTCCACTGGCTGTTCGAGCCGGCCAACCGTAGCGCGGCGATCGCGATCCTGCGCCGCCATGTCGCGGCCGTGACGCCGACGCTGGCAGCGCCGATCTGCGATCGGCTGCTGCATCCGACCGACGGCTTCCAGCGCCGGGCGGCCATCGACCGCGACGGCGTGAGGACCGTGCTCGCCTTGCGCAGCCGCTACGGCAAGCCGCCGCGCGCGCTCGACGATCCCGACCGGTATCTCGATCTCACCTGGTACGCGCGCGCGCTCGGCGCCTGACCGCCCGTCCTTGACACGCTCGCCGCCTTGACGATTGCTGGTGGGCGGATTCACCGGGGTGCGCTTGATGGAGAGTTTGCTGATCGAGGACAAGCCGGCCTCCGGCGGCGCGGTGCGCGTCCTGACCATGAATCGCCCGGAAAAGCTCAATGCGCTCAACCACGCGCTGTCGCAGGGCCTCCACGATGCGCTGTGGGCGGCCGAGTCCGACGACGCGGTTGCCGCCATCGTGCTGACCGGCGCCGGTCGCGCGTTCTGCGCGGGCGCCGACATCGCGGAGTTTTCGTCGCTGATGCCCGAGGATCCGAAAGCCGTCACGGCGCGGGCGGATCTGACGATGAGCCTGCAT
>Ga0302324_100013481_pt1 | contig 16570 bp, 11 predicted proteins | sample Palsa_T0_1_FD_201949 | JGI IMG/M metagenome (GOLD analysis project Ga0302324, IMG submission 201949) | Peat permafrost microbial communities from Stordalen Mire near Abisko, Sweden - Palsa_T0_1 | ecosystem: Environmental > Terrestrial > Soil > Palsa > Peat permafrost | place: Sweden: Abisko...
GCGGAATTACCGAAGGTCAACGAGAGCGATCTAAAGCCGGCCGCCAGTTTCCGCCTGATCGGCAAGGACACCGACCGCGTCGATGTCGGGCTCAAAGTCGACGGCTCGGCGAAGTTCGGTATGGATGTTCAGGTTCCCGGCATGGTCTATGCCGCGGTCCTGCAATCACCCTACGCGGGCGGCGCTCCGCTTGAGATCGATGACGCGCGCGCACGCGCCGTGCCTGGCATTACCGACGTCGTGAAGCTGCCGGAGGGTGTCGGCGTCATCGGCACCACCGTCGAGGGAACGCAAGCCGCAAAACGGTTGCTCAGAGTGACCTGGGGCGACGCGACCGGCGCACATCTCGACAGCGAGCGCGCCCTCGAAGACTTCGCGGCGATCGGCCGGGACATGAGCCGCAGCGGCGTGCCGTTCGAAAACAAAGGCGACGCCAAGGCAGCGATGGCCGCAGCCAAACGCGTGTTCCGCGGCGATTACCGCACGCGCTACGTCTATCACGCACAAATGGAGCCGATGAACGCGACGGCCACTGTAAGCGCCGACGGAAAATCAGCCGAATTGTGGTGCGGGACCCAGGCTGCGACTAGTCTGCTCGAAGGCGTCGCGCGCATCCTGGAAACCGACCGTTCGAAACTCACATTGCATCAGCAGTTCCTCGGCGGCGGCTACGGCCGTCGCGGCAATCACGAAGCGGTGTTTGATGCAGTCCGCCTCGCCAAGGCAGCCGGCAAACCGGTGAAGCTGGTCTGGGCCCGCGAGGATGATATTCGGGGCGGGAAATTTCGCCCGATGACGGCCCATCACATCGAAGCCGGCTTGGACGAAACGGGAAAACTTGTCGCCTGGCACCATCGCGTGGTCGCAGAATCCGTGGTCGCTTATTCCACCGGCGATTCAAAACCACGGCAGGACCGAATCGTAATGAAGGGCTCGCCGATCCCGCAATATCCGATTGCCGACAAGCTCGCCGAACACGTGATTGAAAACCGCGGTGCGCGGCTGTCGCCGTGGCGTGGCGTCGGCAATGGCCATAACGCCTTCGCCATCGAGAGCTTTATCGACGACATCGCGAAGGATCTGGGTAAGGATCCGCTCGCGTTCCGCCTTGAACTCACGGAAGGTGTCCCGCGCATGCAGCATCTGCTGCACGTCGTCTCGGACATGTCCGACTGGCCGCGCAAACGTTCCGATACTGCGCTCGGTGTTGCGACCATGGTGAAGGACGATACGCTGGCTGCGGGCGTAGCCGAGGTTTCGGTCGATCGGCAGACCGGCAAGATCAAAGTGCATAACTTCTGGGCCGCAGTGGATGCCGGCATCGCCGTCCAGCCGCGCAACCTTGCCGCCCAGACCGAAGGCAGCGTTATCTACGCACTCGGCTCGGCACTCCGGGAAACTATCACCATCAAGGACGGTCACGTTCTGCAGTCGAATTACAGCGACTATGAAGTGGCGCGCATGTCGGATGTGCCGAACATCGAGATCAAGGTCGTTTCTACCGACAACAAACCGACCGGCGGCGGCGAGGAAGGCGTGCCGCTGACGGCAAGCGCGATCGGTAACGCCATAGCGGCGCTGACAGGCGTGCGGCTGCACGAATTGCCGTTTTCTCCGGATCGGGTGCGTGGAGCACTTGGCGTTTAGAGAAGACGTAGGTCGCGCGGCCTTACCCGATTGCTATCCCTCCGCGCGATCGCGGTGCGAGATCTCGATCACGCGGGCGCGCGCGGCAAGCTGGTCGACCAGGGCGTCAGCCTTGGCCTTGTTCTCGGCATCGAGGTTGGCGTCCCATTCGTCGAGCAGATAGACCTTTGCATCAGTCGAATTGACGATCTCCTCGAGCGATTTGAGCTGGCGTTCTCCAGAGGAGAACCCCAGCTTCTTGTCCATCGATTCGGCGACAACGACGACATCATCCTCATCGTCGCCCTCGACGTCGACCGGCACCACGCCGCCGGTGAACTTGAAAGCAAGGCGATCCGACGTCGGCCAGTAATAGGCGTTCTTGCGCATCTCGGTCTTGAGGCTCGCCAGCAGGGATGATTTTCCGGCGCCGTTGCTGCCACGCACATTGATGCGACCGGTGGGGCGCGCCATCGCAATCCGCACCGCATCACCGATCGAGGACACGACGTTGGCATCCTCACCATCGCGCAACACCAGCTTGTCGAACTTGATGCGTTGATCGAACTCCGGATCGGGCTGCGGCAGCATATTGTTCGCGACGCCGCCAAATCGCGTCCAGATCGCAATGAAATCGTTCCAGCCGCTGGCCAGCAGGTGCAGCTCATAGGTCATCTCGATTTGCCGCGGCAGCGTCGTCGCAAGACCGACCAACAGAACGGTCTGGCCGGCATCGTGGACGGCAACAATGGTGACGGTGGTGAACACGATGGCGAGGCTGACGATGCCGCTCATCGCGCTCATGCCCTCGCGCGCGACGATGGCGCGGATCTGCGCCGTCAGCCCGTCGCGCAGTCGCGACTTGAACCCCGCGAACCAGAGCCGAAGATTATAGGCATTGCCGCTGAACACATTGTCCCACGCCGTATAACCCTGCGCGGTAACGCGATTGTTCATACGCTGATTTTCGAGATACGCACTCGCGATCGGCTTCTGCAACACCCACTGCATCAGCAGCAGCGCCGCGAATGCGCCGACGTAGGCAAACGGCAGACTGGCGTCGATCTCGGCGCCCAGCACCAGCGAATTGAACACAAGTCCAAGAAAAAGCTTCAAGGCAAATTCGAGTTCGTACATCACGTTGAAGAAACACTGGAACGTCTCGCCGGTCAGAAACGGCTCGACTTGCTCGCGCGCGGTCTTGTCGTTGAATAACTTGACCTTGCCGCGGTTCTCGCGCGCGAAGCGCAGCATGAATTTTCCGAACCCGCGATAGCCGGCACGTTCGGCGAACACCCAGCTGATGACCCCGACAACGTAGGAAGCCGATTGCGCCGAAAGGATCCAGACTAGATCGCTGAGCAGAAAGTGCCCGGCGGCGACCTTTTGGCCGGCATTGATCACGAAGTACGTGGTCGCCGCCGCGAGCATGGCTTCGACCACCATCAAAAGGATCATCACGAACAGCGACGGGCTGATCAAAAAGCTCGCCAGTTCCCAGCGTGAAACCTGTTTTGTCGCCATAATAGTCCCGGGCCAGCCGCTCAACGCACAGCGCCGAGTCGGCCAATTAGTCTAGCGATATAAGTGAGGAAAATTAAGCACTTCCGGCTTGCACCGGTTGCTTGTGCGCCAGTTCATTTTCAATTCGGGCAACATTCTCGAACAGCCGGGCGGTCGCCAGCCGCAGGAAATAAAAGCCGAACGTCGGATTTTGATAGTAGAGTTGCTCAACCTGCTCGTAGGTGATCGACAAGGTATCGCCCTCCTCGATGCATTCGAGTGTCGCGGTGCGACGGTTGTCGGGCGCAAGCATGGCCAGTTCGCCGACCAGCTGGCCCGGCTTGACCTCGAGGCCGAGTTCGAGAAGCAGATAACGTCCCGTGACCGGGCAGAACATTTCGTTGGCCGTTTCACCCTTGGCAAAGAGGATATCGCCTTTGCGGAAATGCCGCCCGCTCATGAACGGCTTGAGCCAATCCATCGACGTATTGCCGCGAATGGCCCCGCGCACGTTCCTGATCAGCAGGATCATCTGATAGAGCCGGAACGCATTGAGCGGCAGCGCGACCGCCTGCAGCACGAAAGGCACCCATTGGTGGCTCACCGCGTAGAACGCGATCAGGAAGCAGTTGGCGACGATGGCGAGAATGCGCAGCGGGACCATCGTTTTCGTCGAGGCCGTCGCCACGATGAAAAGCGATCCGACGCTGTTAAACAGGTCTGTCCAGTGCATAATTCCCTCCGCCGCCAGCCTGCACCTTAGTCGCAGCAATGCAGACCTAGCTGTGCAATTTAATGACTTCGACGTTCCCAGCAAATGATGGTTAATGCGCGTCCGTGACGCGAATGTCGCAGGATTTCAAACAACGCGTCTGCAATTTCGGCTGGCCGTTATCCGCGCAGAAGCGTAATTTGGAGCGAAAAGGGCCGGGACCGCCCCCGACGAGGACGCAGGGTTGCACCACACGCTGACAAGGCTGGCCTATCGTATCGGGCCGCTTCGCCGTTTCGGCGCATCGTCGATAGCGCGTCTTGGGGTTCTCGCTATCGCCTTTGCCGCAATGACGGCCTACACGGTGCCGGATCTGGCAAAGGCTGCCGGCGGCTGGCTCGGCGCGTGCCTGTGGTGCTGCCTCGCCTATTTCACGGTAGAGGGTATTGTCCGCTTTCGCGCGGCATCACGCGCAGGAAAGACGCAAAGCTACCTTCTTTCCCTGTCAGGGATAGTCGATCTTCTTGCCATTTTCCCGGTGCCGCTGGCCTTTGCCTTCGGCAGCGCCCCGTCAACCAGCTGGTTGTTCGCATCGTTATGGGTGTTGAAGCTGGCGCAGAATTCGCCCGGCTTTGCTCTGCTCGGCCGTGTGTTTTTGCTCGAGGCCAAGCCGCTCGCCGGCGTGCTGGCGCTGTTTTTGATTATCCTCGTTCTGTCATCCGCTGCCATGCACGTGATCGAGCGTGACGAGCAGCCCGGCGCCTTTGGCACGTTGCCTGGAGCACTGTGGTGGGCGGTCGTGACGTTGACGACAACGGGCTACGGCGACGCCGTGCCGCACACGCATCTTGGACATTTGGTCGGTTCGTTCGTGATGATCAGCGGCATTGCCACGTTTGGGTTATGGACCGGTATTCTTGCGACCGGCTTCGCGGCGGAAAGCCGCCGCCGCAACTTTATCCAGACTTGGGATCTCGTCAGCAAGGTGCCGTTCTTCCAAACCCTCGATCCATCGGCGATCGCGGAAATCACGCATATGTTGCGCCGCCTGGAAGTACCGCAATGGACTGCCATCATCCGCCGCGGCAAGAGCGGCGACTGCATGTATTTTATCGCGGATGGCGAGGTTCAGGTGGACGTCAAACCGGCGCCGGTTCGGCTTGGCACGGGGTCGTTCTTCGGCGAGCTGGCCTTGCTCGGCGACTCCATCCGCACCGCTAACGTGTCGACAACCTTGCCCTCGACGCTGCTGATCCTTGATCTGCCTGATTTTCGCACGCTAATGGCACATCATCCCGAGCTGGCGCGAGCCATCGATGCCGAAGCGCGGCGGCGCACAAGTGAGAACCAGCAAGTTCGCGAATTGCAGATCCAGAGCAGCGTCTCGCCGTCCTGACCACGCCTTGTCAATCGAACAGCGGATCAACAAGAAGGCTTGCAGCCTCGCCCTTGTCGCCGAGCAGCGCTGGCGCACCAACCGGTACTTGCCGGCCGTTGACTTCCAGCACGCCTTGTACGGAGACCAGCGCGCCGGGTTTTGGCGCGTGCGCCGCGCCGAAACGCGAGCCAATCAGCGGATCGAGCGGCTGCGCCATGCGACAGCCTTCCACCAGCCAGGAACGAAAGCCGGAAAAGCTACTATCATCGGGCAACTGGGCAACGGCTTGGGCGAATTGTTCGGCAGCTTGTTGAGCTACCTGGCGTTCGCAAAACGAACGCACCAGCCGAACCCAAGTGCCCTTGTAGGCAACCGTGGCACGCAACGCAAAAGTCTTGCCCAGGACCGCTTCTCCCTCCACGCGGAAGAAGCGCGAATCCTTTTCAAGGTCCGGAGCCGCCGCGATGTAGGCTTCCTCAGCGCCGAGATCGCGCGCCGCACTTTCGACTGTGGCGATCTTGGCGTTGAGCGTTTCGCCAGGCGCTGCGGCGAGCGCGCGGTGAGCAATTTCCGCGGCCTTCTGAGCGAGCGCGACTTCCGCCGGATCGGCCTTGCCGCGCAGTTCTGCAAACATCGCGCTGGCATCGCACAAGATCAGGCTCGGGCCGCCTTCATACAAATCGGCAGCGATACCCGCGGCGAGGCCGTCGAAATCCACGATGCCCACGGCAGCGTCTGATTTCACAGCTGCAATCTGTTGCGCGGCCTTGAGCCCGATGCGCGGCGTATGCAGGACTTCGCCGAGGCGGCTGACACGTTCGATCCAGGATTTTACGCGAAAGCTCAGCGCCGCGACCAGATAAGTCGCGCCTTCGCGTGGCACTACCAGCAGCGCTTCCGACCAATACGGGACAAAACCCGCGAGCCACGACACACCAGCGGGACGGGTATTGTTGGTATAAACAATAAGTGCGTCGAGCTGCGCCCGTTGCATGGCCTCGCGCACACGCTTGAGTCGCGCATCGAATACGGCATCGGGCAATTCTGTCAGCGAACGGGCGATCAGACCGCGGCGCATTGTCCGGTTCTCATTCTCTGGGAGTCTTACGCGGCGACTTCGAACAGCTCGCGCGGTGTCTTACATAAAACTTCGACGCCGCTCTCAGTCACAAGAATGGCGTCGCCAAGCACGATGTAGCCCGCGTCTGGATGATAGGTGTTAGGGTGGACAATCAGCGTCATGCCCGGTTCGAGCACGGTTTCGACGTCTTCGAGGATATGCGGCTTGGAGTCGGCGAACATACCCATGCCGTGGCCGCGTACCCGTGTCCATTGGCTCGTCGTGTATTCGCCGAGCCCATGTTTGCGAAACACATCGTTCTCGGCTTTGGCGACATCCGCAGCGCACACGCCGGGCCGGACCGCGGCGATGCCAGCTTCCAGCGCTTCGACATAGACCGCAAACGCGCGCCGTTGCGCTTCGGTCGCCTTGCCGACCACGAGCGTCCGGCAGATCTGCGCGAAATAGCCCTGCACCGCGGGCGTCAATTCCGTGGTGACGAGATCGCCCGGCGCGATGCGGCGTTCGGAAGGTGGCGCCATGCCGAACACGTCCTTGCCGCCGGAGCCGATGATCATGAAATTATCCGGACAGCCGCGCCGGCGTAGATGCGCTTCGATGTCGGCGACGATTTCGAACTGCTTGCGCCCTGGCCTGACCGCGCGGATGAATTCCCCATAAGCTTCGTCGGCTATCTGCGCAGCGCGGCGAACCGCGGCAACCTCGCCCGCGCTTTTACGCATCAGGAGCTTATCGACAATCGCCGTCGCATCCTCGAGCTTGAAGCTGCGGGACGGGTCGGTCAGCCAGCGCGGCAAGAACTTACGCGGGGCTGCCGCAATCCGGCTATTGGCAACGCGATCGAGCCGCGCTCCGACCGCCGAAGCGATATTCGGGGTGAAGCTTACCTTGATGTCCGGCACTTCCTGTTCCGCACGTTCGGCGTCGGTGGCGCTGTCGAGAAACAATTCAACATCGCCGGAAGCGGAAATCAGCGCGAGGCCATGCCCCTCCAGAATGCCGAAATCCGAACCGTAGCGCAGGTAATCGCCCTGCCAGGCATTGCCATAGAGCACCAGATGCTCAATACCGGCCTGGCGTAAGGCCGCTGAAAGCTTTTGACGCCGTTCGTCCGTTAGCATGAGATCGCCAGAATATTGAGATACCGCTGCTTGCGGCATGATTATACCAATCGTGGACAGATAGACGAGGGGTCCAACTGTCGCCGAAATTCATGTCGAATAATGGTGTAAGGTCTCATGAAAGCAGCAAGATCGTTCATATAAGAGATTGTCGGTCCTCAATTGAGCTCACCCGCGCTCCGCTTCAAGCTTGCCTTCCCGCTGCTCGTTTTGGGCAGCGTGACGGTTTGGAACGCGCAAGTTTTCGCGCAGACGCCGACGGCGCCTCCGCCTTCAACTCAGCCGGCGAGCAGTAATCCCGCGCAGCAACAAAACGCCGATCCAGTCGGCAGCGTTGCGACACTGCAAGGCAGCGCCTTCGTTACTCACAACAACGCGGCGACTGCGATTCATTTGAGCGACTCGATCTACAAAGGCGACGTTCTGCGTACGGGTCCCAACGGCACAATAGGCATTACCTTCGACGACGACACCACCTTCACGCTGAAACCGAATTCTCAGATCGCGGTGGATGATTTCGTCTATCAGCAGGGCGGCAGCAATAACGCCGCTACGTTCAACATCCTTCAGGGTACGGCCGCCTTCGTCGCCGAAGAAGTCGCGCATACCGGAAACATGAAGATCGATACGCCGACCTCGACCCTTGGCATTCGTGGCACCACCGGTCTTGTCGAGGTTCCGGAGAATGGCTCTGCCAACGCAGCCAATGGCGTGTCCATCAAGCTTTACCCCGACGCTGACGGTAGGGTCGGACGCATCGAGGTGTTTGGCCGCGACGGCGGCCGGCTCGGCGTGCTCAATCGCGCCGCCAGCGGTTTCGCCGTGCGCGCCGGGGCGCCCGGCGCACCGCAACGGTTTGCAGCGGTGCCACTGCAGATTTCGCCACAAGAGGCTGATCGGGATCGCGCCTTTACGCGCCAGGCATTCTCGTCGCAACTTGTCGGCCGCCAGATCAACATTCAGCGCCGCACCTTGCAGCAACAGCGCAATCAACTGCGGCCCAACCAGCAGCGGCCTAATAACCTGCAACGGCCCAACAATCTGGAACGGCAGAACAACTTGCAGCGGCCCAACCAGTTGCCCGGTCGCGAGCAGCGGCCGCAGTTGCAACGCCCGCCCGGTCAGCAAGGAGCGCCCGGCGCACATCCGGGACTCCAGCGCGCACCGGGTACTCTGCCGAAAGCGCAACGCGCACCGCCACGCGCGCCATCCGGAAAGAAACAAAACGGCCGCTAATCCGCCTCGGAATCGGAGCGCTTCGTATCGAAGTGAACCGCTGCACCCGATGCCGCGAGACCAACGCCGAGAATAACGAAGACGCTGCCGGTCCCCACCGCCGCCGCTATAACGCTTGCCAGTATCGGAATGAAAAATTGCGCGACGCGATTGACCATGGTGCGGAGCGAATTTGCCGTTCCGATTGCGCCGCCGGTCGCGATCGCCAGCACGCCGGCGATGCTGGCAGTCATGGCAATGCTCAACGAGAAACCCACGATTGCCACAGCCGCGTAAAGGACTGGAAGCGGCAACGGTAACGCGACGAGAGCGTATGACAGCGCGCTGAAAAAACTGCTGGCAATCGTCAGTGGAATTCGCCCAAAGGCGAACTGAAAGCGCGCATAGAGCAATCGCGACACCATCGAAGCGACCGCGCGGATGACGAGCAGCGTCCCTACCGCATCGACACTCATGCCGCGGTCAGCACCGAGAAGCGGCAAATAAACGACAATCAGATCCTGTGCCACGACGGTAATGCAACTTACCAGCATGATCGCGTTCAGGCCGGGTATGAACAAAAGTTGGCGCAGTGGCACCTTGGGACGTCCGGCCGGCACTTTATGCGCGCCGGAACCTCGCGTCAGAAGAGCGAGCGCGGCAGTCAGCACCGCACCGCCGAGACACAGGGCAAACAGCAATCGCGCAGGCGGAACGCTGGCTGAGCCGCCAGCGAGCCCGACGATAAAGGGACCGACGCCCTGCCCGACCGCGTTTGCGACCATGTAATTGCCGATGGCGTGCTCCATCGCACCGGGTCCGGTGCCGCAACGCGTGCACTGGATTTGCTGGCTGACCACGAACAGAAGATGCGCGACGCCGATAATGCCGGTCGCCGCCATGATTCCGATCAGGTTCGGGAAAAGTACAAATCCCGCACAGCCGACGACGAGCAATCCGCCGCCGATCCAGGTCGTTACCGCGTCGTAGCCGCGGTCGATGTAGCGGCCCATCGGAATACCTATCGCAATAGGAAGCACGGCATAGGTCGCGGTGATGATGCCGATCCAGATAATCGACAGGTCCAGCTCGACCGCACGATAGGTAGTGGTGATCCGGGCGACTGTAATGACCGCCTGCTCGACAAGGGCGGTGGACATGATGACGAGGAGGAGGCGTGAGTACATTTCCTACAAACCGGCGGCGTAGCTTTCGGCAAGCGCCCGGCAGGCCGCTTTGTCGTCCAGAGCCGCGGCGCCCAGCTTCAGCCACTGCGTCGCCCGCGCTCGGCCGACCAGCGGATCGAGCACGCGATGGCCTTTGTCCGTGACGCCATTCGCGTCGAGTGGACGTTCGGGATCGCCTGCCGCCTCGACGACGCGCTGCCGATGCACTTCACCACCGACTGTAACTTCCACCACGGCGGGCCAATGCTGCGGATAAAACGGCAGCAGATCCGGATCCGCCGCCACTTCGACCTTGGCCGCAAATTGCGCCACGGCTGCGTCGATCTTCGGCGCACTGCGGTCGATATCGTAGAGCCCTTCCGGCGCCATCGCCGCAAGCCCGAGCTGGTGCGCGACGCTGACAATCGTCGATATGCGCGCGCCCGCCTCGGCGCGGGTTGAAATCATGCCGGCGTAAGACGGCGGTACGCGCACCTGGACCTTGCTGATGTCATCCGGGCGAACGCCACGACCGAGCAACATCTGGAACGCATTAACGGCGGCAATCGCCTGCTTAGCCGAACAGAACGGCTTCAGGCTAAGCTGCGTATAGACCGAGCTTGCACCGAGCTTTTCGGTCAATTGCGCCTGGTCAAGCGCGATACCATGGGTATCGCTGAGCCAGGTCTTGTCCAGCAGCTCCGGGTCGCCGCGGAAATCGGCGCGTGCAGCCTGCGCGGCCGCGACGCCGCCTGCCACCGCGTTGGCGTAAAGGAACCACCGCCCGGATGGGGCGCCATGAATGCGCCCGACACCGCCTGCCATCAGCATCACGGCGAGCGACAGCGCGTGGCCAGTGCGCGCCTCGTTCAACCCCATAAGCCGCGCGGCGGTAGCCGCGGCTGCGACCGGCGCCACCAGATAAGTCGGCCAGATGCCGCGATACAGGATTTGCGGTCCGTTCACTGCAAGGCCGAGCCGCGTCGCTATTTCGGTCCCGGCCCAGATCGCGCTTGCGATTTCGCCGGTATCGAAGTTCGCCGTCTCGGCCGCCAGCATCAATGCGACGGGGACGACACCTGCGCTCGGGGTCACGCAAGACGGCAAATGAATGTCGTCGATCTCGGTCAGCCGGGTCGCTGCCGCAAGCTGCGCGATGCGCGCGGGAAGCGCGCTGCTGTCGGTGAGCACGCTCAGCGATTTGCCTTCTGGGATGGACGCGCCGGCCAGGCTCGCTATCGCCGTATCGGCAACGTGAAGCCGCAACCGCTCACGTTGCGCTGCCGGCAACGCCCACGCATTGGCGCCGGCAACGAACGCGGCAAGCGTGCTGATAACGCTCATGGCCCAATTTCCCGTGGAGCGACTTCCCTCGTCACGATTGCCCAATGTGATAGGGATTGGCTATCCATATCGGACGCATAGCAGAAAGCCGGTAGCATCATCATATGGCACAGCCCCTCAACGAGACCCACGATCCAGCCCGCCGCAGTTTTGTCCAAAGCGCCAATGCACCGGACAGCGATTTCCCGATCCAGAACCTGCCCTATTGCGTTTACCGCCCGGCGTCGGCACCAAGCGCACAGCTTCGCGTCGGCGTCGCGATCGGCGACCAGGTTCTTGACGTGGCGGCGGCCGGTCCGCTGCTCGGCGGCGCGGCCAGCGAGGTGGCGCGCGCCAGCCATGCGCCGTTCCTCAATCCGCTGATGTCCATGGGGCCGCAAGCGTGGTCGACGCTGCGCCTTGGCCTGTCGCGGGCGTTGCGCACCGAGAACTCCAATCCGGACGCGATCCGGCAGCACCTGACGCCGATGTCCGGGGCCGATCTCAAACTGCCGGTCGCCTTTCGCAACTTCACCGATTTCTTTGCTTCGGTTTTTCACGCCACCAATGCGGGCCGGATGTTCCGGCCAGATGCCCCGCTCAATCCGAACTACAAATATGTGCCGGTCGCCTATCACAGCCGCGCCTCGTCGGTTCGCATCAGCGGCACGCCGGTAAAGCGGCCGCAGGGCCAGCGCAAGGGACCGAACGACGACGCACCGATTTACGGTCCATCGCGCAACCTCGATTTTGAACTCGAGCTTGGCGCGTTCATCGGTACCGGTTCCGAACTTGGCAAGCCGGTGCCGATCGGCAGCGCAGGCGACCACGTGTTCGGTTATTGCCTGCTCAACGACTGGTCCGCGCGCGACATCCAGGCGTGGGAATATCAGCCGCTCGGACCGTTCCTCGGCAAGAATTTCGGCACCACGATCTCGCCATGGGTCGTGCCGGCGGAAGCGTTGGCGCCATTCCGAACTGCAGCTTACGCGCGGCCGGAAGGCGATCCTGCGCCACTGCCGCATCTCGATGATGCGCAAGACCGCGCCAACGGCGGCCTTGGCATCACGCTTGAAGCCTACTTCTTGACTGAATCCATGCGCCGCAACGGGACAGCGCCGCATCGCATCACCCAGACTTCGTTTGCGCTGATCTATTGGACGATTGCGCAAATGGTTGCGCATCACACCAGCAATGGCTGCAACCTCGAGATCGGCGACCTGCTCGGCTCGGGTACGGTGTCGGGACCTGAAAAATCGAGCTGGGGCAGTTTGCTCGAGCTCTCGTCGCGCGGCCGCGAGCCGCTCGACCTGCCGGGCGGCGAGAAGCGTGGCTTTATCGAAGACGGCGACGAAATCATCTTCCGCGGCTTTTGCGCGAAGTCCGGCGCGGCGCGCATCGGCTTCGGCGAATGTCGCGCCGTGATCCAGCCTGCGGGCTAGCAGCCGCTCCATCCGCTCATTCCCGCGCAAGCGGGAATCCAGAACGAAGCCCGATGGTACGAAAGTCTGGGTCCCCGCTTTCGCGGGGACGAGCGGTTCGATCACTCCGCGGGCACCCACTTCTGCAAGCGTTTCCCGGTATCGACCTCGCCGGTGTAGAGATTGCCGCGCGAATCGAACTTGGCGGCATGAACCCAGTGGAATTCGCCGACCTCGCGGCCGGGCCGGCCGGTGGTGCCGACGACTGCGCCATCCTTGACGCGCACTGTATCGACCACATTATTGGTGCCATCGATCAGGAAAAAATAATTCTGCCGCTTGTCGAGTGGCGAAAACGCGAGACCCCAGCTTGAGCCACCACCTTTGGTGGGAGCATCGATCACATATTGTCGGACGAACGTGCCGTCTTTTTTGAAGACCTGCACGCGATTGTTTGTGCGGTCGCAGACATAGACCAGATTGTCTTTGGACAGCCCGATACAGTGCACCGGGTTGGCGAACTGCGGCGAGTCTGGCGTGTAATTTGGCAGTTTGTCGTCGGTCGGCGGTTTGCCGTAAGCGCCCCAGATCCGCTTGATCTCGCCGGTGTCGGCGTCGAGCACCGCGACGCGATGGTTGCCGTAGCCGTCGGCGGCGTAGATTTCGTTGGCCTTGGCGTCAAGCTCGAGCGCCCCAACCTCGCCGAACTGGGTCAAATCGGTGCTCGACGTCAGCGGTCCGCTTTTGCCGAGCTGCTTTACGAACTTTCCGTCGGTGGTGAACTTCAGCACCATGGCGTCGGTCTTGCCGTTGCCGCTGAGCCAGACGAAACCTTTGTTGTCGACCAGGATGGAATGCTCCTGCAGCGGCCAGTCGTAGCCAAGATTGTCGCCCGGGGCGCCCCACGACTTGATGACGTCACCTGACTGATTGAACACCAGCACCGACGGCGCCGGCACGCAGCACTTCGAACGCGGCGGATCGAATGACGCGCCTTTTTCGTCGTCGGTAAGCGAGCGCGGCCGCTGAAACACCCAGATATTGTCCTGCGCATCGACCGCCATGCCGCCGACTTGACCGAGGATCCAGTTGTTCGGCAGCGGTCTCGGCCAATAGGGATCGACACGGAATGCCGGCGCTTGGGCGTGAGCGGAAAATAAGCTGAGTAGAAGCGTACTGAGCGTCAACAGTCCGAAAAGCGTCGCGCGTTTCACTTTCATTCCCTCGATGCTCCTTCCCGTCATCCTAAGGTGGCCGCAAAGCGGCCCTCGAAGGATGCACGGCCCGGGCCGTCGTCCTTCGAGGCTCGCTTCGCTCGCACCTCAGGATGACGGAAGATCATTAGTGAATCTCCGGCTCCGCCGTTTTTTGCGTGCCGGCCAGAAAATCGAAATCGCAGCCCTCGTCAGCCTGGCCGATGTGTTCGGAATACATCGCGCCGTAGCCGCGCTGGAACCGCGGCGCCGGTTGTTTCCACGCCGCGCGGCGCCGCGCCAGCTCTTCGTCGCTGACGTGCAGATGGATGCGCCGCTTGGCGACGTCGATTTCGATCTCGTCTCCGGTCTGCACCAGCGCCAGCGGACCGCCGACAAAACTTTCCGGCGCGACGTGCAGAATGCAGGCCCCGTAACTGGTGCCGCTCATGCGCGCATCGGAAATACGCACCATGTCGCGCACGCCGGCCTTGAGGAGCTTTTTCGGAATCGGAAGCTGGCCCCATTCCGGCATGCCAGGACCGCCCTTCGGGCCGCCGTTCTTGAGCACCAGAATATGATCCGGCGTGACGTCGAGATCGTCGCGCTCGACCTCGCCCGCCATGTGATCGTAGTTCTCGAACGCGATCACCTTGCCGCGATGATGCAGGAAGCGCTTGTCGGCGGCGGCGGGTTTCATCACGCAACCGTTCGGCGCGAGGTTGCCGGTGAGTACCGCAGTCGCGCCTTCCGCATAAAGCGGCTTGTCGAGCGGATGAATGACGTCGGGCAGATGCACCTGGATGTTGTCGATACATTCGCCGAGCGTCTGACCGGTGACGGTCATGCAGGACAGATCCAGCATGTCCTTCAATTGCGCCATCAGCGCGCGCAACCCGCCGGCAAAGTAAAAGTCTTCCATCAGATATTTGCCGGACGGCGTGATGTTGGCGATCACCGGCACTTCGCGGGAGATCTCGTCGAATCGCTTCATGTCGAGTGGAATGCCGGCCCGGCGCGCCATGGCGATGACATGGATAATGGCATTGGTCGAGCCGCCGAGCGCCATGTGAACGCGAATGGCATTCTCGAATGCCGCTGGCGTTAAAATTTTGTCCGGTGTCAAATCTTCCCACACTATCTCGACGGCGCGGCGGCCAGCGGCGGCGCACATGCGCGGATGGCTGGCGTCGGGCGCCGGGATCGACGATGCGCCAGGCAAGGAAAGCCCAAGCGCTTCGGTGATCGCCATCATGGTAGCCGCGGTGCCCATTACCATGCAGGTGCCGAACGAGCGGGCAATGCCGCCTTCGATCTCGTTCCACTCCGCATCGCCGATCTTGCCGGCGCGCTTCTCGTCCCAGTATTTCCAGGCGTCCGATCCGGAGCCGAGCGGATTGCCTCGCCAATTGCCGCGCAGCATCGGGCCCGCCGGCACGTAAATCGACGGCAGCCCCATGCTGATCGCGCCCATTACCAGGCCCGGCGTGGTCTTGTCGCAGCCGCCCATCAGCACCGCGCCGTCGATCGGATGACTGCGCAGCAGCTCCTCGCATTCCATGGCGAGGAAGTTGCGGTACATCATGGTCGACGGCTTCACCATCGGCTCGGCGAGCGACATCGCCGGCAGCTCGATCGGAAATCCGCCGGCCTGATAGACACCGCGCTTGACGTCCTCGGCGCGCGCCCGCAGATGGCCGTGGCAGGCGTTGATATCGCTCCAGGTATTGATGATGCCGATCACCGGCTTCCCAACCCAGTCGGCGCGGTCGTAACCGATCTGCTGCAGGCGCGAACGATGCCCGAACGAGCGCAGATCGTTCTTTCCGAGCCAGCGGTAGCTGCGCAGTTCCTCGGCCGTCTTCTTTTTTACAGTCATGTTTGACTCAACACCCTACTCTGCCGTCGCGCCGGTCGCCTTGACGACTTTCGCCCATTTGTTGGTTTCTTCGCTGATGATCTTGCCGAACGCTTCCGGCGTGCCCGGAATGTTGGTGCCGCCAAGCTCGGCGAGCTTCGCCTGCATCGCAGGATCGGCCAGCGCCTCGTTCACGGTCTTGTTCAGCTTGTCGATGATCGGCCGCGGCGTTCCTTTCGGCACCGCCATGCCGAACCACGCACTCGCTTCATAGCCCGGCACGGTCTCGGCGATGGTCGGCACGTCTGGCAATAATTTCGCGCGGACCGCGGTCGTCACCGCGAGCGCGCGCAGCCGGCCGCCCTGGATGTGGCCGATCGAAGACGGCAGATTGTCGAACATCACTTGCACCTGTCCGCCGAGCATATCGGTGAGCGCCGGCGCCGCGCCTCGATACGGCACGTGTGTGAGCTTCACGCCCGTCATCATCTGGAACAGTTCGCCCGAAAGGTGAACCGAAGTACCGACGCCGGATGAAGCCATGTTGACCTTGCCGGGACTGGCCTTGGCGTAAGCGATGAATTCGGCGACCGTCTTCGCCGGAACGTTCGGATTGACTTCCATCACGTTCGGCACACGGATGAAGCCGGCGACCGGGGCCATGTCCTGGATGAAATTGAACGACAAATTGTTGTAGAGCGTCGCATTGATGGCATTCGCCGGATTGACCAGGAACACGGTATAACCGTCGGGCGACGACTTCGCCGCCATTTCGGTGGCAAGGTTGTTGCCGGCGCCCGGCTTGTTCTCGATGATGAATTGCTGGCCGAGGTGTTCGGACAAATACTGGCCGATCAGCCGGGCGCAGATATCGGTCGAGCCACCGGGCGGATAGCCGACCAGCCAGCGCACCGGATGGTTCGGATAATCGTCGGCGGCGTTTGCCGCTCCGGCTCCGCCGATCAGCGCAACT
>Ga0302324_100013482_pt1 | contig 16567 bp, 18 predicted proteins | sample Palsa_T0_1_FD_201949 | JGI IMG/M metagenome (GOLD analysis project Ga0302324, IMG submission 201949) | Peat permafrost microbial communities from Stordalen Mire near Abisko, Sweden - Palsa_T0_1 | ecosystem: Environmental > Terrestrial > Soil > Palsa > Peat permafrost | place: Sweden: Abisko...
CTTGACGGCGTGCTCCAGGTCGGAGCTCTTGAACTGTGTCGGTATATACATAGAGAACGCTTCAGTAACCGGTAATCCAGGTCCACTCCGATGGTGTGGGCGGGGCCGGTTTGGAGGTTAGCAAGGGCATCGCATTTCTCCTAATGGTACGAAGTCAAGGCGACTGTAGGGAGATTGCAGCGTCGCCGCGATCCGACTACAGTCTCGCGAGTACCTTAAGCGCAAGGGAGCGCTTTCCATGACACGACGTCTCGCGGCAGAATTCATCGGTACGTTATGGCTGGTGCTCGGGGGCTGCGGTAGCGCAGTCCTGGCGGCGGCTTTTCCAGCGCTCGGTATCGGCTTCGTCGGCGTTTCGCTCGCCTTCGGCCTGACGGTGCTCACCATGGCCTATGCCATCGGCCATGTATCGGGATGCCACCTGAACCCGGCCGTATCGGTGGGTCTGTGCGTCGGGGGGCGATTCCCGGCCAAAGATCTGATCCCCTACATCGTAGTGCAAGTGCTGGGGGGAATTGCCGGTGCCGCCATTCTCTATGGCATCGCCAGTGGGCACGCAGGTTTTGATGTGAGCGCCGGTTTCGCTTCGAATGGCTACGACGCACACTCGCCAGGCGGCTACTCATTGACCGCCTGCTTGCTCACCGAGATCGTCATGACGTTCGGCTTCCTGTTCGTCATCATGGGCTCGACGCACGGCAGTGCGCCCAAGGGCTTCGCCCCCATTGCCATCGGTCTGTGCCTGACGCTGATTCATTTGATCAGCATTCCGGTAACCAACACCTCGGTCAATCCTGCTCGCAGCACTGGACCGGCGTTGTTCGTCGGTGGCTGGGCATTATCGCAACTCTGGCTGTTTTGGCTCGCTCCCATTATCGGAGGCGCCCTCGGCGGTGCCGTCTATCGCTGGGTCAGCAGCGATTCCCCCGCACCCGTTGCCGTGGTCGGATCGGACCCACCCGCACGTTGAGACCCACCCGCGCATTGACCGCGCTGGCGACAGTGCTCCTCATTCTCGCGACACCGCAGATCGCGGCGGCGCAGGAGCTGCCTTGCCCCCTATCGAACGAGAAGCCCATGCTGGTGACCCAGCTGTTTTTCGGCCTGAGCGTCAAAGGTCGAGGTCCTATCACCCGAGAAGAGTGGCGGGCCTTCGTCCGGCGTAATGTTGCGCCCCGATTTCCGGACGGCTTCACCGTCTATGAGGCAGAGGGGCAATGGCTCGATCCGGCCAGCCACTCGGTCGTGCGCGAAAACTCGAAGGTCATGATCATCGCCGCGGAGGACACCGCGGAGGTGCGCACGAAAATCGCCGAAGTCTCGGACCTGTATCGCCAGGCCTTCCAGCAGCAATCGGTCGGCGTCATCACTCGCCGGGAGTGCGCCGCCTTTTAGCTACAGGCTCGTCGCGGCGAACGTGTCGCAACCCTCGATCTTTCCCGACTGGACGCCGCGCTGAAACCAGCTCACACGCTGGGCGCCCGTGCCATGCGTGAAGGACTCCGGAACGACGACGCCTTGAGAGCGCCGTTGCAATGTGTCGTCGCCGATCTGCGATGCCGCATTCAGCGCGGTCTGAATGTCCCCGGACTCGAGCCGCCAACCCTGCTCTTGCTGCGATCGGGTCGCCCAGACCCCTGCCAGGCAGTCCGCCTGCAACTCGAGCCGCACGCTGAGCGCATTTGCCTGGGCTTCCGATGCTTGCGCCCGTTGTCGATCGACGCGATCGAGGATGCCAAGCAGGTTCTGCACGTGATGCCCCACCTCGTGTCCGACGACATAGGCCTGCGCGAACTGCCCCGGCGCATTCAGCTGCCGACTCATTTCATCAAAGAACGCGAGGTCAATGTATACGCGCCGGTCACGGGAGCAGTAGAACGGTCCGGCTGCCGCTTCGCCTTGGCCGCAAGCCGTTGGGTAGCTGCCGCGAAAGAGCACGAGCTTCGGCTCCTCGTAGGCGGCGCCGCGATCGCGAAACACGCCGGTCCAGACCTGCTCGGTGCTGCGCAGGATCTGTGAGACGAAATGCGCCTCGGCATCACCTGCAGGGGGCGCCGACAACGATTGATCGGGCGCCGTAGAGGCGGTCGTCCCTCCGCCGCTCATCAGGCCGAGGAGCTGCAGCGGGTTCACACCGAAAACCCACCCACCGATCAAGGCCAGGGCGATGGTGCCCAACCCGATGCCGTGAACCGGTCGAAATCCGCTCGACGCTCGAGCGTCCTCGACATTCTGGCTCTCGTCTTGACCTTCCATTCGCATGGCAACCTCCCGGGGACTTGCAACGGTTCCGATTTTAGAGAACCGAGCGGCACCGCGCCGCCCGGGCTTGCGATCCTGCCATCGTCAGGGACGCCTTCGATAGAGCGAATCAAAGCGGCGCTCCAAATTTGGGTTCGTGCCGCGCACCTGATCGATGACACGCTTCGCCCAATCGAAGTATTCGCGTTTGCGCTGCAGCGACCAGCCTGCCGGGGGACTCGAGATGATGTCGGCCAGATTCGCGATCTTGTCCGCGAGCTTGACGAGCTTGGCGCTCCTCGAAATGTGGGCGGCATGCAGGACCTGCAATTCCTTGCGCGTCTGCTTGGGTAAGCGCTTGTCATCGCTTACCTCCTCCACGATGCGTGTGATCTTCGGGCCGAACGCGGCGGTCAATTCCGCAGAGGTGGTTTCGGTGTCCTCCAGCGTGTCATGCAAGAGTGCGGCCGCCAGTACGTCGGCGCTTTTGACTTGGCCGTCGCCGCTCAGGATCTCGGCGAGAGCGATCGGGTGATTGATGTAAGGGGATGCGGACTGATCCTTGCGGCGCTGGTCGCGATGTTTCCTCGCGGCAAACTCGGCAGCTTTAAGTATCAGCGCAATGCCTCGAGGCGGCCTCGCAGAGGATTGGCGCAAGAGATGCTCCCGGTGCGTGTCTTCGGCGATTCAGGGATCGAATTTGACTTCGAGCGTAATCCCCAATCAATTTTAACATATGCCATTCATGCGGCGGGGTCCAAGTGGCGGTGCCGATATTCTGTCAATATGATTGGGCACAATGAAAATCGTTGCCGTCGTGAATATCAAAGGCGGAGTTGGCAAAACGACTACCGCCGTCAATCTGGCATTTCTCTGTGCCGCGGGGGGTCGGCGCACGCTGCTGTGGGACTTGGATCCGCAAGGGGCGGCTACCTATAGCTTGCGCTGCGAAGCGAAAGAACGTGTTTCCGCCAAGAAGCTCGTCGCTGGGGAGCGTGAGATCCCCGAACTGCTGATCGCCACCGGCTACGACAATCTGGACGTAATTCCGTCGGATTTCTCATATCGCAACTTCGACGTGCACTTGAGCGCGCGCAAGCATCCCACCGAACGTCTGTTGAAAATGAGCCGGCCGCTGGGTGATACCTATGATGTACTGTTCATGGACTGCCCTCCCGGCATCTCGCTGCTCTCCGAGAACGTGCTACGCGCCGCCGATGCGGTCGTCGTTCCCTTGATTCCGACGCCCTTATCGTTGCGAATGCTGACGCAGCTCCGAGATTTCCTGACGGCGAACCAGTGGGTTGACATGGCTCTGCTACCGTTCTTCTCCATGGTGGATCGACGAAAATCGCTGCATCAAGACGTTATCGAGAATACACGCGCGAATTTTCCCGGACTTCTCGCGACCGAAGTGCCTTATTGGAGCGAAATCGAACGAATGACCGTGCGCAGAGAGCCGCTGCCGGCTTATGCGCCTGGCAGTGCCGCCGGCCAAATCTATGCGGCACTTTGGAAAGAAGTTGCAATGAAGTTGGGTCACGCTCCTTTTCTCCGAGCGATGAGAGCGGCTGCTGCGGGGGGTCGTCCCGCTACCGTGCCGATCCCTGGCGGCTGAATCCATTCGAGGCTGCGCGACACAGTGTCAGATGATGACGCCAATCAGGGCAGCGCGAGCGGCCTCGGCGCCGGCGACTTCGTAGGGCCCTACGAGCTCGTTCGCCTTCTGGGCACGGGAGGAATGGCGGAGGTTTGGCTGGCTCGCCGAGCGGACGGTGCGTTCAAGCGGGACGTGGCGCTGAAGCTGCCGCTGCTGACCCGGCGGCGCGCCGACCTCGAGCAGCGCTTCGCGCACGAGCGCGACATTCTGGCGAGTCTCGAGCACCCCCACATTGCACGGTTTTACGACGCCGGGGTGGATACCGAGGGCTTGCCTTACCTGTCGATGGAATACGTCAACGGGCAAGCTCTCATGAAGTGGTGCGGCAGCAAGGGTCTCGGTATCGAGCAGCGCCTCGCCTTGTTTTTGCAGATCCTCGATGCGGTCAAATATGCGCACGAGAAGCACATCATCCACCGGGACCTCAAACCTTCGAATATCTTCGTCACCGAGTCGGGGCAGGTTCGCTTGCTCGACTTCGGCGTTGCCAAGATGCTCGAGGAGGATGGCGACGAGCCCCAGCTCTCGCGCATCTATGGCCAAGCGCTGACACCCGATTACGCAAGCCCCGAGTCGTTGAGCGGCACGCCCGTCGACGCCCGGAGCGATGTGTATTCGCTGGGGGTGATCCTATACGAATTGCTGACCGGGACCCGCCCCTATCGCCTGAGCTCCAACGCCTCGCTCGCCGGGTTGAGACAGGCCGTCACCACAGCGGATGTGAAGAAGCCGAGCACGCAGCTCACGCCGCAAGGGAGCATGTCTCGAGCCGCGAGCCAGGATCGGCTTGCGAGAAAACTACGAGGCGATCTCGACGCCCTCGTGCTCAAGGCGTTGGCCAAGGAGCCCTCGGAACGCTACGACAGTGCCGCAAGCATGGCCGAGGATCTGCAGCGCTACTTGCGCCGCGAACCGGTGCAGGCGCGCCTGACCCCCATCACACATCGAGCCGGCAAGTTTCTACGCAGAAACGCCGCAACGGCTTGGCTCATCGCCATGTCGGTCGTGGCGGTCGTCGTGGCGGTCGGAGTGGACCGTCTCATACGCCCAGAGAACACCGCGGACGGCGTAGCACCCGTCTCCTTCGCACCGCCGCTGCGATCGGTGGCGGTACTTCCGTTCGTCGACATGAGCGAAAACAAGGATCAGGGATACTTCTCCGACGGCCTTGCCGAGGAGCTCCTCGATCTGCTCGCGAAGACCCCGGGACTTCTGGTCATCGCCCGAACCTCTTCGTTCTCATTCAAGGGCACATCCGACGACATTCCGACGATTGCAAAGAAGCTGAATGTCGCGAACATTCTCGAAGGCAGCGTGCGCAAAGCCGGCAACCGCCTGCGCATCACGACGCGGCTCATCCGCGCGAGCACCGCGCAGCAGCTCTGGTACGAAAGCTACGACCGGGAACTGAAGGACGTGTTCGACGTTCAGGACGAAATCGCCGGAGCGGTGGCGGCGCACCTGAAGCTGACGCTCGCGCCGATGGCGCAGGGCCCCGAGCGCCGCACCTCGAACACCGAAGCCTATAACCAATACTTGCTCGGCCAGCAGGCCTTCAATCGGGGAAATCTCGACGGCTATCGGCTGGCTATCGAGGCTTACCACCGCGCGATCGCCCTCGATCCCAACTATGTCGCGCCCTATGAAGGTCTCACCGCCGCTGAATTTTTTGTCGCGGATCAGACAGGGGATAACGCCGGGTACCAGCGTGCCGAAGAAGCGGCGGATAGGGCGGTGGAACTCGGTCCGGAAGATGCGAGCAGTTACGCGGCGCGCGGGTTCATCCGCTACGCCATCCGGTGGGACTGGGCCGGCGCGCAAGCGGACTTCGAGAAGGCCATTGCGCTCGACCCGGGCGACGCCCGGTTCCAGCAGCGCTACGGTGAACTGTTGGCGACCGAGGGTCGCCTGGCGGAGGCGATCGCAACGACGCGAAAAGCGATCGGGCTCGACCCGTTGTCGCATGGCGCATGGCAGACGCTCACGACTTACCTGGTTTCCACCCGAGACTTCGCCGCCGCTCGCGAGGCGAGCCGCCGTGCACTCGAGATCAGTCCGCAATCGGACTTCTCGTTGAACGACTTAGGCACATTGCAGCTGCTCGAGGGGAGGCCCAGCGATGCACTCGAAACGTTCCGCAAGATAGACAACGAAGGTTTTCGCCTGTCGAGCGTCGCGATGGCCGAACATACGCTGGGTCATGTAAGAGAGTCGCAGCAGGCACTCGAGCAGCTGATCGCACAGCACGCGACCGAAGCGGCATTCCAGATCGCAGAAGCCTACGCGTGGCGTGGAGAGAAGGACAAGGCGTTCGATTGGCTGGAACGCGCCTATCGCCAGCGGGATGGCGGCCTCTCCGATATCAAAACCGATCCGCCGCTTGCCAACCTGCGAGACGACCCCCGCTACAAGGCGTTCCTGCGAAAGATGAACCTGCCGGAGTAAGGCGGCTGATCCGGCGGAGCGAAAGGCTTAGTCCGCGATGACGCGGTAAACTTCGCCTATCTTCTTGCCGTCCTCGAAATACCCCAGGCCGTAGTCACCCTTGATCGTCGTGCGCAGCGTGCGGCGCTCGTATTTGGCATCGCAGCCTTCGACCGCATGCAGCATCCGCCAGTTGTCCCAGATGACCATGTCGGTCTCGGTCCAGTCATGCCAGTACGCGCTGGAACCGGCCGTCAAGCGGTTGACGGTGTGGCATACCTCGTCGAGGAACGCATCGCCTTCCGGAGTCTCGTGGTGTTCGATGCCGACACTCATCCAGGGACCGATGTGCAGTACCTTCTCGCCGGTGCGCCTCGTCCAAACCGCGGGGTGCATGGCACGCGGGAAGATGGCGACCTCCTTGAGCAGTTCCTTGGTCTGCGGCGCATCGCCGAGCGGCACGAAGTTCACGCCGAAGCGCATTTTCGTGAGCCTGACGTCCAGGGTGTAGATGATGTTCATCTTCTCGAGCTTCGCCAGCATGTCTTTCGGGAATTGCTTGTAGAGTTCGATGCCGTCGGCGAACCCGGTGCGCCCGCCCTCGGGCGCGTTGATCGGCGCGCGCAACACGCCGGCGCGGTTCAACTCGTTGTTGTAGCAATGATCAAAATGCCACGGTGAGAAGCGCGCCAACCGCCGGCCGCCGACTTCCACCAAGCCCCCGACATAGTTCGGATCGTTGCTGGGCACATAATGCATGTCGATCACGCCCTCGGCGAGATCCTCGGAATCGGCATCGCGCGGCGTGGCCTTGGTCGGATGATCCTTGAGCGGCCCGAAGACCTTGCTGAGCTCTACCTGCATCTTGGCAGTGGGCTCGACGTCCTTGAACACGATGAATCCGCGATTTTCGAATAGCGCGTTGAGCTCGCCGCGCACGTCGTTATCGGCCAGTGCCTCTCGATTCACGCCTTCCACAATCGAGCCGAATCCAAGATCGTCCCTCAAATTGCGAACCTTGATAGCCGACATGCTGCTCTCCTGATGATCCTGGGCGCCGCCATGGACTGCCGCACAGCGAAAAATGGTTTGACAGACAACGGATTAGCTACGCGCCGAGACTCTACGATACCCGGGTATTCGTGTCTAATCGCGCGTCGGGGTAGGCCGTAACCCGCTGATTCTTCGTCAATGCCGGTTGGAAAAAGGCAGACATCTGGAGCCGGTCACGAGTTTGAGCGCCGGCGATTGACGTGGGTGCGTATTGGATGTAAAGCCTTATCTAGCAGGTACTTGCACGCCTCAAGGGAGAGTCATGGAAACAGCCGATCTCAGCCATCACATTTCGCGGCGGTTCAATCAGGACCTGGAGAAGGTGCGCAACCAGATGCTGCAGATGGGCGGATTTGTAGAGCAACAGCTGCACCGGGCGATCGTTGCGCTCGTCGAAGGAGACGGCCGCCTCGGCGAATTGGTTGCCGCAGACGACCACAAGGTCAACGGTATGGAACTGTCGATCGACGAGGAGTGCAGCCGAATCCTCGCGATTCGATCTCCCGCCGCCGGAGACCTACGCGTCATCATCGCCATCATCAAGACGATCACCGATCTCGAGCGTATCGGGGATGAGGGCGAGAAGATCGCCTACATTGCCTCGCGGCTCGCCACAATGGAACAGCCGGAGGACCGGTACCGCGAGGTCAAGCACCTGGGACGGCACGTCGCCCAGATGGTGCATGACGCGCTCGATGCCTTCGCGCGCATGGACTCCCAGGCGGCGTTGAAGACCGCGCAAGAAGACCGCATGGTGGACGAGGAGTACGACTCGATACAGCGTCAATGCATCACGTTCATGATGGAAGATCCGCGCACCGTGCGGCGCGCACTCGAGATCATGTGGATCGTGCGCGCGTTGGAGCGCATCGGGGATCACGCCAAGAACATCTGCGAATACGTGATCTACATGGTCCACGGCAAGGATATTCGCCATACATCGCTCGAAGAAGTGGCCGAGCAGCTCGATACGAGGCACGCCATCGCCCCCACCTGACGGGACGCCGACCGCTGCCTGCCCGCATGCCCATCGGCGTATTTGCAATAGTCCTGTTCGCCGCCGCCCTGCATGCGAGCTGGAATGCCATCGTTAAAGGGGGCGCCGACAAGCTCCTCACGACGTTACTGGTCACCACATCGGCCGCCCTCATCGGAGCCATAACCCTTCCGGCGCTACGTCAGCCGGACGCCGCCAGCTGGCCTTTCATTCTTGCCTCTTCATTATTTCAGATCGCCTATTTCCTGCTGCTTGCGCGCGCCTACCAGGTCGCCGACATGAGCCAGACCTACCCGTTGATGCGCGGCACGGCACCGCTGTTGGTGGCCATCGTGAGCGTGCTCGCCTTCGGCGCACATCTCACGGCAACGATGTGGGTCGGCGTGGGCATCATTTGCCTGGGGATACTCGGCATGGCGACGGAAGCGCGACGCGGGAGCCGCAAAGGCATGGCGGTCGCCCTCCTCAATGCGATGGTCATCGCCGGCTATACATTGATTGACGGACTGGGGGTGCGGCGCTCGGGAGCGCCCGCGGCCTATACGCTGTGGATATTCCTCGTCAGCGGCGTGCCGCTCGCCGCTTGGGCGCTGCGGTCGCGGGGCCGCACGGTCATCGCCCAATATGTACACCGCAATTGGCATTTCGGGCTGATCGGAGGCGTAGGCACGCTCGCTTCATATGGTTTGGCGCTCTGGGCGATGACGGTCGCGCCAATCGCGGTGGTGGCCGCGTTGCGAGAGACTTCGATCCTTTTCGGAGCCATCATTTCTGGATTGCTGCTCAAGGAGCCCGTCGGATTGGCGCGATTTGCGGCCGCCGGCACAATAGCTCTAGGCGCCGCGGTACTGCGTCTGGCGTAAGCGCCAAGCTCGTTTCACCGGGGCACGGAGGCGAATAGTTCTATGTCGGCAACGATCATACGAAGCTGGCCGTATCGTCCGCTCCGGATTTCAAAGCGATCGCCGCTTGCCGTGCATCGGCACAAGGCGCGCTGCGGCATCCCTCCGCCTTCCCAGACCTGAATTCCCCGGCTAGCATGCCGCTGATGACGATCCGCGATTACATCAAACGTCGCTTTCGCAATCTCGCCCTGATCTTTGCACTCCCCTATGCGACGTTGCAGATCCTGCGCGTTGTGATTCTCTACCGTCCCGATGCCTTTCCTCGGAAGGTATCGACCTTCGTGCTCATGTTCACCGACTACCGTATTTTGGGCGTCGTGCTCGCGTGGTTCGCCCTCAGAGTGATTACGACTCCATGCCCCCGATGTTCCCGTCCGCTCGGCGCCGCTATCGCCGTCATCTGGGGTAGCCAGAAGGTTCATCGCTGCCCAAACTGCCGTGTCAGCCTCGATGAACCGGTGAGGCCGACCGAGCGCGCCTAGACGCGCCAGCTACCTGCCGCCGACAGCAAGCTTTATTCTTCGCGCAAGAGAGGGCAACGAGATCCCGGGAATGGTGGCAATGCGATCGCTGGGGCGACAGTTCGGGTGGCTGTGGGCGGCGTTTGCGGTTAGCACGTTCGGGACTTGCCTCGCATTCGAGGCGTATCCATTGATCGCTATCATCGTGCTTCACGCCGGGCCGACCGAGGTGTCGGTGCTGGCGGCGGGGGGAAGAGCCCTCGGCGCGGCGGCGGCGGTCTCGCTCGGGCCTTGGGTGGAATTCCACCGCAAGCGGCGAGTGATGGTCGCGATGGATCTGATTCGGTTCGCAACAGTGGCGAGCGTCCCGGTCGCTTTCGCGCTCGATTGGCTCAGCTTCACCCAGTTGCTGATCGTGTCAATGATCGGGGCCACCGAAGCAGGGTCATCCCCGAAGTCGCCGATCGATTTCTGCAACTTCACAGGCCTTGCCGTGTTCTGTCAGTAGGAAACGAACACAGACACACTGGCACGGAGACACACATGGACACCTTAAAAACGAAACTCGCCGCTCTCGCCGGCACACTGTTTATGAACACCCTCGTGATGGGCGCCGTCGCATACTGTTTTGCTCTTCAGCCGAACACATACATGACAGCAGTCGCGCTGGCCAAGGCCGTTGCCACGCAGCAAGGGCTGGGTTGAAGTCGAGGACTCGCCGCAGCGACCGGTCGTGGTCGACCGCTGCAGGGCGGCGGTCCATCCTCAGGGGTCCGTTTCTAATCGATTTCTCGGACCGTGGAGCGCTTCCGGGTGGAAGACGGTCTGCATGGGCAAAGCGAGATCGCCGGTGTCGGGTATATTGGGCTTTGTCCTCCGCGACAGCGCCGGGTTCGCAGGGCACCAACGGAGGCCCGTTCAAGCAAGGGGAAGCCGATGGCGACATCACTCTACGATCTCAGCGTGCCGACCTTCCTGCAGACCGTGAAAGCCGTCGGGGGCTTTCTCGACCGCGCGGCCAGGCACTGCGTCGAGACGCGCGCAGACCCGGACGACTTTGTGCATGCCCGGCTCTTCGACGATATGGCGCCGTTCCATTTCCAGATCGAAGCAGCGTGGCATCATTCCGTGTGGGGGCTGGAGGCCGTGAAGACTGGCGTGTTCGCCCCGCCCGCACTGGTCGGACCGGTTCCTTTCGCCGACCTGCAGGCTATGATCGGCAAGGCGGAAACGGCGCTGGAGGCGCTCACCCCCGACGAGGTCAACAGCTGTGCGGGCAAGCGGCTTGACCTTCAGATCGGCCCGCGGAGGCTAGCCTTCACGTCGGAGACCCTCATCCTCTCGTTTTCGCTGCCCAACTTCTATTTCCACGCCGTCACCGCATACGACATCCTGCGCACGCGGGGTGTGCCGCTCGGAAAGCGCGATTACGAGGGCCAGCTGCGTACTCGGACTGTCTAGACCAGGGCCAGATAGCGCGCTTTCGCGGAAGCGACAGCTCCTGGACCGACTGTTGCCTGTGACGAGTCAGGGATCGCTCGCGGGCCACGAACTGCCGTTCAGCGGCCCGACGCTCGGAGCACACGAATCGTGCTCCGAGCGAGCGGCCACGCCTGCTGCAAGCAGTCAGTTATTTCAGATTAAGCCGCCGGATCAGCTGACTGCCGAGGATTTCGCGTAGGCTCTCGCGATCGACGGCGGCCTTGTTTTCCGCATCCGTCGAGGCCCAGATTTTCTTCAAGATGGGCTCCGCGCGGTCGTCCAAGCCATCGAGTGCGGCCATATTTTTGTAAGTGATGACCATGTACACGTCGGGGTCCTGCGGCGAGCGCGGCATGACCGCGTAGATAGCGTAGTCGACGATGAGGCCAGCCTTCTTCTCGTCCTCCCTGAGTTGTTTGCCGGTGGTATCAAGCCACTTCATGTACGCGTCGAACATGCCGGGTTTCGTGCGAATGGAGGTGACCTCCGCAACCGCCCCCTCGGTGTAAGACTTCGAATCGTCGGCCAAAACAGAGGAGATGGCGCCCATCGACAGTGCGGTCAGGGCGGCCGTAACTAGGTATCGTGGTTTCATTTGATATTCCCTTGTTGGATTAGTTGTTAGTTATCAACACACGATTCTACAACGTGCCGTCGTCAATAAGCGATCGCCTCGGACATGAAGTTCCCGCGCCGCCGGTACACGACCGCCAGCATGGGTTTCGAAACCTATCTCATCGCCCATGGCCGCTAATACCTCCGCCGTCCAAGAAGCCCGAACAGGGCCGAGCTGCGGTCGGAGGCGCGGTCGCTCTTTCAACAGAATAGACCCCAACCGGTCAATCGTGACGGCCCGCTATCGGGCGACTGGATCAACTTGATTCGATAGGCCCTCGACACTAACGAGCCGTGCGGAACTGCATTCATCGCGGATAGCCTTCAGTCCTTGATAGACGGGCCCGTAATAGAACGCCTCCCAAGCGGCTATCGACGGAAACTCCAAGATGACGATGCGGCGAGGCTGCCAATCCCCTTCGTACACCTTATGAGCGCCTCCGCGTGCAAGGTAACGTGCACCCGCGGCGGTCAGCGCTGGTTTGACCGCCGCCATAAAATCCTGATATCGGGCGTCGTTATGGATCTCCACATCAAAAACAACGAACGCACTCATTCGTAGCTGCTCAGTGGTTTGGAGGCTCGAGAATTTGCATGCACGCCGTGGTAACGACCTTGGATTGTTATCGCAGCGATGTGGACGAGAAAATTCTTCCACGTGTGCATAGTTTGATGAGGCGCGTGAACATCTAACATGGGCCTTGAGATCTCCGGGGTAGAACCTGTCTTTGCGTCTGCCGGAATCTTCACCTTCGTACTACGAGCGAGTTCCGGCGTAAGTTCTGAATCAGCGCAGTTGGTCGTGGGTCGTGCTTATTGTTGATAGCTCGTAAGCGTAGCCTAGACGAGCGGCCGCTTGTTGACATGATTTCGCGTGCTCGACGGTCACAATGTGGGCCGTGAAGAGCCTGTGGCGTCGGGCGGCAACGGCCAACGCGAGCCCCCGGTGACTCGCATTCGATGTCGCCGTGTTGATGAAAGCGCGAGTTGTTTCGATATGGCCTATTATCCCAATCCGGAACTGCGTACGGCGACCGAGCCTGGAGAGCGAAGCATGATTTTGACCGGCGGCTGCTTCTGCGGTCGAGTGCGCTATGCGATCGATGCGCCACTAAGCAGCGGTAGGAGTTGTCATTGCTCACGCTGCCGCAAGGCATTCAGCGGCGCCGGATCGGCGTACGCCGAGGTATCACCTGACTCATTCACTTGGACCCGCGGTGTTGAAAACCTCACGAGTTACGACTCGGCCCCAGGATGGGGCCTATGCTTCTGCGCCACCTGTGGAACCACACTCTGCGGGACCCATGAAGGCAGAGTACACGGAGTAACCCTCGGTAGCGTCGACGGTGATCCGGGCATTCAAATCGACATGCACATCTTCGTGAATTCCAAAGCTCCCTGGGATCATATTGGCGGCGGCGCTCCGCAGTATCCGGATTCGCCCCCCACATGAGCAGGATCCGACTACCAGCCCAGTCGACGTAGTCATGACAGTCCGCTATTGCGACGTTTGATCAGATCGTTTGTTTCGTTGCCGCCTCGCGAGATTCCTTCAACGCCGTCCAATTGGGGGCGTATTTAAGCGCCTCGTCGTATTTCTCTACGGCTTTTTTTGGCTGACCCTGCTCCATGAGCACATCGCCCCACGCCTTGAGCGGGTCCGCCCAGTGCGGCCCTTGCTGATTGGCTCGCTTGAATTTCTCGGCGGCACCCTCGAGATTCCCATGCCTTACGAGTGCCATACCCCAGGAGTAGTAGCCTGACGGGATACTAGGTGCAAGCTTTACTGCCTTCTCATACCAGGTTTGCGCATTCGGCCAGTCGCCCCGCATATCCAAGATATCGCCCCTGAACCGGTAGCAATCCACCAGTGTGAGCGCTCCCACGGCGTTGAGTGCCGCTTCAGCCTTGGCCGCCTGACCCGTCCTCTCGTAGCTCGGTGCTGCGAAACAGATCGTATGCGGATCGTTGGTTCGAACGCTCGGATTGGCATACGCCTCCGCGTAAGCGTCCCACTCATGCGCCGCTGCCTTGGAATCATTCTTTTCTTCGGCGAGCAGCGCACGTACAAATGTCGCCTGTGCGAAGTCAGGTGCGTACTTGGGATCGACGGGAGTTGTGTTGAGGCGCAGGGTGGCCGCTTCGACGTCGTGCATTTGCGCTTCATATTGCGCGATCTGAAGATTCTCGGCGCCGCCGGCGCTGCCCGTCGTTCCGATGCCGCTGTGGGATTCCACGTCCGCGATGGCCTCCGCGCGCTCGGCCGGCAGGTCCCAGACCGTCCGGTCGTAGTTTTGATATTCGTGTTCGGGCGCCCGGCCTGGGCGCCCGCCGGCGGCCTGAACCAGTTGTTCACTTACTCGCACCAAGCCTTCCTCATCGCCGAGGCCATTGAGCGCGTACATGATGTTGTTATAGGCGGTCCAATAATCAGGCTTCCGGCGCAATGCCTCTCGATAGAGCGGCAGCGCCTCGCGCATCGCCCCCTCAGCTCCTTTTCCGGCAATGGCATTCGCCCAGTAATTGAGAACATAAGGCCGCTCGCTGGAATCTGCTCTCGCGTACGCCGTCTGACAGAAGCGAATTGCCTCATCGTTCCGGTCATTATTGGCCAGGTAAGCGGCAAAAAGGCCGGGCTGCGATTGACCGTACGCGTATTCACCCGCCTCAGTCAGCAACTTGTCGAGGTGGCGCGCCTCACCGATGAAAGTCTTGGGCAATATGCCGGTGCCGCGTACGGTGAGCGCGAGACCGCCGCTCTCGCTTTGCGCCAGATCGCCGTCGATGTGCTGATCGTGGCCGAAGCGGGCCTTCATCGTGCGCTCAAGTTGCCCGATCGAGATCCCCGTCTCAGGCACATCGATTGCGATATCGTTGGTCCAGGCGCTCGACAATGCGCGGTGCTCCGCGCCGCTCCGAGTGGCTGACTGAATCCGTGTCAGCACGTCGAGTAAACCCGCCGCGACGATCTTGCCGCTCGGCACTTGTGCGGCAACATTCGGCGAAATATCGAACGCATCGATGACGACGCTGCGCGACCGGACGGCATCGTGAATCATGATCGCGGCGCCGATTGCGATTCCGATGGCGACAAGCGCAAGGACGGCATGTAAGCCAATTCGAACGCGCATGCCGATCTGGCGGGTGTTCTCCGCGCGAACCTGGTTGCGCAGGTGCGCAAGGCGTAGCGCGTGCTCGTCCTTGAGGAACTCCTTCTGCGCCTTCAACAGCTGCGTCTGCTCATTCAGGAAATCGACCGTTTTACGAGCCACCTCGGGGTCGTTTCCCGAAATCTTTGCGGCCACAGCGGAGGCGAACGCCTCGGCGGCGGCGCGTGTGGACGAAGCCGAAGCCGTCGCGTCCGACTTGTCGTCCTCACCCCCCAGTATTCCACCAAGCAAGCCGTAAGCCATCCCAGCCTCAGTTCTGTTGGTCCTTGGACCCTGTTCGACTATCTCCTCGGCAATGGGAATTGACGACCCACAACGTCTTTGCAGGCATGATTTGTTGCCCTGATCAATTGGGCCGTGGCTTGAAATGTCGCGCCGCCCACAAACATTGATCGCGGCGTCAACCCCGCGCGATCATGGCGACGCAGAATGTTTCGCCGATTTTTCACGCATGACTCTAACCGTCGCCATGCGCACCGCCATTGGACTCTAGTCCCACAGCCGAGGCGGCCGTCTGACACCGACGGGGATCGGGTAGGTTGCCCTACCCCCCCCGTTCAACCGCTGCGGATGGCCGATTACTCCAAGACGTTTCGAGATTGAGCGGCGACCGTGGTCGCCGTGCGCATCTTCGCCGCGCTTCGCGACCCGAGAATCATCCGCTGCGCGAGAGCCTGACTATCACCGGGCAATCCATTCGGGCCCACGAGCCCTGTGCCGGTAGTGGGCGCCGCCGTTGCCGTGTTCTCGGAGCTGTGTACACCCGCGAGCAGCCGTCTTGCGAGCTCCTGCGGTTCGAGGACACTCTGCCGCGCTCCGCCCGACAACGATGAACTGGATGGCGCAACCGGTCGACCGGCGTCAGACGGCGCAAGCAGCTGTCTCGCCTGCTCCTGCGGGTCGCTGTTCGTGCGATCCGCCGCTCCCGCGCCGGAGGCGCTGCCGAAGACGGCCGCGGACGCGATTACCAGTGAAGGGATGAGGCGTTTGCGAGAGCTCGAAATGGTCATGTTCATTCTCCTGTCGTGCGGTGGATGGTAATCATATGCATATACATGTATTGTCTCGATTGAATGGCGATCACCCGGGCGCCAGCTTGCTCGCCGCAAGATGGGCGGCCTTCTTCAGGGCCACCGCCTCGGTCCGGCCCAATCGATTCTCAAACGTTTCCTGCGCCGCATCCCACACAGGCTTCAGCTTACGCAGCTGAGCCCGGCCCTGTGAAGTCAAGGTCCACTGCCGCTGCCGGCGGTCGTCCCCCGGGGCGTCGACGGCGAGTCCGCTCTTCCTGATCAACGCCAAGGTCCGCGTCGCGGTAGTTTGGTCGATGCCGATAGCCTCCGCGAGTTCTGTGGTGGTGAGTTTGGGAGCAGATTCGAGAACCTGCAGCGCGGTGTACTGGGTTGCGTGCACGCCGCTCTCGGCGAGCACTTCTTCATACAGCGCCGTGACCGCTCGAGCGGCCTGTCGCAGCGTTGCACAGTAGCAGGGGAGCGATTGAAGTTTCATGGTGACCAACATACATGCATATACATCTATTGTCAAGCGCCAGCGTCAAA
>Ga0302324_100013484_pt1 | contig 16564 bp, 13 predicted proteins | sample Palsa_T0_1_FD_201949 | JGI IMG/M metagenome (GOLD analysis project Ga0302324, IMG submission 201949) | Peat permafrost microbial communities from Stordalen Mire near Abisko, Sweden - Palsa_T0_1 | ecosystem: Environmental > Terrestrial > Soil > Palsa > Peat permafrost | place: Sweden: Abisko...
TTTCCGACATCAATCTTCCTAGAGCATGGTGCTTCCGCCGTTGACGCTGATGACCTGCCCGGTCACGAACGACGCTTCGGCGGATGCAAGATAGCTGACCATGGATGCGACTTCCTCCATTTCGGCGGGCCGGCCCATCGGAATCACGCTGACGAATTTTGCGGCCAGCGCCGGATCGCGCTTCGTTATCGCAACCATCTGCGGCGTATTCACCGCGCAAGGCGCGACCGTATTCACGGTAATGCCGTCGCGCGCAAATTCGCGCGCCATCCCGGTGGTCAAACCATGGACACCACCCTTCGCCGCATTGTAGGCGGCATGATCCCAAAGTCCGTTGCGAACCGAATCGGCGCCGAGGTTGACGATCCGGCCATATGAATTGGCGCGCATTTTCGGCACCGCATGCCAGGAGCACCACAGCACCGTCCACAGATTGCGGTCGATCGTGGTCCGCAATGTCTCCGGCGTATGCTCGGCAAAGGCCTTGATGATACCGCCGCCGGCATTGTTCACCAGCACGTCCAGCCGGCCGAATCGGCTCACCGCCAGATCGATGGTGGCCTTGGCGACGGCTTCCGAAGACAGATCGCCGGCCTGACTGGCCACTTCGGCGCCGAATTCCTTGCCGAGGTGCTGTGCTGCCTTGTCGAGTTCCGCTTCATCCATGTCGGCGAGGATCAGTTTGGCGCCATCGCGCGCCAGACGTTCCGCGATTGCAAGGCCAATGCCTCTCGCGGCGCCCGTGACAATGGCAACGTTATTTTTCAGTTTCTGGTCCATACCAACCTTGCTTTCACAGAATGATGCTGACGCGCCCCTGCGCGCGGAGACCTTCGCTGTCCAGCAGGCAGCGCTTTTCCTTGATCTTGAATGTGCCGTTGCCCGGCACGAGACGATACCGGTTGCTGCCGAAGAAGGTGTCCGTCACGCCATCCTTGGTACGGTAGGTGATAAACGCCGAACCGACTTCCAGGTCGTCGCCGATACGCTTCCTGATCCGTACATTGCTGACGAGATGCCGGGTCCTCGAATGGGGAAACTCGGCGTGAGCGGTTCGTTTCATCAATCGCTTGACCCGCTCGCTGAGCCGAAAACGATCGTCCGCCACATAGAACAGGTTGTTGTCGGGCGAAGCATCGACCGCCAGATCCGTTGCCGGAACGTAATAGATCGCATCGTCTGTAAACAGCTCAAGCCATTCGGGCAGCCGCCATTCGTCGAGCAGTTCGGCTTCAGCGAACAGGAAATCCTCGACGTCGGCGCGAGCTATGGTTTGCATCGCTATTCCCCCGCCGTTCATGCCGGCACCCGGAAGATGTGCTCGTTCCAGTTCGACCAGAATGCGCGCATCTGCGCCTCGTCATCATAGGAAGGGTGTTCCTTGCCCATTCCCTTCGAAATATCGTTCCATTGCGCCTCGCTGGAGTTGCGAAAGCCGCGCTGACATTGTTCGAGCGCCTCGACATCGTCAGGCGTCGCAAATCCTCCCGGCCCCAGAAACTCCAGGAAATTAAACAGCCGGTATTTTCGCGCCCATTCGGTTTCCTCCTTCGGAGCCAACGCCCAGGCGCTGATATTCATGAAATCAGGCGCCGCCGGATAATAGGTCCGCACCGTCACCGCCATGATGTCGTTGATCACCAGATTCGGGAAAATGAAGAGGTTGCGGTTGTAGGTGGCGATGCGATCCGCCCGCTGCTTTCCAAACCGTCTTACCAGTCCGTCATAAAGCCGCGAAAGCTCGCGCTTGCCGTCCTCGCCCCACGACGGAATCCACTGCGCCACCGGACGTCCCCATGGCGCCTTGTATTCGAGTACCGCATGACCCTTGCCGAGATCGCGCGCCGATCCGTCGAATGCGACCTGGGCAAGACCGCCCGTCATTGCCTTGAGGTAATCGAGGTAGGTCGCGTGCGTCGTCAGCGCGTGGTAGCCGTCAATGCTGTTTTCCGTCAGCAGCTTCCAGTTGGCGCGCATCGAATATTCCTGCGTGCCTCCGACGATGATCATTTCGGTTTCCGCCTGGTCGCAAATCACATCGAGGTATTCCCTGACCGCGCCCAAATAATCCGACAGGCTTTCGACATTCCTGTCAAAGCAGATGAAGTTGAGATCGCGGTAGCTTTCGAGCCGCGGCACCTGCTGCATGTTGGAGGTACTGCGTTCCTTGAAGTCTTCAGCATAGGATGCCTCTCCGGGCTGGCTGCGCAGCGTCCCATCCAGGCCGAAAACCCAGCCATGATAGAAACACTGGAAGGATTTGGCGCTGCCGTGCTTCTCACGGCAGACCTGCGCGCCGCGATGCGGGCAGGTGTTCAGCATCGCCTTGAGATTTCCCTTGCCGTCGCGGGCAAACAGGATATTCCGGCCGCCGACTTGCCGGGTCACGAAGTCGCCGGGCTTGGCGAGTTCGGAGCTGTGGCCGAGATAGAGCCAGCTTTTATCGAATATCTGGGCACGCTCTACTTCCAGAATAGCGGGATCGACAAAGGCCTGACGGGAAACTTTGAAGATTTTCCTCGATTCATCGATCATGAGCGCTGTTTTCATCGGACCGATTGCGTTCATTGGAGTGCCTCCCTTGATCAATTGGTTTTGAGCGCCTGCCGCAGATCGTATGCCGTCGATTCAATGTCGGACCGGCTGAGGCTTGATTGCCTGGCGACCAGCCGCCGGAACATCGCCATGTCCTTTGCAGCGTTGATCGAGATTGCGCCCACGATCTCGTTGCCGCGCATCGCGGCTACGGAGAAGCGGTCGCTCCGGCAGTCGCCGCGCACAACGTGGTCGGCGTTGAGCATGTCGCCCACGACCTGGATATTGAGATCGTATTGGTCGGACCAGAACCAGGGAGGATCCAAATATTCGCGATTTCCTCCCGCCATGTTTCCGGCCACGCAGATCGCCTGGTTCTGTGCATTGGCCCAGGTTTCGACACGGATCGCCCGGTCGTGACATTTGCTCCATTGCAGCGCCACGTCGCCGGCGCAGAAAACATTTGATACTGCCGTTCGGCCGAACGCATCGACTTCGATGCCGGCATCGGCGGACAGGCCCAGATCGCGTGCGATCGCATTCGCCGGATCGACGCCAATTCCAACAAGGACGATATCGGCCTTCAGCTCGGTCCCATTGGCCAGGCGGATGCCGTCGCCGGTTCCCGCCGCGACGGTCGTGCCGAATTCGAACCGTACACCGTGGTTGCGATGCCTCGCCTCGACCACGTCGCTCACAAGTCCGGGAAATGCCCGGGCGAGCAGCCGCTCCTGATTTTCAACGACCGTGACATCGCATCCGTGCTTGGCCGCTGCGCAAGCGGCCTCAAGACCGATGACACCGCCACCGATAATGACGACGCGGGACCGGCGATGGAACGACTGGCGCAAATGCAAGGCGTCTTCGATGTTGCGAAGATAATGAACGCGCGTATCGGCTCCCTCGAGCGTCTGGATCCGCCTCGGCTGGGTACCGGTCGCGAGCAACAGCCGGTCATAGCTGAAGACCTTACCGTCGCCGGTTGCAACGGTCTGGCGCTCGGCATCGCAGGCGACCACCGCGGCGCCGGTGATTATTCTGACGTCAAGCACTTCGGTCCAATCGCCTGCCGGCTTGAGATAGGCCACCGGTGCATCCAGCGTCGCGAGCAGCTCCTTCGATAGTTGCGGCCTCTCATACGGCGGATGCTTTTCCGCGCCGATGATCGTGATGGAACCGCGAAAGCCGGCGGACCGCAGCGCTTCCGCAGCGCGTCCTCCGGCCTGGCCGGCGCCAGCAATCACTATTTTCTCGATTGGTTGCACCGACGCTTCAAGCTCCCTGGGCGGCTTCACTTTCCCTTTGGCCAAAGACGGGAAGCGCGCGCCTGATATTCTTCGATTGCGCGGACATTAAAAACAGTCCAACCTGCTTGTAAAGTAATAATGTCGATCCACGCGATTATCGCAGTGCATCACAGCCGGGAGAACAAGGGTTGGCCAGGGCGATCGACGTGCATACCCACTTTGTGCCCGAGACCATGCCGCCGGGAACGGGACGCAATCCCCTCTGGCCCTCCATCGAGCACAAGGACCGGAACACGGCCGCGGTCATCGTGGGCGGGAAGGTATTTCGCGCCATCGATTCCAGAAGCTGGGACGCCGGCCGCCGCCTGCAGGACATGCAGTCGGACGACGTCGACGTCCAGGTCGTGTCCCCGATGCCTGAACTGCTGTCACACTGGTTTCCCGTCGATGATGCCGACGCATGGTGCGAGCATATCAACGGCGCCATCGCGAAACTGTGCTCGGCACATCCGCAAAACTTCATGGGTATCGGCATGGCCCCGGTCCAGGATCCGGCACTTGCGGCCCGCCGACTGGCCGACATCAAGGCGCTTGGCCTTTGCGGCATTGAAATCGGCACCCACATCAATGGCATCGCGTTGGGCGACCCGCGAATGCACGAACTTTATGCCGCTGCCGAGGAAGCCGATCTGGCGATCATGATTCATCCGTTGCATCCGTCGGGCATGGAGCGAATGGCTGGCCGTCCCGAGTTGGCCGCGGTGGCGGCCTTCCCGCTTGAAACCGCCCTCGCCGCGACTTCGCTGCTGACCCATGCGGTCACCGAGCGATTTCCAAAATTGCGGATATTGCTCAGTCATGGCGGCGGAGCGCTGCCGTGGATTCTGCCACGCATGAAGCACGCCCGCGCCCTCGGACCGCCGCTGCAGGACCTGTTTGCGCGCGACCCCGGCGAGATGGCGAAAACATTCTACTATGACACTATTCTCTATGATCGCCCCGCGCTGCGGTTCCTCGCAGACTCCGTGGGTCCCGATCGTATCGTGGTCGGATCGGATTATCCGTTTTCAATCAAACAGGACCGGCCCGCCCAATTCGCCGAACACGCACTCGCGATGAATCGGGAGACGTTCGCGGCTAACGCCGCTCGCTTCCTGAATCGGGTGACTTCCACCATGTAGAGCGCGGCAGGAAACCGAGATATCAGGGAGAGACGTGTGGGAGAGTGCTATTCGCATCGACAGTTCTGTTCGCTGGGGCCGCTGCCGCCGCGGACGCCGGCGCGGCCCGATCCGCAGGTGCCCCGGGACCACAAACTGGGTCCATGCGTGCACGGGAAAATCGGTTCGTTCTATTTCTACGAGAAAGGCTCCGACAACGATGCCGCGTTTGGCTTTTTCGATGTCGAACTGTCGGTCCAGAGCATTTCAACGGGCAAAATTCGCGTCGAACTCTATTGCGTCGCAGATGGATACCAGACGTCGCGCGGTGCCGGGGCCAGACACCCGATCAGGCTTGCAATCATGGCTGGCGACAAAACCGTAGGATCGGCCGAGTGGCATTTCGCCGACGTGATCTGCGGGCACGCGGATCCGATGAATTTCTCGACCGATATCGATATCGGCGATGCATCGTTTCCGCTGATCGACCGGATTGATCTGCTTGGAGTCGATGGCCTGTCGGTGCCCTGTGAATAGCCGCCAACCTGAGGCAGGTCGTTCTGATCCGATGATCCAACCCGCCAGATGTTTTAACGGAGCAACAAAATGACGCTGATGCAGGTCGGATTGGAGGACAAATACCGGCTTGAGGCCAGGCGTATCTACCTTTCCGGAACTCAGGCGCTGGTACGGCTGCCGATGTTGCAGCGCGAACGAGATCGCGCGCAGAACCTCAACACCGCCGGATTTATATCCGGGTACCGCGGCTCGCCGCTCGGCATGTACGACAACGCATTGTGGCGTGCAAAGTCTGTGCTGCAATCCCACGATATCGCGTTCGTGCCGGGATTGAACGAAGATCTCGCGGCGACCGCGGTGTGGGGAAGCCAACGGGTCGGACTGTTTCCTGGCGCGAAGGTCGATGGCGTGTTCGGGATCTGGTACGGCAAGGGACCCGGGGTCGACCGCTCGGTCGACGCCCTGAAGCATGCCAATTCGGCCGGGACAGCACGAAATGGCGGCGTGCTTGCGCTGGCCGGCGACGATCACGGCTGCCAGTCCTCAACCCTGGCGCACCAGAGCGAACAGGTGTTTGCGGCAGCCTTGATGCCGATCCTCAACCCGGCCACGCTGCAGGACTATCTGGATCTCGGACTTTATGGTTTTGCGCTTTCACGTTTTTCCGGCTGCTGGGTTGGTTTCAAGGCTATCTCCGAAACCGTCGAGAGTTCCGCTTCCATCTACAGCGATCCGGCGCGCGTGCAGGTCGTTCTGCCGTCGGACTTTGAGATGCCGCCGGGCGGGTTGAACATCCGATGGCCCGACCCGCCGCTCGAACAGGAACGGCGGCTGCACGGTCCGAAAATGGATGCGATTGCGGCCTTCGCACGCGCCAACCAGATCGATCGCGTCGTGCTCGACAGCAAGCCGGCGCGGTTTGGTATTGTCGCCACCGGCAAGGCCTATCTGGATTTGCGGCAGGCCCTGGCGGATCTCGGGATGACCGAACGCGACGCGCGGGAACTGGGTCTGCGCATCTACAAGGTCGCCATGACCTGGCCGCTCGAGGCGAGCGGTGCAAGGCGTTTTGCGGAGGGTTTGCAGGACGTCCTGGTGGTCGAGGAAAAGCGCGGCTTCATCGAAGATCAACTGGTACGAATTCTCTACAATATGGAGGCCTCAAGGCGTCCTTCCGTCGTCGGCAAACGCGACGAACGCGGCGCGACGCTGTTGCCGAGCGAAGGCGAACTCACGCCGACCATGGTCGCTGCGGCCATCGTCTCGCGCCTGCGCCGGCTCGGTCACCAAAGCCCGGTGCTGGAGCAGAGACTGGCGCGGCTTGAAGCGTTTGAGCACCCCGCGACGGCGCCCGCACCGATGGCGCTGCAGCGGACACCGTATTTCTGTTCCGGCTGCCCGCACAACACGTCGACCAAGGTGCCCGAAGGCAGCCGCGCGATGGCCGGCATCGGCTGTCACGGCATGGCGCTCTCCGTCCCAAGCCGGCGCACCGCGACCATCACGCATATGGGCGCGGAGGGCGTGAGCTGGATCGGCCAGGCCCCCTTCACCAGCGAGGCCCACATCTTTCAAAATATTGGCGACGGCACCTACACGCATTCGGGCTTGCTCGCGCTGCGGGCGGCGGCGGCGGCCGGCGTCAACATCACCTACAAGATTCTCTATAACGACGCCGTCGCCATGACCGGTGGCCAACCTGCCGAGGGCGGTTTGACCGTCTCTCAGATCGCTCATCAGGTTTGGGCCGAGGGCTCCAGGCGTGTTGCGATCGTTTCGGACGATCCCGGCAAATACCCGAAGAAAGGCTATTTCCCCGAAGGCGCGACCGTGCATCATCGCCGCGAGCTCGACCGGATTCAACGCGAACTGCGGGACATCACGGGGCTTTCCGTCCTGATCTACGATCAAACCTGTGCTGCGGAAAAGCGCCGTCGCCGCAAGCGCGGGCTATATCCCGATCCGCCGAAGCGCGTCTTCATCAACGACCTCGTCTGCGAAGGCTGCGGCGACTGCTCGCAGACATCGAACTGCGTCTCGGTCCAACCGCTCGAGACCGAATTTGGCCGCAAGCGCCAGATCGATCAGTCGAACTGCAACAAGGACTATTCCTGCGTCGAAGGATTTTGCCCGAGTTTCGTCACCGTCCATGGCGGCACACTCAAGCGAGCCGAGACCTCGTCGATCGATTCAGGCCAGCTGTTCGCAGATCTTCCGTTGCCTGCCCGGCGCGCACTGGATCGGCCCTACAATATCCTGGTCACCGGCATCGGGGGCACCGGCGTCATCACGATCGGCGCGCTGCTGGGGATGGCCGCCCATCTCGACGGCCGGGGCTGCTCGGCGCTGGACTTCACCGGCCTGGCGCAAAAAAATGGCGCCGTGATGAGCCATGTCCGGATCGCACCGAGCCCGGAAGACATCGCGACCGTCCGGATCGCCTCCGGCGGCGCCGATCTCATTCTCGGCTGCGATATCGTGGTAACCGCCAATCCGACGGCCCTTAGCCGCGTCGAGCGTGGCGTGACCCAGGCCGTCGTCAACGCCGACCTGCAACCCACTGCAAGCTTTGTGATGAATCCCGATATCGATTTCGAGATGAATGCGATGCAGGGCGCGCTTCGCGACGCGATCGGGGACAAGAATCTGGACATCATCGACGCCACCGGCATGGCGTCAGCCCTGATGGGCGACAGCATCGCGACCAATGCCTTCATGCTCGGCCTGGCATTCCAGAAAGGGGCCATTCCGCTGTCGCTGGAAGCCATCCTGCGGGCCATCGAGATCAACGGCGCTGCGATCGAAATGAACAAGCAGGCCTTCAGCTGGGGACGGCTCGCCGCACATGACATCGCGCGCGTTCGCAGCGCCACCCAGTTCCGCGCCCGCGCCGCGACGACGACCCGGACGCTTGATGAATCGATCGCTTACCGGGCTCAATTCCTGAGCGAATACCAAAACCGGGCCTACGCCGACCGTTATCTCTCGACGGTAACGAAGGTTCGCAACGCCGAAGCCCTCGTCGCGCCGGATTCCAGCGAACTCACCGAAGCGGTGGCAAGGAACCTCTTCAAGCTGATGGCTTACAAGGACGAATATGAAGTGGCGCGGCTCTATACCGACGGCACCTTTGCCAGCAAACTCGGCGAAAAATTCGAAGGCGACGTCCGCCTCAGATTCCATCTGGCCGCGCCTTTGCTGGCGCGCCGCGACAAGCTGACGGGACATCTGCAAAAGAAGGAATATGGCGGCTGGATAATCCCGATATTCCGGCTGCTGGCGCGGCTCAAATTCCTGCGCGGCTCGGCGTTCGATCCATTTGGCTATACTGCTGAACGAAAAGCCGAACGAAAGCTGATCGACGATTACCTGGCGATGATCGAGCGACATATCGCAGCTCCAAAAGGCGAGCAGATTCCGATCCTTGCCAGGCTGGCCCGAATTCCGGAATTGATCCGCGGCTACGGCCACATCAAAGAGCAGAGCATCAGCAAATCACTGGCCGAGAAAACGCGGCTAGAGGCGGATCTCGAAAACGATCGCTTCGCAGTCGCAGCAGAATGATCCGCGAACGATTCCAGGTTCGGCCCGGACGAGGCTCAATATAAAACCGGCTAGACTGCTTGTAAGTTTGAATGCTGCCTGTTAGCCTTTTCCCCGGACACGCCAACAGACCCATCAAATGGGCGGGCGTTTCCAGGGAAACGAGGGAGGACATCCGTCATGCTCGGCTTGATGATGGATACGCCGTTGCTGACGACGGAGTGTCTTCGCTACGCCGCGAACGCGCATGGCGATACGGAAATCGTTTCGCGCGGCGTCGACGGCAGCATCCATCGCTATTCCTATTCCGCAGCCAGGCAACGCTGTCTGCAGCTTTCGGCAGCGCTGCAATCCTTTGGCCTGTCGCAAGGCGACCGCCTGGGGTCGCTGGCGTGGAATACCCATCATCATTTCGAGCTGTTTTACGGGGTGACCGGCCAGGGGCTGGTGCTTCACACCATCAATCCGCGGCTGTTCGAAGAGACGCTGGTCAAGATCATCAACCACGCCGAGGACCAGTGGATCTTCATCGATGGCGCGACCCTGAGGCTCGCGGAATCGCTTGCGCCGCATCTGACGTCGGTCAAAGGCTGGATTTTTATGGATTCCGGCGACGAATTGCCGGACACCTCGCTTGCCAATGTCATTTCCTACGAAGGTCTTCTGCAGTCGCAGCCGGCCAGCCATCAATGGCCGGTGTTCGATGAACGCTCGGCCAGCATCATCTGTTATACCTCCGGAACCACCGGCGATCCCAAGGGGATCGTCTACTCGCATCGCTCCATCATTCTGGCGTCGCTCTTTATGAGTGCGGCGGACATGGTCGGTGTGTTCAGGCCCGGCGAGCTTGAAGCCGTGATGCCGATTGCGCCGCTGTTCCATGCCAATGGCTGGATGATGCCGTTCACCGCGCCGATGAACGGGCAGAAGCTGGTGCTGCCGGGCCGCAATTTCGAACCGTCGATGCTGTGCGAGCTAATAGCAGCCGAAGGCGTGACGGCGTGCGCGGCGGTGCCGACGGTCTGGCTTGGCATCGTCCAGTATCTCAAGGAGACCGGCTTCAAGATCCCCTCGCTGCGCGCCGCGCTGGTCGCCGGCACCAAGGCGCCAAAGCCGCTGGTCGAAGATCTGGAGGCCCGCGGAATCTCGGTCGGACAGGTGTGGGGCATGACGGAAGCCGCAGGCGGGGTGCGCGCCACGCCTGCGCCGGGCTATTGCGAACTCTCAAAGGACGAACAGCTCCAGCGCAAGCTGCGGCAAGGCCGAATGGGTTTCGGTACCGAGCTGCGGATCGTCAGCGACGCAGGTGTGCCGCTGCCGCATGACGGTGAGACCGCGGGACACCTGGAGGCGCGAGGCCCCTGCATTGCATCGGGCTATTACCGCCACGAAGCATGCACGCCGACCGGCTGGCTGGCTACCGGCGATGTCGCGCGCATCCATCGCGACGGGACCATCGAGATCGTCGACCGCTCGAAGGATGTCATCAAGTCCGGCGGCGAATGGATCAGCAGCATCACCGTGGAGTCGGCCGCGATGGAACATCCTTCGCTGGCGCTGGCCGCGGTCGTCGGCGTCTCGCATCCGCGATGGCAGGAACGCCCGTTGCTGTTCGCCACGTTGAAGTCCGGCTGTTCGGCCTCGCGCGATCAGGTCATCGATCATCTCGCGGCACGCCTGCCGAAATGGTGGCTGCCGGATGATGTCATCTTCGTGAACGCGTTGCCAATGACGGCCACCGGCAAGATCCGCAAGACCGAGCTGCGCGCCGCTATTTCCGCCGGCACCTATGGCCCGGTCGGATTGCCCGAAGTCGCCATCGGCAGGGCTGGAAACTGATGTCGCGGCCGCCATGCACGTGCATTTCAAGGAAAACGAGGAGGGATAAGTGATCCGGAAACCTGGAATGACCGCCGTGATTGCTGCGACCGTGCTTGGATTGGCCGGCAGCGTGTCGGCCGCGGAGAAGAAGTACGGGCCAGGCGTCACCGATACCGAAATCAAGCTCGGCCAGACCGTTCCCTACAGCGGCCCCGCGTCGGCATTTTCGAGTTACGGGCGGCTGATGGCCGGCTATTTCGAGATGATCAACGCGTCTGGCGGAATCAATGGCCGCAAGATCACGCTGATCTCGCTCGACAACGCTTACAGCCCTCCGAAGGCGCTCGAACAGACACGAAAGCTGGTTGAGGATCTGGGTGTGCTGGCCGACGTCGGCACCGTGGGCACCACGCCGAACGTCGCGATCCAGAAATATCTTAACCAGGCGAAGGTACCGCACGTCTTCATCTCCGCGGGCGGGCGTCGTTTCGCCGACCAGCAGAATTTCCCCTGGAGCGTCCCGATGTACCCGGGCTTCGAGATGGAGGGAAAGACGTTCGGGCAATACATCGTCAAGAACAAGCCGGACGCCAAAATCGGCGTGCTCTACCAGAACGACGATTATGGAAAGGACTTTCTGGTTGGACTTAAAGCCGCGATCGGCGACGGCAAGACCAGGATTGTTTCCGAAGTCGCCTACGAACTGACGGACCCGACCATCGATTCCCAGATCGTTCGCCTGAAGGATTCCGGCGCTGACGTCCTTCTCTATTTCTCCACGCCGAAATTCACCGCGCAAGGGTTGCGCAAGGTGAAGGAGATGAACTGGACGCCGCTGCAGTTCCTCGCCAGCCCGACCAACTCGGTCAAAACCGTGCTGGAGCCCGCCGGCTTCGAAAGCGCGCAAGGGATCATGACAACCCAGTTCACCAAGCAGGCCGGCGATCCGGCCTGGGCCAATGATCCCGAGGTCAAGGAGTACGTCGATTTCATGAAGAAATGGGTGCCCAACGACAATCCGGGCGATTTCGTTGCGCTCTCCGGATACGTCATCTCGCAGGGCATCGCCGAGGCATTGAAGCAGTGCGGCGACGATCTGACGCGAGAAAATCTTCTGAAGCAGGCGACCAGCATGAAGGGCAAGCGCTTCAAAATGATGTTGCCGGGAATTCAGCTCAATACTTCGCCCGACGATTATGCGCCCTATCGGTCGCTGCGGATGGCGAAATTCGAGGGCACCTCCTGGCATTTGATCGACGAGCCGACTTCAGGTCAGGCTTCCGGAACGCAAAAGTAGTCGAAGCAAAACAAGCCGCTCAACGGCATAGGAACAGGCAGAGAGAACATGCATCTCACCCAGGACCAGCACGATTTTCGCGACACGCTAAAACGCTTCATCGCAAAGGAAGTGGAGCCGATCGCCGATGCGGTCGACCGCGACGACCGCTTTCCCAGCGAACTGGTTCCCAAGTTCGGTGACATGGGCCTGCTTCAGCTCCGCCTTCCGGAAGAATATGGCGGCCCGGGCGCCAACTTGACAACGGTTTGCCTCGCCGCCGAAGAACTTGCAAAGGTATCGGAGACGATCGCGCTGATATCGGGACAAAACGGGATTGGCATGATCGTCCCCCTCCTCCATTTCGGAAATGAAGAGCAGCGACAGCGGTTCTTTCCCGAGGTCGCCAAGGGACGCACCCTCACCGCCGTTGCCATTACCGAACCGCAATCGGGCTCCGACGTCAGCGGCATGAAAACCTCGGCCACGCGTGACGGCAACAGCTCCTACATTCTCAATGGCCAGAAATGCTTCATCACCTTTGCGCCGGTCGCCGACTACATCACTGTTTTCGCAAAGACTGGCGGCGATGGCGATGGCACCCATAACATCAGCGCATTCATCGTCGACACCAAGACGCCGGGCTTTTCGGTTGGCAAGACCGAACGTAAACTTGGCCTGAACGGATTGCCGAATGCCCCGATTTATTTCGACAACGTTCGGGTGCCCGCCGAAAACCGGATCGGCGAGGAAGGCGAAGGGTTCAAGATCTGCATGCGGATACTGGATCTGAACCGGCCCACCATCGGTGCGGTCTCTGTCGGCCTCGCGCAGGGTGCTCTGGACGCCGCCGTGAAATACGCCAAGGAGCGGCGTCAGTTCGGCAAATCGATTGCCGAATTCCAGGGTCTGCAATTCATGCTTGCGGATATGGCAATGCAGGTGGAAGCGGCGCGATGCCTGGTTTACGAATGCGCTCGAATTGCCGATGAGGGATTTGCGTCTGAAGCGAGCTTCAGGGAGTTCTCCGCCAAGGCCTCGATGGCGAAATGCTTCGCAAGCGACATGGCCATGAAGGTCACGACCGACGCGGTGCAAATCTTCGGTGGCGCCGGATATATGAAGGATTTTCCGGTCGAGCGATTCATGCGGGACGCGAAGATCAATCAGATATTCGAAGGCACCAACCAGATTCACCGCCTGATCGTGGCGCGGCAATTGTTGTCCTGAGCCAGGACGACTCCTCGGCTGGCGGGCGTTCAGAGCGACAAAGCCGCTTTATAGATTCATCCTTACGTAAGGAATCCGGGCAATTGTCGTTGCGGTTTTTCACCATGACATCAAGGCCGGCAGGGCTCCACCGATGTTCCTAAATCTCTTTCAACAAAGAAATTCCGGGACCACCGAACCGTTCTATCGGCCGTATAAGAATGAAGGGTCCAATCATCTCTATAATCTTCTGTTTTGCGACAATGTCGCCTTGTTGAGGAAAGGCAGCGACGAACAGAAACACGATTACGATGCCGTGCTGTCGGAATCGACTGATCGCGAAAGGTTGGAGAGAATCGGGAACGACCTGGACGTTGAGAGCCGTGTGCGAGTGGTCGCGTTCAATCGCTTGCGCCGAATGAACGTTTCAGTCCCGCGCAAGCGCCTCTTGGGAGCGATCGTTGAAGTGCCGCAGCAAGCAGGGTTGGACGTGCTCGCTGCGTTTCCGGACGGACGCCTGCGGTACATTAACCATAGCGAGAAGATCGCAATCTTTGAATCAACCCCACCTGAGCTGATTGGGAAGGCCGAGGAGCTATTGCGCGTGTCGCAGTTCATCGTGAACCGCTACGGCCCCTGGAACAAGACACGCCTGCCGCCGCCGACAGGCAACCTCATGCGCATGAGCTTTCTGGTCTCGGACGGGCTTTATTTCGGACAGGGAAGCTATGCCGACCTGATGCAGGATCGCTTCGCACCCCCGGTCATCAAAGCGTTTACGGAGCTTCTGCTGTTGTTGGTGGATACAGCATTGGAGAAAAGCGACCAAGCAACCATTCTCGTAAAAAAGTGGTCAGCCTAGCGGGATGAAAGACACCGATAAGCAAGACGAAGATGAAGCCCACCACCTCAGTCTCGTCTCCAATCCGCGTTCGAATCCCACCGGCCTAGCCGCCCGACCGCTCGCTTCTCTGCAGCGACAGCAGCGGCGCATGGGCTTCAAGAACCCGGTCCAGTGTCGACGCGCTGGCTGCGCACATCGCCTGCGAGACGACGTTGCCGGAACGCTCGAAGGCATGGGCGAGCGCCTGGAATTGGGACGCGGCGAGCCGCAATATGGAAACCGGAACTGCAACATGGTCATCCCGGGACAGCGTCACCAGTTGCTGCTCGAAGCTGGCGCTGTCCGCTCGCGCCTGCCGAAGCTGCTCTTCGGCTTCGTTGGCCCGCCGCACATTCGCTTCGAGCAGCGCTGCCGCGCGGAGCAGATTCTCCGAGTTGGACCCGTTCGACATGAGGTCCGCAAATCTGTGCAGAAATCTTAAAGTGATTTCCAGATCGGAGATCTGTGGCGATGCGTTCATGGACCATCAGGGCATGGACAAGTTGCGCGAGTCTAACTGATTCGTTGCTTTCGCCTATCCCGACTGCCGGCAATCCCCCACGCGCCGGCCCGTGACCAGCTAGCGGCGGCAGGGTCCGGCGAACGCGCCGGCCGGCTCGCCGCCGGGGCCCGTCGAACCAAACGCCGGCCCGGCGAGACCAAAAGGTGGCGGCAATGGGCTCCGCCATTGGAGGGCGTTGTCATGGCTGGCCGGATCGCCATCATGTCGCGGCTGATTTTCTCGGCATTTCTGATGTGCGCCGGCATGGGCTCGGCGGCGCATGCCGAAAAACGCGTGGCGCTGGTGATCGGCAATTCGGCCTACCGCGCCGTTCCCGCGCTGCCAAATCCCACCGCCGACGCCAGGCTGATGTCGGACACGCTATTGTCGCTCGGCTTTTTCGTGGTCGGCGGCGGCGCCCAGCTCGATCTCGACAAGGCCGGCTTCGACAACGCCCTGCAGCAATTCGGCCAGCAACTGGCCGGCGCCGACGTCGCGCTGTTCTATTATGCCGGCCACGGCGTGGAGACCCACAGCCTCAACTACCTGGTCCCGGTCGACGCCCATCCGCTCGACGAAGGCGACATCTTTGCGCAAGGCATCGGCACCACCGGCATTCTCGACCAGATGGAAAAATCCGGCACCAAAATCAACCTCGTCCTGCTCGATGCCTGCCGTGATGACCCGTTCAGGGATCAAGGGCCGCATTCGAAGGCCGGCGGGCTCGCGCAGATGCAGGCCCCGCCGGGGACGCTGATTTCGTTTGCGACCCAGCCGCGCAGCGTCTCGCTCGATGGCGTTGACGGCCACAGCCCCTATACCAAAGCGCTGGCCGAAACCATGCAACGGCCCGGCTATGGCCTGTTCAAGACCTTCAACGAAGTCGGCCTTGAGGTGCAGAAAGCGACCAGCGGTTCGCAATTGCCGTGGCTGTCCTCCTCGCCGATCTCGGGCAATTTCTATTTCGCCGGCAAGCCCGCCCCTGCCGCCAGCACGCAAGCCGCGGGTCCCTCCGGCACCACGGCTCCGATCGTGGAAGCGCGGCTGTCGCCGTCAGACGATAATCCGAGCCTGCGCCGCGATCTCATCACCGATTGCGACCGGCTGGCCGGGATGCCCTACGACACCGGACACGCGCCGAGCCTGCCGGGCATCGAGGTGGACAAGATCGATATTGCGGCGGCGACCAAGGCCTGCAACGACGCGATCGCGCAATATCCTGACGTGGCGAGATTTACATTCGAGGCGGGACGTGTGGCCGGGGCGCGGAAGGATTTCGCCGAAGCACGACGGTTGTTCGAAAAAGCCGCTGACGCCGGTTACGCCATGGCGATGCACAATATCGGCATCCTCTATGAAGGTAGCGACGGTGTTCCCAAAAATTACGCCGAGGCGGTGCGCTGGTACAGCAAAGCCGCGGCGGCGGGCGAACCGATCGCGATGATTGATCTCGGCTGGCAGTATGAGCATGGTCACGGCGTGACGCGGGATCTGGTGGAGGCGCGCCGGCTCTACGAGGCCGCCGCCAATGCCGGCGTGCCGGCAGGCATGAACGATCTCGGCCTGCTCTATTACGCTGGCAAAGGCGTTCCGCGCGATTACGCGCAGGCGCGCAAGCTGTTCGAACAGGGCGTGGCGTTGGGCTGCGCCGCCTGCATGACCAATCTCGGCATCCTCTATAACGACGGCGACGGCGTTCCCCGCGACCTCAAGACCGCCCGGCAATGGTTCGAAAAGGCGGCCGCGCTGGGCAATCCCGAAGCGAAGCAAAATCTGCGGGGAATGCGAAAGTGATGGGCACGATGTTTGCAGGTGTTTCCGCTCCGGTATAATTTCCGAACGGTTGACCGCCGCGAGGATTAACAACAC
>Ga0302324_100013485_pt1 | contig 16563 bp, 11 predicted proteins | sample Palsa_T0_1_FD_201949 | JGI IMG/M metagenome (GOLD analysis project Ga0302324, IMG submission 201949) | Peat permafrost microbial communities from Stordalen Mire near Abisko, Sweden - Palsa_T0_1 | ecosystem: Environmental > Terrestrial > Soil > Palsa > Peat permafrost | place: Sweden: Abisko...
ACCCGCCACTATGCCGACCGATATGGCGGCGACTTGTCCGTGCAGCGGGCTCGCAGCAATGGCGCGCCGGCGCACGAGCCGCTCGCACGCCTGCGCAAGCGCCACATAAGCACCCGTGATCGCCGCCGTGCGTGTCCCGCCATCCGCCTGCAGCACATCGCAATCGAGGGTAACGGTTCGCTCACCGAGGGCTTTGAGATCCACGACCGCGCGCAGCGCGCGCCCGATGAGGCGCTGAATCTCTTGAGTGCGGCCGCTCTGCTTGCCCCGTGCCGCCTCGCGCGGACTTCTCGAGTGTGTGGCGCGCGGCAGCATCCCGTACTCGGCGGTCACCCAGCCTTGGCCCTTGCCGCGCAGGAAGTGCGGAACGCCGTCCTCGACACTCGCGGTACAGAGCACGTGAGTGTCGCCGCATTCGATCAGCACGGAGCCTTCGGCATGCTTGCCGAAGCGGCGCGTCAGCTGTATGGGCCGCAGCTGGTCGGCGGCACGTCCATTGGGCCGCAGGCTCATGATGTCACCGGCTTCTCAGGCTTCAATCGCCGAGCCAACGCAGCGCAGCAGCGGAGGTGTTGTCGCTGCCCGCACCGCCGCGCGCAATCGACAATTCACCCAATGCGAGAAGCGCCTCGCGCAGACCCGTCCCCGGGGCCTCGAGACGATCGGCCATCTCAGCGTCGCGCAGTGCGCCCCAGAGTCCGTCGGTGCACGCAAGAAACACGTCGCCGGGCTCAATCTCCTGACGCTCGGTGATGGACATCTCCGGCAGAATCGGATCCCCGCCAAGGCAGGACTCGACGAAGTTACGCATCGGATGCATCTGCACCTGCTCAACCGTGATGAGCCCCTCTCGCAACAGGAGTTCGACGTGACTGTGGTCGCGCGTGCGCGCGATGAAGGCGCCGTGACGCATGTGATAGACGCGACTGTCACCTACGTGCGCCCACCACGCCGAGCGCTGCTGCACGAGACAAACAGCGCAGGTCGCACGCGGGCGTTGCTCGAGAGGCAGGTGCATGCCGATCCTCACCACTTCCTCGTGCGCCCGGCCAAGCGTCATGTGCAAGAAGCCTAAGGGGTCGAAGAGCGGCTGCGGAGTGTGCCAGAAGCTCTCTAGCAGGACGCGCTGCGTTACTTCGGCAGCGCGGGCACCGTCCGCGTGCCCGCCCATGCCGTCGACTACCAGAAGGAGCGCCGCGTGTTCAGCCACCGCCGCAGTTACCCTGTCCTGGTTCTCTTCACGTGCCCCGAGAAGGCTAATATCGGCGTACTCGACCTTCAAGAAGCCGCCTTTGCATCTGTTAGACTGGATTGGAGTCTATATCCCCCGGCACATGAGCGTAAGCCGTAGAACAGCGCCCGCCGCGCGCGCACCAAGATCCTCGACATGATCACAAGCATGACCGGATTTGCGCGGCGCGAAGCCGCAGGACCCTGGGGAACGCTTGTTTGCGAGCTGCGCAGCGTAAATCATCGCTTCCTCGAGAGCGGCTTCCGGCTGCCCGATGAGCTGCGCGCAGCGGAACCTGAGCTGCGGCAGTGCCTGATGCGCGAACTCAAACGCGGCAAGGTCGATTGCACGATCAGCCTGCGTCCCGCGCAAGGCGCACAGGGTGCGCTCGAGCTCGACGCGGAGGCTCTCGAGCGCCTGCTCGCCCGTGTGCGCGAGCTTGCGAGCGCAATCAGCGCCGAGCACACCGTGAACCTCCTCGATGTGCTGCGCTGGCCGGGAGTCATCCGCGACAACAGCGCGGTCGGCGAGGAGCTGCAGGGCGTTGCGAAAGCGCTCGTGGGAGAGACGCTCGCGGAGCTCGTCGCGGCTCGTACGCGCGAGGGTGAGCGGCTGCGTGAACTCATCGACCAGCGCTGTGCGGGCCTGGCTAGCCTCGTCGCTCAAGTGCGTGTGCGTCTGCCTGAGGTGCAGCAACGAGTGCGGACGAGGCTCGACGAGCGCATCGCGGAGCTGACCGTGCAGATCGATCGGGAGCGTCTGGAGCAGGAGCTTGCGATTCTTCTGCAGCGGCTCGATGTGGATGAAGAACTCGACCGGCTGTGCGGCCACATCGAAGAGATCCGCCGTGCGACAGCAGGAACAGAGCCTGCCGGGCGGCGGCTTGACTTCCTCATGCAGGAACTCAATCGCGAAGCCAATACACTGTCATCGAAATCCCAGGATCTGGAGACGACGCGAGCTGCCGTGGAGATGAAAGTCATGATCGAGCAGATGCGCGAACAAGTGCAAAACGTTGAGTGAGGTTTATCCCCGATCGTGAAGTGCGCTCGCGCTCTTGTGGCGGCCTTCTCGACATTTGCCTTAAGGACGGATTGAGCCAGCGCCTGGTAGCTGAGTCGCACCGTTCCCCTGCCTTGGTTTTGCGTCTGTTCGGGGCGTTTAACGTCGCACACCCCAATTTGCGCTCCGGCCGTTGGACGACCGTCATTAAGCCCACGCACGCCTATTGAATTGACGCGTGCCCGCGAAATCGTAGTTATCGACGGGCAAGAACAGGAGTTGACTCCATAGCGCCCGCAGCGTCTATTTGCCGAAGCCGGCAATATTTCGGGAATATTTCGCAGAATTATGTCAAACATCAATGGTCTCGGAAGCTGGAGCAAATACGCCATGAAAACTCTGAACAGATCTGCAGTCATGATCGCCGCGTTCTTTGCGCTGGCCGAATCGGCTTACGGTACCAGCCACCCGACGTCGTGGACAGCGACGAGGCAGGCAACACCGCAATGGGAACGATTGCTCTCGTGAGTCTCACATCTGGCGCCCACAATACCGCCGCAGGCGATCGCGCTCCAGGCCAACACGACTGGCTCCAGCAACAGCGCCTCGGAATTCGAGGCGCTCTATTCCAACTCGAGAGGCTCCTATAACACGGCCTTCTGTGAGAGCGCGCTCTATAACAACACGACCGGCAGCAGCAACACGGCTTCGGGGTTCAACGCGCTTTACAGCAACGGCAACGGTATTGAGAATACGGCGCTCGGATACTCCGCTCTCGAATCCAATACGTCTGGCAATGAGAACGTGGCGGTGGGCTACGAGGCGCTGGCGATCAGCACCGTCGGCAGCAACACCGCGGTCGGCTGGCAGGCCCTGTTCTCCGATACCACGGGCGCCAACAACACGGCGCTCGGATCCTCCGCCCTTGCCATGAACCAAATCGGCACCGGTGACGTCGCGGTCGGCTACGGGGCTCTGTACCAGAACACGGCTTCCAACAATACCGCCACCGGTTGGCAATCGTTGAATGCGAACTCAAGCGGTACTGCAAACACCGCCTCCGGTGCAGTTGCCTTGTTTTCCAACACGACTGGCTATGACAACACGGCCTCTGGGCTCCAGGCGCTTTTGTTCAACACAGTTGGTTATCAAAACACGGCCTCCGGTGTGAACGCCCTATATTCCAACACTACTGGTTACTGGAACACTGGCTTCGGAGTTCAGGCGCTCGAGTCCAACACGAGCGGTGCGCAAAACACGGCGTCGGGGTACAACGCGCTCTATCACAACGAGACCGGTAATTACAACACCGCCTCCGGTTCCGAGGCACTGTTTGCCAACACGGGCGGCAACTACAATAACGCCTCCGGCTATTACTCGCTGCATAACAACTCGAGCGGATCACAGAACAGTGCCGCGGGCGTGCAGGCGCTCTACGGCAATAAGACAGGCAACTACAACACTGCTTCCGGCACCGATGCGCTCTTCTCCAACACGACCGGTTCCACCAACATTGCGGAAGGCTATAAGGCGGGTTACAACCTGACGACCGGGAGCAACAACATCGACATCGCCAATGTCGGAGTGGCGGCAGAGAGCGGCACGATCCGCATCGGCACGACATCGACCCAAACCAAGACATTCATTGCCGGAATCTATGGGACCTCGGTCACCGGCAGCACGGTCGTCGTCTCCTCCACCGGGCAGCTTGGCGTGACCGTCTCCTCGGAGCGATTCAAGACCGCCATTGCACCCATGGCATCCACCTCAGAGAAGCTGCAGCAGCTGCGACCCGTGATCTTCAAGTTGAAGAGCGATGCGACGGGCACGCGCCAGTTTGGGCTCATCGCCGAGGAAGTGGCGAAGGTGTATCCGGAGCTCGTGATCCGCAACGAGTCGGGACGGATTGATGGGGTGCGCTATGACGAGCTTGCACCGATGCTGTTGAACGAGCTGCAGCGACAGCAATCGGGGGCGGCATTGCAGGCGCAAAAGATAGCCTCTCAGGGTGAGGAAATACATGATCTCAAGCAGCGCTTGACTGATGTGTACGCGGCGCTCGCGAAGCTTCAAAGCCAAGAGGAGTTCGTAGCGCGGCGCTAAGGGGCTTTCCTTCATAAAAGTAGCGCCACGGCACTATCGCCTGCGTCTGAGTCAGCACGAGAGTCGCCGGGGACTAAGCCTCTGTGCGTTTGAGGTGCTGTGGAAGTGAGTCCAAGGCCGCTGGATTCCGCTGACTCGGAGGGTTCATCTTTGAATTGACTCGTGCTCGCAAAGGCGTATTTTGCGACGGGCGAGAATAATTGGAGTTGACTCCATAGCGGCCGCAGCGGCTATCGGCGAAGCAGGTGAAGCTCACGGAATTTTTCGCCGGATTATGTCAATAACACCGATGGACTCGAAGCTCGAGGTAATACGCCATGAAAACTCTCAACAGGTCTGCCTTAGTCATGACCACTGCGCTCTTTGCGCTCGCCGAATCCGCTTATGGTACGCAGCCACCCGACGTCGTGAACAGCGACACGCAAGGCAACACCGCAATGGGAACGAGTGCCCTCGTGAATCTCCAATCGGGCGTCGGTTACAATACGGCCTCCGGGGGCGAAGCGCTTTATTCCAACACGACTGGCGCCAGCAACAGCGCCTCGGGATTCCAAGCGCTCTTTTCCAACACGACCGGCAGCAGCAACACCGCCTCCGGTGACAGCGCGCTTTTGAACAACACCACCGGCTATTACAACTCCGCCTTCGGCGCCTACGCGCTCTATACCAACTCGACTGGCGACTACAACACCGCCGCCGGTAACGACGCGCTCTATCTCAACACAACCGGCGGATACAATACCGCCTTGGGGTTCCAGGCGCTCTTTAGCAATACGACGGGCGTCAGCAATACCGCGGCCGGTTACGATGCGCTCTTGTCCAATACAACCGGTGCCGACAACACTGCCTCCGGATACCAGACGCTTTATAACAACACGACTGGCGACTACAACACCGCCGCCGGATATGATGCGATGTATTACAACACCTCCGGCAACGAGAACGCCGCCTCCGGCTACCAGGCGCTGTTTTTTAACTCGACTGGCGACTACAACACTGCTTCGGGGTTCGAGGCGCTCTACGCGAACACCGCAGGTCAGTACAACACCGCCTCCGGCTACTTCGCGCTGCATGACAACACGACCGGTGCCCAAAACAGCGCCGCCGGAGTGCAGGCGCTCTTTGGCAACAAGACGGGCAACTTCAATACCGCCTCCGGTACCGACGCGCTCTACTCCAACACGGGCGGCTCCTCCAACATTGCCGAAGGTTACAAGGCAGGCTACAACCTGACGACCGGCAGCAACAACATCGACATCGGCAACCTAGGAGTGGCCGCCGAGAGCGATACGATCCGCATCGGCACAACTTCAACACACAAGGCAGCCTTCATCGCCGGGATCTACGGCACCTCGGTCACCGGCAGCGCCGTCGTCGTCTCTTCCACTGGACAGCTTGGGGTGACGGTCTCCTCGGAGCGTTACAAGACTGCCATTTCCGCCATGGGATCGAACTCGCAGAAGCTGCGCGAGCTGCGCCCCGTCACCTTTCACTTGAAGACCGATCCGCAGGGTGCCCTGCAGTACGGTCTCATCGCCGAAGAAGTCGCGAAAGTGTATCCGGAGCTCGTGATCCGCAATGAATCTGGCAGGATCGACGGGGTCCGTTATGACGAGCTTGCGCCCATGCTCCTAAACGAAATGCAGCAGCAAGGAGCGAACTTTCGAGATTTGCAAGAGCGGCAGCAACGCACGATCGACGCTCAAGCTCGGCACTCGGCGGCCCAGGATGCGCAGATCGCTCAACTCAAGCAGCAATTGGCTGACGTGCACGCGGCACTCGAAGAACTTCACAGCAAAGATGAACTCGCAGTGCGGCGCTGAGGCCTAGTCGGCCGCAGGCAAAGTTTTGCCTGTCCTTAGCAGGGCGTGCTTCTGACGCCCACGATGGCCCGGTTACGGTGGGGCATGAAGAGCCTAGGCGCAGTCATGCCCTAGACATCCCTGGTTCTTGAAAGCACGCCGGCTCGAACGCGCGCTCGTGCCGGTCTGAGTTTCCTGCAGAAAAACGTGGTGCCCCTACGGTTGCAGCGCGTGTATGTCGCGCATGGTGAAGTACTGAGCGAGGTTCTGCGGCGCTGCATCCGGGTCCGCCAGGGCCACATAGCCATCCGGCCGCACGAGGTAAAGCGCGTTCTGCATTATTCCAGCGTCATGGCAGGCAGCCTGCCATGGGAATGATTGGCGCTGCAGAGCGTGCCGCGCGCAGAACTCGGCGATCTTTTCGTTCGGACTGCCGTAAACGTGTACCTGCCATTTGAGTGTCGCAAGCGGCGCGAAGTTACCCTGCGCTCCCGCGGTTTCGACCCAGGGCAGGCGGTCGCCGCCTTTTACTCTGCCCGCAACGCCGCAGCTCAGCGCACTGCGGCGGTAGTTCACGGCGATCTGCGAGACCGTGCGAAAGGCAAACCTGCGCACGAACGATAAGCTGAAAAGTCCGGGCGCGATCCCGGGCACAGCCTCGGTGCGGACAAACCGGGCAAGCGCTCCGAGACTGATCACCCCCGCGAACACGCGGTCCGTCGTCGCAACGAGCCGCCGCGCGAATGCAATGCGCTCCGGTTCGTAGCTTCCGAGCAGCGCTGTGCCAGAATTCTCTTTGAGCACTGAGGCGAGCTTCCAGGCGAGGTTGACCGCATCGCCAATGCCGGTATTCATGCCCTGTCCGCCGACTGGACTATGGACGTGCGCAGCATCCCCCAGCAGGAAAGCTCGTCCCTTGGCGAAAGCATTGGCGACGCGATGATGGACGCGGTAGGTCGAAAACCAGTTCACGCGCTGCACTTCGATCTTCAGGTTACGGATGGCGCGCTCCTGAACGTCCTCAAACTTGAGCTGCCCGGAGTCCTTGGCAGCGTCATCACGCACCGAACCGATCAAGCGCGCGCGCCCCTCGCCCTTTAAGGGAAAGACAGCGAGGAAGTCCGCCACGTCGAGTGCCACGTGCAGATTGCCGTCCATCGGCGCACCAGCGGCTTGCACATCTGCAACGTAAAACAGGTGATCGTAGGTGCCTCCCGGAAAGTCGACACCGAGCACCTCGCGCGTCCTGGAATGTGCACCATCGCAGCCTGCAAGATAGGAGACAGAGCACAGCTCAAGGGATCCGTCGCTCCTGCGCAGCGTCGCGCGCACCTCGCGCCCATCATCTTCAAATCCCAGTAATTCCGTGCAGCGCTCGACTTCTATGCCAGCGGCGCTCAAATTCTCGATCAGAAGCCGCTCGTGCTCGTCCTGTGGGAAAATCATCGGAAACGCAAATGGACTAAGTCCCTGTCCCATCTCTTTTAGGGGAACGGTCGCAGCCTTGCCGCCCCCCACCCACAGGTTAAGTGCCGCGACCTTATGGCCGCGATCGACGACTGCCTGCGCAAGCCCCATCTGTTGATAGAACTCGAGGGTGCGCGCTTGCACCGCTAAGGCGCGCGATGTGGTTCCGGGCTCCGCCGATTTATCGATGAGGCGCACTTTGACGCCCATACGCGTCAGCCACAGCGCCAGCACCAGCCCCGTCGGTCCCGCCCCCGCAATCAGAACCTGCTCGATCGCCATGACGAAAAGCATAACGCAAGACGCCGTCGCGGCGACGGACCTGCTTGCACGCCGCCATCGATCCGCTTGGGACCCGCGGCTCATAGCGCCAAGAAACATCGCACTGGAAATAGCTCACGCATTGCGCATGCACAGGTAGCTGCGGCAAGGTGCATGCGCCAGAATCCGCACGGCGAGTTCCATTCATGACGAGAGGATGTGCACGGTGGCAAAGATTCTTGCTGGCGAGGGTCCGCAGTACCCGCAGGTCGTGGTCCTCGTGGGCGCAACGGGTGACCTTGCTCGACGCAAGCTCTGGCCGGGCCTGTTCCACTTGGCAAGCGCCGGCTTCATCCCAGGCTGCCGCATCGTGGGCTTGTCCCTGGAGGACCTCGATATCGAGAGCTTTCGTGCCGCCGTGCGCAGCGCACTCGATGAGTTCTCAACCCGCAAAATAAGCGCGGCGCACTGGGATGTCTTCGCCAAAAATCTCGATTACGTGCCGCTCGCGAGCGGCGCCGTTGCCCTTAAAGCGGCGGTAGAACAGGCAGAAAAAGCGTTGGGCAGCGAGAGCCGTCGCCTCCACTACTTGAGTGTGCCGCCAAGCGCTGCGCTATCGGCGGTGCGGCTCCTTGGAGAAGCCGGTCTCGTCGAGCGCTCCCGGATCATCATGGAAAAGCCGTTCGGCACTGATCTGGCAAGCGCGGTGTCGTTGAATTCCAAACTGCACGAGGTATTCGACGAAAGCCAAATCTTTCGCATCGACCACTTCCTGGGCAAGGAGCCGGCGCAGAACATCCTCGCTTTCCGCTTTGCCAATGGACTCTTTGAGCCCATTTGGAACCGAAACTTCATCGATCACGTGCAGATCGACGTGCCGGAGACACTGAGTCTGGGCAAACGCTCGGGGTTCTATGAATCGGTGGGTGCGTTTCGCGACATGGTGGTGACTCATCTCTTCCAGATTCTCGCGTTTATGGCGATGGAGCCGCCGACGGCGCTGGAGCCCGCACCCATCAGCGAAGAGAAGAACAAGGTGTTTCGCAGCATGTTGCCGCTGACGCCGGGCGACGTCGTCCGCGGGCAATACACCGGTTACCGCAGCGAGGAGGGCGTTGACCCAGAGTCGGACACCGAGACCTTCATCGCGTTGAAATGCTCCATCGACAACTGGCGCTGGGCCGGCGTGCCGTTCTACCTGCGCACCGGCAAGCGCATGGCGGAGGGACAGAGGATCATCTCCATTGCCTTTCGCGAACCGCCCAAGAGCATGTTCCCGGTAGGCTCCGGTGTCAGTGCACAAGGTCCGGACCATTTGACGTTTGACCTGGCGGACGCTGCGAAAATGTCGCTGTCCTTCTACGGCAAGCGTCCAGGTCCAGGCATGCGACTAGACAAACAGAGCCTGCAGTTTGCCATGCATGAGACGGGGCTTGTCGGCGACGTGCTCGAGGCCTATGAGAGATTGATCCTTGATGCCATGAAGGGCGATCGCACCTTGTTTACGACCGCGGAGGGCATCGAGCGGCTTTGGGAGGTGTCTACACCCCTTTTGAAGACGCCACCGCCAGTGCGCCTCTACGCACCAGGCTCGTGGGGGCCGAATGCAATTCATCAGCTCGTTGCGCCCAGAGCCTGGCGACTGCCGTTCGAGCGGGTGTGGCGCGATCCAAATCGCGTGGGCAGTTGACGCGGGTCGAATCGGAAGCGCTTGAACCTCAACCAGGAGACTCCGTCTGCAACAGACGCTGCGCGCTTTGCACGTGATGCAATTTGCGGCGCGGTGCGTAAGCCGACCTCGGTGCCATCTCATCACGACGTCGTCCGAATCGCCAGACCGATATTCCAGTCATTTGCGTCAGTTATTGAGATTGCACTTGCGAATAAAATCGGCTACCGCGCCGCGAAAGCGCGATCGAGCAACATCGCGACGCAGGGTCGCGCGCGGGATGGCCTGAGCTCGCTCATCCAATGCGTCAGGCGCTCTCGCCCCATGGACATTGCGCAATTCGCTGATGGGTCGCAACATCGTGTTGTCTCATCGATCGCGAGAGAGGACTGGATAGCATGGCGTCCCTGGCCGAGGAACTACGCGCTGTCGTTGGCGCGGCGAACGTATTGACGGCGCGCGAGGCTTGCATCGCCTTTGAGTGCGACGGTCTGACCGCCTATCGGCACGTGCCCGACATCGTCGTGTTGCCCGGGAATGCGGCCGAAGTTCAGGCCGTCATGTCGATCTGTCACCGCCTGCGTATAGCGGTGGTCGCGCGTGGCGCCGGCACCGGGCTCTCCGGCGGCAGCCTGCCCATCGCAGGGGCCGTGCTGCTGGTGCTCGCGCGCCTCAACCAGATCCTTGAACTCGCCCCGCGGCGGCGCTTGGCGCGCGTGCAACCCGGCGTCACCAACCTCTCCATCTCCAAAGCCTGCGCCGCCCACGGACTCTTCTATGCGCCCGATCCCTCTTCGCAGATTGCCTGCTCCATCGGCGGCAACGTGGCGGAGAATTCCGGCGGAGTGCATTGCCTCAAATATGGCATCACGCTGCACAACGTCCTAGAGATCAAGATCGTGACCGCCGCGGGCGAGCTACTGGTCCTCGGGTCAGAAATGGGCGAGGCGCCCGGCTATGCACTGACGGCGCTGCTCACGGGTTCCGAAGGCATGCTGGGCATCATCGTTGAAGTCACCGTGAAACTCCTGCCCAGGCCCGAGAGAGTCGAACTCGTACTCGGGGCCTTCGACGATATCGACGCCTGCGCCCGCGTCGTCGGCGACATCATCTCCGCGGGAATCATTCCAGCCGGGCTTGAAATGATGGACGGCGCTGCGATCTGCGCGGCCGATGCCTTCGCAAAATGCGGCTACCCGACGGCGGCGAAGGCACTACTCCTTTGCGAAATAGACGGTGTCGATGCCGACGTCAGCCATCAGTTGGAGCGCGTCATGGGCGTCATGCGTGACGCTGGCGCGATTTATCTGCGCGTGGCAGCGGATGCGAGCGAGCAGCTGCGCATGTGGTCCGGACGCAAGGCGGCCTTTCCCGCCGTCGGGCGCCTGGCACCCGACTACTATTGCATGGATGGCACGATTCCGCGGCGGCGGCTGCCGGAGGTGCTGCGCCGTATCGGCGAGCTGTCCGAGGAATTTGCGTTGCCGATTGCAAATGTTTTCCATGCTGGCGATGGCAACCTGCATCCACTCATCATGTTTGATGCCGGCAAGTCCGACGAGCTCAAGCGTGCCGAAGAGTGCGGCAATCGCATCCTCGAGCTGTGCGTCGCCGTGGGTGGAACCGTGACCGGAGAGCACGGCGTCGGAGTCGAGAAGCTCGGACCCATGTGCTCGCAGTTTGGCTGCGGTGAGCTTGAGATGTTTCACGCGGTCAAGCGCGCGTTCGATCCACATGCACTTCTAAACCCCGGCAAGGCCGTACCGACGCTCGCGCGCTGTGCGGACTATGGGGCGCTGCGTGTGCACGGAGGGCAGATGCCGTTTGCGCACCTGCCACGGTTTTGAAGCCAATGGAAGGCGACGCAACCGCCGCGCTCACGGAGCGCGTTCAAGCAGCGGCTGCTGCGCGCACACCGCTGCAAGTGTGCGGCTCAGGCTCAAAGGGATTTTACGGACGCCCGCTGCGCGGCGAGCCTCTGCTGCTGCAACAACACTCCGGAATCGTCGACTACGATCCGCAGGAACTGGTGCTGACCGCGCGCGCCGGGACGCCGCTTGCGCATATCGAGGCGCGCCTTGCCGAGCGCGGTCAACATCTCCCCTTCGAGCCTCCGCACTTCGGACCGGCTGCGACCTTGGGCGGCATGATCGCAAGCGGCCTCGCGGGCCCGGCGCGCGCGAGCGCAGGTCCGATGCGCGATTACGTGCTCGGCGTGCGCGTACTCACGGGCGCGGGGCAAGTGCTGAATTTCGGCGGGCGCGTCATGAAAAACGTCGCAGGCTACGATGTGACGCGGCTCATGGTCGGGGCTTTGGGTACGCTCGGCGTGCTCTTAGAGGTTTCCTTGAAAGTCATGCCGCGCGCTCCCGGCGAGCTGACGCTGACCTTTGCTCTCGGCGCCGCGCAGGCGATTGAACGCATGAATGACTGGGCAGGCACAGCGCTTCCCATATCGGGAACCTGCTGGATCGATGGACGGCTGTATGTGCGCGTGCAAGGCTCGACGGCGGCGCTCCTTCAAGCCCGGCGCAGCATGGGCGGCGAGGAGTTGAATGCGGCGCAAGAATTCTGGTCGAGCATCAAAGAGCATACGCATCCTTTTTTTCACGATGCTGCGAATCTGTGGCGGCTCACCGTACCTGCCGAAAGCGCGCTGTCGGAATTACCCGGGCGCATGCTCATCGAGTGGTCGGGCGCACAGCGCTGGCTCGTGAGCGATGACGCGCGGGCTGACCCGCATGAGCACTGTGCGCGCGCCGGGGGGTTTGCCACGCTCTTTCGTGCAACCGAGAAGCGCCCAGGCGGCGCCGTGTTTGCAGCGCTGCCAGACGCCCTCATGCGCGTCCATCGCGAGCTCAAGAGGACATTTGATCCCTACGCCATTTTGAACCCGGGCCGTCTGTATGCGGACCTTTGAGCATGCACACTGAACTTGCCGCGTCTCTGGCGCACTCGAGCGGCGCGCAACGAGCGAAGGCCATCATTGGCAGCTGCGTACATTGCGGCTTTTGTCTCGCGACCTGCCCTACCTACCAGCTCCTCGGCAATGAGCTCGATAGCCCCCGCGGCCGCATCTATCTCATCAAACAGATGCTCGAGGGCGCGCCCCCAAGCGAGATCACCATAACGCATCTGGATCGCTGTCTCACCTGTCGCGCCTGCGAGACGACCTGTCCGTCCGGTGTGCAGTACGGACAGTTGCTCGACGTTGGACGTCAAATGCTCGAGACCCCGCCGATCCGCAGTCGCGGCGAACGCCTGGTGAGAAGCGCGCTCGGCGCTGCCCTGGCGCGCCGCGCGGTATTCTCTGCTGCTTTGCGCGTGGGGCAGTGGCTGCGGCCGCTCCTGCCGCGGGCGCAGGCCGCGCGCATACCGGCGCGCGTGCGGCCGGGACCTACGCCCGCGCCGCGCCACGCGCGCCGCATGATACTGCTGCAGGGCTGCGTGCAGCCGGCGCTGGCGCCAAACATCAATGCCGCAGCCGCGCGCGTGTTCGACCGTCTGGGCATCTCGCTCGTCACTGTCAAAGAGGAAAGCTGCTGCGGCGCGTTGAGCCACCATTTGGGCGCGACCGAACGCGCCCTGCAGCTGGCGCGCCGCAATATTGATGCGTGGATGAGACTCCTCGATGGCGGTGCCGAGGCGCTCGTCAGCACCGCAAGCGGCTGCGGGGTGATGGTGAAGGACTACGGCGAGCTTCTGCGCCACGATCCGCGCTATGCCGCACCCGCCGCGCGCATGAGCGCCGCCGCGCGCGATTTGTGCGAAGTATTGAGCGCTGCGGATGTCGCGGCGATTGTTCGCGGTAAGATTCATACTCCAAAATCGCGCGTCGCCTGGCATTCGCCCTGTACGCTGCAGCATGGCCAGAAATTGAATGCGCGTGTCGAACCGCTGCTCGAGGCCGCCGGGTTTACACTCACGCCGGTTCGCGATCCGCATCTGTGCTGCGGTTCAGCCGGAACGTATTCGATCCTGCAGCGTGAGCTTGCCGTGCGCCTGCGCAGCGCCAAGCTCAGCACCTTACAGGCAGGCAGTCCTGCCGTGATCGCGACGGCCAATATTGGCTGCCTGCAGCACCTGGCTGCGGCGGCCGAGGTTCCGGTCAAACACTGGATCGAGCTCATTGATGAAGCGAGCGCAGCGTGAGTAATTCCGGTTCCGAAAATAACCCGCCCCGCGGACAGCTTTTCGTCATCGCAGCGCCGTCGGGGGCGGGGAAGACCTCGCTCGTCAAGGCACTCCTCGCACGGCGGCCGCAGCTACGCCTATCCGTCTCCCATACCACGCGCACACCGCGGCCGAATGAGCTCGAGGGGCGCGAGTATTTCTTCGTGCCGGTCGAGAAGTTTCGGGAACTGGCGGCGCAGCGGGCGTTCCTCGAGCATGCGCAGGTCTTCGACAACCACTACGGGACCGGACGGGCGCCGGTAGAGGCTCACCTTGCGAGCGGTCACAGCGTCATTCTCGAGATCGATTGGCAGGGAGCCCGTCAGGTGCGTGCGTCGCTGCCGCAGTGCGTGACCATCTTCATCCTGCCGCCTTCGCGCGGCGCGCTTGAAGCGCGGCTGCGCGCGCGCAAGACCGAGTCCGATGCCGCAATTGAACGGCGGCTGCGCGACGCCGTGGGGGATATGTCGCATTGGCAGGAATTTGATTACGTCGTCGTGAACGATGACTTCGAACGGGCGGTGGAGGACCTCACCCACATCGTCGACTCGCAGGGGGCCGCCCTGCGCGCCGACCGGCCGGCGCTCATGCCCCTCATCGCAGACCTACTGGCCTGAGTCCCACCCGTTCGCTTATAGTGGTAGACCTTTCGCGCCCGAGGCGGCGTTCCATTTTGAAGCTTTAAACCATGGCCCGTATTACCGTAGAAGACTGCCTGCACAACGTCGAGAACCTCTTTCAGCTGGTTCTCCTCGCCTCCCAGCGCGCACGCCGCTTGGCGAACGGCGCCGAGCCCACGCTTGCCTGGGAAAACGACAAAGCGACCGTCGTCGCCCTGCGCGAGATTGCCGCTGGCAACATCACCGCTGAAATGCTCCGTGAGCCCGAGCCGCCGTCGCAGAACCCTCTGCCTGAGATGGAGCATCAGTCCACGTTCCGTGCTCCACAGTTCGGCCTCGGAGACTGACCTCTACCGGGACGGGCCCATGGACTACGCGTCTTCGCTCCTGGGACTGCTCCCCGGCGGAAGGCGCACGCCGGGACTGAAGGAGCTGCTCGCCAGCGTCGAGTCCTATCTGCCGAGCGAGCAGGTCGAGCGCATCCGCGAGGCGGCCGAGTTCGGGGCCTCGGCCCATCAGGGGCAAAAACGCCTCTCGGGCGAGCCCTACATCGCCCACCCGGTGGCCGCAGCCGCGATTCTCGCGGACCTGCATCTGGACCCGGACACGATCATCGCGGCGATTCTGCACGATGTCATCGAGGACACGCCGACGCCGAAGGACCAGTTGATGGCGCGCTTCGGCGCAGACGTGGCCGAGCTCGTCGACGGCGTCACCAAGCTCGACCAGATCAAATTCAAAAGCCGCGAAGAAGCGCAGGCCGAGAGCTTCCGCAAGATGCTGCTCGCGATGGTGCGCGATCTGCGCGTCATCCTCGTGAAACTCGCGGACCGCACGCACAACATGCGCACCATCGAGGCGATGACACCGTCGCGCCAGCGGGCGATAGCGCGCGAGACCATCGACATTTATGCGCCGATCGCCGAGCGCCTGGGCCTCTACAACATCAAGCTGGAACTCGAGGATCTGGGGTTTCGCGCGCTCTACCCGCAGCGCTACCGCGTGCTCGAGCGCGCCTTGAAGCGCGCCCGCGGCAATCAGAAGGAATTCCTACAGAAGATCGAGCGGCAGCTGCAGGCGGCGCTCCTCAAGAACCACAGTGCCGCGCGCGTCGAGCGGCGCGAGAAGCACCTTTACAGCATCTATAAAAAGATGCGGCGCAAGCGCGCTTTGTTGAATGAAATTGTCGATGTCTATGGCCTGCGCGTCATCGTGGAGGACGTCGATACCTGCTATCGCGCGGTCGGCTGGGTGCACGGCGTATTCAAGCCCATGCCGAACCGCTTCAAGGACTACATCGCAATTCCGCGCGTGAACGGCTATCAGTCGCTGCACACGACTCTCTTCGGCCCGAACGGCGTGCCGCTCGAAGTGCAGATCCGTACTGAGGACATGCACCGCGTTGCCGAGTCGGGCATCGCGGCGCACTGGAAGTACAAGACCGGCGGCGATGTGGAGAGCATGCAGCAGGAGCGCGCGCGCGAGTGGCTCTCGCATCTGGTGGCACTGCAGGAAGGCGGCAGCTCGGAGGAGTTTCTCGAGAGCGTCAAGGTCGACCTCTTTCCCGACAAGGTCTATGTCTTCACGCCGCGCGGCGCTATTTTGCGCCTGCCGAGCGGCTCGACCGTCGTCGATTTCGCCTACGCCGTACACACCGACGTCGGCAACCGCTGTGTGGCCGCGAAAATCGACCGCCGCCTGACGCCGCTGCGTACTGTGCTGCGCAACGGTCAAACGATCGAGATCATCACGGCGAAGGGCGCGATGCCCAACCCCTCCTGGGTGAATTTCGTGGTGACGGCGAAGGCGAGGAGCGCGATCCGTCACTATTTGAAGAGCCTGCGCAGGAGCGAGGCGATCGGGCTCGGACAGCGTCTTCTTGATCAGGCGTTGGCGGAGTTCACCCTGTCGCTGAAAGATGTGAGCGCGGAATCCATGCAGGCCGCATTGGGGGAGCTTGGCATCAGGGATCTCGATGAGCTGTACGAAAAAGTGGGCCTGGGCGAGCGTCTCGCGCCATTGGTGGCGCGGCGCCTGCTCCCCGCGGGGCCCACGCATGACGGTTCCGGCGCGCCGCTGCCGCTTGCCATTGCCGGCGCCGAGGGATTGCTCGTCACCTCCGCGCGCTGCTGTTTCCCGATTCCCGACGATCCGATCTTTGCCTTCCTGTCGAGCGGCCGCGGCATCGTGATTCATCGCGAAAACTGCGTGAACGTCGAGGATTACAGGAAGCAT
>Ga0302324_100013486_pt1 | contig 16562 bp, 13 predicted proteins | sample Palsa_T0_1_FD_201949 | JGI IMG/M metagenome (GOLD analysis project Ga0302324, IMG submission 201949) | Peat permafrost microbial communities from Stordalen Mire near Abisko, Sweden - Palsa_T0_1 | ecosystem: Environmental > Terrestrial > Soil > Palsa > Peat permafrost | place: Sweden: Abisko...
GTCAGGCGTTCAAACGCAGGGTTTACGAAGATTAATGGGTTATCTTCAGCGCCATTGTCGGAAATGGTGATGCCGTCGCGCGAATCCATGACGGCCTGCTTCAAAATTTCAAGATTAAGCATAAAAACGAACCTCCTTTCTGATGGTCGGCGCTGAGGACCACTACATTCCGGTGCACCAGCTGCCCGACCAGATCACGACCCTGACACACGTGCGCTCATTGACTGCGCGCCTGTTCACGCGCGCGGAGCAGGCGCAAAACCACTGCCAAATAGGCAATTTCGGTGTCGCATTTCGCACGATAATCGACTGGATGACTGGTCTCGGGCCCATCGAAAGGCGAGCGCGCTAGCCATATTGCACCCATCTGCCTGCGCATTGGCAGCGCTTCTTCCAGCTTGTCGTCGCCACTGAAGTGCGACTCAGCTTGGTGCGCCGCGTACTATTTGAGCTCCTCGTAGACAATGGCAGCTGGAGGTTTAGCAGCCGTGCTTGTTTAACGCGCTAAGGCGTCTTGTCATCCCAGGCCATTGATCCACCGATCATCCAGTTGGTTTGGTGCCCACACTGATGCTTGGTTTTCTCATGGGATTAACTTGCGTAACGCCGATGTGGAAACATCGTCGATGTGCCGAAAGGCGGGTGCGATCTTCTCGATCTGATCGCCGGGCACCTCGTACTCTTCGAAGTGCAGCTTCCATTCGCGCACGGCCTTCCAGACTCGCGCGATACACTGTGCGGCAGATTCCGTCGACAACGTAAATGTCTCGCGGCCAGCAAAAGCGTTGTCGAGAGTCGCGTTTCGACCTTCTGGTCCCACGCCCAGGTGCAAGCGTCGTTCTGACGCCAGGCTTGCTCGTGGCATAACGTCGTAGAGCGGACTCTGCCTCCATCCTGATAGGCGGACATCCCACACAAACCCGTGCTTGCGCAGGTGATCATTGTCGTTGCTGACGAAGATATTGAAGACTAAGCGCTCAAAGAGCTCGCGGTTATTCTCCCGGATGACGCTCTCGTGACAGTACCGCCGAACGGCTTGCGCCAAGTCTCCATAAGACTTGTTCGGTGAATCCATTTCATCGGATGCCACCAGTGTTAGGCCACTGACGAACCCCAACCGTTTCTCCACTAGTCCCGCGGCCGCAGCGGTACTCTGCAGGTGCTCGGGTAATTGAGCATCACCATCCGGCTTCGCCCAGTAGCGGTCGAATCGCCGGATCAGCATCAGGGTTCGAGCTCCCAACTGGATCTACTTCGAGGGCGTTAGGACGCTCCAGGTATCGCAACCCGTAGGCAAATGTCGAGGCCAGTAGCTCCGCACCGTCCTCGGTGAGGGTGAGTTGGCCGCAAGGCACCCATGCGGCATCGAGGCCGTCGCCACGATCACAACCTTGATCCCCAGGGTTCAGGTTGATCGCAATGCCCGTATCGGCGCCTCTCAGAGGGCCAAATGTACTAACTGCGAAGACTAGGAGCGTGGCCCTGAGGGTCGCCAGCACGAACTGTAAATCAGCCGACACCGCAGTCGGGGCAGGGCGAAGCTGCGCACGGGAGAGGACGGGATGCTTTAGAGGAGCGTCGGGCGGAGCGCAGCTCGAATATGTGAGCCCGCGCGACAAACTCGGGGCGCGAAAGACCCGCGCCGCTGATCAGATCTGCTCAAGCCGGGTGTCGGCATCGCCGAACTTGTCCAGCTTCACGCCATAGCGATCCATCAGCGACAGATACAGGCTGCACATCTTGCGCTTGTCGTCGGCCGCGTCCAGCAGGTTGATCACGCGCCCGGTCTTGAGCGTGCCGCCAAGGCCGCCGGCCAGGACCAGCGGCAGGCGGGAATTGTCGTGCTTCCTGCCTACAAACATGTTGGACACGAACATCAGGCAGCTGTTGTCCAGAACCGTGCCGTCGCCTTCCTTCATGCCGTCGAGCTTGGTCGCCAGATAGGCGAACTGCTCGATATGGAAGCGGGAGATGCGCTCATAGCCTTCCGAGGCATTGTCGTGGCTGGCGGCATGATGGCCCTCCTTCACGTCAAGGAAGGGATAGTACATGGCCGACAGGTCGCGGGAGATGATCAGCGAGGCCACGCGCGTCTTGTTGGTCTGGAAGGCGATCGCGACGATGTCGCACATAAGCTTGGCGTGTTCGCGCAGGTCTTCCGGCAATCCGTTGGCAGGGCGCTCCATCATGGCGACCGGCATGTTCTTGGCCTCGGCGGCATCCTGGGCCGTGTCCTGGCCCTTGCGCATCAGTTCCACGCGCTTTTCGACCTCGCGCACGCTGGTGAGGAATTCGTCCACCTTGCCCTTGTCGGTGGCGCTGATCTTGGTGGAAAGCGCCTGGGCCTGGTCCTTGATGCGGTCCAGAACGCTGACATTGAGCAGGCTGCCGCGATTGTCGAACAGGCTGTCCCAGGCCAGCGCCGGATAGACTTCCACCGGCACGGGCGAATCCGGGGTCTGCCAGGACAGATGCGAGCTGTAGGCGAGGCTGAAATTGGTCTCATGGAAGCCGGTCATCGGTTGTTCGCAGGCCAGCACGATGGAGGATTGCGGCGTGTCCTCGCCCACATGATTGGCGATCACCTGATCGACGCTGACGCCGGAATGGATGATGGCGCCCTTGGTGATGTGCTCGCCCGACAACAGGCTGCCGGTCTGAGCCGGATGGATGCCCTGGTTGGTCAGCGCCTTCACATAAAGGCCGTCGATCACATTGATCTTCTGCTTGACGGGCTCCAGCGGCGACAGGGTCTTGGACAGCTTCATGTCGGCGCCGCTGCCTTCGGCGCTCCAGTAGTTTTCGTTGATGCCGCAACCCAGGAACATCACCCCGAAGCGCTTGGGGAAATCGGCCGCCGCCGGTGTGTCGGCGAAGGCGTTCAGCGACACCAGCCAGGGCAGGGCCATGGAACAGCCGGCGCCCTGCAGGATAACGCGACGGGAAAAGGCTTTGGAACGGAATTGCGAAAAGCGGTCCGTGGTCATCTCAATGCTCCTTCGGGAAATCGGCTTTGATCGGTTTGCCGCCGGCGGGCTGTGGCGCCGGTGTGATGGCCTGGTCGGTGACGCGGCGGTTGAGGAATTGCGGACTGAGGACGATGGTGTCGACCATGCTGCGGAACTCGTAGCCATCCGCGGCCAGGTTGGTCTTCATCTTGTCCACCAGCGCTTCATCCGACAATTGGGGCGAACGGTTAAGGGCATAGGCCATCAGCTTGCGGGACAGATTGCCGATGAAATTGTCCTGGCGGTAACCGCGGATGAAATCCCTGAGGCCCACCAGGCCGTCGCCGGCGACGCCGCCCGGATAGGTGGCGGTGGCATCGATCGGCCGTCCCGCCAGGTCCTTGGTGCGGGCGTCGCCCACCGGGCCATAGCCTTCAAAGGCCAGCCCGAAGGAATCGAAACGCAAGTGGCAGCCGGCGCAGAACGGATTCTTGTGATGCTCGGCCAGCATCTCGCGGATCGGCTTGTCGGTCTTGGATTCGTCGCCGGGCAGTTCGGGCACTACGGGCGGCGGCGGCGGCACGCGAATGCCCAGAACCTTCTGCACCACCCAGTTGCCGCGCTTGACCGGGCTGGTGCGCAGGCCCGGGGAATATTCGGTCATGAACACCGCCATGGGCAGGATACCGCCCCGGCCATACTTGTCGGCGTCATCCACTTTGACCCAGGTGTCCAGGTTGCCTTGGACCTCGGGCATGCCGTAATGCTTGGCCAGCGGCGGATTGACGAAGGTGTAGTTGGCATAGAGCAGGTCCAGTACTGAACGGTCGTTCTGGATATTGTCCTGCATGAGGTGGATGGGTTCCTGGAACATCGCTTCGCGCAGATTGTCGTCGAAAGTGGGGAAGCGCATCCGGTCCACGGAATTGTTGGTCTCGAACTGGCGGAACACCAGCCAGTTACCGGTGAACTCGGTCGCCAGGCCGCTGACCTTGGGATTCTTGAGCATCCGGTGGGCCTCGGCCAGCAAGATCTGCGGCTTGTGCAGGTCGCCGGCGGCCGCGTGCTTGAGCAGTTCGGCGTCCGGCATGCTGGCCCAGAGGAAATAGCTCAGCCGACTGGCCAGGCTGTAATCCGACAGCGGCTCGCTTTCGAACGCGTTGCCGGTCTTCAGGCTGGCGGCGGTCAGCGCGGATTTTTGCGCCGTCTGGCCGTTCAGGTCGAAGCGGTAGAGGAAGTCCGGCGACATCAGGACGCTGACGATGGTGTCGCGCACCGCGTCTTCATGAGAGATCTGCTTCTTGGTCCGCAACATCTGGTAGTAGCCCAGAAGATCGGCGCGTTCCTTGGTCGTCAGCGGGCGGCGATAGGCGTCCTCGGCGAACTTGACCAGCGCGGCCAGATGTTTGGGCTCGGCCGCGACATGCTCCTTCTCCAGATTGCGCAAGGTGGCGTTGATCAGGCCGAAGTGCCATTTGAACGCCTTGGGCGCGATCGGATCGTTATGCTCCTTGTCGATCGCCCAGCGCGCCAGATACTTGTCGCGCATCTGCAGGATCACGAACTGGTCGGTCACTTCGTGACCCACTGGGCGCTTGGAGCCGGATTCGGTGGACAGCGGCCCGTTGATATTGCCGTCCACTTCGCCGCTCTGGTTGAAGAAATACTGGACCCAGGTGCGCTCGGTCTGGGAGGCGACGAAGTCGAACTCGTTCCACAGACGGTTGAGCTGGTCCTGACTTTTTTTCTCCAGGATCAGCTGCATCAGCGCAGTGTCGTCGCGGTAATAGCCGCCGGTATTGTGATAGCCGGCGCTGAGCAGGCGCCCATTGTCGGTCGACTGATCCGGCCAGTAGCGACCGCGTTCGCTGACATAGAACGCGTCGGGGAAAACGGCGGCGAAGCGGTCGAAGGCCTTCTGGTATTTCGCCTTCTGCCCCGCCGGATAGACCAGATCGGTGTCGCCATAGCGCTCGTTCGCCGCGATGGCGGCCCAGCGCGGGGACGCATCCTCATGCAGCGGCGGATATTTCGGGATCGGGGGCCGCTCCGGCTCGCGTGCATTGTCGGGCCGGATGTCGTTCGGATCGCTTTTCCTGTGATTGTCGGCATATGCCTGCAGGCGCCAGTTGTGCAGCGGCTCGGACTGGCCCGGCAGCCCCTTCACGATGGGGGCGGCGAACTGCATCGCGGTGTGGGCGCGGATGCGGGTGACGAAATTCTCCATTGCCTGCGTCTCAACGATCAGTTCGTCGCTGCTGCCTGTCTTTGGCGCGGGAAGCGCGTTCCACATGGCCTGAAGCTTCGCCACGGGCCCGACGGCGTCCTGGTCGTGCAGGATGGCCCACACCATCGGCAGATACTTGGCGCTGAGCTTCATGTCGGCGGCGGTGGAGTCGAGGGTGGCGCCCGGCTTGCCCAGTTCCTTGCAATAGCGATAGCGCCAGGAGGCCTGGAAATAATCGGCAAAGCTGGTCGGCTGGGCCTGATAGAAGGCGATGATGCGCTGGATGGAATACTTGTCGCGATCGCTTTCCACCCGCATGAAATAGGGCGCGAAATCGATGCCATCGGGCGTGAGCACCGCATGGTCGGCGATCTGGCGCGCGCCCTGCAGGTATTTGTTCAGCAGCGCCGGCGACATGGTCAGCGTCTCGCCGGAATTGTCGAAGCCGGCGGTGTTGGCGGGATCGACCGGGAACTGGCGGGCGACTTGCATGTCCTGGCCGGTCAGGTCGCGGATGGTGTTGTCGTATTCTGCGTTGCTCAGACGGCGCGCCAGCACGATGCCGGGATCGCCGCCCAGCCGCTGGATCTCCTCGGCGCGCACGTCATGCACGAACGCGACGATCTGGTCGATCCCCTCCTGCGGCGGCTGCGGGTTCGGCTTGGGCGGCATCTCATGATTGGTCAGCCGCTCGGCCAGCAGCGACCAGCGCGGGAAATCCTCCTTCACCTGGTCCATCGAAGTATAGGACTTGAGGTCGAATTGGCCGGTGGGCTGCGCGCCTGAATGGCAGCCGACGCAATACTTGCCCACAAAGGGCTTTACCGTATTGTCCAGACGATTTTGAAGCTCACCGGAATCGGCGGCAAAGGCCGGGACACAGACAGACACAAGCAGACTTAAAACCAGCAATCTCATGAGCAACTCGTTGTTCTTGTTTGAGCGCGCAAGCTGCAACTATCCCCCCGAAGGCGCCAGTCATTCCGGCACTGACCATATAATAATCCGCACCTCCGCGCCGGCACAGATTACAAAATAATCACAATAATGAGTGCTATGAACCATAGTTGCAGCGCAGCATTCAGGAACGGTTATGGCCACGGAGTTTCGCGACCGTGCGCATCGGCTCAACACGGAACAATCACATGCAAACAACTCGCAGAGAAGCTCTAGAAATGATGAGCGCCGCCGCCTTGAGCGTGGCTGGCATGACGGCAGCCATCGCCCAGGATCAGCCCAAGCCGCGTTCGCGGGACCAGTCGATCATGTGGGTGGCGAGCCCGACGCCCTGCGACAAGAATCTGAAAGTCGATCTGGGCGCGATGAGGGCGCAGATGCAATGGTTCGAGCATAACGGCGCCGACGGCATCACGGTTCTGGGTTCGGGCGGGGAATATCCGTCATTCTCGATGGCCGAGCGCAAATCGATCATGGAGGTGGCCGGCAGGAACAAGGGGAAGATGAACATCATGTGCACCACCGGCACATGCAATTTCCCCGAGACGATCGAGCTTTCGAAACATGCCGCCGATCATGGTGCCGATTGCACCCTGGTGGTGCCGCCTTTCTATTACAAGAACGTGTCCGACGAGGGCCTGCGCAAATATTTCTCTCTCGTGCTGGAGGCGTTGCCGCAAGAGCTGGGCGTTCATCTCTATCATGTGCCGGGTTATAGCGCGGTGCCGCTGTCCAATGGCCTGATCGCCTCGCTGAAGCATTATCCGAATCTGGCGGGGGTCAAGGATTCCGGCGACGACATGGCGGCCTACGTCGACCGGGTGAAGAATTTTCCCGACCTCAACATCAGCAGCGGCACTTTTCCCAAACTGGAATATGGGCTGCAGCACGGCATGAGCGGGGTTCTGTCGGAAGGCGTGCTCTTGTGCCGTCCCATCGCCGACATGTTCGCGGCGTCTCGCGCGGGCAAGGACATCCATGCCCAGTTCGTCAAAGTGACGGCGCAGATGGACGTGCTGTACCACGAGTGCCCGAAGATCGAAGCCTATGGGCCGATGAAATACGCCTTGAGCGTACTGATGGGTACACCCCAGACCTATCCGCGTCCGCCGGCGGTGGATGTAACCGAGGAGCAGAAGGTTGCGATCCGCAAAGGCCTCGAACAGATCAAGAATATGGGTTGAAGATTCCCCGACAGCCAGTGACCATGTTTGCAATCCAAAGAAGACAGGCGCTGTTGCAGATACTTCAAGCGGCAGCAGCTCTGCTTGCAGTCGTATTGACGTTGGGACGCCGCGAGCTCAAGCATCTGACCAATTGGAATGACGGCGAGCCCGGGACTGAGCTCAATTTTAAATTCTATCGGCAAGCAACCAACAAGATCGTCGGTATCTGCGCTGGAGCAGCGTCATTCCCAAGCAAGTGCTTCCAGCACTAACGACAGCCTTCACTTCGAATTTGATGGGGAATTCAATATGCAGCTGGCGCGGATGAAGTTTCCACCGTGAGCCGAACGATGGATCGACGTCTCACGGGTCTCTTGAGCACGATGGCAGTCCTGTACGTCGGCACCACCGTACCTGACGTTGGCGGAGCGCAGCAGGCGACGAGCTCTGCGTGTGTCGCGAGCGCCGATGTCGTCTGCACCGAACGCGGCGCCGTCAGAGGCGTTATCGAGGGCGAGACGCTCGCGTTCAAGGGTATCCCGTATGCCCGGGCGCCCGTGGGGCCCTTGCGATGGAAGCCCCCGGAACCTGCGCTGTCGTGGCAAGGCGTGCGGGACGGCAGTCGTTACGGGGCCATGTGTCCCCAATTTGTTGGCAACGAGATCAAGGGCGAAGAAGATTGTCTGTACGTCAACGTCTGGCGTCCGAAGAGCAAGCCGGCCCGACCCTTACCGGTCATGGTCTGGCTGACGGGCGGTGGAAACCACTCTTTCTCCGGTCAGGGCTCACCCGGATTCGGCGGAGTCGTCTACAACGGCAAGGAGCTCGTACCGCACGGGGTCGTATTCGTCAGCTATAACCTGCGTCTGGGCGTATTGGGTTTCCTGGCGCACCCGGCGCTCGACGCCGAGCGAGCCGAGAGGATTTCCGGCAATCACGGCAGCCTGGATCAGATCGCGATGCTGCAATGGATACACCATAACATTGCTGCGTTCGGCGGCGATCCGTCCCGCATATTTCTGTTTGGGACATCGGCCGGCGGCGGCAATATCTGCGCACTGCTGACCTCACCCCTGTCACGCGGTTTGTTCCATGGCGTCGCCATGCAGAGCAGCGTTCCGGTCGGCTGTGAGATTCAAACCCATGCCGATGCCGAGAATGGTACCGGGCAGCGCGTAGTCCAGGCACTCGGTTGCGACGCGGCGCCCGACATCGCGGCCTGCCTGCGGGGCAAGAGCGTCACGCAGATAGTTGCGGCAGTACCGGGGAAATTCTCGGTGCTGACGCGAGTCTATGGCCCCAACATGGACGGTTACGTATTTCCCGATCAGCCCATCAAGCTGATCGCAGCGGGGCGATATCCCTCGATGCCGGTCATCGTCGGCAACGCGGCGGGCGAGACTTTGGAGTGGGCGGACAGCGCTGGCCCGATCACCGATGAGGCCAGCTACGAGGCGGCCCTCGATAAGATATTCGGCGCCGAGGCGCGCGAGCGGATCGTAACGCTGTATCCGGCCAGCGCGTTTCCAAGTCCTCGCAATGCATTCGCGCAGGTGACCACCGACGCGCAATTCACCTGCGAGAGCCGCCGTGTCGCGAGCATTCTCTGGCGCGTTCAGAAAGCGCCGGTGTACCGCTATCTATTCACGCACACGCTGGAGAACGATCCCGAGCAGAAGGCACGAGGAGCGATCCACACCATCGAGCACCCGTTCCTGTTCGCCTGGGAGGGCAGCTATCGTCCCACCGAGACTGATCTGGCGATTCAGCGGTCCATGGTCGATTATTGGTCGCGGATGGCAAAAGACGGCAACCCCAATGGCGCCGGGGATCCTGAGTGGCCTGTCGCATCACAGGGAGACGCTTATTTGGAAATCGGTGCGACGATCAAGGCGAGGACCGGTCCTGCCAGCGCCCATTGCGAATTCTGGGATCAGGTACCGATGCTATGGCCGCACCTCTGACCGAGGGGGTTACAGGCAAGCTCATGCATAAAGTCGTGTGGGGCGTGCTTGGCACCGCCAAGATCGGCATCACTAAGGTCATTCCGGCCTTGCAGAAGAGCGCCTGGTGCGATGTGCGCGCGATTGCTTCGCGCACCGAGGCATCGGCCCGCGAAGCGGCCAACAGGTTGGGCATTTCGCGGGCCTATGGCTCGTACGAAGCGCTGTTGGCAGATACCGAGATCGAGGCGATCTACAATCCGTTGCCAAACCACTTGCACGTGCCTCTCACGCTGCAAGCCGCCGCGGCCGGCAAGCACGTGTTGTGCGAAAAGCCGATCGCCATCGATGCCGCCGAGGCCGAACGCCTGCGCGCGATGGGCAGCAAGGTGCTCATCATGGAAGCCTTCATGGTGCGCTTTCACCCGCAGTGGTTGCGGGCGCGCGAGCTGGTGCGCTCCGGGGAACTGGGCGCGCTGCGCTCGGTGCAGGTGATGTTCTCGTATTTCAACGACGATCCGAAAAACATCCGCAATAAGCCCGAGTGTGGCGGCGGCGCGCTCTACGACATCGGCTGCTACCCCATCGTGGTCGGGCGCTTTATATTCGAAGTGGAGCCGCAGCGCGTGATCGCACTGATCGACCGCGATGCCGCCCTGGGCACGGATCGTACCGTGAGCGCGCTGGTTGACTTCGGGCAGGGCCGTCAACTCGACTTTACCGTCTCCACCCAAAGCGTGCCGTACCAGCGTGTGCAGATCAATGGCACAAAAAAGCGCATCGAGATCGTCGTGCCGTTCAACGCTCCGGCCGACGAGGTCACGACGCTGTTGCTGGATGACGGCTCAAAGTTGGGAGGCGCTGGCGCCATTGGCGAGACGCTCCCGGCCTGCGATCAGTACACCCTGCAGGGCGACGCCTTTTCCCGCGCCATTCGCGGCAATTTAGTGCTGCCCTACGGTGTGGAGGATGCGGTGCAGAACATGCGGGTGATCGATGCACTGTTCCGCTCAGAGAGATCCGGCGGTTGGGAACGCATCTGAGGGGGCTGTCGGGAGCTATTATCGGTTCTCGGAGGAGGGGGGATGAATCACGTATTGAAGCTCAGCGTCGTCGACTATTCGATCATCGGAATCTATTGTCTCTACGTGCTGGGGATCGGTCTGGTGCTCAGGCGCAGCATCCGCACCAGCTCGGATTTCTTTCTCTCCGGCCGGTCAATCCCTGCGTGGGTGGCGGGCCTGGCCTTCATGTCCGCGAACCTGGGCGCCCAGGAAGTCATCGGCATGGCCGCCTCGGGCGCCAAATACGGCATGGCCACCAGTCACTTCTACTGGGTCGGCGCCATCCCGGCCATGGTGTTCCTCGGGATCTTCATGATGCCGTTCTATTACGGCTCGCGGGCTCGTTCGGTCCCCGAGTACCTGCGGCTGCGGTTTGATGAAAAAACGCGCGCGTTCAACGCGATTTCATTCACCTGCATGACCGTAATGTCCTCAGGCATCTCGATGTACGCGATGGGGCTGCTCATGAACCTGCTGCTCGGCTGGAATTTCAGCCTCAGCATGTGGTTCTGTGCCGGCGTTGTGCTGCTCTACATCGTGCTGGGAGGGCTCACCTCGGCCATCTATAACGAGGTGCTGCAGTTCTTTCTGATCGTATTCGGATTCATACCGTTGGTGCTGTTGGGGCTGCACGATATCGGTGGGTGGTCGGGTCTGCAGGCTGGCCTTGCTCGCGTGGCCACATCCCAGGGTTACGCTCCGGGCGTGTGGAGCGAGTCCTGGCGCTTCATGGGTTCGACCTCGAGCAACCCAATGGGTGTGGAATGGTTCGGCATGGTCATGGGCCTGGGATTTGTGCTCTCATTTGGCTACTGGTGCACGGACTTCCTGATCGTACAGCGCGCGATGGCGGCCGAATCGATGTCGGCGGCGCGCCGCACGCCGCTGATCGCAACGCTGCCGAAGATGCTGTTCCCGTTCCTGGTGATTGTGCCGGGCATGATCGCGATAGCGCTGACCCAGAGGGCTGGCGCCGGTGGTCTGAGCTTGCCGAGCAAGCCCGACGGCAGCTTGAACTTCGATCTGGTCATTCCGTTGATGCTGGGCCATTACTTTCCAAACGGCCTGCTCGGTTTAGGGCTCACAGCGCTGATCGCGAGCTTCATGTCCGGCATGGCGGGCAATCTGACCGCGTTCAATACCGTCTGGACCAACGACATCTATCAGCCCTACATCCGCTCGGGCGCGAGCGATGCGCATTACTTGTGGATGGGACGGATCATCACCGTCGTGGGCGTGGTGCTCTCGCTGCTGGCCGCCTATCTGGTGGCGCAATTCAATAACATCATGGATGTGCTGCAGCTCGTGTTTGCGTTCATCAATGCGCCGCTGTTTGCGACCTTTTTGCTCGGCATGTTCTGGAAGCGCGCCAACGGACACGGCGCGTTTGCCGGTCTGGTGGCCGGCACGCTTGCGGCAGCTGTGCATCACGGCCTGACGCTGCCGGCGCACGCCGTGGCGGGCATCAAGGGCGGTTGGCTCGGACTCGTGCACGTGTATCCGAGTGAAATGGCGCAGAATTTCTGGACAGCCATATTTGCCTGGTCCGCGGGATTTATCGTCACGATAGTGGTCAGCCTGGCGAGTGGGGCACCGCAAAAGGACTTGGCTGGGCTCGTGTATTCGCAGACACCGCGACTGCGGGAGGCAAACGAGCCCTGGTATCGAAGACCTGTGGTGCTCGGGGTACTCGCGCTGGCCGCGGTCACCGTGCTGAACATCATTTTCTGGTGAGTGAGAAGGATAAGAATGATGAGACTGGATATTCGCGCCCCGATCGGCTGGCTCTTTACGCTGATCGGAGCATTGCTGGCCGGCTACGGCCTGCTCACAGGAGCGCCATCGACGGGTACTGCCGCCGGTTTGAACATCAACGCCTGGTGGGGTGCCGTGCTGGCGGTGTTCGGCATCGCGATGCTGCTGTCGACGCGCCGCCGCCCCATGGCGGCGGGGAAGGGCTTGACCTGAACCCTTTGGATGGCCGATGGCCGATCTGAACGCCCTGCGCACGGAATTCATCGAACGCTTCGCCGCCGAGCCCCGGTTTTACCACGCGCCCGGCCGGGTGAACCTGATCGGGGAGCATACGGATTACAACGCCGGCTTTGTCATGCCTGCGGCGATCCGGTTCTATACCACGGTGGCTGTTGCGGGCCGAGCCGATCGTCGCCTGCGGGTACGGTCCACGAATTTCGCCGAGACGCTGGAGATTGCATTGCCTCAGGCGGCAGACGCCGCGGCGCTCCGAGGCCAGAGCAAGCATTGGATTGATTATGTGGCCGGCGTTGCCTGGTCTTTGCAACAGCAGGGTGTCGCGCTAAGTGGGGCAGATCTGCTGATACATGGCGAGGTGCCACTCGGCGCGGGCTTGAGCTCCTCGGCGGCACTGGAGGTGTCGGTGGGGCTGGCTCTGTCGGAGCTGGCCGGGCACCGGTTTGATAACGTCACATTGGCCAAGCTGTGCCAGCGCGCAGAGAACGACTATGTAGGCATGCGTTGCGGCATCATGGATCAGTTTGCCTGCGCCTGCGGGCGCGCCGGCCACGCGTTATGGATCGATTGTCGGTCACTGGAGCATCGACTATTGCCACTTGACAAGTCGTTGGCTGGAAGCGCTTCCCCCATGCAACTGGTGATCTGTAATACCATGGTGCGACATGGGCTCGCGAGTAGCCAGTACAATCGCCGCCGGGATGAATGCGAGCAGGGCGTGCAGGCGCTGGCGCGCATTATTCCGGGTGTTGAAACGTTGCGTGATCTGTCCTCGGCAGTGCTGCGCACCTACGCAGCGCAACTCGACCCCGTGATTTACCGGCGTTGCCGGCATATTGCGAGCGAAAACGAACGCGTCAACGCCGCCGCCGCCGCGCTCGGTCGGGCGGATCTGACCGGATTCGGGCGATTGATGCGAGAGTCGCACCGCAGTCTGCGCGATGACTATGAGGTCAGCTGCGATGAACTGGATCTGATGGTGCGCATCGCCGAGCAGATCGACGGAGTGTACGGCGCGCGTATGACTGGCGGCGGATTTGGCGGCTGCACGGTCAATGTGGTGCGCACCGATGCGGTGGCGCGGTTTCGCTCGCTGATCGCGCAACGCTACGCGCAGGGGACCGGGCATGCACCGGAAATCTATGTCTGCGAGGCGGCCGATGGGGCCGCGCGCATCGATCAGGCGCCGTGAAACTCTCCGCATTGAATCTGCAAAGCGACGTGCATCGGCGCTACAACCCACTGAGCGGCGAGTGGGCGCTCGTCTCCCCGCACCGCACCGCGCGGCCGTGGCATGGACAGACCGAGACAATCACCGCGGCAGCGGCCATGAGCTACGACCCCAAATGTTTTCTGTGCCCGGGCAACGCACGCGCGGGCGGTGTGACTAATCCGCGCTACGAGTCGACCTTTGTATTTGACAACGATTTCGCAGCGCTGTTGCCGGACACCACGGCGGCCACGATCAGCGTGGGGCAGCTGTTGTGGGCGCAAGGTGAGTCAGGCTTGTGCCGCGTAATATGCTATTCACCGCGCCACGACCTGGCGCTCAGTCAGATGCCCGTGACCGGCATCCGTCAGGTCATCGACACCTGGACGGCTGAATACGTGAATCTCGGCGAGCGCTCGCGCGTTAATTTCGTGACGATTTTCGAGAACCGCGGCGCGATGATGGGTGCAAGCAATCCGCATCCGCACGGGCAGATCTGGGCCAATGAGACCGTGCCAAACAATGTCATCGCGGAATCCGACAGGCAGCTGCAGTATTTGCAGCAGCTGGGTTCCTGTCTGCTGTGTGACTACGCAGCCCTTGAGATTGAGCAGCGTGAACGTGTGGTCTGCATCAATGAGCGCTTCGTCGCCGTGGTGCCGTTCTGGGCCACCTGGCCGTTTGAGACGCTCGTGCTTGCGCGCGCGCACTGCGCGGGGCTGGACGAACTGGATGCATCCGCGCGCGACGACTTCGCGCAGATCCTGAAAGAACTGACGACGCGCTACGATGCGTTGTTCAACATTGCCTTTCCCTACACGATGGGTCTGCACCAGCGGCCCACTGACGGGCGCGAGCATCCGCAGTGGCACCTGCACGCGCATTTCTACCCGCCGCTGCTGCGCTCGGCGAGCGTGCGCAAATTCATGGTCGGCTACGAGATGCTGGCTGGTCCACAGCGCGATATAACGGCGGAAATAGCCGCCGCACGGCTGCGCGACTTGCCTCGCACCTTGTGACGCACGGCGATAGGGTCTTATTTAGCCGACATTCGCGCCCTGCGTTACCATGGAGAAATTCGAGGCGTGAAAATAACCCAGATGCTCACAGTCGAAGAGCTACACCATCCTTCTTAATGAGGGGGCTTAAAGATGAACCCGATCTCTCGTAGACTGCTGCTGCTGGGCGCAGCGGGCGCCAGCTCGCTCGGCTTTGCGGCGGCCCAGACCTCTCGTCAACGCCCTCGGGCGCTCGCGCTCATCGGCGATCGCTACCACAATCAGGACTACATTCGCGTGAGCCTGGACCGGGTTTTCCGAGACGTCGGAATCCCGGTGGATTACACCATTCAGTACGACCAGCTCTCGCGAGACTTGCTCAAGAACTACGATCTGTTTCTATGCTTGCGGGACGGGATGATCTGGCCGAACGGTTATCTCGGTCCCGACGCTTACACCCACTACGAGCGGGGGCTGGAGAATGATTTTCCAGAACCTGAGTCGGAATCATGGATCACGGAAGAGCAAGGTGCCGCAGTGAAGGATTTCGTCATGGCTGGAGGTGGATTTTATTCGCTGCACAACAACAGCCACGTTTCGCTGTCGTCAAAAAATTACCGCGAGGTCATGGGCGGCGCTTACATCGGGCATCCGACGCTGCGACCGTTCCAGGTGCGCGTAACGAATAAGGAACACGCGATCACGCAAGGCATCCGGGATTTCATGGTCAACGACGAGCAGCACTTCGTCGCCTATGACAAGGACCCGAAATACGTGATCCTGGAGTCGGATAACCTGGACGGCCTGGAATACGAGACTCACGGCAGGAAATCGGTGGCAGGCTGGGCGTATCCGTACGGCCAGGGGCGAGTTGTTTTCACTGCAGTGGGTCATACGATTCACGCTATGTGGGCGCCAGCGCATTTCGAACTGCAGAAACGCGCCGTGAAATGGCTGCTAAAGCAGATCTAGAATGTCTCCAGCGAACTCGTCCGGCTACCCGGTACCACTGACGCGGTTGCCCGTTTGACTTCCAGCTGCGGCGACGACGCCGACGATGATCAGCCCGGTCATCAGCAATCGCACGCCGACACCTACGCCCAAGGTGTTGAGCATGGTCAGGAGCAGCACGAGAAACAGGGCCGCACCCCAGACGCCCGCAACATTCGCCCTGCCACCGGCAACGGACGTGCCGCCGATGACGACGACGGCGATCGATGACAACAGGTATTCGTCGCCGATATCGATGTTCGCGCCACGAAAATAGCCGGCCAGTAGCGTGCCGTCGAGTCCGCCAAGGGTGCCGGACAGCGCGTAAGTGATCATGCGTGTCCATTCGACCGGCAGGCCGGCGAACCTCGCTGCCCGCAAATTCTGCCCAATTGCAAGCACCGAGCGACCATAGAGCGTGCGCTGCAGAATCAGGGCGGCGGCGCTCGCAAGCACGACGGTCAATACCGCCAGAACCGGCACGCCGAAGATCTGAACGCTCGTGAAGTTGGCGAATCCGGGCGGCGGCTTGATCTGCAGGCCCCTGCCGTAGCTGATATCGATCGACTGGAGGATGAAACTCGCCGACAGCGTGGCGATGATCGGTGGAATGCGAAGTGCCCAGATCAGCAGAAAGTTCGCCACACCCGTTGCCATCCCGCAGGCGAGCGCCGCCAGCAGGCCGGCAGCGATCATTGATTCGCTGCCGTTCATCACCGTCATCGCCACCGCGCTGGATAGCCCGATATTTGCGGGCAACGACAGATCAACATTACCCGGACCGAGCGTGACCACGAACATCTGTGCGAGGCCGGCGATCACGGTGAATACGCACAGAGCAAGCGCGGCGGTGAGCATACCGCCGGCCCCGTGACCATGTGTGAAAGTTATGGCAATCAACCAGACCACCAGTGCGCCAAGGTATGACCATATCCATGGCCTTGCGGCGAGCCTGCGCAGAGGCAGCTTCATCGCCGCAACTCTGCGCGCTCGATCAGCACACGGGCGGTGAGCACGACGATCAGAATGGCGCCATTCGCGCCGACCTGCCAGTCAGGCGGGATATG
>Ga0302324_100013487_pt1 | contig 16562 bp, 13 predicted proteins | sample Palsa_T0_1_FD_201949 | JGI IMG/M metagenome (GOLD analysis project Ga0302324, IMG submission 201949) | Peat permafrost microbial communities from Stordalen Mire near Abisko, Sweden - Palsa_T0_1 | ecosystem: Environmental > Terrestrial > Soil > Palsa > Peat permafrost | place: Sweden: Abisko...
CCTCTGAAAGTCTCGCTTTGCCACTGCCTGCAATGCCAGAAGCGGACCGGCAGTAGCTACGGCGTTGCGGCGTTCTTCGCGCGTGAGAAAGTGCAAGCACTCGGCGCGACCGCAAGCTTCACGCGCGCATCCGATGCAGGAACCTCGCTCACGTTCCACTTCTGTCCGCGCTGCGGTTCGAACGTTTTCTGGCAGCGGCAGGGCAAGCCCGAATCGATCGCGGTCGCCGTCGGATCGTTTGCCGACCCCGGCTTCCCCGCGCCGACGCAGGAGGTGTACACCGCGCACCGCCATCCTTGGGTCGCGTGCATCGGCTGACCCACGCCCTGCCTTGCGACTTGGGGGGTCAACCTCGGGGAAGCTCCGCCGTTATAGTGAATTGCTCTGCGAGATCCCGGGGTGAACGCGACTCGTCGCGTCGCCGCAACGCTCGGGCCGAGAGGACCAATCGCCAGGAGGAACCGATGTCGTACTCGATTGTTCCGCTAGTCGCCATGCCCACTCAAGTAACGCAACCTGTACCGCGGCCGTTCGCGCGCTTAAGTTTGCGCCTCCTCCTCGGAATCGCGCTGCCGGCGTTCATCGCAAGCTGCGGCGGCGATGATCACCACGACTGTTTCAATTGCGGCCCCTTCCCGGTCACTCCGGCGGAGTCTTCGAACGGCGTGGTCGCCGCCGACTTCAATGCCGACACATTCACCGATGTGGTACAGCTCAGCACTGTGCGTCCGGCGACGTCACAGAATCCCTCGAACCTCAAGACCTACCTGTCGAGCGGTCCCGGCACGTTCGCGGCGCCGACGCTGACACCGGACGGCAACAACCCGCTCTATCTTGCTACCGCGGAACTTACGGGCGACGGCCTGAAGGATCTCGTCACGGCGAGCTTCGATGACGGCGCGCTGCGCGTATTCCTCAACGACAAGTTGAGCCCGGGAACCTTCAACACCCCGCTCATCCTCAATAGCCCGGGCGCATCCCAGGTCGCCATCGCGGACGTCAACGGCGATGGAATGCCGGACCTGGTCTCCGCCGACTACAACGTCTCGCTCTTTGTGCAGACTTCTCCGGGCAGCTTTGCAGCGCCTGTCACCTTATATACGGGCGGCGCCAACTGGGTCGCGGTCGGGGATTTGAACGGTGATAACGCGCCCGATATAGCACTGACGGATAACGTCAATGTCAAAGTGCTGATGCACACCGGCGCCGCATCGGGGACCACGTATGCGGCCCCGGTGAACGTATTCACACCGACTACAAACTATAATGTGTCAGGCTCAAGCATCATCGCGATCGCCGACGTGAACGGCGACGGCTTGAACGATCTCATCGTGACCGATCCGGGTCCGACCGGCGGTAAGTCTCCGAGCGTCAACGTGCTCCTGCAGAATGCCGCGAGCCACGGCACTTTCTTAGCGCCGGTCAGCTACCCGATCGCCACGCAGGATCTGCCGCAGTCGATTGTCGTGACCGACCTGCAAGGCGACGGCCAGCTCGACATCGTCATCGGCGGACAACAGACCGTCACCGTGCTGCTGCACGATCCGGCGAACCCCGGCAAATTTCTGGCCGCCAAGATTTATGCGGCGCCCGGCGCGAACGAGATCGCGGTCGCTGACATCAATGGCGACGGCAAGCCCGACATCATCGTGAGTAACGGCGTGACTTTCCCGCAGCAGGATGGCGTTATAACCACTCATCCCGGGGTGCTGATCCAGAGCAACACCACACCGGGGACTTTCGGCGTGCTGCAGGACCTGCCCTGAGAGCGCCGTATTCGCGCGAGGCCGCCGCGCGATGAATGTCGCAGATTCATCGGCGGGTGCTAAGCGCGTGCTTCACGCGGGCGGGGTGAGCGGAGTCAAACGGCGCCAGTGGATTATGTCCGGTATTTAGCGCCATTACGGCCGCCCCTGAGCGCTCAAGCGGCGCCGTAATCGCGCGGATCCGAGTTGTTACCGACTTTGTAACCGGACATCCGTACCCTTGGGCGCCATGGCCTCGTACACGCCGCCCAGCAACTTCGGGCATCCGACCAGAATCGTTATTTGCGGCGGCGGCGCGAGTGCCGTGCTGCTTTTGAGCGCACTGCGGGAGCGTACCCAGCGCCCGATCGCCGTGACTATTATCGAGCCGCGCGGGCAGCTGGGCGCGGGCGTCGCCTACTCAACTCCCTGCCCTGCGCACCTTCTCAACACGCGCGCCTGCAACATGTCGGTCAACGACGATCCGAAAGATTTCCTCAGCTGGCTGAGGAGCGAACGGCGCCGGCGCGGTTTCAATTGGGGCGCCAACGACTTTGCACCGCGTCAATATTTCGGTGAGTACCTGCAGGCGCGAATGAAGTCGATTCGCACGGCGTCAAACATGCAGTTTTCCTGGGTGCGCTCGACTGCGGACAGCGTGCTGCCGCGCGGCCACGGCTGGGAAGTGATACCGGCGCAGGGCGAGCCGATCGGCGCTGACATCGTGGTGCTCGCGACCGGCAACGAATCGCCCCGGCCGATCGGGGCGGATCTTGCGCCTTCCGCGCAGCATCTGATCCTCAATGATCCCTGGGACGCCGATCGCAAGGCGGCCATTGCGCGCAGCGCCGCCATCCTCGTCGTCGGCACGAGTCTCACGGCGGTCGATGTGGTCGCAGAATTCCTCGAGCGCCGCCATTCCGGGCCCATTATCGCCTTCTCACGGCGTGGCCTGGTGCCGCGCTCGCACGGCGCCAGCGCTGCCGTTGCCGAAAGCCTGCGGCGTGCGTTGCCATCATCACTGTCCGCCATCCTCAAACGTGTACGCGAACTGACGCGCGACGATCCGCGCGGCGACCGCTGGCGCGGTGTGTTTACCGAGCTGCGATCGATGGCGCCGGCGGTATGGGCGGCGTGGAATCTTGAGGAACAGCAGCGCTTCCTGCGTCACGTGCGTCCGTTCTGGGACGTGCATCGTCACCGTGTCGCGCCCAGCGTTCATGGCAGATTGATGCGCGCGATTGAGCGTGGACAGCTGACGGTGTTGAAGGGCCGGCTTGAGTCGCTCGAGCACGACGCGCTGCGCGCCAGTTTGCGCGCGACGTTGCGCCATGCGCGCGGCGGCCCGCGTATCTTCGAAGGCAACGTTTTGATCAACTGCACCGGCCCGCAGACGCACGCGCTCAAGGTCGCAAACCCGCTGCTGCAGAGCGTTGTCGCCGATGGAATCGCGCGACCCGATGCGTTGCATCTGGGTCTTGCGACCGATGCGCGCTCGCGAGTGATTGCCGGCGACGGCTCGGTGCGTCGCACGCTGTTCGCGCTCGGCACGCTCGCGCGCGGCAGTCAGTGGGAACTGACGGCTGTGCCCGAGATCCGCGAACAGGCGCGGCTCGTCGCGCGCGAAATCGACCTGCATACCGCCGCGGCCGGGGCTGACAGAGGCGCGGCGCGCGACTTCGAGGATTCCCGCGTTTCCTTTGCGGTCTAGCCCCGGAAGAGGTGAAACTGCCGGCATCATGAGGGCAAGTCGCATCGTGTCGCTGCCCGGCGAGCTTGCGGCGCCGCTTGCCGCGCTCTTCGGCCCGGGCGTTGAGCAGGTCCGCATCGTCGAGTACTCGCTGTTCGCCCGTCTGCACCTGGGCGCGGTTGCAACGACCCGCCGCGGCGCCATCTACCTAAGGGACAGCGCCGCGGAATTCTTCGCCAATCCCGCTCTTCTTCTGCACGAATACTGTCACGTCGTCCTGCAATGGGAGCCTGGCCGGCTGACGAGCGCCAACTACCTCCTCGAATGGCTGCGGCGCGGTTATTGGGACAACCGCTTTGAGGTTGAAGCGCGCGAATTCGCACAAGCGAACCTCAAGCGCTTCCATGCGCTTCTCTCCCGGCCCGGCTAGGCCTTCGGGTACAATGCGCGGCTTTTCAAAACGCGCACAGAGCTCTTAACATCCATGCGGTTCACGCATCCCTTCGACGTCATCGTGGTGGGCGGCGGTCACGCCGGCACCGAAGCAGCGCTGGCCGCGGCGCGCATGGGCGTGCGCACGCTCCTTCTCACGCAAAGCATCGACACGCTGGGACAGATGAGCTGTAACCCGGCCGTAGGCGGGATCGGCAAGGGGCACCTGGTGCGCGAAATCGATGCGCTCGGAGGCGCGATGGCACGGGCCACCGACCGGGCTGGGATCCAGTTCCGGATCCTGAATGCGAGCAAAGGCCCCGCCGTCCGGGCGACGCGCGCGCAGGCGGACCGGCAGCTCTACCGGCGGGCCATCCGCTCGATGCTCGAGAACCAGCCGGACCTCTGCCTGTTCCAGCAGGAGGTCGCGGACCTCACGGTCGCGGGCAACCGCGTCACGGGGGTCGTGACGGTCACCGGCATCAGCTTCGAAGCACGGGCGGTGATCCTGACCGTCGGCACATTTCTGGGCGGCCGCATTCACGTCGGGCTTGATCAGTACGCGGGCGGCCGGGGAGGTGATCCGCCCTCGGAGCGTCTCGCCGCGCGGCTGCGCGAACTGCCGTTTCGGGTCGGCAGGCTCAAGACCGGCACGCCACCGCGCATCGACGGGCGCAGCATCGACTTTTCCGTGATGACCGCGCAGGCCGGGGATGAGCCTTGCCCGGTATTTTCGTTCCTCGGGCGAGTCAGTGAGCATCCAAGACAAGTTAATTGTTTCATAACGAAGACAAACGAACGAACGCACGAGATCATTCGTGCCGCGAGCCACCGCTCGCCCATGTTCACGGGTGTCATTGAAGGCGTGGGTCCGCGCTACTGTCCGTCGGTCGAGGACAAGGTGCAGCGCTTCGCCGATAAGAACTCGCACCAGATTTTTGTCGAGCCCGAGGGCCTGGATACCCACGAGATTTACCCGAACGGGATCTCGACCAGCCTGCCCTTCGACGTGCAGCACGAGTTCGTCCGCTCCATCGCCGGCTTCGAGAATGCACACCTGACGCGCCCGGGTTACGCGATCGAATACGACTACTTCGACCCCCGCGATCTCACGCCGTCGCTCGCTACCAAGCCCATCGAGGGTCTTTTCTTCGCGGGTCAGATCAACGGCACGACCGGCTATGAGGAGGCTGCGGCCCAGGGTCTCGTGGCCGGCATCAATGCCGGACTCATGGCGCGGCAAGAAGCGCCCTGGACTCCGAAGCGAAGCGAAGCCTATGCCGGCGTCCTCATCGATGACCTCGTGACGCGCGGGACGAGCGAGCCTTATCGGATGTTCACGAGCCGCGCAGAGCATCGCCTGCTGCTGCGCGAAGACAATGCCGACCTGCGCCTGACACCCATCGCTCGCAAGTTGGGTCTCATTGACGATGAGCGCTGGAATCTGTTCGAGGAGAAGCGCCGCCTCATGGCGACGGGCGCCGCCTGTGATCCCGGAACCGACGACCGGTTGCCGGCGCAGCTCTCCGCCGAGCTTGAGGCGCGGGTCAAGTACGCAGGCTACATCAAGCGCCAGGAAGAGGAGATCGAGCGGCAGCGCCGCAACGAGGAGACGCAACTGCCGGCGGATCTTGACTACGCAACCTTCACCGGGCTTTCCCATGAAGTGCGCCAGCAGCTCGCCCAGATCCGTCCTGCGACGATCGGCCAGGCCGGGCGCGTTCCGGGCGTTACTCCCGCCGCGGTCTCGATCCTGCTCGTGCACCTGAAGAAGCGCAGTCTCGCCGGCCGCAGCCGCGTCGCATGACCGGGTTCGTGGCGCGCCTGGCGCAGGCGTGGAAAGAGAAGGACAGCTTGGCCTGCGTCGGACTTGATCCCCTGATCGAGCGCTTGCCGGCGCACATCGCAGGCGAGCCCTCGCCCATCTTTCAGTTCAACAAGGCGATCATCGATGCGACTGCGGATCTCGTCTGCGCCTATAAGCCGCAGTTCGCGCACTATGCGGCCTGTGAGGCCGAGGATCAGCTCGAGCGCACCATCGAATACATCCACCGCTCTCACCCGGGTATTCCGGTCATCCTCGACGCCAAGCGCGGCGATGTCGGCAGCACCGCTGAGAAGTACGCGATCGAGGCATTCGAGCGCTACGGTGCCGATGCCGTCACGGTCAATCCCTACCTCGGCGGGGACTCTCTGGAGCCGTTCCTGCGCTACCAGGACAAGGGCGTCATTATTCTGTGCCGTACCTCAAACCCCGGTGGCCGTGATCTGCAGGACCTCAATGTAGGCGACCGCAAGCTCTACGAGGTCGTGGCGGAATTGACCGCCGCCCGCTGGAATTCCCGCGGCAACTGTCTCCTCGTGGTGGGCGCGACCGTTCCACAGGAACTCGCGCAGGTGCGCACGATCGCCGGCAGCATTCCGTTTCTGGTGCCCGGCGTGGGAGCGCAGGGCGGCGACATCCGCCTCGTGGTGCAAATGGGACAGACCGCTGCCGGCACGGGTCTCATCGTAAGTTCCTCGCGCGCGATTCTGCACGCCTCGACGGGCGTCGATTTCGCGGCGGCCGCCCGGACCGCAACGCTCGCGTTGCGCGATGCGATCAATGCGGGCCGCACACGGCCGCGTGTTCAGTAGGCTCAAAGCCGTCGCGTTGGTCGCGTTCGCGGCGGCCGCGCTCATCGGCTGCGGGCGCTCGGCCGATACGGGCTTCTCGCATGGCGCGGGCGGCGCCAATGCGCAGGTGTTATTGCGCGGCAATGGCCCCGAGCCTGACTCGCTTGATCCGCAGAAAGCGCGAGTCAACGAGGCGCACAATATTCTGCGCGATCTGTATGAATGCCTGACCTCGCTCGACAAGGATGCAGGCCCCGCGCCGGGTGTCGCCACGAAGTGGGACGTAAGCGCCGACGGGCTCACCTATACCTTCCATCTGCGGCCCGAGGCGCGCTGGTCGAACGGCGACCGGGTGGTGGGCGCGGATTTCCTGGCGGCGCTGCGCCGCCTCGTCGATCCTGCGACCGCCTCACAATACGCCCAGGTGATCGACGTCGTGGCGAACGCGCACGACATCATTGCCGGAAAAAAGCCCGTCGAGACGCTCGGCGTCGAGTCGCCCGATGAGGCGACCGTCATCATTCATCTCGCAGGTCCCGCGCCCTATCTGCCGGGGCTCCTGTCACACCCGAGCACCTGCCCGATCCACCGCGCGAGCCTTGCGCGCTACGGCGCAGGCTTCGCCAAACCGGGCGTCATGGTGTCGAACGGCGCCTTTGTCCTCAAGGAGTGGATCCCCGGATCGTACATTCTCGTCACGCGCAACCATCAATACTGGAACGATCGGGCAACCCGGCTCGAGGCCGTCAAATATCTGCAGATCGCGGATGAAACGGCCGAGCTCAACCGCTATCGCGCGGGCGAACTTGATATCACGGCGGTCGTGCCGCGCAGCCAGTTTGACTGGATCAAGGCGCACCTTGCAGCCGAGCTGCACATCGCGCCGCAGCTCAATACCTATTACTACGGCTTCAATTTGCGGCGCGCGCCCTTCAAGGATCACCCGGATCTCAGGCGCGCGCTGTCGCTCGTGATCGACCGGGACAAGCTCGCCGCGCGCGTGCTGCGCGTCGGCGAGCTGCCGGCCTACGGCTGGGTGCCGCCCGGCATCCATGACTACACGCCGCAGTCCTTCGACTATAAAGACACGCCGATCGCTGCGCGTATCGCCGAGGCGCGCCGCCTGTACGCTGCGGCCGGCTATTCTGAGCGCACGCCTTTGATGATCGAGCTGCGCTACAACGAAGGTGAGATCCACACCAAGCTTGCCATCGCCATCGCCTCGATGTGGCAGGAGGCGCTCGGCGTGCAGACGCGGCTCGTTGCCGAGGAATTCAAATCGCTCCTGCAGGACATCGACCGCGGTGACGTCCAAATCTTTCGCTCCAGCTGGGTCGGCGACTACAACGATGCCTACACGTATGCGCAGGTCCTGAAGAGCGACTTCGGCATCAATCTGCCGCATTACAACAGTCCGCGCTACGATGAGCTGCTGCGCAAGGCCGCCGCCGAAGTCGACGTTGAGGCGCGGCGCCGGTTGCTCGAGCAGGCCGAGCGCGTGATGCTCGCCGACCATCCGCTGATGCCGCTCTACTTCTATGTCAACAAGCATCTTGTGAAGCCGCAGGTTACAGGCTGGTACGACAACGTGATGAACGTCGTCTACAGCAAGGACCTGGGGATCGCGACGCCGCGCTAGCTGATCTGCAGCCAGCCCATGCTGGGACGAAATCGCAGCGAGCGCGGTGCGCCGCCGGCAACGTCCGAGGAAATCTCCGCGATATTGACGTCGGCGAGAAAGTGCCTGACGAGGCTCAGCACCGAGTCGGGGGCACCCCCGGCGTGCGCACCGTCAGGCAGGTGCCCTGCAATCTTCGCCTGCAGGTTCTTAGCCAACGGTGCGATCTCGCGCAGCGACTGCACGCAGCGGTCCACGAGCAGAAGCTCGGTTGCGAGTATGGTGTCGGTCGCGTCGGCCGGTTTCGAGCCGCGCGTGATGAAACGCAGATGCAAAAGCGCGCCCGCTTCGTCGACGGCGTCGTAAATGCACACCGCCACGCTCGAATGCAGCACGACCGTGAAAAGCGTGTCATCCGTGACCACCTCGAAGCGGTCGGGGGGCACGCTCATTTGTCTGCAGGCCCTTTCCATGAATGCCTGTATACCGGCATGGCGCTTGGCGGGTGGTCCCCATGCATTCAAACTATGAACTGCCGCACGCTGTCGCTTAGGAGCGAATGCAACGCCGCCTTCTTAAGGTGAAACGTCGTATGACGGATTTTTGACAGAAGACGCTGATGCAATCTCCTCGACAGGGGATCTAGAATAAGCAACCGCCCGTTTGAACCCGCGACACAGGACCTGCACGAGCATGACTGATTTCTATTCCATTGCGGTGCAAAGCATCGATGGCTCGCCGGGCCTCCTCGCCCCCTTGCGCGGCAAGGTGACGCTGGCGGTGAATGTCGCAAGCCGCTGCGGACTGACGCCCCAATACACCGGGCTTGAGCAACTGCATCGCGACCTTGCCGCCGAGGGCTTCAGCGTGGTCGGATTTCCCTGCAACCAGTTCGGCAAGCAAGAGCCCGCGGGCGAGGCGGACATCATGAAGTTCTGCCAGACCACCTATGACGTGAGCTTTCCGATGAGCGCCAAACTCGACGTGAACGGCCCGCAGCGCCACCCGCTCTATGAGTTTCTTACTGCGGCGCAAAATGGCTTTCCGGGCGATATCAGCTGGAATTTCGAGAAATTCCTCATTAGCCGTGACGGCCGGGTACTGAAGCGCTACCCTCCCGAAACCAAGCCTGAGGATAAGGGCGTGATGCAGGACATTGCTGACGCGCTCGACTGAGGCGCGCTGTAGGGGGGTTCCATGCAGACGGTACAGCACTTGCTCGAAGGAAAGGAGCGGGCGGTCTACGCGGTCGATCCGCAGGCCCCCGTGCTCGAGGCCATCAGGCTCATGGCACAGCATCACGTGGGCGCGCTCCTCGTGATGCAGAACGGCGAGACCATGGGAATCATTTCCGAGCGTGACTACGCACGCAAAGTGATCCTTCTCGGACGCTCCTCCGCGGACACTCCGGTGCGGGAGATCATGAGCTCGCCGGTCATCACGGTGAATCTCTTGAATACGCTCGATGAATGCATGCGTCTCGTCACCCAGCGGCGCGTGCGCCACCTGCCGGTGGTCGATGACGGCCGCGTGATTGGCATGGTATCGATCGGAGATCTCGTGAAAGCTGTCATCGAAGAGCAGCAGCACACGATCGAGCAGCTCGAAAGCTATATCCACAGTTGATGTCCCTGCGGCTTCTCATCATCGGCACGGCCGCGCTGTCGATAGGCCTGTCGTGCGCCAGCGTCGCTGATGAAGCCCCCGCGACCGAGCTTACCGGCTCGCCCGCCGCCGACATCCGCTGGCCATGGCTCATTGGCGAGCAATACACCTTCATCGTGCAGAACCAGTCATCACTGCACTCGCCGTACCAGGGTCCTTTGAGCCTCAAGCCCAATGGCGATACCCAGCCGACCGACACGATCGGATTTTATGGCGGCTGGGCGATCACGAACTGGGCGCAGCTGTACCTCGATACCGAAAAGTTCATGGGTGCGGGCGTCAGCAACGCGACGGGATTGGGCGGACTTACCAACGGCGACGTGGTGCGCGAAGGCGCGAACAGTCTGCCCAAGAGATTCTATATCGCACGCGTCTTTCTGCGCTTCATGCTGCCGCTCGGCCCGCAGCTTGCAAAGTTTGACGCTGCGCAGGATCAGATTGCGGGCACCGAGGCGACCACGCGTCTTGAGTTCAAGGTCGGCAGAGTGGCTGTGAATGACGATTTCGACAAGAACCGCTATGCGGCCAATGCGCGCACCGAGTTTTTGAACTGGTCGCTGTGGGACAACACCGCCTGGGATTACGCCGCCGACACGCGCGGCTACACCGACGGATTCGTGATCGGCTACATCAGTCCCCTCTGGTCGCTCAAGTTTGGCGAGTACCTGATGCCGCAGCATGCCAATGGGCAGCCGCTCGAGGAGTCCTTCAGTCGCGCACACGGAGATAACCTCGAATTGACGCTCGCGCCGGGCAGTTCCGGCACGGTGGTGCGGTTCCTCGCCTATGAAAACACCGCGCGCATGGGTATTTACGAAGATGCAATCGCGTTCGCGGCTGAGCGCGGCACGAGACCCAACATCGTGGCGGACGATGCCGAGGGACGTAAGAAGTATGGTTTCGGGATAAACGGCGAGCAGCCGCTCGCGGACGACGGCGACACCGGCGTCTTCGCACGCCTGGGCTGGAATGATGGCAAGACGGAGAGCTTTGCCTTCACAGAGGTTGATCGCCTCGTAAGCTTCGGCGGTCAACTATCGGGCGCGCACTGGGGTCGCACGACCGACCAGGTGGGCGCGGCAGTTGTAATTGAGGGTCTTTCGGCGCCGCACCGCGAGTACCTCGCGGCCGGCGGCGCAGGATTTCTGCTCGACGACGGACGCCTGAATTACGCCCACGAACAAATCCTTGAAACCTATTACCGCCTGCAGCTGCCATGGCAATGGGCGCGTCTGCAGTTGTCTCCGGATATTCAGTACATCAGAAATCCGGGCTTCAACGCCGACCGCGGTCCTGTATGGTTCTTTGGCCTGCGTTTTCACGCTGAACACTAGCGGCCTGAAGCCAGAGGTCGGCGCAATCGAAGCGGAAATAGACCCAGGAGCTTTGGGTGATGCGCTTGTGATCCTTCGTCAGGTGGACGTCTCTGCGGTTGCCTTACTCCGTTTCGGAAAGGCTTTGACGAGGATGCGGACGTGCAGTGCGCGATGCCCGCTGAGAGCCGTCGACGGGCACGCTGAGGTGCTCGACGGTAGTTTTTAAGCGCTGCGCGATTGCGACGGCAATCACAGAGCGATGGCACTCGGACACAGACCCATTCGCCTGACGCTGCCCGCTCAAGAATTACTTGCGCCAGAAAGTCGGCGTGAAGAGCACCAGCACGCTGAAGATCTCAAGCCGTCCGAGCAGCATCGCGAACGTGCAGATCCAGGTCTGAAGGTCCGTGAGGCTCTGATAGGTCTTGAAGGGACCGACGACGCCCAAGCCCGGGCCCGTATTGTTGATGCAGGCGATGATCGCGCCGAAGGCCGAGTCAAAATCAAGGCCGGTCAGGAGGAGCGCAAAGGTCAAGAATGCCACGGTCATGAAATATAGAAAGATGAACGCGAGGATCGAGGCTGCAACGCGATCCGCGACCGGCTTGCCGCCCACGCGCACCGGAGCGACGGCGCTCGGATGCACGAGGAGCGTGAGCTCGCGCAGCGCCTGACGCGAGAGCACGAGCGTGCGGAACATCTTGATGCCGCCGCCTATGGAACCCGTGCTGCACACGATGCAGGACAGGAACAAGAGCCAGATCGGCGCGAATACCGGCCAGCGCGTGTAGTCCTGGGAAACAAAGCCGGTGGTCGTCGCAAGCGACACCACGTGAAAGGCCGAGTAGCGCAGTGACGTCAGGAAGTCAGGGTAGACGCCGTTCCAGGTGAGAAGCGCCGTGATGCCGACGATGCTGACCGTCAGAAGGAGGAAGATCGCGCGCGCCTCCGGATTCTGAAAATAGGGCTTGAAGGTCAGGCGCCGCAGCGCGGCGAAATGACAGGCGAAGTTGAGGGAGGCGATCAGCATGAGGACGATCAGCACGAATTCGACCGAGGCGGAATGAAAGTAGGCGATGTTGGCATCGTGGGTCGAGAAGCCGCCGAGCGCCACGCCCGAGAATGCATGACAGATCGCATCGAACCAGGTCATGCCGCAGGCTCGCAGCGCAATGATTCCGGCGATCGTGATGAAGGTGTAGGCGAACCAGAGCGAGCGCGCGGTCTGGGTGATGCGCGGTGTCAGCCGCTCCTCTTTAACCGGCCCGGGTGAGTCGCCGCGGTACAGCTGCATGCCGCCGACGCCCAGGAGCGGCAGGATCGCAATCGCAAGCACGATGATCCCGAGGCCCCCGTACCAGTGCAGCGCATGACGCCACAGATTGATGGCCGGCGGCAGCGTATCCAGGCCCTTCAAAACGGTGGCGCCGGTCGTCGTGAGTCCCGACATGGTCTCGAAGAACGCATCGGTGAAGGACAGGCCCGGCAATGCGAGCAGCAACGGGATGGATGCCGACGCCGACATCAGGATCCAGCCTAGCGTCACGAGCAGAAAGCCATCGCGGGGCTTCAGCTCCCGCGCGTGGCTGCGCGTACACGCTGCGATGAGAAGCCCAAAGCCTGCGCTTGCGACCGCCGCGATGACGAAGTCCGTCGCCGTGCCATCGCCCGTCAGCCAGGAGGTGATGATGGGCAGCACGAAGCCTGCGCCAAATACCGCGAGCATCAATCCCAGGACGTGTGCGACCCGCAGCAAGCGCGCGAGGTCCTAGCGCGCAGCGCCCATGAAGAGCCGCTCGACCGCCTCGACGTGGCGGCGGTCGGACAGGAACACGATGACGTGGTCGTCGCACTGCACGCAGGTGTCGTGGTGCGCCATGATGACCTTCTCGCCGCGCACGATCGCGCCGATCGACGCACCGTCGGGCAGGTTGATTTCCTCGACGCGTTTTCCCACCACTCGCGAGCTGCGGTCATCCCCGTGCACGATGGCTTCGAGCGCCTCGGCCGCACCGCGCCGGAGCGAGTGCACGCGCACCACATCACCGCGGCGCACGTGCGCGAGGAGCGAGCCGATGGTGATGGTCTGCGGCGAGATCGCGACGTAGATGCTGCCGCTTTCGATGAGCTCGGCATAGGAGGGCTTGTTGATGAGCGCCATGACTTTGCGGGCGCCTAAGCGTTTGGCAAGCATCGCCGAGAGGATGTTCGCTTCCTCGGAATTCGTGAGCGCTGCGAACACATCAGTGCCGTCGATGTTCTCTTCGATGAGCAGTTCCTCATCCGCGGCGTCGCCGTTCAGCACGATCGTGTTCTCGAGGAGCTCGGAGATGCGCCGCGCGCGTTTGGCATCGCGCTCGATGATCTTCACCTGATTGGTCTTCTCGAGCGTCTTCGCAAGCCTGAAGCCGATATTGCCGCCGCCGGCGATGACGATGCGCCGCACCGGGTGCTCCTCCTTCCGCATTTCGCTCATGACGCGGCGAATGTCATCGCGCGCCGCGAGAAAAAACACCTCATCGCCCTTTTCGACCACGGTATCCCCGCCCGGCGTGATGCTGCGCCCGGCGCGATAAATCGCGACGATGCGCGCCTCGATGTCGCGCACGTGCTCGCGCAGCGCGCGCAGCTGCTGCCCGACGAGCAGGCCGCCCTCGTGGGCGCGCACTGCGACCAGGCGCACCTTGCCGTCGGCGAAATCGAGCACCTGCAGCGCGCCCGGATATTGGATAAGACGTTCGACATACTCGGTGACGAGCTGCTCGGGGCTGATGAAGACATCGACCGGCAGCGCTTCGTCGCTGAAGAGCTCCGGACGGCTCGTGTATTCGGCCGCGCGGATGCGCGCGATCTTGGTCGGCGTGCGGTAGAGCGTAAAGGCCACTTCGCAGGCCATCATGTTGACCTCATCGCTGCTCGTGAGCGCAATGATGATGTCCGCCTCGGCGGCGCCCGCCGCTTCAAGCACGGAGGGATAGGAGCCGTTGCCCGCCACCGTGCGCACGTCGAGCCGGTCCTGCAGATCGCGCAGGATGTCCTCGTCCGTATCGATGACGGTGACCTCGTTCGCCTCCTCGCGGGAGAGATGATAGGCCGCGGTGCGGCCCACCTGGCCTGCGCCCAGAATCACGATCTTCAACGCATCGTCTCCAGGTTCGCGTACTGAACCATGAGCCACTTCGTGCCCTGTTTCTCGAAGCTCACCTGCACGCGCGCGTGCGCGCCATTGCCTTCGACCGTGAGGATCACGCCCTCGCCGAACTTGCCGTGGCGCACGCGCGCCCCTAAGCGCACGCCGGGCATCGCGGGCTCCTCATTGCGGAAGCGCCCCACGGTGAGCGGCCGCGACAGCTGCATGCGCGGCCGCACCTCTTCGACGAGCTCCTCGGGGATTTCCTTGATGAAGCGCGACGGCTGCGCGTAGCTGTCGCTGCCGTGCAGGCGGCGCTGCTCGGCGTAGGTCAGATACAGTTGCCGCTGCGCGCGCGTGATGCCGACATAGCACAGGCGCCGCTCCTCTTCCAGACCATCAAGATCGGTGAGCGAGCGCTGATGCGGGAAGAGCCCATCTTCCATGCCGCAGAGAAACACCACCGGAAATTCCAGGCCCTTGGCCGAATGCAGGGTCATCATCTGTACGCAGTCCTCCCAGGCCTCCGCCTGGCCCTCGCCCGATTCGAGCACGGCGTGGGAGAGAAAGGATTGCAGCGGCGGCAGGCCATCCTCCGCACCGTCGGGCTCGAAGCCGCGCGCGGCGCTCACAAGCTCGAGCAGGTTCTCAACGCGAGCCTCGCCGCGCTCGGCCTTTTCGCGCTTGTGATGCTCCAAGAGGCCGCTACCGGCCAACATGTGATCCACCTGTTCGTGCAGCGGGCGCCCCGCGAACTCGCGGCTCAAGCGCTCGACGAGCGCCATGAATCCCTGCAGGGCGGCGGCGGCTTTGGAGCCGAGCGCCTGCGCCTGCAAAGTGGCTGCCGCATCCCAGAGCGATACGCCCGCGCTCTTCGCCTGCTCGCGGATGATCTCCAGGCTCTTGGCACCGATGCCGCGCGTCGGCAGGTTCACGACGCGCTCGAAGGAGGCATCATCGGCCCGATTGGCGATGAGGCGCAGGTATGCGAGCGCATCCTTGATTTCAGCGCGCTCGAAGAAGCGCAGGCCCCCGTAGACGCGGTAGGGCATGCGCGCGGACAAGAGCGCCTCTTCCAGAACGCGAGATTGCGCGTTCGAGCGATACAGAATGGCGACGCCGCGGCGCTCGCCGCCCGTGTGGGTCCAGTCGCGGATGCGCTGCACGATGAAGTCCGCTTCATCGCGCTCGTTGAAGGCGGAATAGACGCGGATCTTTTCGCCCTCTTCGCCGCTCGTCCAGAGATTCTTGCCGAGGCGGCCGGAGTTGTTGGCGATCAGCGCGTTCGCGGCGGCGAGGATCGCACCCGTCGAGCGGTAATTCTGCTCGAGTCGATGCAGCACGGCGCCGGGAAAGTCGCGCTGGAACTGCTGCACGTTCTCCACCCGCGCGCCGCGCCAGCGATAGATCGACTGGTCATCGTCAAACACGGCGAACGGATAGCCCTCGGGGCCTGCCAGCATTTTCATCCAGCGGTACTGGATGGCGTTCGTGTCCTGAAACTCATCGATCAGCACGTGGCGAAAGCGCCGCCGGTAATGCGCGAGGAGCTCGGGCTGATCGCGCCACAGCTCAAAGGCGCGCAGCAAGAGCTCGGCGAAATCGACGACCCCATTCCTCGCGCAGGCCGCCTCGTACTCGCCGTAGAGCCTGATGAGCTCGCGGCGTGTCGGATCGCCGCCGTCCTTCAGATCCTGCGGCCGGCGTCCCTCATCCTTGTTGGAATTGATGAACCACTGCACCTCGCGCGGCACCCAGCGGGCCTCATCCAGGTTCTGCGCCTTGATGATCTTGCGGATGAGGCGCTGCTGGTCCTCGGAGTCCAGGATCTGGAAGCTCTGCGGCAGACCCGCCTCGCGCCAGTGCAGTCGCAGCAGCCGATGGGCGATGCCGTGGAAGGTGCCGATCCACAGGGCCGGCCCCGGCATCCCTAAGAGCGCCTCGATGCGGCCGCGCATTTCCCCCGCCGCCTTGTTGGTGAACGTGACCGCGAGGATGCCCTGCGGGGAGGCACCTTCGACCTGGATCAGCCACGCCACCCGGTGGGTGAGCACGCGAGTCTTGCCGCTGCCGGCGCCCGCCAGCACGAGCGCCGCGCCAAGCGGGGCCGTGACCGCGGCGCGCTGGGCATCGTTGAGCGGGTCGAGGAGAGGGGAGACATCCATTGAACCGGCAATTGTAACCGCATCGGTCGAAATCAAGGTCAGGAAGGCTCCTCGTCAGCCGCTCCAATGCGCTCCTTCGCGAAGTACAGGAGCGCGATGATGAGGCTTAAGAGCACGGGGCCCAGAATGAGGCCGATGAAGCCGAAGGCCACCACGCCGCCGACGACGCCGACGAACACAGTGAG
>Ga0302324_100013488_pt1 | contig 16562 bp, 15 predicted proteins | sample Palsa_T0_1_FD_201949 | JGI IMG/M metagenome (GOLD analysis project Ga0302324, IMG submission 201949) | Peat permafrost microbial communities from Stordalen Mire near Abisko, Sweden - Palsa_T0_1 | ecosystem: Environmental > Terrestrial > Soil > Palsa > Peat permafrost | place: Sweden: Abisko...
CCTATGGGGATGCCCTGCCTGCTGATTCCTGGGTGAGTTTGACGCCTCAGGCTGGATCGATCAGGCCTGGTCGATCAAACGATGATGGATGGCGTACAGGGCCAATTCCAGCCGGTCGGATACGCCGAGCTTATCGAAGATATTGTGCAGGTGGTTCTTGACGGTCTGCTCGCTGATGAAAAGCTTTTCGCCGATCTCCTTGTTGCGGTAACCCTGGGCCACCAGTTGGACGATCTCTTTTTCGCGATCGCTGAGCAGCGGCTTGTCGCGCCGGGGTCCTCCGTCGGAACTCTTGGAAAACGCCTTCATTACCTCCGCGGTCATGCGGTTGTCCAGCCAGATTTCACCGCCAAAGACGCGATGAATGCTCTTGGCCAGCAGGTCGCTGGCCGACTGCTTGAGCACGATGCCGCGGGCGCCCAGGCGCATGGCGCGCACCACGTCGCGATCGTCTTCCGCCGCGGTCAGCACGATCACCCGCGTGGGCAGCGAATCGAAATTCACTTCCTCCAGCACCGCCAGGCCGTCCTTGTCGGGCATGCGCAAATCCAGCAGCAGGATATCCGGCTTGAGTTTTCCGAGCATGCGGATGCAGTCGTCGCCGTTGGCGGCTTCTCCCACGATGGTGATGTCATCTTCCCCTTCGAGAAGCTTGCGCACACCGTCGCGAAAGATGGCGTGGTCGTCGGCCATCAGCAGGCGGATCATCTGTTTTGTCTTGGCCATATCACCCGAGTGGGATTTCGACGGTCAATCGCGCTCCATGCCCCGGAGTGGATTCCACCGTGAGCACACCACCCACGCTCCTGGTGCGCTCCTTGATTGAAATTGGCCCCAACCGCAAGCGATCGAGTTCATCACCCGTGAAGCGACCTGCGAAACTGAACCCTTCCCCGTTATCGTCGATGACCAGGACGACTTGACTGTCGTCCTGCCACAGTTTTACCACCACATGCGTGGCTCTCGCATGCTTTTTTACGTTGTGAAGTGCTTCACGGTAAATCTGGAATAATTCGCGGCAAATGCGGTCGGGCACCTGCAGCGTGGCCGCGTCGGTCAAAAGGTCCAGCGCGGGGCCGGATTCGTTGCGAAAACGCTCCGCAAAACCGCGCATCAGATCCACCAGATCGGCGCTCTCCACCCGCAACGGGCGCATGTCCGTGACCATCCGCCGGAGCTCCTCCGTCTCGTTGCGCACCGTCTTTTGCAGGGTTTCCAGCTCGGAGGCGGTCTGTTCCGGCGCGGCCACCACTCCCCGCCGAAGGACGTCCAGCTGGATGTCCACGCTCAACAGCGTCTGCAGGATGCCGTCGTGAATGTCGCGTGAGACGCGGCTGCGCTCCCCCTCAATGGACCGTGTGCGCAGGCGGCGCAGAAGAAACAGATTTTCCAGCGGCGGGCCCAGGTGCCGCACGGCGCGATCCAGCAGGCCCAGGTCCTGCGCCAGAAAGCGCCGGCTGCAGTTGCCGGCGATGATCCGCCCGGCCGGCTGTCCGCCGAAATCAAAGGTCACCGCGAGCATCGAGTGCAGGCCAAACTCCTCGCGCGCCGCATTGGGCATGCGCGGCAACTCCGAAATCCGGCGCCCGTCCCGGCGGTCCCAGCCAAACCCCGCGCCGCCCGCCTCCATCTGATTCCAGCAAACGGATACCTCCGGGCAATCGAACAAAAACGCATCGCCCCGGACCATTGGCCAATTTTGCGGATGAATGCGATCGGGCTGCGCGCCGGTCACCGCCCACACGAAGATGCGCTCCAGTTCCACGTCGCGAAAGGCGAAGATGGCCGTCTGGCAGTCCAGCCCGCGGGCCAGTTCCTTCAGCAGCAGGCGCAGGGACTCCGTGACGCCCTGCTCCACTTGCAGATTCTGCGTGAGGCGCGCGAGGAAATCGTGTTCGGCGGCATGCCGGCGCTGGCGCTCCCCCAAAAACGAGACGCCCACGCCCCCCGCAAAAGTGCCCACGACCAGCGCGACCCAGGAGAGCACCTCCGCCAAACCCGCTCCGCCCTGCCAAAGGGCCCGCACCAGCACTGCCAGCGTCACGATCCCCGCCAGGACAATGGACCGCTCCATGCCCCAGCGGATTCCCGCAGCCAGGGCCACAAACAGGTAGAGAAACCAGAACGCCGCGGCGGAACGCGTCAGCAAAAGAAAAACAGCCAGCGCTGCCAGGTCGGCAAGCAGGGGCACGCGCCAATTGTTCAATACCGGGAGATGCTGCAAAAGCAACAGCACCAGGGCCACGCCCAGGTACGCCAAAACGAAAGAGACGGAATATGCTCCGCGTCCCACGGCGGGTTGGCGCAGTAAATCTCCCAACGCCAGCACCAGAAAAATGGGCCGGGCATAGGCGATCTGCCGTTCCAGGTGTCGGCGTTCGGCGGCGTGGGGCTCCATACGGGCTAGGCGAGTCTTCCCTTGCAGTCTAACAAGCGCGGCGGGGCGCGCAAGGCGGCCGTGTCTTGCGGTTGCAAGCGGCGCAACTCAATCTCCCGGCCGTTTTCTCCGGCTGTCCCATTCTTCCACCGTCGGATTCACAGGATTCCCACCGCATCGGGGGCATTTCCAGTTGCCAATCCGGGGGCGGACGCCTATTCTTGCCAAAATAGAAAAAGTCTGCAGCGGGGCTCGCAGTTGAACCAGCGCTTTACACGCAGCGAAGTCCACCGAATGACTGGAGCAACGCCCCGGCAACTGGATTACTGGGCGCGGCTCGGATTGGTGTGCCCGCGGGCGCGCTGGGGAGAGCGTTTCTTCAGTTTTTCCGATCTCGTCGCGGTGGAGACACTCAACCGCCTGGCGGAGCGGCGCGTCCCGGCGCGGCGGCTGCGTCGCGTGATGGACACCCTGGAGCGGCAACTCGGGCAGGTCCGCGCGCCGCTGGCCTCGCTGCGCGTCTCGATCCACGGCTCGCGCATCGTGGTGCACGAGCCGGGGCCGCGCGGACGCCCCATTGAGCCCCTCAGTGGCCAATTCGTATTGAACTTCGACACCGCGCCGTTGGGGCAGAAGATCCGCGCCCTCGGCGAGCGCACCGCGGAGGAATGGTTCGAGTTCGGCATGACCCTGGACGGCGCCCCGGAGACCATGGAGCAGGCCGTGGAAGCGTATCAGCATGCCATTTCCTCGGCCCCCGATTGGGCCGAGGCGCACATCAACCTGGGGACGGCGCTTTTCCAACTGGAGCGCTGGGAAGAGTCGAGGAAAGCCTTTTCCTTGGCCGCCGAACTGGACCCCGCGAGCGCGCTCGCGCATTTCAATCTCGGCTGCGCATCCGACCGCCTGGGCGAGCCGGAGGCGGCGATCCGCGAGTTCCGCGCGGCAATCCTGCACGCCCCGCAGATGGCCGATGCGCACCTCAATTTGGGTCTGGTTTATGAGAAGACGGATCAGGGAGCGGACGCCATGCACCACTATGGCCTCTACCTGCGTTACGAACCCAATGGACCTTGGGCTGAGTTCGCGCGTAGAAAGCTGGAGACCAGCCGCCCGGAAGCCTCCAGCAAAGTAACTCCCTTCCGGCAGGCGCGGCCGTAGGCCAAGCAAGAATAGATTCTTACTTGGGAATGCCCCGCCAAGCGGCCACCCAGTGCTTCAGGGCAAGTACTCCCAATAAGTTATCAGACCAACCGCATGCACACCGCAGATTGCAGGAGGTGGCGTCAGCTTCCTCAAGACTTCTCTCCACACTCTGGAGCGCTTTAGCCAGCGGTTCGCCGCATTGCTGGCATTGGAACAGAAGTACATGTACGAAAGATTCCGGCCGGTCGTTCATGCGGCCTCTGGATTATTCTTCGCACAAAAGACCCGGGCGCACATCCGGTAAGCCCTGCGCACTTCTGCTCCGTCCGAAATAAATCGATGCATGGCCGCGCGATCCTCCGGAGACAAGATGCCTGATCGCTACGCGCGCTGTCGGTAGGGAGTCCTACACTGGAAAGATTGGGGAGATCACTTGACTGAATACAACTCAGATGTGCTCTCCGTTATACTGACGGATGACTGCGTAACATTCGCAGGCGAAGCTTTCGAGGGCCTTGCGGTTCAAGATCGTCACTTTACCGCGGGTATATTCGATGATCTGCATCTTCTGCAGAATCCCCGCCGCCAGCGTCACGCTCGGCCGGTCGGTCCCCAACATAGTGGCAAGAAAATCGTGCGTGATGGCCAGAATCCCGGAATCCACCCGGTCCTGCGCGATCAGCAACCAGCGCGCAAGACGTTCCTCGATCTTGTGTAGCCGATTGCACGCGGCCGTTTGCGCAATTTGCATCCCCAACCCCGCCGCATAGCGGCTCATAATCGCCTGGAACTGCGGAGTGGATGGCAGCATTTCCTTCAAGGAACCGACTCTCACGCCAAATCCATCGCCGGAAATCTGCACCACCTCCCGAAGCGGGCTTCTGATCATTCCAAGAACCGCGGGCGTTCCGGCGACGCCTTCATTCCCAAGCAGCCCGGCTTCAACGGTCTTGCCATTTTTTAGTTCAACCACAAGAGAAATCAAACCTTGATTTGGAAAATGGACGAATTTCGCGGGCCGGTGGGGCTCATGAAGGCTGAGGTGATTGGGCAAGTCGATAAATTCAAGGTGCGGACGGACCAAACGGTACTCGGCGTCAGGTACGGACAGCAATATCTTGTTGCGGACAGGTTTTCCGTCCGGATTGGTCCTTTCGCCAGCCTTGGTGACGTTTTTAATCGCCATAATGTCCACCGACATCACAACGGAACCAGGATTACCAACCCGGGGATAACTTCTGCAGCTGCCAGCAGGTCCAATGCGGGCCCAGACCGTGACTGATGGCCCAATCCGTCATCCGGATGGCATCCGCCGGCTCTCTCGGGGATCCCGTGATCCCGCTGGATCGCGAGAAATCCTCCCACGTGCCGCCGGCATAGGTGTCCGCGGGGCCCCGATGGAATTGCAATATCCCGTCGGAGATTACCCCGTCGGAGTCCGGCCGGGAGATGTTCCTCCCGCCGCTTTCACACTGGATCAGTTTTTCAATCATGGTCTTGTTTTTCACCGGGAACGGAACCGAAAAACCCCAGCGCGGTCCAACGAGAAAAGTCTCCACGGGAATTGAGGACGGTGCGACGGCGGTATATTCATATTCACCCGCTCGGGCCAAAACGGTCTGAACCAGGGTAACCAGGGGCAGACAAAGGCAAACGAAATAGAACAGCCTTTCCACCACCGGGACGGAGCGTTGCGCCTTCCGGCGAGCCGGTGCATTCCCTCCCTCGCGGAGAGTACGATCGCCACCATTCGAGCGCCGCGAGCGAAGCCACTTCGCCAGGCGAGGCATGCGGATTATCAGGGTCATGGGGCCTTCCGTGTGTTCGAAGACATAGGCGTCACTATACCCTAGGCGAACAAGAAGCGAAATAGAAAATTTGCCCCCCCATTTTACCGTTAGCCATACCGCCTATTGGATTCCCCACAGGACAAAACGGTCACAGCCTTCACCCGTTTGCCCAGCGCCTCATCAGGGCCTCGGATCGCGGCTACTACGGATCAGCGAAAGTTAAAGCGGAATCCGCCGCGCACCGTGATCGGGGCGCCCACATCAATCACCGGAGTGGCCGCAATGTTGTAGGTGGCGTTGAGAAGATTCTGCGCGGCGAAGAAGATTTGCGTCTGATGCGCCAGCAGCCGCGAAACCTGCGCATCCACCACGAAAGCGCTGCCCAGCGGCAACAAATTCTGATCGTCGTCGAACTCGTTGCTGCTGTAGCGCGTCTGCACCCCCACCGTCCATTTGGAATCCACGTAGCTGGCCTGAATGTTGAAACTGTTTTTGGGCACTTCGGGGACCCGCAGACCCACCAGGTCGGCGTTCCCCGGCGCGCTGATCACCGTGCTGTCGGTATAGATGTAGCTGGTGGAGATCTGCAGACGCCTCAGCGGATGCACATCGGCGGAGAGTTCAAAGCCGCGGTCGCGGGTGGCGCCCAGATTCTCACGCTCGCGAGTGATGGTCGTGCAGGAGGTAGGGTTGGTGGAGCACGAAGCAGGGCTGTAGGCGATGGTGACGTTGGAGTCCGGCCCATCCAACTGGCTCCAGAAGAAATCCCCCCGCAGCGTGAGCTTCTCACCCCAACTGCGCAGGCTGGCGCCGGCCTCGCCGCCGGTTAGGCTCTCGGCCGTCAGCGCCGGGTTCGCGTCGGTGACAATGTTTCCCACGCGGAAATTGCGGTACAGCTCGTTCAGCGTCGGCGCCCGAAAAGCGCGATAGAAGGACGCGCTAACCGAAAAATTATGCGGAAGCGTGCGCAGCAGCGTCAGCCGCGGGCTGAACATGCCTTGGGTTCTGCCGGGAAATGCCGTGTAGGTGAACGCCCCAGCCGGCGCCAGAGGCAGGCGATTCATGAACCCGCCGCTATTCACCGCAAAATCTCCGCGCCCGCCGGCCGTCAGCAGCCAGTTGGGCGCAAAATAATAGGCGTCCTGCACGAAAAATCCGTCAATGTTCTGGTGCCCTCCGGCGTCGGTGTTCGCGGTGGCCGTTGCCGAGGCGTTGAACGTGGTTTCCCGGCTATCGCCGCGCACGCCGCGATCTTCCAGGCCGGCGGTGAGGTTGTTGCGGTGCGCGAAAGTCCTCTGCCACTGTGCCGCAAAGCCCACCTGCTGCGAAGGGCTGTGCTGGCGATCGACAAGATACTCCGAGTCGCGATTGGCCGCGACCGAGGAAAACGTCTGGTGGAAGACTTCGTAGGAGCCATAGACGCGCACCGAGAAGGAGCCGGCCGCGGGACTCGCCCAATCGGCGCCCCCGCGAAATGTGGGGATGCGCGTATTGTTGATGGTGGCGGGCGTGCCGTTTTCGCGGCTCTCGCCGAAGGAAGTTCCGCCAAGGAAGACGCGTCCTTGCGTTCCCAGCTTGCGCGAGACTTCCACCGTCCCCACCAGGTCCGCGGTGCCCGCGGGAATGTCCACCGATCCGCGCAGGCTGGGTGGCACAAGAATATATCCCTCCGTGCGCAACGCCTGCCCGCCCGTGGCGATGCTCCACTGGCCCACGGAGAATCCGCCGGCAAAGGACAGGTCCTCGGTGTCCTCGTTCCCGTAGGAGGTTTCCAGCGTGGCGTAGGCGTTCTGCTCGTGGCGGCTGGTGATATTCACGACGCCGCCCAATGCGCCCGTGCCGTAGGTGTCCGACGCCGCGCCGTTCAACACCTGGACGCTCGCGACGGTCTCGCTGGGAATCTGCGTCCAATAGACCCATCCGCCAAACGGATCGTTCAAGGGGATGCCGTCGAGCAAAACCGCGGCGCGACTGGTGCCGCTGGGCCCGATTCCGCGCATGGACACGCCTTGCGACGTGGGATTCGCGGTCAAGCTGCTGGAGCGGCGGAACAGCGAGAAGCCCGGCGCCTGGCGGAGCACGTCATCCAGAGTCAGGCTTCCCGAGTCCTTGATCTCCTCGAGCGGGATGGAATATTCGCTGCTGGGAACCGCGGGAATCCGGTCGTCATCGGACGCGGATGCCCCGGACACCACAATGCGCTGCACGTCGGAGGCGGGATTCAACCGGACTTCCACATTGTCGCCGGGCGAGTCGTTATCCACGGCAATCGTGTCCGGCGCGAATCCCGGCTGGCGCACGATCAGCACGCCCCCGGCGCTTACCGAAATCTCAAACGTTCCGTTGTCGCCGGTGGCCACGGACTGGGATTCGCCCTGGAATTGAGATTCAACCTCGGCGCCGCGGATGGGAAGGCTAGTGGAATCCAGCACCGTGCCCCGCAGCGTGCGGGATTGCTGCGCGCTGGCCGCGGGCAGCAGCAAAAAGCAAACACAAACCATTAGGAGAACGATCAAACCGATCCTGCGGCAAAAGTCCCGGCTGGGTCGCACCAAAAGCAAACCTCACAGTGGCTGCCGGCTGTATGCAAACCGGCGATTGCATCTGACGTTAAATTTGCCGTTCCTTACATGCACGCCCGGAATTGCACCGCAGGATGCCTGACCCCCGCGCAAGTGTCAACGGCCCAGCCCTCAAGGCACCCACACGGCGTAAATGATGTAGCACAGCAGAATGCCGGCGGCGATGGCCACTAAACCGGAGATGCGGCGCTTGGTCAGATAAAAAATCAGCGTGAGCCCGGTCAGCGCGACCAGGGTCATGAAAATGGCCGCGGCGTCGATCAGCACGGACCAGTTCGCTCCGGTGTCGCGCCCCTTGTGCAGATCGTTGAGCACCGAGATCAGCCCAAAACGGTTGACCGTCAAATCGTATTTCCCGCTGTCGCGATCCACGACGGCGTCGGCTTCATATCCGGGCCCCTTAAAAGAGAGCTCGCATTGCTCATCGTCCACCTGCGAATCGCTCAGGCCCGCGTGTATGGCGTGAGTGCCGCGCAGATAAGCCGCAATCCGCGCGACGTCCACGCCCTTGGGGGCCTCGGACGCGTGCAGCCAGGAAGGATCCACGTTTCCATGGAAGCGCACCGTGCGCTGCTTCCCGCTGGTAAACCAATCGGCGTGATTCAGCGTGAGACCCGTCACCGCAAAAAATAACAGGATGGCGAAGCTCAACATCGAAAGATAGGTGTGCAGCCAGCGCGCCCAGTGGGCCAGCCGGCGGTTCCAGTGCAGAAAACGCCCGGATTTGCCGGCAATCCCCGGGAGATCGTTCACCGCGACCGGTGCTGCAGAGGCGACGTTACGGTCTGGCCCGAGTTTACGGTCTGGCTCGACGTTACGGTCTGGTTTGTTGGGCTTCAATTTTGTGATAGTCCAGCGACGCCGACGCTATCTCGATATTGCCGCCCAGATCCACCTGCGCGGCCTTGCCGTTAAAATCCATCTGCTGTCGCATCAGTTGATGCGTGCCGCGCTCGCGCGAGGCTTCCACTAGAACCGTGTAGGTGCCGGCCTTAACCAGTTTCCCGTTGTCGGCGCGCCCGTCCCATTTCACGGTATACGCGCCCGGCGGCCGCGTGGCGCTGGAAATGGAATTGATATATTTCAAGTCGCCCGCCTCGTTGGCCCCCAGTTCCTCGGCCCCAAACCAGACATTGAGCGTTGAAACGTAGCGGTAGCTACCGTACCAGAGTGCGATGGTGCGCACGGGAATCTTCTGCCTGTCCTCGATCCACACGGCGATGAACGGACGCATGATCCGGATGCCCTCGATTTGTGCCAGTTCGATGCGCACCGTCAATTCGTATTGACGGTTCCATAGCGCCGCGGCGGCAGGCGCTGTCGAAGATTTGGGGACCGCGGGCTGCGCCTGGGATGTTTTCGGCGCACCGCCATTCGCTTGCGCGTCCACCTGCACCACGCGGGCCGCGGCCCGCTCATCGGCAACCGCTGGGCGCGCTTGCGAAGGCGCCGCCAGCGAACTCCAATCCCGGCTCGCGATCTGCTCCCCATCTTCGGTGACCAGCAGATATTGCACATTCGGGACAGAGTCCGCCAGACGGCTGCTCTCCTCCGGCGACAGCACGGAAAAAGCCGTGGCCAGCGCCCCGGCGTCGGCCGGATTCGGCGCCACCACCGTGGAGCTGATGATATGGTCGGCGGGCATTCCCGTGCGCGGGTCGACAATATGCGAATAGTGCCTCCCGCCGATGACCACTCCCCGCCGGTAATCTCCGCTGGTGGCCACCGCGCGGTCGCGCACCAGCAAGCGCGCCATGGGCGCGGCGTTTTCCTCGTCGGAGCGCGGATCGGCGATGTCCACCGGCTCGCTCCACTGGCCACGCACCACCAGATCGCCGCCGATATTGACCACCACGCCGTGTACGCCCTCCGCCCCCAGCGCGGCGTCTGCCGAACGCCCTACGATGTAGCTTTTCACGAAGGAGTTCATGGCCAGCGGCGCGTCGCTGGTATGCGTTGCGGTGCCCTTTGCGGCGTCCAGCTTCCAATGGACGCGCCGGACGCTGGCCACGGCCGCATCCAGCTCGGCCTGCGAAGGGACCTGCCCCCGCGCCGCCGCCGCTTGCCAGACGCGAGTGATGGTTTCGGCGGATGCGTCGAGGGCTCCCTGCGTGGCGTCCCGCCAGCGATCGAACAAAGAAAAAATCTCGAACAACTCGGGCGAAACGCGCACCGGCTCATTCCGTGTGCGAAACCAGCGGCTGAATTCGCTGTCGGGGTCCCACGAACTGAGAATTTTTGCCTCGCGGTCGATCTCCGCAAGAGCCAGATCCCCGGCTTGCTTGGACTGCGCCTCCGACGACGCCAGTATCTTCAATTGCAGCGAAGTGCCCAGCACATTCTCATAGTTGGAAACGTAAAGCTCGTCTCCCCGGGTGGCCGCCGGCGCGCCCTCCGCGGGCGCCAAGCCCTCGAACCTCGCACCCGCGAGCATGGAGCTCGCGGCTAAAAGAGCCCGCGGCGATGCCGCCGCACAAAACGCCAGAAGAAACGCGCCGGCCGCAACCCCATTCGCAATCCAAAACGCGAGCCGAAACGCAAGCCAAAACGCAAAAATACGTGCCGCTTTCAAGATCGGAAAACCTCGATGAATGACGTCGCGCGTGGAATTATAGTTTCCGCGCCGCGCGATTGCGAGGCGCGGGCCCTTCTGGCAGTGTCCTGATTTGCGTCTCGAGACATTAGGTTTGCTGTCCCTAGGGGGGCGGAGCTTCAGCTCCCGACATGATCCGCGCCAATGCACGCGGCTTTAGCCCCTGAGGAGAATGTCCCTTGCCGCCGCGAACCCCAGCGCGCTCCCCAATTCACCTTCCAGACGGCCGCGACCAGAACGTCACCAGACCGCACCGGTTGCACGTCCGCGTCCAGAAAGAACGCAATTCCTTCGAGGTCACACCCTCTTCTTCCGGCACGTTCACTTGCATCTTGACGCTTTCCTCCACGAAATCCGGGCTGCCGCATGTGCAGGTGGGAAGCGCTCTCGGTGGCGTGGCCATAAGTCCCTCCGCGCCGCGGATTCTATCAGGATGCGAAATAGCCCCAGCAGGTTAATTCCCTATAGTAATATCGTTAGCGCGTGCAAAACCGCCCCTCGCACGCTAAGCTATCCCGTTGACCTTTTACGGTGGTGAGCGTAGCTCAGCCGGTAGAGCATCGGTCTGTGGCACCGAGGGTCGTGGGTTCAAATCCCATCGCTCACCCCAACATCTCCTTCAGCTACAAATACTTCCATTTGGGGTTGGCTTTTCGGTTCAACGGGCGTGGATAGCCGGGGTAGGCGCCTTCTGACACTCGTTTAGTTGCTTAATTCAGATTTGGGTTGAACGTTGGGCTTGGGGTACACGCGTTATCAATCGTTGTAATCAAGTCCTGGATCGCTTGGGCTCTGGCCTGAGACTGCCTCATTTTAACTCTATAACTATCAACCGCATTTTCGATCGCTTGGACGTTTTGCTGAACCGAGGCTTTATATGCAGCCATTCCCTCCAGTCTTTCCTGGTGCTGGATGGCGTCCATACCGATTCCTAGAAAAGACCCCGATCTCTGGGCTAATTCCTTCACAAGTTCGGTCATTGCGTCTCCGGCTGCCTTCTTTGCTCCTTCCTCCTCCTTGGTTTTTACAATGTCGACCGTGACCGCATAGGCCTGCGTAAGCCGAACACCCTCGTTTTCCACCGGATTGACCCATCCATGTGTTCCCAGCCAAATTTCCAGGCAAAGTTGCCGGCGGAGTACTTCTCGGCCCGGCTGCCGCGCGTCTTTACTTCCTAAATTGCCGGATCGCCTGCACCAACTCTTTCTCGGCGGCGAATTTGTCCACCACAACGTCAGCGCCGGCTTTTCTGGCCAGTTCCGTCATTTGCGTCGAGTCGTGCATGGTAAAAATGACAATTTTGACGTGCGGCGCCAGGCGGCGAATCTCCCGCGCCGACTCCAGGCCGTTCAGCGCGGGTGGCCCATCCTTTGCGCAGAAAAGGGTGGGGCTTTCCTCTCCAGACGACAATGCAGCAGCAAACCGCCGTCGCGCTGAGCACCCTGAGCGCGCCAATCTCCCGATTGGCGGGCCGGATGCGGGCTGTAAGTACAGCCCGCATAGGACGGGATGTCCCACTCTTCGGCGCAGCCGAAGGGTGGGGTTTGTCTCCTGTCTTCTCCCCCTCAAGCCGCGCGGCGCGTGCTGAAAAGATGAATCACAATGAAAAAGAGCGCGAAGATCAGCAGAAGGTGGATCAGCGCCCCCGCCACATGAAAGACCACAAACGCACCGATCCACGTGATGAAAAGCAGAAACCCCAGTACCAGAAATCCGTAGCGCATGTGGCATCTCCTCACCGCGCCATGGCGACCGTCAGCACAATAGCGCGACTCTTTGATGCCCAAAACAGCCGGCCCGGCCTTTTTTTTGTCCTATCCCCCAGAATCGCCGTTCGAATCGATCCACCAGAACAATCGCCCCAATGAGCCGTTCGAATCGCGCGCCATTAAAATACCATTAAGTAAGTATTCTGTTGACGGATTGAATATCTCGTGCTACCCTGTCGCATGCTCCCCGTAATCCGCCAACCTTTCCGATTTTCCCGCCGCCCGGCGGCACGAAGAACGCGCTTCCGACTCCCCACGCTCTCCCGCGCTCTTGGCTCTCTCTTTCCAAACAGCGTCCCTGCATTTTCATGCACTTGCGCGCTCTTTGTTTTCCGGCGCAAAAGAGGACAAACGTCCTGCTTTCAACTCCTTCCACCCTCTTGCTTCCCTCTTTGCGCCGCGCAAAAACCGCAAACCTTCTCCCCTCAAACACTTCCGGCCTCTTGCGCAAAAATACCGGGGGTGGGGGGTCCATATACCGTCAGAATTCGATCGGCGGGATTGGTATATGATGGAGGCGCCCGGCCTGAGGCAACCTCGCATCTCACGGCAGAGTCTCACTTTTTGCGTGTGGGGGGCGCATAACATGAAATCCCGCAAAATTTCCGGTTCCTTTTTCCTTGGCGCGGCAGTCTTCGTCCTGTGCGCCGCCGCTGCCGCGCTGCCAGGCGCGCGAGCGCAATATCCTCCCCCCGCGCAGGACGCATCCACGCCCGCCGCCGGCGCCCCGGTCAAAACCGACGACCTGCCCATGCCCGTGGAAGAGATTATTCGCCGCTTCGCGCAGCACGAATCCGATTTCAAGATCGAGCGCGACAATTTCACCTACAGCCAGTCCGTCCTCATTCAGGACGGATTGCCCGGCTCCCCCTTCGACGGACAATATCAGATGGATAGCGATATCATTTTTACTCCCGAGGGAAAGCGCTATGAGAACGTCACCTTCGCTCCGCAGCCCTCGCTGCAGCATGTGACCCTGAGCCCCGAAGACATGAAAGACCTGGAAGATATTCAGCCCTTCGTCCTCACCACCGAGGATTTGCCCAAGTACGACGTCCAGTACAATGGCCGCGAAAAAGTGGACGAACTGGGCACCTATGTTTTCAAAGTCGCTCCCAAAAAAATTGAGAAGGGCCAGCGCTATTTTCAGGGAACCGTCTGGGTGGACGACCACGACCTGGCGGTGGTCAAAAGCGACGGTAAGGCCGTCCCCGATCTCAAGGACAATCTCTTTCCTCGCTTCATCACCTACCGCGAAAACATCGAAGGCAATTTCTGGTTTCCCACCTACACGCATGCCGACGACATCCTGCATTTCAAAACCGGCGACATACACATGGGCATGACCGTGCGCTACAAAAACTACAAGCGCTTCCGAGCCACCACCAAGCTGGGAGAATCGAAAACCCTCGATCCCAACGCGCCGCCGCCCGCGAAGTGATGCCAGCGGAAGCGCCAAAAAAACGCGGAAGCGAAAAAAGGATTGTCAGAGTTTTTGAGGGCTGCGAAGTCGCGCTAGGAATTCGGGGATGCCGCGCAGGCCAGCAAACCGGCCAGCGAATCGAGGTAGGGAGCCCGGGCCAGGCCGCGCTCGGTGATGATCGCGGCGATCAGCCGCGCCGGAGTCACGTCAAAGGCCGGATTGGCCACGTCCACGTCGGGGGCGATGCGCACGCCGCGAATGTGCGTCACCTCCTCGGCGGCGCGCTCCTCGATGGGAATGTGCGAACCGTCGGGGATGCTCAGATCCAGCGTCGAAATCGGCGCAGCCACGTAAAACGGCACGCCATTTTCGCGCGCCAGCACGGCGATCTGGTAGGTTCCGATCTTGTTGGCGGTGTCGCCGTTGGCGGCGATGCGATCGGCGCCCACCACGATGGCGCCCACTTTCCCGGTCTTCAGAAAGTGGCCCACCATGTTGTCGGTGATCAGCGTGAGAGGAATGCCGTCTTCGTGCAACTCCCACGCCGTCAGCCGCGCGCCCTGCAGGTAGGGCCGCGTTTCGGGCACCAGTACGCGCAGCTTGCGGCCTTCCGCCACGGCCATGCGAATCACGCCCAGCGCGGTGCCGATGCCGGCGGTGGCCAGGGCCCCGGCGTTGCACTGCGTCATTACCTGCCCGTCCTGGGGCATCAGCGGGGCGCCGAAGCGGCCGATGGCTTCGTCGGTGGCGCGTTTTTCCCCGTGCACCAGCTGCGCCTCCTGCACCATCGCGGAGCGCAAGGTTTTCAGGTCGCCGGCGGCGGCCAGTTCGTCGAATCGGCGCTTCATGCGCGCGATGGCCCAGAATAAATCCACCGCGGTGGGCCGCGTTTGCGCGATGGCGTCGCAGATTGTTGGAAACTCGGCGCGCATCTCGCCGATCGAGTTTGCGGGAGAATGCAAAACTCCCAGCGCCACGCCCATGGCCGCGGCCACGCCGATGGCCGGCGCCCCGCGGATGACCATGTCGCGAATGGCGTTGGCCACCTCGCGATAGTCGGTGTAGGTGAGGCGCACCACTTCGGCGGGCAACAGCCGCTGGTCGATCATGACCACGCCTTGCGGCGTCCATTCGATGGGTTGCGCTACGCGCACGGAATTTCCTTTTCTTTTTCCTTTTTGGTTTTCTTTTTTTATCAGGAGCCGGGAAGATGACGCAAGCCGCCCGTGGCAATATAAAATCCCGCGAACAGAATGCTGTTATAGCCGAGATGCACGAAATAACTTGCCGCCACGGTGCCGGCGCGCGCACGGATATACGTAAGCGTAATGCCCACGATAATCAGCAAGCTAATCTGTCCCCACGCGCCGCCGAGCTGCTGCGCGTGCGCCAGGCCAAACAGCGTTCCGGTCGCCACCACGCCCACGGCAATTCCAAACTTCCCGGCAATGACCGGATAGATGCATCCGCGAAAAATGGTCTCCTCCACCAGCGGAGCGACGAGAATGCCCAGGGCCATGAGCAAAATCACGCTTTGGCGGCTGCGAAACATCTGCTCGACCGGCAAGGGAGACGTTCCCCCGACGTAGCGGCCCAGAATCCCCACCACCAGGGCCAGGGCGAAGCCGCCGGTAACGTAGCGGGCAATCACAGCGGCGCGCGGCGCGGCATTCTTAAAATCATGCCAGCCCACGGTGCCCCAGAAAGGAGCGGAAGTGCGCCCGCGGATGAGCACGTACAAAAAGGCCATGGTGGCGCCGGAAAGCAGACCCTGGGAGACGATCAGTACAGAGGCTTGCGTTCCGACGGATTCGCGCAGATCGGTAAGAGAAATGTGAAAAGCGAACATGGCGATGAGACTCACCATCAGGGTCAGAATAATCCCGCTTCCCAGATAGAAGAGCCCGAGATAGAGCAGGTCCGGCCATGCGAGGGGAGTGCGCGCGTCCAAACCCGCATCCGAACGCAGGCCCGAAGCCGGATGCAGGTTCGCGGCGGGCAACGGGTCCGGAGGGCTGGAGACGGACGGATCGCTCTGCTGGGACAGCCGGGTAGAGTCCGGGGTCATGGGTTCCAATTCTGGATGATCAAGAGACATGGTCGCGCATCAATCGTAACGCATCAGTCGTCGTGCATTAATCTTTGCGCAAAAACGCGGGCAGGAAGGAAACGCCGGCCGCCGGCGGATTTCGATTGTGCGGGCTGCACATGCAGCGCGCACCCGCTTGCAAGAAAACGGGTTTCTTTTTTCGCCGGAAACCGCCGCACCAATCCACCCGCTACCATGATGCGGAAAGAGCGATGCGGCGTCAAGGCGCGGATTTTTGAGGTGGAGTCCTGCTTTGCCGGCGCTCTTGAATCAGATCGAATTGTGGTCTTAGGGCTATTTCTTTTCGTAATAAGCGGCGTTCTTCTCGGTGAAGTGGGCCCACTTCTCAGGCAAGTCCTCCAAAGTGAAAATCGCCGTAACTGGGCATACCGGCACGCAGGCACCACAATCGATGCACTCCGTCGGGTTTATGTATAGCTGTTCGGCCGCGGCGAATTCCGCCTCATCCTTCCTGGGGTGGATGCAATCCACCGGGCACACATCAACGCAGGCAGTGTCTTTGGTGCCGATACAGGGTTCTGCAATAACATAGGCCATGTTATCTCCCCCTCTCACACAATTCGGAACGCAGGTATCCGGACGTTCGTCGAGCAAAAATCATCTGACATCTCCATGTCCCAGAGAACCGGATCACGAGGCGGCCTGTCCTCTGGTACAAAGGTCGCACGTGGGAGCATGTTCGGAGAAATCATTGCTCCCCGGCACGGCAAAGCAATACCTGATACCCACGTCCCTGAGGCGCATCCCGACCGACGACAACCGAGGTCGAGGG
>Ga0302324_100013489_pt1 | contig 16561 bp, 15 predicted proteins | sample Palsa_T0_1_FD_201949 | JGI IMG/M metagenome (GOLD analysis project Ga0302324, IMG submission 201949) | Peat permafrost microbial communities from Stordalen Mire near Abisko, Sweden - Palsa_T0_1 | ecosystem: Environmental > Terrestrial > Soil > Palsa > Peat permafrost | place: Sweden: Abisko...
TTCACCATTTGGATGCACGAAGTAGGCTAGCTGTTGCGGAGGAGAGTGCGCCACTCTACCTCGTTTTCGTGCGGAAGCGTGTAAGAATTTAACGCTCTGCTTCGTACAGCCTTCGGATCCGGCCCGCAGAAACGCTGCGCAAATCGGAGGCACTCCGGCCTTCGCGATTGGCAATAACTCTGTTTGTGAAGGGACACAGTATGCGGAAATATTCAGGAGCAGTAGGGCGACCTAATTTTAGTTAGGCGGATTCTAACTTTTTTCCTTTCTTTCTCCCACTGGAATAGGGCAGCCTTTCGCGCACCGGCACTTCCTTGCGGCGCAGCCCGTGTCGTTATTATATTATTCGCCGCTGCCATCATCCACATGAACTAGGAACTTTCTGAAGTACGTCGAACTCTGCTTTTTGTAGGACGAGATTCCAGCCCGAAGGAAAACCTCGCATACTTGCGCCAAGCTACGTCCTTCCGCTCTCGCAACTTGAGCCAAGGCTTTCTTAAGTTCTGCCGGGATTCGAAATCCTATTCGTTCATTCTTGTTCATGATCGCTGAACACAGATTCTAGGACAGCTCTTTGGCCTCAGCAAACATATTCCGATTGACAGCTCTCAAGAGTTATTGTTACCATTGTTCACCATTGACTACCATTGGAGGTCTAATGAGATCTATGACGCTCTCTCAATCCTACACTTTAATGCGGCAAAACTTCCGATTGGCGCGATTGGCGCTGCCGGATCGGTTCGTTGGAAGGATTCGAGCTCAACTTCATCAGCTAACGACAATATTCGCTTTTTCACTGGCGCTCGGAGATGTGCTCTACATTCAGGACTGTTGGTACATTACGAATGCCGGGCTCCTGCGATTGGCCCTTCGAAGAGGTTGCGCTGGCATCGATACGACCCTGGTTAGGAGCTTGTCAGACCCTGGCGGCAAACGCTGGGTTTTCAAGGCGATCGCGTACCGCTCTTATCGCTCAAAAGGTTTCGTCGGTTATGGTGACGCCGATCCGTCCAACACATCTTCGCTGGTGCGAGGGGCGGAGATGCGCGTGGCCGAAACCAGAGCGGTCAATCGCGCTCTGCGCAAAGCTTACGGAATCGGACTTTGCTCGGTTGAAGAGTTAGGATCATTCTCCGGCCCACTCAAGTCCGCCGCACAGCCACATTTAAACGGGCATCAGACTTCTAACGGCTTGAGTAACGGTCAGCCACGATTGCGTGACCAACTTTGCGTTCTCATTCGCCAATACAATCTCGATCCCACGCTTGTGAAGGCCTACGCTGCCGACTTCTGCGGTACCGCAACACTCAAAGAAGCGAGCCGAGACCTAGTCGAGTCGTTCATCTCCGAGCTCGCGACAACCGCAAGAAATGATCGGGACAGCTTGCTCTGCAAGCTGAATTCCTATGCTCAGTCTACCGAGGTGAAGCTATGAAACGCCATTTCCCTGGTTTGCATTCAGAGGGTTCACGCGGTGATGAATTCCTTCAGGGCGTATTCCTCGTGCGGGTCGATCGCGCTTACTATCGTTGGCATCCCCAGAAGCCAACGAACCACGAAGAAAGTCTTTGCTGGTCGCACCTATATAGATCTTGCAGGATTTGCGCCCTCCAGCGAATGGGAATTCATCTTGAAGGACGCTCGCGATGGCGTGGTGACAGGAGATTCTGGTGACGTACAGCTACACGCAGATTAGCCAATACCTTCGGTGTCCTCGCAGCTATCGCTACCGCTATCTCGATGGATGGCGGGAAAGAGACACGCGCGCAGCGATGGTTTTCGGTCGCTGCTTCGAAACTGCACTTGGCGCTTACTTCCGCCAAGAAGACCCCTCAGCAGTGCTCTTCAAGGAATGGGGTGCTTTCCGGGATACTCCGTTTGAATACAAAAAGGGAGATTCCTGGGACCGCCTAGTCCATCAGGGAGTCCATCTGTTGCAGAAATTCGCGCAGGATGATCGCGTTCGCATACACCGTCCACAAGAAAGCTTGCAGGTAAAGATGCTCCGAGCTCTTCCTGGGAATAACGAGTTCGTGGCCTACATAGACGCTCTCGGCGCTCTCGATGGCAGGGAGCATTTGATCGATTGGAAGACTACAACGGCTCGCTATCCCGAAGAGCCGGAAGGCTTGCTGACGCTGGACCCTCAACTCATTTGCTATTCGTGGATTAGCGGTATTTCCGATGTTGCACTCGTCGTATTCGTGCGAAAGCAGCTACCGGAGATCCAATATTTGAAAGCATCGATCTCGGAAGAACAACGCCGTGAGTTTGGTCGGCTGGTCGAGACAACGGTCGGACATGTCGAGGCAGGTCAGTTCCCTACTCACAGCGGGATTCGATTCCCCAGAACGGTTGCATGAGCTGTTCGCATCTAGGGCTTTGCTTGAATGACAAGAAGATGGTCGACGCGAACTTGGTTCGCCGGCCAGGAGCGAGCGATCTTGATTGGCTTAACGAGCTTGTGGATTAACAGGCAGATGACTGCACCGGAACAGAATCGCCGACGTGCACTGGTTGTTCTCGGGAAGATCGACGAGATCTTGTCTTGGGAGCAGACAAAGGAACGTGAGCGCGATCGGCGATTTGTGGAGCTGGGCCAATATCTATGTGAAGTGCGAGCGGGCCAGTTCTGGAGACTCGAGAATCTGAAATCGTTTGATGAGTATCTGGAGAAGCGTTTCCCGGAGTCGCGTCGAAAGGCGTATTACTTGATGGCGATTCACGAGAATTTGACGCGGATTCCAAAACAACGTCTTCGAGAGATCGGTTGGACCAAGGCCACCGAGATGGCCAAAGTGGCGCGCCGAGATGGACGTGACTTCGATTGTGCAACCTGGTTGCACAAAGCCCAGGAGCTACCGAAAGATAGATTCAAACGGGAAGTGGAACGCCATTTGACAGGTCAGGAGACTGAGCCTTGGGAGATCATCTACTTCAAACTCTACAAGAGTCAATTACCAGTCATCGAGCAGGCACTTGAAACTGCTTCGCTGATGCTGGGGACACAGAAATCGCGTGGCTATTGCATTGAGATGATCTGTGCTGATTTTCTTGCAGGAGCGACTATAGATGAGGCAAGTCCTGCAATTTTTTCAGTCTCAATCCGGCGCCTCGTGGAGCTTCTTCCCGGGCCTGAAAGACTCGAATTTGTCAGAAGCCTGAAGGAATCTGCATGAATCGTCCTGAGCCGAAACGCCGCAGGATTAGGTTACAACCAGATTGGTACATCCGACTCTGTCGCCAAGTCTTGGAAAGAGATAATTGGAGATGCCAGAATTGTGGAAGAGGGACCGAACTGCAGATTCACCATATTCAATTTCGGAGTCACTTGGGTGATGATCGCGAGGAAAATCTTGTAACTCTTTGCGCCGCTTGTCACAGAGAACTTCATCATGCGGCCACACAGAGATCAGATTGTCGTCGCGGAACGAGCGCGGACAGCTAATATCTGTGTGCTAGCGATCAAAATGGTTCTTCGGAGAGGTAGGCTTTCCTTCGTTTTGAAAGGGCCGGACGCAGGTCCGGCCCTTTTTTTTTGCCGTGACTCTTCAATCCGAGACGATTTCCGTTTACTCTTAGCGGCGCGATAACCTAACTCTCATTGGCTGCATCATAAGGCCCGCGGGAATGGCATACTCGGTGCCAGAATTTCTGGAGGACATTAGAAATGAAGAACCTGGTTGGGCTTTTCATATTGGGCTTAATTTTTTGTACGCCGGCCATGGCTCAGGACGTACCGCAGTTCGAAATCGGCGGAGGCGTAGCGTACAGGTCGTTCGATCAGTTCAGCGGGTCAAGGCTCAATATGGGGGGGTGGGAAGCCTATGGCGACTACCATATCTGGCGCTTCATCAATGTGGCCGGTGACATCGCGGGCACTTACAATCGATACAGCTCAAGCAGCAGCGTAAACAAGACAAACACCAGTACGGATATCTACAGCTTCCTGGTTGGCCCGCAGCTATATCCCTTTGGTCATCGTCACAAAATAACGGCCTATGCACACGTTTTGTTCGGGGGAGGAGATTACAGGTACCATATCACGCAAGTCGGGTTTACTCCCTTCAGTACTTCCGATTTCGGACAAGTGTGGATGGCAGGCGGCGGGTTGGATTGGAAAATTAAGGAGCACTGGTCGGTCCGATTGATCCAGGCGGATTACGAGCAGTCGCGTTTCGTCTCCGGCGCCGCTAGCCAAACCAATTACCGCGCGTCGATCGGCTTGGTGTACCGATTCCGTGAAAAGTAATTTCGCAGGCAGCGGGCAAAAACTCTCTTGCGAGACTCCGTCGCAATTTAGGCTTGCAGAGTAGGCAACGCTCGGTGCAGATTACGAGGGCGTGGAGATAACACTCGAAGGTAAAGGAACACGGCGCGCGCTGCTGATCGCTGCGCTGACGATCGCTCTATTTTTCCTCTATCAAAGCGTCCGCCTTTGGATCGCAGACTACCGAATTAATTCAGACCGGCTGACCGAAATTGAAAGCGGCGCGGCACTGGAGCCCGGAAACGGCGAGGCTTGGGACCTTTTGGGGCGCTTCCGGCAACTGGATTTTGTTGCCGGCGATCCGAACGAAGCGGTCAAGGATTTCCAAAGGGCGATCCACGATAATCCGCTCTCTGCTTATTACTGGATGAATCTAGCGGGAGCGTACGAAGCGACCGGGGACATTTCCCATGCGCGCGATGCATTCGAACACGCGCAAGCAGTTTACCCGTTGTCTGCACAAGTCGATTGGAACTACGGTAATTTTCTGCTTCGAAAACAACAGTGGGCGGAAGGCTACGCCCAGATCCGACTGGCCGTTCGCGTGGACCCTTTGCTCCTGCCTCTTGCAATTTCGCGCACATGGCGCTCCAATCACGATGTAGATACGCTGCTCAATCAAGTGCTTCCCGCCGATGTAAATGCGTATCTTCGAACGCTTGATTTTCTCGCATCGATTCATGAAGCCGAAGCTGGACTTACGGTCTGGCAACGGTTGATGTCGCTCGCGAAGCCCGTTGCACTGCCGCAATCGTTTTCGTTGCTCGATGAACTAATTCGCGAAGACCGGTCGGCAGATGCAAGCCGGGTTTGGAGAGAAGCTCTACGAGCAGCCGGCCTCCCACATGAAGATCCGGGAAATGGATCATTGATCTGGGATGGCAACTTTACAGGCGACTTTCCAAATGGGGGATTGGGCTGGCGCTGGAATAATCCCCTGGGCGCATCGATTGATTTTGATTCCCCGCCGCCCGTGCACAGTGGACGCTCCGTCCGGCTAGATTTCGGCGGGGGCTTTAATCTCGATCTGGATCATCCGCTTGAATACGTTTCTGTAGAGCCCAATCGTACTTATCATTTCCACGCATATCTACGGACAGCGGCAATCCCGACCGAGAGCGGGATGCGTTTCGCAATTACTGATCCGAATCACGCTGGGACCGCTCCTTTAGAAACGGAGAATCTTATAGGAGACCATCCATGGACTGCGGCAGAGGCAGACGTAACGACAGGAGCGCAGACACACTTCCTTGTGGTGCGTCTTTATCGCGCTAGAAGCCGGCTTTTCGACAATAGATTGAGCGGGACGGCATGGATCGCGGATGTCTCGCTGGTACCGACGGGAGCTGATGCGGGCGGACCCCAGCAATGAAAGTCATCCGCGCCGGTCTCTATGTTCTCATCGCATTCAGCGTTTTGGCTTTTGGCACAGTGGAGGTGTGGTCGCAGTCCCTACTGGAAATGGGGGCTGGAATTCTGTTCCTGTTGTGGGCCATCGTCGTTTTCAAGGATCCGAAAGCAAAAGTCTATTGGAGCTCTTTGAACTGGCCCATTCTCGGGGTCATCTCGATCGGTGTGATGCAACTATGTTTTGGTGCTACGCCCTATCCCTTTCTCACACGGCTCGAACTGCTCAGATTTGGCACTTATCTGCTGCTGTTTTTTCTGCTGCCACAATCGTTCCGGGTCCGTGCGGATCTTTATCGATTGGTGTGGTTCCTGATCCTGATGTGCTTTGGCGTCTCTTTGTTAGGCATCATTCAACACTTCACATCCGAGGGGACAATTTATTGGCTTCGCGCGCTACGCTCAGGCGGCGATCCCTTTGGACCATACGTGAATCGCAATCATTTCGCAGGATTCGTAGAGCTTACGCTGCCGGTTGGCCTGGCGATGCTGATTTTTCGCGGGTTACGGCGGGACCTGTACCCGCTCGCGAGTGTGTTGACGATCATCGCAATCGGAGCATTGATTCTGTCAGGTTCCCGCGGAGGCATTGTTAGCTTCGGATTCGAAGTAGCGGTGCTGTGGTTGTTGGCCAAGACGCGCAGAGGCCCGGAAGGGCCGCGTCTGACGGCGCTCGCAATTGTTGCGTTGGCAGCTGTGGCTCTGATCGCGTGGCTAGGCGCAGGAAAAGCGATTGAAAGATTTTCTATGGTGCGTTCAGGCGAAGTAACAATCGACCGCCGCTTCACGATGTCTCAAGGGGCGGCACACATCTTTAAAGATCATCCGATCAAGGGCGCGGGCTTGGGAGCGCTGGTGGCCGTGTATCCCCGGTACGAAATTCTCTACGATGGCAGGCTCGTGGATCATGTTCATAACGATTACATCGAAATGCTGGCGGAAACCGGAGTGCTTGGAGGCCTTTGTGGTTTGGCGTTCTTATGGATTTTGTTTCAACAGGCAAAAACTTGCTACAGAGCGGAACAGGGCCATTTCTCTCGCGCGCTTCACGCCGGCGCTGTCGCAGGCTTGTGCGGGATGTTGCTTCATAGTTTCGTTGATTTCAATTTGCACATACCCGCCAACGCACTGCTCTTTCTTCTGCAAGCTTATCTTGCAACCTCAACACCTTTAGCTTCGGAATCTGTGCCAGCCCGACGGCAGGCTCACATACGCAAACTCAGTGAGGCGGCCGAGACTTAGGATTCGTTTCGATTCCTTTGTTTCAATACCGCTAGTGCCTTGCGCGAGGAAGGCATTTCCATAATTGACACAGCCACACGGCGTGGGTGATAGTGTTTGCGGGGTTATCTGTCATATGACTTTCACAGTCCGAACAGTTTCGGCCTGGCTTAAAGCGAAGCCTGCCTATTTGTTGCCGATTTTCATATTGTTGTGTATGCAGGGGACGTACGCCCAACAAAAGCTCGAAACACAGCAGCAAGCAAACGAAAAAATTCAGGAATTGGCCGGGCTCGCCCGCACCCAGCCGGTGGATACGCCCATAGGAGCCGGCGATCTTTTGCATGTTGATGTCTTTGACGTTCCAGAACTTTCTCGCGACCTGCGGGTTAGCGATATGGGCGATATCACCTATCCGCTAATTCCAGGGAAAATTCCAACAGCCACGCTAACTGCATACCAATTGGAACAAAAATTGGCGCAACTTCTGGTCGAAAACGGCTTGGTATCACATCCTCAGGTTTCCGTTTTCGTGAAGGAGCAGCACAGCCAGCCGATCTCATTGGTAGGCGCGGTGCAAAAACCGATGGTCTATCAGGTCATCCGGCCGACGACGTTGCTGGAGTTGCTTGCGGAGGCCGGAGGGATCACCGATGAGGCGGGCAGTGTGGTTATCGTCACGCGACAGCGCCCGGCTGGTGATAAAAACGCGAACAAGAATGATTTAAATGAAGCCGCCGAAGGTACTGTTTTGGATACTCAGACGATCACGATTCGTCTGCAGGATTTGCTCGAGTCGGGGAACCCAGTTTACAACATACCGGTTTACGGCGGCGACACAGTGAGTGTTCCCCGCGCAGGCATTGTCTACGTGATGGGCGGAGGAATCGTGCAACCCGGAGGCTACGTATTACAAAGCCACGGGGAGCAGATCACGGTTCTAAAGGCGGTGGCACTGGCACATGGGTTATCAGGGTTTGCGAAGGCCGATCAGGCCGTAATCATGCGCAACAATGCAGCTACAGGGCAAAAGGACATGATACCTGTGCACATTAGACAAATCGAAAATCGCAAGTCGGACGATCTGGCCATGCAGTCGAATGACATTTTGTATATCCCCGATAGCCTGGGTCTAAAAGTACTGGCCAAGGGGTCGGAGGCTGCATTGACCGCAGGCGCAGCCGTGGCGATTTACCGATTTTGACCGGCAGTCGGATAAAGCAATGCGGCGGCTGGGCGCAGGAAATAAGGAAATAAATGGAAGAGCCATCTAGAATCGTTCCAAGCCTTCGCGAGCGGAAAGCTGCGGAGGCGCTCACGGTAATTCCCGCGCCTTCGGTGCTCCCCTGGGATCAGGTTCCTCGGGAACCGCACCTGCTCGACTACATTATTATTCTGCGGAAGCACCAGTGGCTGATTTTGACCTTTCTTCTGACGGTCGTAACCGTGGTAACAATCGCGTCATTTAAAATGAAGCCCGTTTACCTGGCGGCCGCACGTGTGGAGGTGGATAAGGAATCGCAGAGTATGACGCCATTCCCCGATTCGAATTCTTACGATGAATTCATGGATATGGAAAATTACCTGGAGACGCAGGCGAAAATACTACAGAGCGAAACGCTCGCGCTGCAAACGATTAAGTCTCTCGATTTGACCCGCTACCCTGAATTCGGTGGCGGCCCAAGCCCGACGGCCTGGGCGCACAGCGGACCCGCACCTCAGCGTCCCGCAATCCTGGGCGCATTTCTCGGGCGACTCACTGTGAAGCGCGTCCCTAACAGCCGACTGATTGAAGTGACCTTCGAAGCGGAAGATCCGCAACTGGCGGCGCAGGTTGTTAACACGCATCTGCAGAACTTTGTGGAACAGAATTTTCGCAGCAAGTACGACGCGACGATTCAGGCATCCAATTGGTTGTCTTCGGAGCTTGAAGAACTCCGGATTAAGGTCGAAAAATCAGAGAATGAACGTATCGCTTATGAACGGGCCAACCAAATATGGCAAATAGACGAGAAGCAGGACATCAGCACTTCGAAATTGTCAGACCTGAGCAAAGCTGTCACGGAAGCGCAAACCGATGTCGCTCAGAAGGAAGCACTCTACCGTATGGCGATCTCCGGCAATGTGGACGCGCTGCCGGCGGCGCACGGTAGCGAAGTCCTGACGGCGTTACTCAAGCAAAAGGCAGATGTTGACGAACAGTATGCGGACGCGCTGAACCAGTATGGTCCCAATTTCCCCAAAGTTCTTCGGATCGCGGCGCAACAAAAGGAAGTGGACGACAATCTGAGCCGCGCGCGGAAGACCTTGATAGAGAGCGTCCAGCAAGAATTCGACACGGCACGCAGTCACGTGGAACTCCTTCAGGAAGCGCTCGATAAACAGAAGGCCGAAGCAAACGATCAAGCAGAAAAACTGGTGCAGTACCACATTTTGCAGCACGACGCGGAATCGAATAAGCAGCTTTACGACGGCTTGCTCCAAAAATTGAAGGAAGCGAGCATTACCGCCGGACTGCGATCAAGCAATATTCGCGTGGTGGATCCCGCGCTAGCGCCCGGGAGCCCCTCGCGGCCACAAAAAGCGCGCAATATTATGCTGGCATTCCTGATTGGTTTGGTGGGTGGAGTAGGTCTCGCGCTTTTCCGCGAGTATCTCGATAACACGGTGAAATCGCCAGACGATATCGAAGCGCTCACGGGCTTGCCCTCGCTTGCGGTCGTGCCTGCCATGCCGGGATTGAATGCGCACCAGGGACGGCTTTCTCGGCGAGTCCGAGATGGGAGTTCACAAGCCGGTACGGGCGGGCGCGTAGAGTTGCTATCTTACGTCCAGCCGAAATCTCAAATCTCTGAAGCTTTCAGAGCTTTGAGAACTTCCCTGCTCCTATCGCAGGCGGATCATCCGCCGCAAGTAATCCTGGTGACGAGCGCCCTGCCTCGCGAAGGAAAGACTACAGCGGCGGTAAACCTTGCCGTTACTCTGGCGCAGCTGGGAGACCGCACTTTGCTGATGGATTCCGATCTGCGCAAACCCGGCGTTCGGCGTGCGCTGAATTTGACTATCGGAAAAGACGTGGGACTGAGTTCTTATTTGGCGGGAGTTTCAAGCCTTGATGAAGCCACGATTCAGCATCCGACGATAACCAACCTTTCGGCTCTGACCACCGGGCCGGTGCCACCGAGTCCGGCGGACCTGCTTTCTTCACATCGCATGCGCGAAGCAATTGCGGAATTGCGCCGGCGATTCAAGTTCATCGTTATTGACTCTCCGCCAGTCATGGCTGCCACGGATGCCGTGATACTTTCCGCGCTTACCGACGGAGTGCTGCTGGTGGTACGCAGCGGCGAGACGCCGAAAGAAGCTTTCACGCGAACCCGCGATCTGCTGGCGGCGGTGAAATGCCGCCTGCTTGGCGTGGTCTTGAACGCTGTCGATTCCAGCGCTCCGGATTATTACTACTCTTATCGGTATTATCCATACGCCTATGGTTACGGGTATGGCGAAGATGCGGAAAAAACTTCCAAATTCCCATCAGGACCCGAAGAGCCGAACGGACCTTCGACCTAAAAGGTGATATCTTGCGCAACCTGATTACCGGCGGTGCTGGTTTTATCGGTTCTCATCTCGCCGAGGCTTTAATCGCGCGCGGTGATGATGTATTTATCCTTGACGACCTCTCGACCGGCAGCGTAGAGAACATCCGGCACCTGAAAAAATCCGACCGTTTCCACCATGTTTTCGATTCGATTATGAATAAGCACCTCCTGGCAGAGATGGTTGATGAGTGCGACGTCGTTTATCATCTGGCAGCCGCCGTAGGTGTGAGGTTAATTGTAGAGAGTCCCGTACGCACGATCGAAACGAACGTGCACGGCACGCAATTCGTATTAGACGCGGCATCCAAAAAGAAAAAACTGGTTTTTGCCGCCTCCACTTCCGAAGTCTATGGCAAGAGCGACAAAGTGCCGTTTCACGAAGACGCAGACCTGGTGCTTGGACCCACCAGCAAGGGCCGCTGGAGCTATGCGGCGTCCAAAGCACTCGACGAATTTCTCGCTCTTTCGTATTGGAAAGAGAAAAAACAGCCGGTGGTGATTGCGCGGTTATTCAATACCGTGGGACCGCGCCAGACGGGCCGTTACGGAATGGTGTTGCCTAACTTTGTGCGCCAGGCTCTCGATGGTGAGCCGATCACGGTTTTTGGAACGGGCCAGCAATCACGTTGTTTTTGCGACGTTCGCGACTCCGTGCAGGCCATCCTGCGGCTCGTCGCCACGGAGCAGGCGATCGGTGAGGTCGTCAATATAGGCAACACTCATGAAATTACGATCGAAGGGCTCGCGCATCTAGTTAAGCAGCGCACGAACAGCAGTTCTCCGATTACTTACGTGCCCTACGATCAGGCCTACGAACCCGGGTTTGAGGATATGCCGCGGCGCGTACCTGCACTGGGAAAGCTCGAGCGACTTACGGGCTTTCTGCCAGCGATACCCTTGAACGACATCGTGGATGGCGTCATCCATTACTTCCAAGACAAGAAGAGCGCCGGAAAGCGGGATTCTGTTACGACCAATGCGTCCGACCCGGTGGGCCGGATGGTGGCAGGATCAACTGCCAGCTAATATGCGGTAGGGCGGACGACGCCAGGGCTATGTTCCAGGCAGTTTTATACGACGGTCTCAGTGTGCGGTCAAAACAAGGAGCTTCTTAGGTTGTCATCGAAAATCCGCATTGGCCTTATCGGCTATGGGTACTGGGGCCCGAACTACGTTCGCGCGTTGAGTGAATTGGCTGGATCCAGTGTTACGGTAATCTGCGATTCGCAGCCCGAACGGTTGGAACGAGCTGCCTCTCGATTTCCGCAAATCCCAATCTGCGGAGAAGCCCGGGAGGTGTTTAAACGAATGGATGTGGACGCAGTAGTGATTTCCACGCCCGCCTCGACGCACTACAAACTGGCCCGGTTGGCTCTGGAGTCCGGCCGACATGTGATCGTCGAAAAACCGCTGGCTCTAGAGGTGGAACATTGCGAGGAATTAGGCGCGCTCGCCGATGTGAAAGGCCGAGTGCTGATGGTGGCGCATACATTTCTCTATAACCCGGGGATTCAGAAACTGCGACAATGCGTGAAATCGTCTGCCTTCGGCCAGGTCTATTATTTGCATTCCACCCGAACCAATCTCGGGCCGATCCGTCATGACGTAAACGCGATTTGGGATCTGGCTCCTCACGATATTTCGATTTTCAATTATTTGCTGGAAGAGCAGCCTCTGTGGGCAAGCGCGATTGGGTCTCGCGCTTTAGGCAACACTCGGGAGGATGTTGGATTTGTCACACTGGGTTACTCGAATGACGTGATCGGAAACATTCACGTGAGTTGGGCGGACCCGAATAAGGTGCGTGAAGTGGTCGTCGTCGGCAGCCGCCAGCGAGTTGTGTTTGACGATTTGGATGACTTAGAGCGAGTTCGGATCTTTGAGAAGGGCGTTTCGCTGAGCGAAACGGATCCTGGGACATTTGGAGAGTTCAAGTTGCTGGTGCGAGATGGAGACATCGTTAGTCCCAAAATTGAATTCAGCGAGCCTTTGAAGAACCAGGCCATAGATTTTATCGAGGCTATTTCCCAAAACCGAAGGCCGGTGTCGGATACCGCGACTGGAACGCACGTGGTTCAGACTCTGAAAGCGATAGATGCTTCGATGCGCGAGCACGGCAAAGCTGTGGAGGTCGCAAAGTGCAAAGTTGCGTCCCGATCGAGCTAGGGCGGCTCGTCGCGGAGCAGGAAGTGAATCGAGAATCCGCGTGACAATAAACGTCCTGGTCACTTGTGCCGGCTCCATGCCCGGCGTCTCTGTCATCAATGCCCTCAGAAGACAGAACGAAGTGCCTATTCGTGTGATCTCCGTGGATCGAAATCCGCTATCTGCTGGTTTCTACCTCAGCGATGCGCACTATACGCTCCCTTCGAATGGAATCCCGGGCGATACGTCCGCAGTCTTAAGGATTTGCAAGCAAGAGAACGTGCAAATTGTGTTCCCCATAATCGATGAGGAATTATTGCCCTTTGCCAAGGCTAAAATCGAATTTGAGGGACATGGAATTCGTGTTATCACCAACGAACCTGAGGTCGTACGAATAGCCCGGGACAAGTTCGAGACATACAAGTTTTTTCACAGTCACGGAGTTCGCGTACCGGCGACCTATCTTCCCGAGGATCTCGCTTCCGTTAAATTGCCGGCATTTCCGCTTGTTCTAAAGCCAAGGGACGGCCGTGGGTCGGTAGGTTTTGTTAAGGTCAACAACGAACGGGAGCTATCGTGCTTCACGAATACCGTGCCGAGCGCGGTCGTGCAAGAATTTATTTCGGGTCAGGAATATACGATTGATGTTCTGACCGATTTTGATGGACGCCTGCTTAGTCTGGTTCCGAAAGCGCGGCTGGAGGCAAAGGCGGGGATGCAGGTGAAAGGGCGTACGGTCAAAGATGAAAGGCTTCTCGATTTTGCGCGGGGCATTCTCGCGCTTTTGCCGCTCACACCCCGTGGTAACATCCAATGCATAGATTCGGGCGAAGAGATTGCGCTGATCGAAGTGAATCCAAAGTTCCCAGCCAGCCTTCCGTTTACCGTGGCGGCGGGCGTCAACGCGCCTCTGCTTCTCGTTAAAATGCACCTGGGAGAAAAAGTCGAGCCAATGCTAGGCAATTTTACCGCCGGGCTAGTGATGCTGCGGTATTGGCAGGAAATTTTTGTGCCTGCAGATCGAGTAATTCAATGACGCACAACCCCGAACGTAAATCTTCTGAGATTTCAGTGAAAGAGAAGCTGGACCATATCGCAATAAGCCTCGATGAGGCGAATATTGACAAATACACTCATGACTATTATTTGCTGCGCCAGAGGATGAAGACTCTGCTTCCGCGAGTGCGTCCGCGGCGCGTTCTGGAATTGGGTACGGCAGAGGGAACGGTCACGCGTTACTTGGCCCGGGTCGCGGAGTCGGTTGTTAGTGTGGACGGCTCTCCGCTTCTTCTGGAGCGAGCGCGCAAACAGGTTCCGGATAAGAACGTGATCTTCGTGGAAGCGTTATTCGAAGAATACGAGCCCGAGAATAAATTTTCCTCGATCGTCCTATCGTGCATCCTCGAACACGTTGACGACCCCGTTGCCATTCTTGCTCGTGCGGCAAAGTGGCTCGAGCCGGATGGTTTGATTCATATTATAGTGCCGAATGCGCATGCACTGAACCGGCGAGTCGGCCGCGCGATGGGAATGCTGTCAAGCCTTGATCAATTACATGACGGCGACCTTCGCCTTGGTCATCAGCGGGTTTTTTCCTGGACGACGCTGGGCTCGGACATTCAGGCCGCGGGATTGAAGGCCACTCGCTGGGGTGGGATTTTCCTGAAGCCGCTATCGGACGCGCAAATGAAAGATTGGGATCCCAAAATCCTGGACGCGCTGTATGAAGTGGGCAAGGATTTTCCGGAGCTTTGCACCGAAATATATGCGGAATGCCACGGTGGGAAATAAGATTTGAAGCTTTTTTTTGACTTAGATGGTCCCTTGTTGGATGTTTCTCACAGATACTTTCGCGTCCATTCCGATATCGTCCGAGAGCTTGGCGGCAGTCCCGGCGAGGAAAGTGAATTCTGGAAATCAAAGCGTGCACGCCGAAGCGTAAAGGAAATTTTAGCAGCTCCAGGCAAAACGTCCGTTGATGTCGCACTCTATCAAAAGCTCTGGCTTGAGAGAATAGAAGACGAAAAGTATCTGAAGAGCGATAAACTTCAACCTGACGTGCTCGATTATCTCCAACCGCTTCTAAATGAATACGAATTGTCCTTGATGACGCTCCGACAACGTCCCGACTTGGTAAGAGCGCAACTGGAACGCTTTGATTTGAAGAGGCGATTCGAGCATATTTTAATTGGAGATCCGGCAACACCATCTGGATGGCAAACTAAGTCCCAACTGATACGCTCAGTAAGCGCCGTGACCGGGGGAAATTGGATTATCGGCGATACCGAAGTGGACATTCGCGCGGGTAAAGCGTTAGGAATGACAACGGTCGGCGTACTTTGTGGAATTCGTGACCGGGATTGTCTTGAAAAGGAGAATCCGGATTTTATCTTGGGGGGAATCGATGAGCTCAAAAGCCTCGTCAGCCGTCGACAAACGTAACTCGTCGCCCCAAGGGTCGGGGTCGACGCCCGCATCTGCTCAGTCCGTAACAGTATCTCCAATTTCAGCTGAGACACTTGCCGAACCTTGCGAGGAGCGAGCGACGGCTCCGGGAACCGCGCCACAGCTAAAGATTCTTGTTTCAACTTTTTGCTACAATGAAAACGTCAAAATCGAGCGTACCCTCAGCCGTTTTCCCAAGGACCGCGATTACGAAGTGGTGGTCATTGACGACGGGTCCACCGATGACTCCGTGGAGAGAATCAAGAAATTTCCCGACGTGCACATCGTGAGCCACGGCCAAAATCTTGGAGCGGGAGCGGCGATACGAACGGTGCATCGGTACGCGCTGGAAAAAGACTATGACGTCATTGTTCTCGTGGCAGGTAATGACAAGGACGATCCCCTGCTGATTCCACGCCTGCTACAGCCGATTCTCGAAGAGGGTTACAGCTTTGTCCAGGGTTCGAGGTACATGAAGGGCGGCGGCTACGGCAAAATTCCCTTCTATCGAGTAGTGGCGACTAAGTTCGTCCATCCATTTTTATTCTCGCTGGCGGCGCGCCGCTGGGTGTCAGAATCAACGAACGGGTTTCGCGCGTACCGCACTTCGTTGCTGCGCGATACTCGAATCGACCTCAATCAGGATTGGCTCGACAAGTACGAACTTGAGCCTTACCTCTACCTGAAGGCAATTCGGCTCGGCTATCGTGTTAAGGAAGTTCCTGTTACTAAATTTTATCCACCGAAGATTGAAGGCTACACCAAGATGAAGCCTATTACCGGGTGGTGGAGCATTCTCCGCCCGATCGTCTATTTGGGTCTCGGTTTAAAAAAATGACCCACAGAATTGAAGTTCCATTTGTAGATTTGCAGGCGCAATACAAAACCATTGCGAAGGAAATAAACGCGGCAATCCAGGGTGTGCTGGACCGAAGTGACTACATCCTCGGTGAGGAAGTCCGGCTGTTCGAGGAGGATTTCGCGAAGTTCATCGGAACTGGACACGCCATAGCCGTCGGCTCAGGACTTGACGCGCTCGAGCTCGCACTTCGTGCGTACGGCATCGAGCCAAGCGATGAGGTGATCACGGCGGCGAACACTTACATCGCAACTGTGCTAGCAATTATTGCCGTAGGAGCGCGTCCCGTTCTTGTGGACATGGATCCGTCAACCTACAACATCAATCCAACCGCGATCGAAGCCGCCATCACGCCGCGAACGCGTGGAATCATGCCGGTGCATCTTTACGGGCAACCAGCGGATATGGAGCCGATTTTAGCAATCGCCCGGAAGCACAACATCATCGTGATCGAAGACGCCGCGCAAGGGCATGGTGCTATGTATGCCAACCGGCGGGCAGGTACATGGGGACATGCCGCGGCTTTCAGTTTCTATCCTGGAAAAAATCTCGGCGCCTACGGAGATGGCGGAGCCGTCACCACGAACGACTCGGCTATCGCAGAGAAAATTCGCC
>Ga0302324_100013491_pt1 | contig 16560 bp, 16 predicted proteins | sample Palsa_T0_1_FD_201949 | JGI IMG/M metagenome (GOLD analysis project Ga0302324, IMG submission 201949) | Peat permafrost microbial communities from Stordalen Mire near Abisko, Sweden - Palsa_T0_1 | ecosystem: Environmental > Terrestrial > Soil > Palsa > Peat permafrost | place: Sweden: Abisko...
ACCACTGGGCGTTTCTTCCGCGCCCTTCAGCACGATCGAGCAGCCCGCGGCGAGAGCGCCTGCCACCTTGCGTGTCGGCGATGCGATCGGGTAGTTCCACGGCGTGAAAGCGGCCACCACGCCGAGAGGCTCGCGCAACACCATGTGGCGCATGCCGGGCTCGGCGGGAACGATTCGGCCATAGAGCCGTCGACCTTCGCTGGCATCCCACTCGATGCGCTCGGCGGCGACGATCACTTCGCCCCGGGCCTGGGTGATCGGCTTGCCCTGATCGAGTGCGATGGAATGCGCGATGGTCTCTGTGCGTTCGCGCAGGAGCCTCGCGGCATCCAGCATGATCTTCTCGCGCCGGATCGGCGCCACCCGCCGCCATGCTGCAAAGCCTTTCTCGGCGGCGGCAACCGCATCGTCGAGGTCGGCGAGCGACGCATGGGGGAGATCGCCCAAAACCGTCTCGTCCGACGGATTGACAATGGGGCTCGTTTGCCGGGAGCCGTGCCAGGCACCATCGATGAGCAGTTCGATTTTCGGATAGGCTGTCATGTCGCCTCACCCTAACACGGCCTCAAGCGGCGCATCAGCGGCCTGAGTGGCGGAGTCGCGCCGAGCCGATCATTTTTTTTCGGGGTGAAATGACGGCTTCTCATGGCTCGTTCCCAAAGCCGGGGTGCGATGCGGGTCGCTCATTTTCCTATGCCCAAAAATGGCTTGTTCCCTGGCGTCGGCAACCGAACTATGTGGCATGAGCGAGAGCCTGGAAGATCAGCTGAAAAGGGCCATGCGAGGTCTAGCCAAGTCGGTGGTTGTGATCACCACCGCGTTGCGGGGCGAGCGTCATGCCATGGCGGCGACGGCCGTCACACCTCTGAGCATGAAGCCGCCGTCGATGCTGTTCTGCATCAACCGCACGGCCTCAGCCTATCCAATCCTGCTCGATGGTGCCGGATTCTGTGTGAACCTGCTGGCGATACACCACGAACCGATTGCGCGACTGTGCAGCGGACCGCTCAAAGGCGAGGCGCGCTTCGAGAACGATCATTTTGAGATTGACGAGGACGGCGTTCCCTATCTGACCGATGCGCAGTCGAGTGTGACCTGTGCGCAGGACGGACGCGTGCCTTACGGCACGCACGATGTGTTTTTCGGCAAGGTGAGGACGGTGCGCATCGCCGGAAAGATCGAGCCGTTGGTCTATATTGACGGTCTCTATAAGGGCGTTGCGAGCTAGCTTATTTTCCGCGCCACAACGGCGGGCGCTTATCCGCGAATGCCCTGACGCCTTCGCGATAATCCGCTGTCGCGCGAATTCTCTCCAGTTCGGACTCCTGTGCTTCCCAGCTCTCCGTTTCGGTCATTTCGGTCGCTCCGCCAATGATGCGCTTGGCTGCTCGCACGGCCAGAGGCGCGTTGCGCGCTACGGTCTCCGCAATCACGCACGCTGCCGCGAGTGCGTCTCCGCGTTCACACAGTTTGTTGATCAGGCCCAGTTCGTGAAGTCTGACGGCGGACACCGGCTGTGCCGTCAGCGCCAATTCCATTGCAATTGCGGCAGGAATTCTTCTCGCGAGCCTTACATAGCCGCCAGCCGCGGCGAGCACGCCTCTGCTCGCTTCCGGCAGACCGAATACAGCATCGCGCGACGCCACCACGAGGTCGCAGGCAAGCGCGATCTCAAAACCGCCACCAAGCGCTCCGCCTTCGACGGCCGCTATCAGGGGCTTTTCCGGCGGCTTCCGTACCAGACCGAAATTGCCGCGCTTTATTGTAACCGCAGGAGGCGCGCCCTGCGCGGCCGCTTTCAGATCGGCGCCGGCACTGAAATAGCCGCCCGCGCCCGTGATGACAGCGGCGTGCAAATCATCATCCCCGTCGAAAAGGTCGAGAGCGTTTTCGATGGCGCAGGACATCTCTTGGTCCACTGCGTTTCGCCGCCCAGGACGATTCAGCAGGAGCACCAGAACGGGGCCGCGGCGTTCAATCGTGATCCCGCTCATGTCAGCCGCCGAAGAGCGTCTGGCCGCCGTCCACGATCAGCGTCTGGCCGTATACCCAGCGTGCGGCCGGCGAGGCAAAGAAAAGGACGACGTCTGCCACCTCGTCCGCCTCGCCCAAACGTCCCGCCGGAATGACGGCAACATTCTTCAGATAGGCCTGATCGTTTCTTGCCTTGCGAGTCTCCCAAAAGTGTCCGGGCGCGGTGGTCGAACCGGGCGCGACCGAATTCACACGGATACCCTTTTTGGCAAGCTGGGCGGCCTGGCTGGTCGTATAATGGATCAGCGCGGCCTTCATCGCGCCATAGCATGGCGCGATCGTTGAGGGTCTTGTACCGGCGATGGATGTGATGTGGATAATCGCCGCATCCGTCGTGCGTTCCAGCCAGGGCAGCGCTGCGTGGCTGGTGCGGACCGTTCCCATCATGTCGGTCGTGAAAGCGGCCTGCCAATCGTCTTCGGTATCGGCGCGGGCGAAGGCGGATACGTTGTTCACCAGGATGTCGATTCCGCAAAGAGCTGCACCTGCCGATGCGATATAGCTTGCGATCGCTACTCCATTTCCCACGTCACAGACCGACGTGTGAAGTCGTTCGGACGCCGGTGCCTCCAGTGCGAACGCATCGAGCGCGTCCTGTTTACGGCCGCAGACCGATACATGCGCTCCGGCATCCAGGAAGCGCGCGGCAATGGCACGGCCAATGCCGCGGCTGCCGCCGGTCACCACGACCTTACGGCCCGTGAAATTGTACATCTCGTCCTCCCCAGTTTTTCTTATTGTCGCCATGTTGAACCGCGTTGCATGTGCATTTTTTATGATGCCGACATGAGCGAACATGATCTTTCGCGGCGCTCGGCAACGCTGTAGTCAATGGCGAGCACAAAGGGCAGGCGATGTCATCGGAAACACTCGATCCGGAAATTCTCGAAGCGCGGCGGCAGCAGGCCACCAGTATACCGGCGGTGGATTTCACCAAACTCCCGCCGGCCGAAGGCCGCGCGGTCGCCAATCGCGCGGCGCTGTTCTTCAACGATGGATTGCCGATCGTAGCGGCAGTGGAGGACTATTTTATTCCCGGCGTCGAGCCCCTTCGCGCGCGGCTCTATCGCCCGCTCGGATCGGCTTCGGGGACTATCTTCTATTTGCATGGCGGCGGCTGGTTCCACTGTAATGTGGATACGCATGACTGCCTTATGCGAACGCTGGCGCAAGAGAGTGGCTCGAATGTCCTCGGTGTCGATTATCGCTTGGCACCCGAACATCCCCATCCGGCAGCTTTAGAGGACACGCTCGCAGCCTGGATATGGGTGCACGAGAATGCCGACGAACTGAAGCTGGATCATACCAGGTTGGCTATCGCAGGAGACAGCGGGGGGGCAAACCTCGCACTCGCATTCGTTCAGGGCGAGCGCGATGCCGGGCGCCAGCTCCCCACAACGCTAGCGTTGTTCTATGGCTGCTACGCGCCAAACTTCCAAACCGAAAGTCATCGAACGAACGGTGGAGGGCGTTTTGGCCTGACAACGGAAAGGATGCGTTGGTACTGGGCGAATTACGTGGGTGCCGACCTGTCGAACGTCGCTGTGTCAGCAGCGCCTCTGAACGGAAATTTCGCCGGCCTGCCAAGCACCTATCTGTCACTCGCGACTCTCGATCCGCTGGCGGATGATACGCGGGAGTTGGCCGCGCGGATGAAGCTTGCAAACGTCCCGACTGTCCTCAGGGAATGGCCGCGAACGGGTCATGGCTTTATGCAAATGATCCGCACCGTAGGCGTGGCGCGCGCGGCGGTGGCGGAAGCCGCGCGCTTTTTGTCCCAGTCGTTGGAGCGCTGATCAGATCATCCAGCGGCCGCCGTTTACCAGAATGGACTGGCCGGTAATAAAGCGCCCTTCCTCGCTGGCCAGGAGTGCCGCCATCGCCGCGATGTCCTCGGGTTCGCCGATCCGGCCCAGCAGCACTTCCGCACGGGCACGATCGACGACATCGCGATGCCCGCTCGCGACCGCGTTTTCAATGGCGCGCGTGCGCGTCACACCTGGGCAAATCGCATTCACCGTGATGTTGTATTCTGCAAGTTGGCGCGCCAGGGAGCGCGTAAATCCGATAATGGCCATCTTTGCAGCCGCATAGTCATGGCTTCCCGCGCCGCCAACGAATGCCGATTCCGACGATATGTTGATGATACGGCCATGCTTACGTGCGCTCATGCCCGGCGCGACGAGGCGCGAAAAGCGCATGGTCGTGAAAAGATTGATTTCCATGACAAAGCGCCATGTCGATTCTTCCGATGTCAGAAACGGTCCCTGCTTTTCGCGGGCGCTCTGGCCGACATTATTGATCAGGACATCGGCCGGCCCGTTCGTGTTCTCGGCTTGCCCGATGAATTCCGCCGCAATTTGTGAATCGCAGCAGTCGCCCGCAATCGCGAACGCGCGAACGCCAAGTTTGCGGATTTCGGCTCCGACCGCTCCAACCGCCTCGCCATCCAGATCAATGATTGCCACATTGGCGCCCTCGGCGGCCAGCCGCAATGCACAACCGCGCCCGATACCGTTCGCGCCGCCCGTGACAATTGCGCTGCGTCCCTCCAGTCTCTTCAGACTCATGCGTGGTACCCATTCTCCTGCTTGCTGACCGCTTTTTCTGTATGATTGCTACCGAGCCAGAGAGGCGGCGCAAACGATTGTTTGGCGTGTCCCACCGAGAGAAATTCATATCCCGCGCGACGGAAGCGCCACAACCTTGTCCCGTTGAAGCACAAAAAGACATGACCGGATGTCATTTGGCCATAAACAAAAATGGGTTGCGGGGCACACAGGGTCAAACAGTATGCCTTGGTACCATCGCACATTGGCAAGTGGTGGAAAAATCAGGAAGAATTGAGGAATCCCACATTGCCGCGCCGCAACCGACAGGAAGGTAAAGAATGATGCTTCTCGAGCATCATGCGAAGTGCCTTCTCGAAGGTCACGCGATTCCCGTGCCTGCCGGTGTTCTTGCGACATCGGCGGACAGTTCCGCTCCATTCCTCCCTGCCATTGCCAAGGCCCAGGTCCCGGCCGGAGGGCGGGGGAAATGCGGCGGAATCGTCAAAGTCGGGACCAATTTCGAGTTGCGCGAAGCGTTGCGCAGGCTGTTGTCGATGCAAATCAAGGGGCATGAGGTTCGCGCGGTGCGTCTCGAGCAGCCGGTCGAATTTCTTGCAGAGAGCTATATCAGCTTCGCGGTCCACGCCGACAGCGGACGTGTACGAGTGATGATTGCGCCGCGGGGCGGCATCGATATCGAAGAACCAAGCATGCGTGAGCAGATCATCACGCGGCTTGCCGGCCCAAGTTTGATAGCAGTACAATCGATAATCGAAGACATCGCGCCGGAACTTCCGGAAAGCTGCCGCGCGCAACTGAGCGAAGCCGCTCACGCGCTTGCGCGGTGTTTTTTTGATTTTGAAGCGTTGCTCCTGGAAATAAATCCGCTCTTCATTCTTGGTGAAGGCGGTTGGGCCGTCGGCGACGTGAAGTTCGTTATTGACGAGAACGCACTTTCGCGACAGACCGCAATCGCCGCGATCGTAGAAGGCAACAAGACGTTTTATCCTGAAGCGGCGCTCAAACTCGAACAGGGTTTCGATTTCGTCGTTTTGGACAGGGCAGGCGATATCGGACTCGTAACCACCGGTGCCGGCCTAAGCATGCAGCTTGTGGACGAGCTGACGGAGCGGGGGCATCGTCCTTACAATTTCTGCGATATCCGCACCGGCGGATTCAAGGGCGACCCGGCTCGCCTTGTTCAGGTATTCCGCTGGATCGCGGATGGCCCCGCCATACGCTCCGTGTTGATGAATTTTTTCGCCGGGATGACCGATCTCGGCGAATTGGCAATTCTCCTGATCGCTGCGCTCGAGCAAGTGCCGGAGCTGAAGCGCGTGCCGATCACCGCGCGCTTGATCGGCAACGGCCTTGATCAGGCGCGGGCGGTCATCCAGGCCGCAGGCAACCCGCTGGTGATCGAAACCGATCTCGAGCGCGCTATGGATCGCGCCACACGCAATCTGGAAGTCGCGCGATGATATCGGATCTTGTCGCGCCGGGCATGCGGGTTCTTGTGCAGGGGCTGACGGGGCGCGCCGGACGCGCGCAGGCCGCGCAAATGCGGCGTTACGGAACGAACATCGTCGCCGGTGTTTCACCGCGCGCGGAAACTGATGTCGACGGCATTCCGATTTATCGCACGTGCGCCGAGGCGGTTGGGGCAACGGGCGCGCAAGCCAGCGTCATCATCGTTCCGCCACCTTTCGTGCTCGATTCCATTCACGATGCCGCCGCCAGCAGCATCAAGCTGATCGTGGCGATCACGGAGGGCATGCCAATCCACGATGCGCTCAAGGCGCGCGCCCTCGTTCGACAGTCCGGCGCGATTTGGATTGGCGCGTCAACGCCCGGCTTGGCCATCCCCGGCAAGATCAAGCTGGGATTTCTGCCAAGCGTTTCACTGGCGCCGGGCTCGTTGGGCGTGATGTCCAAGAGCGGTACGCTTTCCTATGAAGTGTGCCATCGGCTGGTCTCGCGCGGTTTGGGGCAGAGCCTGTGGGTTGGCGTCGGTGGCGACCCGGTAAAGGGAACGCGTTTCGCGGATCTGCTGCCGGTTTTCCATAACGATCCAGAAACACAGGCAATAGTGGTTGTCGGCGAGATCGGCGGAAATGAGGAAGAGGAACTCGCCGAACGGATACGCGAATCCGGCTTCCGCAAGCCGGTATTTGCGTTGCTGGCGGGAAAAACCGCTCGCGAAGGGATGACCATGGGTCACGCGGGCGCGCTGATTCAAGACACGAGCGGAACAATCGAAAGCAAGGAAGCGGCGCTGCGTGCAGCGGGAGCGCAGGTTTTCCCCCGTATAGAGGAATTGGCCGCCGCCGTTGCACGGAGCGTCGCATCGTCCGCGAAAGCGGCGCTGTGCGTTGGATAGAAACTTATGGCGCAAACATGGACGGATAATATGAACAAGCATATGGCTGCAACGGACCGAGAGCCGCCCCAGCATGATCTAATTTCAACGCGAATTGAGCGTCGCGAGCAGGGCAATGTTGCATATATCACCGTGACGAACGAGCAACGGCGCAATGCATTGCCTGTCGAAGGCAGGTTGGCATTGAGCAAGATTGTAAAAGCAATCAGCAATGACGGCGATCTGCGGGTCGTTGTGCTGAGTGGTGCAGGCGACAAGTCGTTTATCGGTGGCGCCAACATCAATGAAATGTCGGTCTTTCCCGACCCCGTGATCGCCGAGGAAGGAAGCCGCACCACTCACCTGGCAGGTCACGCGATACGTCAATGCCCGGTTCCGGTGATCGCGCGCATCAATGGCTATTGTCTGGGTGCGGGAATGGAAATCGGAGCGTCGTGCGATATGCGCGTCGCATCGACGAACGCGATGTTCGGTATGCCGGAAGTGAAATATGGTTTGCCTTCCGGGATGGAAGCGGCCCTCCTGCCGCGACTTGTCGGGTGGGGCAAAGCTCAGGAACTCGTTTTTACCGGTGAGATGATCGATGCGCAGGAGGCCTTTCAGTGCGGTTTCGTGCAGCGTCTCGTGCCTCCGGAAAAGCTCGATGAAGCAACGGAGCAATGGGTGTCCAGCATTCTTGCGGCCGGCCCGATGGCGATAAGAATCCAGAAGGAGCTGAATCGCGATTGGGAACGCATGTCGATAGCAGACGCAGTCCAGCAGGGAATCCGGGCCGTCGGAAGGGCACACAACACGGGCGAGCCACGCCGCATGATGGAGGCCTATCTCGCGCGGCGCGCGAAAGAAAAGAAATAGGTGATGTCGGACAATTGGCATGAAGACTTGCGACACCGATCGCTACCCTATTTGAAGGCGCCTGAGATCGAAGAACACGACAAGCAGGGAGTTGACCATGTCATTGGATGTGAATCTCGAAAGCGACGCCGACCGTGTTGGCGGACTGACGCCGGAAGAGGTCGCATATTTTCGGGAGGAAGGCTTTGTACTGCCCCGTGAAGGCCTGCCTCCGGATGTGGTGCAGCATATGCGTGGGCTTGTCGACAACGTGGTGCGCGACAACGCCGACTGGGCCAATCTTCTGCGGATGGTTCACGTGCCGAGACGACCTGGCCAGCTCGAAGGCGTTATCGGCGGAGAGGAAGTTTTCAAGTTAATGTTTCATCCTGTCTTGCTGAAAGCGGCAGCCAGCATTCTGGGACCAAATCTCATCATGTGGGGCAGTGAAATGTTCGCAAAGCCGCCGGGCGTGGGTAAGGGCACGCCCTGGCACCAGGACTGCTACAATCCTGCAATCAAATCAGGAAAAGGCGAGGACCGGGTGACCAGCTTGATGGTCTGGATTGCGGTGGATAATATCGACCGTGGCAACGGATGTCTTCGCTTCATCCCCAGCTCCGGCCGGAACGGCAAGCTGGAGCATATACAACATGGGCGGACCGATGCGCTTCTCAACTTTGAAGCCGATGCCAATGTGATTGATGTCAGCAAGGCAGTGGACTCAATCCGGGCGCCCGGCCAGTTCTCGATCCACGACTATTACGTCGTGCACGGCGCCGAGCCCAACACATCAAACCGTCGCCGCGCAGGGCTGACGTTTCACTACATCTCTTCCGAAGACATGTACGATCGCAGCTTCGGTTCGGCGAAGGGTTCGGGCTTGAAAACACCTGCGCCACTGGCAGTGCGGCCGATCTGGCTGGTGCTCGGCGAAAACAAGAATCCCGTGAACGACTTTGTTACCGGGCATCAGGGGCTCGAGGACTTGGACGTATACGCCGACGAGGCGCGCAAGCGCATGACGGCACTGATTTATTAGAGACCGCAATCCCACCCGTTTGTCTCTGCCCAAATTCCGTCGGACTTTCGGCTATAGCAATGATTGCGGCCCGCCAAACACCGACATTCAATGAGATATTGCATACAAAAGGTTGCAAGGGCAAAATCAACCGAACTTTGAGCCTTTCCGAGGCTCTGGATTTCAAGGCCATTTTGGCGGAAAATTCTGTGGCACAAAGACCGTCTGGAACAAGGCCGAGAAACGGGCACGCCATCTTGCATACATTATGCATCTTCTGGTTCGATGGGCGTCCAAGCAGCCCGAGCCGATCGGGCGGAAACGAGAGTGATCGCCGGAGGTACGCGAGAAATCCGAATTCTGATTGAACGGCAAACAGGGTCGACGCTTCCAGCAGTTGGGATAGACAATGAAACTCTACAATTCTCTTGGCCCGAATCCGCACGTTGTCCGCATGTTTCTGGCGGAAAAAGGACTTTCAATCCCCGTGGAGCAGGTCGACGTGCTCGCCGGCGACAATCGCCGCGAACCGCATCTCAAGCGCAATCCCCATGGACAAACTCCGGCGCTCGAACTCGATAACGGCCAGTTCCTGTCGGAGACCGTCGCGATCTGCGAGTACATCGAAGACATCCAGCCGCTTCCTTCGCTGATCGGCACGACGCCGGAATCAAAGGCCGAATGCCGCATGTGGACTCGACGGCTCGATCTCAATATCTGCGAGCCGCTCACGAACGGGCACCGATACAGTGGCGGACTCGCACTCTTCAAGGATCGGATGGTGACACTGCCCGAGGCAGCCGAAGGGCTGAAGCGGATCGCTCAGGATCGATTGAAATGGCTCGAAGGCCAGATGGCCGGAAAAGACTTTATCTGCGGCTCGCGCTTCACGCTCGCCGATATTTTGCTGTTTTGTTTTCTGTCGTTTGGAATTGCGCGCGGACAGGCGCTCGATCCGCAATGCCTGAATCTGCAGGCCTGGTTCAATCGGGTTGGTGAACGGCCTACATCCAAGGCATAGCGGCCACTGAGTGTCATCTTCGAGCGATGAAACGAATGCACAGATGAGAATAGCAAATGGCACTTGAAGCGCTTTTTCGTCCGTTCGAGTGCAAATCATTGCGCTTGGGCAATCGGATCGCGATGGCCTCTGTCGCGCGTTGGTCGTCGCCGGACGGCTATCCTGAACCGCTCGCAGAGTACTACAGCCGCCGCATCGCAGGCGGCGCCGGGCTCGTGATTACAGAGGGCGCGGCGATTGACCGCCCCGCATCGTACAATGATTCAAGAAACGCGCGAATATTTGGACACGCACTCGATGGCTGGCGGATTGTGGTCGATGCGGTTCACTCCGCGGGCGGAAAAATCATTCCTCAGCTCTGGCATGCGGGCGCGGTAGCCAAGAAGGCGAGCAGCTGGTTACCGCCCGGCGAACCGGAGAGCCCGTCCGGTCTGGCTTCTGCGAACCAACCTCGCGGACGGGCCATGACGGAGAGCGATCTGGCAGATGTGATCTCCGCTTACAAAAAGGCAAGCCAGGATTCGCGCAGCATTGGCTTTGACGGGATCGAGATACACGCCGGACACGGCTACCTTCTCGACCAGTTTTTCTGGGCCGACACCAACCGTCGCACCGACAGGTGGGGAGGCCGGACGCTTTCCGAGCGCTCGCGGTTTCCGTTGGAGGTCGTCAAGGAAATCCGCCGCGTTGCGGGACCAGACATGCCTCTTCTATTGCGAATCTCTCATTGGAAATCTGCAGACCTCTTTGCGCGCTATGTCGAGTCCCCGGCGGAGCTCGAATCGTGGCTGGCGCCGTTCACGGAGGCCGGCATCGATATCTTCAGTGTTTCCGAGTTGCGGTATGACAAGCCGCTTTTCTCGAATTCCGCGCTCTCGTTTGCCGGTTGGGTCAAAAAGGTCACCGGCCGGCCGGTGATGGCCGCAGGCGGTATCGGCATGAGCGGCGATTTCATGCGCACCTTCGCCGGCGAAATCGCCAAACCGCTATCGCTGGACGACGTGGCGCGACGCATTGATGCCGGCGAGTTCGACCTGATCGCCGTCGGGCGCGCGCTCGTTGCCGACCCCGAATGGGTCCAAAAAATCAGAGATGGTCGCACTACCGAATTGAAGGAATGCACGATGGAGCATTTTGCGCCTTCGACGACAATCTAATCAAAGGGTCGGTCATAGATGCGCGCCACGATTTTGCGCCGAGGGCGTCTCGTCGTCGATTCACTGCCCGATCCCGTTCCGGGGCCTGGACAGGTTCTCGTCAGGACTCTCGCGTGCGGAATTTGCGGCACCGATTTGCACGTCCTGACGGACGGTCCGCACATGATGGAGCAGTTTCGCCGCGCGGGTTCGTCGCGCTCGCTCGACTTCGATCAAGATATCGTTCTCGGACATGAATTCTGCTGCGAGATCGTCGATTACGGACCTGAATCTTCAAGACCATTCAAAACCGGAACACGTGTAACATGCCTGCCTGTCGGGATCGGATTGTCGAGCACCCGCACCGGCGGCCTGGGCGAACTGATGGTGCTCGATACCGATAAATTGTTGGAGGTCAAAAACGGTCTGCGCGCGGACTGCGCCGCACTGACGGAGCCGATGGCCGTGGGCCTGCACGCAGTCGCGAAGGCGAATCTCGCTGCGGACGATCTTCCGCTGGTGATCGGTTGCGGCCCAGTAGGTTTGGCAGTCATTGCAGCGTTGAAAGTCGCCGGTGCGCAATCCATCGTCGCCGCTGATTTCTCTCCTGCCCGCAGAAATCTGGCACGGATCATGGGGGCTGAGTTTGTCGTCGACCCTGCAAATCATTCGCCATTCCGCGAGTGGCAGGACCGGGCTCTGGAAAGCGGCGGGTCAATGGTTCCCGGAAATCTCCTGGTCGAAGGGAAGGCCACGCGGCCGTCTCTGATTTTCGAATGTGCAGGCGTACCCGGCGTACTGCAAAGCATCCTCGAAGGCGCGGCGGTAGGAGCGCGTATTGTCATGGTAGGCGCATGCGCGCGAACGGATGTTTACGAGCCGATGATCGGCACCCTCAAGGAAGTGACCATCCAGTTTGCGGTTTCCTACACCGCACAAGAATTCGCTGCCACGCTACATTTTCTCTGCGAAGGCACAATCGACGTATCGCGGATGATCACAGCCAAGGTTGGAGCAGAGGGCGTCGCTGCAGCGATCGAAGAGCTCGCCAATCCGGTGCATCAGGTGAAAGTCGTGGTCGAGCCGTGGCGCTAACGCGGCCGCGGCCGGACCGCGCATACGCGAATGGATCACGAGTCAGGTGTGTTTGGAACCGTTCAGCTTTTCTCTTGTTGCTGCGGCCTCGTTTCTCAACAGGATGTGTCGGGCAGCCAAAACGTGGCTCCTCATCGTGCTTCGTGCCCAATCCGCATTCCGATCCCGGAATGCCAACAGCAGCTCCACATGCTGAACCTGGCTCCGGCGCATTTCTTCGGCATTGTAGCCGCGAAACGTGGTCAGTATTTGGGGCGTTTCCACGATGGCGGAAAATGCCGACTCCAACCACGAATTGTCGGCAGCCTTTACGATCAGCCGATGAAACTGGGTGTTGCCTTCGGCAACTCTGGTAGCAGCCTCTCGGTCGCCGCATTCGCTCAATACTGCGAGTTGCTCTTCCATGCGGTCGCAGAGCGATTGGAGTTCGTCCAGTTGCGCTGTCGATCTGCTGCGCGCTGCAGCTTCGGCCGCATAACTTTCCAGCAGCACCACCAGATCGTAGATTTTGTCGATCTCCTGCAGGTCGAGCTGGCGGACGAATGCTCCGCGGTTTGGAATAAATCGGATAAGGCCTTCGGCATGCAGCCTGCGCATGGCCTCGCGAACGGGCGTTCTGCTGACCGAAGTGGCCGATGCCAGTTCCTGCGCCGTGAGATGGCGGCCGGGGGCATAGGCGCCACTGACGATGCCTTCGCGAATTGCCAGATATGCCCTCTCAACTGCTGCAGCCATTTGTGCCTTTGAACTCCGACGGATCGGCCGAATGCATCTTCCTTTTTGCAGCGTTCGTAAGCCCCGTGCAAGAAAATTGCACCGAAATTCACCCGGTCGCGCGATTTTTGTTCTAATTTTGGTGCAATCTTGTACTGCATCATAAATCTCGAGATGCTCAAGCCCAGGTTTACTCAGAATTTCCCCTGTATTTCTGCGCTTCTGCAGCGATATCGCTGAAATTTCTAGAATCGTGTCTCGGGTTGTCTTTTATAATTGCATACAGTTAAATTAGGATGTATCCAGATTGAAACGCTGCGGCGAAGATGGCCGATGGAGTGCGGGCCGAGGCCAGGAGTTCCGCAGCGACAAAAGTCCGAAACGGATGAGGAAAATAAATGGCCGGTTGGGAAAAGCGTGAAATCGAAGTGGGCGGCGCACCGATTACGCTGTTCGAAGCGGGAAGCGGTCGGCCCCTGCTTATTTTGCATGACGAACTCGGACCGGCAGATTGGCAGCTATGGCACGAGGATATGTCCAAACACCGTCGTCTCGTCATGCCGATTGCTCCCGGCTTTCGCGACGAGCGCATCAAATGGATGCGCAATGTCACCGATCTTTCCAGATTTTACGGCCGCATGCTGCGCGAGCAGAAATTCGGTAGCCTCGACGTGGTGGGATTGTCGTTTGGCGGCTGGCTCGCAGTCGAGATGGCGGTCAACGATCCCACGCAATTCGCTCACCTGGTCATGGTTGCGCCTTTTGGCATCAAGCCTTCGCAGGGCTACATCACCGATATGTATATTTTGACAACAGCGGAATATCTGAAAAGTTCGATCGCGGATCCCGAGGCGACACCCGAGTTTGCCACGCTGTTCAATTCCGCAACACCGCAGACGATCGAGAGCTGGGAAGATGCGCGCATCGAAACCGCTCAACTGGCGTGGGAGCCATTCATGCACAATCCGAGTCTCGAACAGCACGTTCGCGGGCTGAACGGGCTGCCGACATTGATTTTCTGGGGAACCAAGGACTCTGTGGTTCCCGAAAGTGCAATGCGTGCCTACGCCGAAGCTATCCCTGGCAGCAAGCTCGAAGTGTTCGAGGGCTGCGGGCACAGGCCGGAAATCGAACGCCGCCACGAATTTGTGAAATCACTGACGCGCTTCATCGATTGATTGCGCGCTACGCGCCATCGAGCCAGGGAGATTCGCATGCAGATCGGTTACTTTGTCGAACAGCTTTATGCCGGTGTTCCGGAAGAAGAAATCATTCGCAACGGCGGATTCTTCGGCGTCCAGAACAAGTTTTTCGATCCGAAAATAGGCGGTCAACTCTACCATCGTTACATCTCGGAACACATCGAAGCCGAACGCGTGGGCTACGACATGATGGTGCTCAACGAGCATCATGCCAATCCGGCCTGCATGAGCCACGTCATCACGATCGAAGCCTCGATATTGGCTTACGTAACCAAGCGCGCTCGCATCGCAACCCTTGGCGTTCCGTTGCCGATCACAAAAAACCCGCTCCGCGTCGCCGAAGAGTTGGCAATGATCGATATGATTTCCGGCGGCCGATTGGTGCCTGGAATTATTCGCGGAGCCGCATTCGAGCAGGTAGCATCGAATACGAATCCGACACAAAATCGCGAGATATTCGACGAGGCTTACGAGTTCATGCTCAAGGCCTGGTCCACTCCCGGGCCGTGGCGCTACGAAGGAAAGCATTTTCACTATCGATATGTGAATCCCTGGGCGCGCCCGATTCAGGCAAAGCCGCTGGTGCTGGTGCCTGGCGTGATCAGCCCGGAGACGGTGGTGTGGGCCGCCAAACGCAAGCTGCCCTATGTCGCGCTCGCGACAGAGGTCAACGCCACGCTTCGGATGTGGAATTTATACGGCGAAACAGCCGCACAGGCCGGTTATCAAGTGGGACCGGAAAACTTCGGCTATCTCCAGAAATTGGTGGTCGCGGACAGCGATGAGGAAGCCTACGAGCTGGGCAAGGGGCACATGTATGGCGGCTCCCACGCCACGCCGAAATACTCCGCGCTCCCGGGTTACAACTCCAAAGTGGCGCTCAAGGATTACGTCAACAAATTCTATGCCCTGATGAATCCGCGCGCGGCGAACTTCATGGATGTCGAAGAGCAGCGCAAAGCGCTGCTGGACAATTATCCCAAGCTGGTCGACGCCGGTCACATCATTGTCGGGACGCCGAAAACAGTCATCCCGAAGATTCGCAAGGTCCTGGAATCCCTGCGGCCGGGCTTCTTCAATGTCTGGGGCCCAGAAGGTCCGATCCCGCACAAGAATACGATGCGGATGATGGAATTGATGGGCCAGGAAGTCATTCCGGCCATGCGCGAGATGGGCAAGGAACTGGGCCTCGAGGATGCGTTCGAACGCGAACTGGGATCGCGTCCTCTGTCCGCCAATGGAAAGTGGGAGCCTATTGTGAAGTCTCCGCCTTCCGCTGTCGCGGCTTGATGGGCGGATAACGCGTTCGTCTCCGGCGGGCACCCCGGATGGCGGTCAACAATGAGATAAAAGTCCTACGGGGAGAAAATCGATGCCGCGGCTTCGTCTTGTCGGTCGGTCCGAAACCAATGATCCGCTCGTGCAGTTCATGTACGATCGCAAATTCGGCAAACGCGACCCTGCCAAAGATCCGGGGACGACGGCGTCCGGAGCTCCGGGAAATTACGAAGCCGTATTCGCACATTCGCCGGATATTCTCGAGCACGCCGTTCAAGGGTTTTACATCAAGCAGACCAAGACGCGGAAGCTTCCGCTCATTTATATGGAACTTGCGATTACGCGTATCGGTTGGGCCTGCGGCTGTCGCTGGATGTTTTCCGAGCACTCAAAGATTCTGCGCGGTCTGGGGCTGAGCGAAGAAACAATTGCAGCCGTTCCATCCTGGCAGATATTCGGCGGATTTACCGCTGAACAACGAGCCGTCCTGACCTTTGCCGATTGTTTCGCGTTTGATCACGGACGGACGCCTGATGCTGCATTCGCCGAGCTGAAGAGGTTTTTGTCCGAAGAGCAGATCGTCGAACTGACCTATATCGTGGGAATGTTCATGATGAATGCGCACATGATCCGCGCGCTGCGTTTGGAATGGGACGACCGCGACGATCCGGTCGCAGAAATGCCGTCCCCGCCGGAATACAAATTCGTGGACCGCGAGCCAACGCCATTGCCGAAGCGATCGTAAATTCGCGAAAGAGCGATGGTCGCGTGCTGGAAGGAACTGCGTGGACAGCGCGAGCCCGTTGGGACTGCAGACCCCTGGCGACATCCCGATGGGCGCTTATGCCTGGTATGTTGTCGTCCTGTTGATGCTCGCATCGGTGTTGTCCTTTCTCGACCGCATGATGCTCAGTCTGCTGATCGACCCGATTCGGAAGTCGCTGGAACTCACGGACACCAAGGTGAGCTTGCTGGCGGGCTTTGCCTTTGCGCTGAGTTACGTCGCATTCGCGTTTCCCATCGGATATTGGGTGGACAACCGTGGCCGGCGGAATGTCATCGCCCTGGGCGTCGCACTCTGGAGCCTGGCGACCATGAGCTGCGGACTCGCGAATACTTTCCTGCGTCTGTTTCTCTCGCGCTCGCTGGTCGGCGTCGGCGAAGCCAGTCTCATTCCAACCTCCGTCTCGATGGTCCCCGATTATGTTCCAGCCGGACGACGCGGGCTCGCGATGTCGATACTAGCATGCGGCGTTTCCATCGGCGGGGGGCTCGCTCTCCTTGCCGGCGGAG
>Ga0302324_100013495_pt1 | contig 16559 bp, 9 predicted proteins | sample Palsa_T0_1_FD_201949 | JGI IMG/M metagenome (GOLD analysis project Ga0302324, IMG submission 201949) | Peat permafrost microbial communities from Stordalen Mire near Abisko, Sweden - Palsa_T0_1 | ecosystem: Environmental > Terrestrial > Soil > Palsa > Peat permafrost | place: Sweden: Abisko...
TGCGGCATCAGCGTGCTCGACTCGCCGGCCGAGATGATGCGTGCGGTGCTGAACTTCCTCGGCAAAGATCCCAATTCGCAAAAACCCGAGGACGTGCAGGCCGCCGAGGCGACGCTGCTCAAGATCAGGCCCTACATCCGCAACATCAACTCCTCCGAGTACATCGAGGCGCTCGCCAACGGCGATTTGTGCGTAGCCGTCGGCTACAACGGGGACGTGCTGCAGGCGCGCGACCGCGCGCGCGATGCGAACAAGGGCATCGACATCAAGTACGTGGTGCCGAAGGAAGGCTCGATCATCTGGTTCGACATGCTCGCAATTCCGAAGGATGCGCCGCATCCCGAAGCCGCTTACGCCTACCTCAACTACATCATGGAGCCGAAGGTCATCGCCGACATCAGCAATTTCAAGCGTTTCGCCAACGCAAACCTGGCATCGCAAGCCTTTGTCCTCGAGTCGGTGAAGGACGATCCGGCCATCTATCCGCCCCCGCAGCTGCGCGAGAAGCTCGCCGTCCAGCTCGCCGATTCTCCCGAACAGACACGTGTCATCACGCGCATGTGGGAGAAGTTCAAGACGGGCCAGTAGCGATGGCAAATTCAGGCGAGGCGGCCAAGGCCGTACCGTGGCGCGATCCGAACGCTCGCGCCTACGTGGAAATCGATCGCGTCACCAAGTCGTTCGGCGACTTCAAGGCGGTCGACGATGTGAGCTTGAAGATCTACAAAGGCGAGATCTTCTGTCTGCTGGGAGCTTCCGGGTGCGGCAAGACGACGCTGTTGCGCATGCTCGGAGGCTTCGAGATGCCCACTTCGGGACGCATCTTGATCGACGGCGAGGACATGACCGGCGTGCCGCCGTACGAGCGCCCGGTGAACATGATGTTCCAGTCGTACGCGTTGTTTCCGCACATGAATGTCGAGCAGAACGTCGCCTTCGGGTTGAAGCAGGACGGCGTTCCACGCGGCGAGATCGCCGAGCGGGTCGCGACCATGCTTGATCTCGTCAAGCTCGGCGGCTTCGCGAAGCGCAGGCCGCATCAGCTCTCGGGCGGCCAGCGTCAACGGGTGGCGCTCGCCCGCTCGCTGGTCAAGCGGCCGAAGGTGCTGCTGCTCGACGAGCCGCTGGGCGCCCTCGATAAAAAATTGCGCGAACACACACAGTTCGAGCTGATCGGACTGCAAGACAAGCTCGGCGTCACGTTCCTGGTGGTGACGCACGACCAGGAGGAGGCCATGACTTTGGCGACCCGCATCGGGGTCATGGATCACGGCGAGATCGTCCAGGCGGGCACTCCGTCCGAGATCTACGAGTTTCCGTCGTCGAAGTTCGTGGCTGATTTTGTCGGCTCGGTGAACATTTTCGAGGGGAAGCTCCTCGAGGACGAGCCCGAGTACGTCCGCATCGGCTCCGAGGAGCTCGGTGCCACCATCTACGTGAGCCACGGCATCAGCGCGGCGCCGGAGGCGGTGGTGTGGGCCGCCATTCGTCCGGAGAAGATCTTCATGTCCACCGCCCCGCCGGCGAGCACGGGGCACGGCAACGACAACATCGTGCGCGGAGCGGTGCAGGACATCGCCTATCTCGGCGATCTGTCGATCTACTTGGTCAAGCTCCCCACAGGCAAGGTGGTACGCGTCACGCAACCGAACACCTCGCGCCATGCCGAGGCCATCACCTGGGAGCAGCAGGTGTATCTCTCCTGGGATACCTCGAGCCCGGTGGTCGTGACCCGCTGACACAATGCGAATCCTGCCGCCGTTGAGCAAAGTCGGAGTCTCGGGCCGCGGGCTGGTGGTGACGCTGCCCTATTTGTGGCTGTTGCTTTTTTTCGTGGTTCCCTTCGTCATCGTTCTGAAGATCTCGTTCTCCGACGTCGATCTTGCGATCCCGCCGTACACACCGCTCCTCGAGTGGGTGGGCAAGAACTCCCTCGCCATCAAGCTCGATTTCAACAACTACGCGTTCCTGTTCACCGACCCCTTGTATGTGCACGCGTTCTTGAACTCGGTGAAGGTCGCGTTCGTGTCGACGGTGCTATGTTTGCTCATCGGCTATCCGATCGCCTACGGCATCGCGCGGGCGACCCCGACTACGCGCAACATCCTGCTGCTGCTCGTGGTGCTGCCCTTCTGGACCTCGCTCCTGCTACGCGTGTATGCGTGGATCGGATTGCTCAAGGCGAACGGCGTCATCAACAACGTTTTGCTCGCGCTCGGGGTGATCCACGAGCCCCTCAATATGCTCTACACCCCGTTCGCGATGTACGTGGGCATCGTGTACTCGTACTTGCCGTTCTTGATCCTGCCGCTGTATGCGAATCTCGAGAAGATGGACTGGCAGCTGCTGGAGGCCGCCGAGGATCTCGGGTGCAGGCCCTGGCAGGCGTTCTACAAGATCACGTTGCCGCTGTCGCGCAACGGGGTCCTCGCAGGATCGATGCTCGTTTTCATTCCGGCGGTCGGCGAGTTCGTCATCCCTGCGCTGTTGGGCGGTCCCAATGCACTGATGATAGGGCGCGTGCTGTGGGACGAGTTCTTTTCGAATCGCGCGTGGCCGGTTGCGAGTGCGGTGGCCATAGTGCTGCTGCTGCTTTTGGTGCCCTTCATGATGTGGTATCAGAGCGTGCAGGCGCGCGAATCGGCGTCCGCTCGATGAATTACCGCCGCTCGTTCTTCATAACCACCTGCTTAGGCGTAGGCTTCGCGTTTCTGTACATCCCGATCCTCTCCATGGTGGTGTTTTCCTTCAACGCCTCCAAGCTGGTCACGGTGTGGGACGCGGCGAACTCGCCCACGCTCAAGTGGTATTACTCGCTGCTGCACAACGAGGAGATTCTCGACGCCGCCTGGATCTCCTTGAAAGTGGCCGTCATCAACGCCTCGGGCGCGGTGATCTTGGGCACGCTCGCAGGATTCGGCCTGGCACGCTTCGAGCAGTTCAGGGGGCGGTTCACCCTGAATGCCATGACCACTGCGCCGCTGGTCATGCCGGAAGTGATCACGGGTCTTTCCATGCTGCTCCTCTTCGTCGCGATGGAGCAGTTGATCGGTTGGCCCGCGGGCCGCGGCATCACGACGATGACCATCGGGCACATGACGTTCTCGATGGCCTACGTGACGGTGGTCGTGCAGTCGCGCATGTCGACCTTCGACATCGCCCTCGAGGAAGCGGCCATGGACTTGGGCGCACGTCCGGTCAAAGTGTTCTTTCTGATCACGCTGCCGATCATCTTCCCGGCGATCCTGTCGGGCTGGCTGCTCGCGTTCACGCTTTCCTGGGACGATCTGGTCATCTCGAGCTTCACCTCTGGGCCTGGCGCGAGCACGTTGCCCATGGTGGTGTTCTCGAAAGTGCGCCTGGGAGTGAGCCCCGAGATCAATGTGCTGGCGACGCTCACCATCGCGGTCGTCACGGTGATGATCATCGCGGTCGCCGTGTGGATGGCGCGCGCCGGCAAGGCCGCCCAAGCGTCAGCCGAATAAACTTTCTCCCGATACGCTAGTCTTACGGGTTCAATCGGTTCGATCAGGGGAGAGGGGGATGGCTTTACGTTTCTTGGCATTCGCGGTGCTCGCGGCCCTGTCGGCCGTCGGCGTCTCCTCCGCCGTGGCTCCCGCGCAACGCAACGGCCTCCATGCCGCCGTTTCTGCCGGCGAAGCCCGGCTCTATGCGTTCGGGACGCGCAGCATCCAGCAGCGCGCAAACGCGCAGACTCAAAAAATGGACTCCGTGCTCGCGGACCTGTCGCGCCATTTGAGCCGCGTGCGCCCGGACTACCAGCTCGGCGACCTGCATGCGCTGAGTCCGGCGGCGAAATTCGTGCAGCGCTCGCCCAAGGCGACGCCGCTTGTAGCGATCGATGCGGTCACGCGCGGCGATCCGCAGAGCCTCAAAGCGGCGCTCGAGAGTCTCGGACTCGAGCACGCTTCTGTATACGCCAACGACGTCGGCGGCTGGCTCCCCGTCACGGCGATCGGGGCGGCAGCCGCTCGTGCGGAGCTCGTCTCTATGCGCGCAGCTATGTCGCATAAGCGCGGCGCGGTGGCCTTGCAGGGCGATTACGTCCAGCACAGCGCCCTGGTGCGCTCCTCGTACCCCACGATCACCGGTGCCGGCATCACCGTCGGGGTGCTATCGGACAGCTTCGATTGCTACGCAGTCTATGCCGCGCCGGGAAGCACGGTGCCCGTGAGCGGTAACGAGGGGTACGCGTACAACGGTTTTACTGCCGATTACGCCACGGATGTGTCGACGGGTGCTCTGCCGGCAGGCGTGAACGTGCTTGCTGAGCCTTACACACCCACACCCTCCGCTGCCGGTGATTGCCTCGCCTATGGCGCACCGACGCAGACGCCCTTCACCGACGAGGGCCGGGCGATGCTGCAGATCGTGCACGCGGTTGCGCCCGGCGCGGCGCTGGCTTTTTACACTGCCGATGACAGCGAGGCCGATTTCGCGAGCGGCATCGAGGCGCTTGCTGCCGCGGGCGCGAAGGTCATCGCCGACGATGTGGGTTATTTCGATGAGCCGTTCTTTCAGGATGGATTGGTTGCCGAGGCGGTGGATACGGTCGAAGCCGGCGGCGTCGCATACTTCTCCGCGGCCGGCAACGATTCGAACCTCACTTACCAGAACACGGCCCCGAGCTTCGCGACCCCAGGCACAGGCTCCATGGTGGGCGAGACCTTGCTCAATTTCGACACCACCGGGGCAACCAATACCACCTCGCTCGCGGTTACCGTCCCGCCCATTCCTCCGGGTGATCTCCTGGCCATCGTGGTCGAGTGGGATCAACCGTACGTGACCGGTGCGACCGGTGCGAGTCCGGGCTCCTCGAGCGGCATCGATCTGTGCGTGACGGGCGCGACAGGCAGCACCGTCATCACAGACGCCGATAACAACACCGTGAGCTGCACCGGTGCGACTGCCGTGGGCACTGATCCCGTGCAGTACTTGGTCATCGCCAATCCCGCCAACGCGGCCGGCAACACCGCGCAGCAATCGCTCAACATCATGATCGGCCTCGCCCCCAATTCCGCGGGGACCATCACGCCGGGCCGCATCATCGTCTCCGTGGAGGACGACGGACTCGGCAGCACGATCAACGCCCCGTTTTACACCGGCGGCCCGACCATCCAGGGACACCCCGGCGCGGCGGGCGCCGCGGCCGTGGGCGCGGCGTTCTTCTTCGCGACGCCCGCCTGCGGCACGACGCCGGCAGAGCTCGAGAGCTACTCCTCGCAGGGCGGCGCACCGATTCTGTTCACCACCGCAGGCACTCGTCTGGCCACGCCGCTCGTGCGCCAAAAGCCCGATTTCGTGGGGCCCGACGGCGTCAACACGACGTTCCTGGGGTTCACGCTCGCCTCTGATAGCCCCCCATACCCGTCGACCGGACTGCTGCCGACCACGAACGCCTCCTGCCAGAACGACGCCTCGTATCCGAACTTCTTCGGCACGTCGGCGGCCACGCCGCACGCGGCCGGCATCGCGGCCCTCGCGCTCCAGGCGAACCCGGCTACGACTCCGACGCAGATCTACGCGTCCCTGCGCTCGAGCGCGCTGCCGATGAGCTCCACCACGCCGAACTTCAACTCCGGCTATGGGTTCATCCAAGCGGACTTAGCCTTCGTGGTGCCTACGTTCACGCTCGGCGCAGCATCGATCCCGTACGGCAGCTCGACTGCCGCATTGATCCCGTTCGGCAGCTCGACGACACTCGCCTGGTCGACGCTCGATCCGACGTCGACGTCATGCACGGCTGCGGCGAATCCGGCGACGAATTTTACGGCTCCGACGCCCGCGGCAAGCGGCAGCCTCACCGTGACGCCGGCCGCCGCGGGACCGACGGTCTACACGTTTACCTGCACCGGCGCTGCCGGCACGTCCGCGACCAACACGGCCACTGTCTTCGCCACCTCGGGCGCGCCCCCGGCCACGCCCACCCTCACGCTCGCATCGAGCTCGGTCGCGGTGGGCAAATCGACCACTATTACCTGGAGCTCGCCGACCGCCACGAGCTGCACGGCGTCGGGAAGTTGGAGCGGCACGCTCGCCGCGTCGGGTAGCCAGACGATCACGCCGGCGACCATAGGCAGCGAGACGTTCGCGCTGACCTGTTGGAATCTCGGCGGTCCTTCGGCGGCGGTGTCCGCATCTCTCCAGGCAACCTCGGCGGCCGTAACGCCGCCTGCGCCAACCCTCACTCTGGGTTCAGCCAGCATCCCTGCAGAGACGACCACGACACTCACGTGGAGCTCCTCCGGTGCGACCAGTTGCACTGCGTCGGGGAACGCGAACGCCAATCAAAGTGGCTGGAGCGGTGTCCAGGCGCCGAGCGCCACGTTCACCATCACGCCCGAAACCACAGGCTCGTTCGTCTACAGCCTGACCTGCTCGAATTCCGCGGGTACCTCACCGACGTCGACCGTGACCCTCACCGTGACCACTGCCACCGATACCGGCGGCGGCGGCGGCAAACTCGATCCGGCCTCGCTCTTGGTGCTGGCGGGATGCGTCGTGTTTCTACGGCGGCGGCTGATGCGAGCCTAAACGAGGACGCGCTCGATGCCCCCGGAGTTGGCGCGGCGTACGTAGTCGGCCATCCAATCGGCGCCGAGCAGATGGCGGGCGATTTCGACCACGATGTAATCCGCCTCGAGGTCGGCATCGTCCCGGAAGCGAGCCAGGCCTTGCAGGCAGGACGGACACGAGGTGAGCACCTTGACGGCCCCGCGATGGCCGCTGTCGCGGATCTGCTCGACGCCTGAGCGCACCTCCTGTTCCTTGCGAAAGCGCACTTGCGTCGAAATATCGGGCCGGGTGAGCGCCAGGGTTCCCGATTCGCCGCAGCAGCGCTCGTTCGACTCGATGGTCCCGTTCAGCGCGCTGTTCATGAGCGCGTTGACGACCTTGAGCGGGTCATGCCGCTTCATCGGCGAGTGACAGGGGTCGTGGTACATGTAGCGTGTGCCGGTGACGGCCCCGAGCTCGACGCCCTTTTCGAGTAGATACTCGTGGATGTCCATGATCTTGCATCCGGGAAAAATCTGGTCGAATTCATAGCCCTGCAATTGGTCGAAACAGGTGCCGCAGCTCACCACCACGGTTTTGATATCGAGGTAATTGAGCGTGTTCGCGACGCGGTGGAAGAGCACGCGGTTATCCGTGATGATCTTTTCCGCCTTCTCGAATTCACCGGCGCCGCGCTGAGGGTATCCGCAGCACAGATATCCGGGCGGCAGCACCGTCTGCGCGCCCACGTGCCACAACATCGCCTGCGTGGCGAGACCGACCTGCGAGAACAGACGCTCCGAGCCGCAGCCCGGAAAATAGAACACCGCCTCCGAATCGCTCGTGGTCGCCTTGGGATCGCGAATGATGGGCACGTAATTGCGGTCCTCGATATCGAGGAGCGCACGCGCGGTGCGCTTGGGAAGGCCGCCGGGCATCCGCTTGTTCACGAAATGAATGACCTGCTCGTGCACCGGCGTCTTGCCGGTGGTCGAGGGCGGCCGCTGCGTCTGCGTGCGGGCTAGCGGTTTGAGCGCGCGGTTGGCGAGTTGTTGCGCCTTGTAGCCCCAGTCGATCATGACCTTGCGCGCCAGCTTGATGGTCTGCGGATTCGTGGCGTTCAAGAACAACAGGGCCGCCGTCGTGCCGAGGTTGCGACGCTTTTTGCCCATGCGCCGCAGGACATCGCGCATCAGCATGGACACGTTGCCGAAATCGATGTCGACGGGACAGGGCGATGCGCAGCGGTGGCAAACCGTGCAGTGGTCGGCGACATCGGCGAGCTCGTCCCAATGCTGGATCGATACCCCGCGACGCGTCTGTTCTTCGTAGAGGAACGCCTCGATGAGGAGCGAGGTTGCCAGGATCTTGTCGCGCGGCGAGTAGAGCAAGTTGGCGCGCGGCACGTGCGTCGCGCAGACGGGCTTGCACTTTCCGCAGCGCAGGCAATCCTTTACGGCATCCGAGATGCTGCTGATATCGGATTGCTGCATGATCAGGGACTCGTGGCCCAGGAGTCCGAAGCTCGGGGTGTAGGCGCGCCGCAGATCGCTCCCGGGCGCGAGCTTCAATGGATTGAAGCGATCGTGCGGATCGACGCGGCGCTTGTACTCGCTCCACTGCGCAAGCTCTGCGGTGGTGAGGTGTTCGAGCTTGGTGATGCCGATGCCGTGCTCGCCGGAGATCACGCCGTCCAATTGCCTTGCGATGCCCATGATCCTCGCCACCGCGCGGGTCGCGGTATTGAGCATCGCATAATTGTCCGAATTCACCGGGATGTTGGTGTGAACGTTGCCGTCGCCCGCATGCATGTGCAGGGCCACGAAGATGCGTCCTTGCAGAATGCGCTGGTGCACTGCGTCGCACTCGGCGAGCTTGGGTGCGAGCGCGGCCCCGCCGAAAATTTGCGCGAGCCCGGCCCGCAGCTCCGATTTCCAGCTCACGCGGATAGCGCGGTCCTGAAGCCGCTCGAACACCGTTCCGCCGGTGCTCTCAGGAACTCCGACGCCGACGCTCTCGAGCCGCGGGCGCGCGCGCTCGATCGGCTCATCCATGGCGCCGAGCAAATAGCTCCAGCGCGCGCGCACGGCCTTGAGCAGAGCGAGCGCATCGCTCCGCCGCTCGAGCGTCGCGCCGTCGGGCGCCGCGCCCACGGCGTCGGCCGACAGGGACGCGGCGAGAGCCTCGACGAGCTCGAGCTTGTTCTGGATGGACAGCTCGATATTGATGCGCTCGATGGCGTCGGTATATTCGCCCAGCCGTTCGAGCGGGATGACTACATCCTCGTTGATCTTGAACGCGTTGGTATGTTTCGCGATCGCCGCGGTCTTGGCACGGTCGAGCCAGAATTGCCCGCGCGCGGCGGCGCTCACGGCGATGAATCCCTCGCCCGAGCGGCCGTTGGCGAGCCGCACCACCTCGGAGGTGGCGGCGGCGACCGCCGCCGAATCCTCGCCGGCGATGTCGCCGAGCAAGATCATCTTGGGAAGCGAGCCGCGCTTGGATTTGGTGCTGTAACCGACGGCGCGCAGGTAACGCTCGTCGAGATGTTCGAGACCCGCGAGGACGACGCCGGCGGCCTTGCCGCGGGTGTCCAAATAGCGCTTGATCTCGACGATCGCGGGAATGGCTTCGCGTGCCTGGCCGAAGAACTCGAGGCATACGGAGCGGATGTGCCGGGGAGCGCGGTGCAGAAGCCAGCGCGCCGACGTGATGATGCCATCGCAACCCTCCTTCTGCACGCCCGGCAGACCGCCCAGAAACTTATCGGTCACGTCCTTGCCAAGACCGGCCTTGCGGAACTTCGCACCGTCGATGCAGAGCTGCTCGCTGCGCAGGATCGGGGCCTCCTCCGGCGGGGAGCTACCGTCTTTCCAGACGAGCTCGAAACGCGCGGCTGAAGCGTCGTGGATTTTGCCGAGGTTGTGACCGAGGCGCGTCACCTCGAGCCAGTTCCCTTCCGGATCGACCATGCGCCACCACGCGAGATTGTCGACGGCGGTGCCCCACAGCACCGCTTTCTTGCCGCCCGCATTCATCGCAATGTTGCCGCCGATGCAGCACGCGTCGGCCGAGGTCGGATCGACGGCGAATACGAGGCCGTCGCGCTCAGCGGCCTCGCTGACGCGCCGGGTCACCACGCCGGCCTCGGTAAACACGACCGCGCTCGCAACTTCCGTGCCGGGCAACCGGGTCCATTCGACGGGACCCAGGGCTTCGAGCTTCTCGGTGTTGATCACCGCGCACCACGGAGAGAGCGGCACGGCGCCGCCCGTGTAACCCGTGCCGCCGCCCCGCGGGATCATGGTGAGTCCGAGCTCGATGCACTCCCGCACGAGATGCGGAATCTCCGCCTCGCTATCGGGGGCGAGCACCAGAAAGGGCAGCTCGACGCGCCAGTCGGTCGCATCCGTGACGTGCGCGACCCGGGCATAAGCGTCGACGCGAATGTTGTCGGCACGCGTGTGCTTGAGGAGCGCGCGCCGCGCGCGCTTGCGCAGCGCGATCATTTCCGGAAAGTGGGCGGCGAATCGATCCACGGCGGCGCGGGCGGCCGACAACAGCTGCGAGACCTTCGGCGAGCGGCGCTCCTCCGAAGGGTCGCGGCGCTTCTCCACTTCGCGCAGCCGGTGGTGCAGGGCTTCGATGAGCTGGGTACGGCGCTTCGGATTGTCGATCAGATCGTCCTGCAGGAACGGGTTCCGATCCACCACCCAGATGTCGCCCAGCACCTCGTACAGCATGCGCGCCGATCGGCCGGTGCGCCGTTCCGCACGCAACTGGTCGAGCAGCTCCCAGGACGCCTCGCCGAGCAGGCGAATCGCTATCTCGCGATCGGAAAGCGAGGTGTAGTTGTACGGGATCTCGCGCAGCCGTGCGGGCGCGCCATCGGGCGCGGACCGCGGCTCGGCGACTCCGCCCAAGTCGGGGAGGGCACTCATGAATGGGGGAGTGTACCGATTTATCGCTCCGGACGTGACCCCGCTCAAGTCGGTCAACCACCGGCCGTTATCGGCGGATATGCGGATTCACAAGCATCTTCCGGCGAGGGAGGGCGACCAGTACGAGCTGGTCCGATCGCTGCTCGCGCAGAGCTTGGAGCGCGGCACCTTCGTGGTGCCGCGGCTCCCCGAGGCGGCGGTGCGGATCGTCGAGTTGCGCGAGGAGGGCAACGCGCAGCAGCTCGCCGAGGTCATCAAGGCCGATCCGGCACTCACCGTGTACATGCTGCGCATTGCAGCTTCGGCGCCGAACAGACCTGCGATGCCCATCGTCTCGCTTACGCACGCGGTAGCTTGGCTCGGCCTCGACGAGGTCGCCAACATGGCGTTCACACTCGCACTGCAGGCGAAAATGCTCGACGTACCGGGGCAGCAGAGAAAGGCGCGACGCTTGTGGCGCCATTCGCTCGCGAGCGCCCTCTGGTCGCGCCAGCTCGCGCTCGCGCTCGAACGCGAGCCGGGGCTTTGCTATTTGTGCGGTCTGCTGCACGACATCGGCAAGGCCGTCACCTTGCGCGAGGCTCACGAGCTCGCACGATGGTCGCGCGCGCTCCTCGAGGGCGCGGATTACGACCGGATCGTCGACGAGTTTCATCGCGAGGTGGCGGCCTGTGTGGTGACCACTTGGGAGATGCCAAAGGCGATCGTCGCCGTCGCGACGCGCTGGGAGGCGCACAACGGCGCCGCGCATTTCGAATGCGGCATCGTCAATGCGGCGCGTGGGCTCGCGGATTGCACCGCGCAAGGCGAGCCCCTCCCCACGCTGCAGCGGCTCGCCGAGGACGCCGCGTTCCGCGAGCTGGGTTTGCGTGCCGAGGCGGCGGCTTCGATTCTCGAGTGCGACAGCGCGGTCAACGCCGAGCTGGACCGCTACCTGTCGCCGTGACATGACGCCGCGCCTCGACTATCGTGTGCGCCATGAAAGACCCGACGTTCGTGAACCATCCACCGGCGGTTGATTTACCGGCCGACAATCGCCCCCTGATCGCGCCGATCTACCAGTCGGTCAAGTTCTCGTTCGACGATGCCGCGGAGACGCTGCGTTACACGCGCGGCGACCGTCCGGGGTTTTATTACTCGCGCACCTCGAACCCGACCCTGCGCCAGCTCGAGCTCACGCTCGCGAAGCTGCAGGGCCGGGACGACTGCCTACTCGTCGGTTCGGGGGTCGCGACCATCGCTGCCGCGGCGCTGGCCCTATGCAAGCAGGGCGATCACGTGCTCGCGTTCGTCGAGTCTTATGGGCCTACGCGCTATCTCCTGCAGCACCTGCTTGCCAGGTTCGGGGTCACGCATACGTTGCTCTCGATCGAGGATCGAGCCGGCATCGAGCGCGTGCTGTCCGGCACTCCGACACGCTTGGTGCTGTTCGAGAGTCCGACCAACCCGGTCACCAAGATCGCCGACATCGAGCATTTGACCGCGCATGCGCGTCGCGCAGGGTGCCTGACGGTGATGGACAACACCTTTGCCGGCTTTCATAACCACGGCCGCTACGATATCGACGTGTTCCTGCACAGCCTGACCAAATACGCTTCGGGGCACGGCGATGTGATGGGCGGCGCGATCATTGCGCGCCGCGAGTTGATCGCCGGGATGCGCAAGGACATCGTTTCACTCGGTCCGACCCTCGACCCGCACGCGGCCTACCTCATTCAGCGCGGCATGCGCACGTATTTCCTGCGCTACGATCGCCAGTGCGCGAACGCCCTCGCGGTGAGCCGCTTCCTGGAAGCCCATCCGCGGGTCAAACGCGTTTTTTATCCGGGCCTTCGCTCGCATCCTCAGCACGCGCTCGCCGCGCGCCAGATGAGCGACTTCGGCGCCGTGGTGAGCTTCGATCTGGACGGAGGACTCGCGGAAGGAAATCGTTTCGCCGAGGCTCTCGAGTACTTCTCGATCGCCGCGAGCTTAGGATCCGTCGAATCGCTGGTGCTGCCGCCGCAACTGCTCGGGGGCCAGGAGTACACGCCCGAGCAACGCGCCGCCTCGCTCATCGCCAAGGGAACCGTGCGACTTTCGATCGGCATCGAGGACGCCGAGGATCTCGTCGCCGACCTGTCCCAGGCACTCGATCGGGCCTTCGAGGCGACCTGACCCCCGGGCGGCCGAACACCGCACTCAGCGCTACAGGTTCCCGATCAGATTATCGGCGAACTCGCTGCACTTCACCTCGGTCGCGTCCTTCATCAAGCGCGCGAAGTCGTAGGTCACCGTGCGCTGCGCGATGGTCTTGTCCATGGCGCCGATGATCGCGTCGGCAGCCTCGGTCCAGCCCATGTAGCGCAACATCATCTCGCCCGACAGGATCACCGAACCGGGGTTGACCTTGTCGAGGTTGGCGTACTTCGGCGCCGTGCCGTGCGTGGCCTCGAAAACGGCATGTCCGGTGAGATAGTTGATGTTGCCGCCGGGCGCGATGCCGATGCCGCCGACCTGCGCGGCCAGCGCATCCGATAAGTAATCGCCGTTGAGATTCATTGTGGCGACCACGTCGAACTCGTCGGGACGCGTGAGCACCTGTTGCAGGGTGATGTCCGCGATGGCGTCCTTGATGATGACCTTGCCCGAATTTCGCGCAGTGTCCATCTCCAGATTGGCTTCCTTCTCGCCGCGCGCGGCCTTGGTGCGCTCCCACTGCTCCCATGTGTAGACGTCATTCGCGAACTCGCGCTCGGCGAGTTGATAGGACCAGTTGCGGAACGCACCCTCGGTGAATTTCATGATGTTGCCCTTGTGCACGATCGTCACGCTCTTACGCTTGTTGACGATGGCGTACTGGACCGCGGCGCGGAACAACCGCTCGGTCCCCTCCTTGGAGGCGGGCTTTAAGCCGATGCCTGAGGTTTCCGGGAAGCGGATTTTCGCGTATTGCTTCGGGAAGCTCTGCTTGAAAGCGTCGAGAAACTTCTTCACGTCGGCCGAGCCGGCCTCGAACTCGATGCCCGCGTAGATGTCTTCGGTGTTTTCGCGGAAGATGACCATGTCCACTTTGTCGGGCGACAGGACGGGGGAGGGCACGCCCTTGAACCAGCGTACCGGCCGCAAGCACACGTACAGATCGAGGAGCTGGCGCAGCGCCACGTTGAGCGAACGAATCCCGCCGCCAACCGGCGTCGTCAGCGGCCCCTTGATCGACACCAGATAATCACGGCACGCGGTCACGGTCTCATCGGGCAGCCAGCTGTTGTAGGCCTTGTTCGCCTTCTCCCCGGCAAACACTTCCATCCAGCGGATCTTGCGCTTCGTCCCGTACGCCTTCTGCACGGCGGCGTCGAACACGCGCACGCTCGCCCGCCAGATATCGGGCCCGGTGCCGTCGCCTTCGATGAATGGGACGATCGGCTGATCGGGGACGCGCAGCTTGCCGTCGGCGACGGTGATCTTCTCGCCCCCGGTGGGGATTTGGATAGTGACGGGCCTGGCTTCGGACATGCGCTGCCTCCTCTAAAAACAGCGGCAATGCTAGCATGCGCGCCCGGAGACCCGCATTGCGTACACTCACTTCGTTTCCCGCCCGCGACGGCTTTCGTATGCCCGCTGAATTCGAGCGGCATTCTGGTTGCTGGATGCTTTGGCCGGAGCGGCCGGACAACTGGCGCGCCGGCGCCAAACCCGCGCAGGCGGTCTTCGCCGCGATCGCGGCCGCGATCGCGCTCGGGGAGCCGGTGACGGTGGGCGTGTCTCCCCCGCAGTTTCAGAACGCGCGCGCGCGCCTCGCGCCGCGGGTGCGGGTGGTCGAGATGAGCAGCAACGACGCCTGGATCCGCGATTGCGGGCCGACGTTTCTCATCGACGCCAAGGGCCGCCGGCGCGGCGTCGATTGGTCGTTCAATGCCTGGGGGGGCCTCTCCGGGGGTCTGTACTTCCCCTGGGACCGAGACGACGAAGTCGCGCAAAAGGTGCTCGAGGTCGAGGGCGACGATCGGTATCGCACCTCCTTCGTGCTCGAGGGCGGCGCCATTCACGTGGACGGTCAAGGGACCTGCCTCACGACCGAGGAGTGCCTGCTCAATCCGAACCGCAATCCAGGGCTCACGCGGGACGACATCGAGGAGGCTCTGCGCCGCTACCTCGGCGTGAGCCAAGTGTTGTGGCTCGATCGCGGCGTCTACAAGGACGAGACCGGCGGCCACATCGATGAGCTCGCTTGCTTTACCTCCCCCGGCCAGGTGGCTCTCACCTGGACCGAAGATCGAAGCGACCCGCAATACGAGATCTCACGGGACGCCTGGGAGCGCCTGCGCCGCGCGCGCGATGCGCGCGGCCGGGAGCTGACCATCCACAAGATCCACCAGCCGGGGCCCCTCTATATGACCGCCGAGGAGGCGGCAGGGGTCGATGCGCGCGCCGGAACGCACCCGCGCAGGGCGGGTGACCGTCTGCCCGCCTCGTATATCAACTTCTACATCGCAAACCGGTACGTGGTGATGCCGCTCTACGACAAGCGCCGGGATGCCGCCGCCGTGCGAGCGATTCGCCGCCTGTTTCCCACCCGCAAGGTGATCGGTATCGAGACGCGCGAGGTGCTACTCGGCGGGGGCAACATCCACTGCATTACGCAACAAGTACCCCGCATCGCCCGGTCCTAAAGACGGGGGAAAGGAACTTTGCTCAAGCAGGAGCCCTCGAAAGCCATTATCCTACGCAGCCCCTAGACACCACTGGTACCTTCGTGCAACCACGATTGAGCAAGACCCTCATCAAGGCGGCGAGCGCACTCGTCTGCCTGGCCGCTGTTTTCGCGGCAGGCTGTCACCGTCAAGGCAATACCAGCTTCTACGGCATAGCCTGGGTGGATGTCACTGCCGAGCCGGCACCCCAATATGCCTCCTATGTCGTGACCATTGATTCGATTACCCTCACGCGCAGCGACAATACGGAGTACACGGCCGTCGCGACTCCGGAGGTCGTCGATCTCACGCAGATCAACAATTTCTCCGAGTTGTGGAGCTCGGGGGCCATACCGGACGGCACCTACGTCTCGGCCACGATCACCCTGGATTACACGCCGGTCTCCGCGGGGGGCTCATCCGTAATAACGGTTAGAGACGGCGCTGTGCCGGTACAGGCCACGGTCTTGGACGCCAGTGCCAAGACCTCGCCCACGACGTATTCGATCACCGTACAGTTCGATCCCCTGAATCAGCCGACTATCACGCCCACCTATGCATCGACCAGCGCTTCCTTGATGGCCCTCGATATCGATCTTCCTGCCTCCGGGTATATCGACTATTCGACAAGCCCGGCGACAGTATATGTGCGGCCGTATTTGAGCATCGGGAAACCGGCCGATACCAAGCTCATCCGGGTGCGCGGACCATTGGCTAACTCCAGTGTCGACGTCAATACGTACACCGCGTACATCCGACCTTTCTACGACGAAGCGAATAATATCGGTCAGGTGACGCTATTCAGCCAACCCAACACCGTATATACCTTGAACGGCAAGACCCTCATCGGACCTGCCGGCCTCAACGCGCTTTCCCAGCTGTCGGCCGGATCGACCATGACCGCGGGCTTTACGACGTTCCAGCCCGATTACAATCCTACCAACGGTGCGTACGCGGGCCGCTTCAATCTGCAGTACGTGGTCGGCGGCAGTACGCTCGAAGACGTCTACACCAACGGTATCAGCGGAGATGTCGTCGCCCGCAGCGGCAACACGTTGACGTTGCGAGGATCGACGTTGATCTTGACGACCGATGACACCTTTGTATACGAAACGGCTGACTGCCAAGTTGTGCTCGGCTCGGGCACCATCGTGACAGCCGATGACAACACGCTGCTGACGAATCTGAACGAGAGCTCGGTCGCTGTCGGCGATCACATTACCGCTCGCGGCATCTACGTACAGGCGAGTACTGGAACGTGCGCGCTCGCGGAGCTCGGCGAGGCGCTGTATCTTGACTCTACAGGGACCTCCGCCCAGAACACTGGCTCGGTCCGGCTGCAGCCGAACGAAGCGTTCGGTACGCTCGTATCCGCGGCGCCGGGAAATGTTGTGATGGATCTGACCAGCATCGACTATTGGCCGGTGGC
>Ga0302324_100013497_pt1 | contig 16559 bp, 14 predicted proteins | sample Palsa_T0_1_FD_201949 | JGI IMG/M metagenome (GOLD analysis project Ga0302324, IMG submission 201949) | Peat permafrost microbial communities from Stordalen Mire near Abisko, Sweden - Palsa_T0_1 | ecosystem: Environmental > Terrestrial > Soil > Palsa > Peat permafrost | place: Sweden: Abisko...
CATTGCCGAGCCACTGTTGATTTCGGCGGCGGGTGAACGTGCAAAGGCCGGCTTCCGATCGTCCGTCGTGATCAACGATCTGGAACTTCGCCGACAATTGAGCGCGGTGCATCAGTCATTCAGCGACTGTTCGGATATTCTCGAGCGCGAACATCGGGTGCTTGACGCATTGACGACGTTTTTTTCGCGCCACGCCTCGCCGAGGAAACAGGAATTCCATATTGGGCGAGAAGCACGCGCCGTTGGTCGTGCAGTCGAATACCTTAGGGCCTGCAGTGATCGATCCGTTACGCTGGCGGAACTCGCCTCCCGCACAGGACTCGATGCCTATCGGCTCACGCGGGCGTTCACGCGCGTCGTTGGAATGCCGCCGCACGCCTACCATCTGCAGCAACGCCTGCGAGGCGCCCAGGAGCGATTGTCCGCCGGTGCCCCAATCCTCGAGGTGGCCCACGCGTCGGGCTTCTCGGATCAAGCGCACTTTACCAGGCGCTTCAAGCGCCTGACCGGGGTAACACCAGGCCGATATCGCGCCGCTCATGGTCATCGGCCAATCCGGCGCTGAGCGCCAAGATCGTTCAAGCGGACCGGCGCGTGGATCGTGTAGGAATGTTGCCATGGTGGACCAGGTTGCAAGCGTGCGGGCTGCACGACGACAGCTGGATACCGTGGCGCTCACGGCGGGACTGCTTGCGCCTGTCACCTGGGGATTGACCGGGGCGTGTGTACGGTTGCTCCACGGCCTTCCCACGCTGACTATCGTGACAGTGCGCCTGGCGGTTGCCGCTCTGGTCCTGGTTCCCTGGACATTTGCTCGCCGCGACAAATTTCCACAAGCGCTTCGTAGTCCGTTGGCCCTCGCGATGGGCGGTTACTATATCTTCGCGACTGAAGCATTTGTCCGAGCTCCTGTCGTTGACGTCACGCTTCTGGTCGGGACGGCACCCGTCATTGCCGTTGGCCTGGAACAGTTGCGGGGCCGTTCTCCGGTTCGCCAGCAAGTGATCGGCGCCATGGTTGCGGTCCTGGGCCTGGTCATGTTCTTGCGCCCCGGCAGCCGTATCGGCAACGAACAGGCGTTCGGCTACATCTTCGCGTTGTGCGCCGCTGCGGCTTCCGCAACGTGCGCGGTGGGACTACGCGCTCGAGCGCAGACACAACAGCCATTGGACCCACTGGTACTGACGCTCCTGGCATGTGTGCTTGGCGCCGTCGTAAGCTCTTTTCTCGAACTTCGAACTTTGCTGATGTCGGCATTGCCAACGCCATCGCCGGCGCAATCGGCATATCTCGCGATATTGGGTTGCGTTTGCACGGCAATTCCAACGCTGGCATTCGGCGTCGCATCGACCAGGCTGCCGTCGGTATTGACGACCAGTCTCGGCCTGATGACACCGTTGTTCGCCGCATTGTTCGCGGGATTGCTGCTCGATGAGTGGCCCGCTCCCGCCGCAGTTCCCGGTGCGCTCATGGCGATCGCTGGAGTCGTCATCGTGCTGCGCGCGCCGACGCAGCCAACCCGAAGCGCGTAAGTTATCCACGTCGCAGACCTTGACTTCATGGACACTGGAAAATACAACGTCAGAACCGGACCAGGGCGCAAATAGAAGGAACTCCGATATGAAACGGTCAGTCGTGCTGGTCGGGCGATCAGTCATGCTGGTCGGTTTGTTCAGCTTCGCCGCGTTTGAATCGGCTCGCTCCGATCAGCCACCAGCAGCATCGTCGGCTCTTCTGAACGACTTGCGCGCCGCGTGCCAGGCCGACGCGCAGAAGCTCTGTTCCGGCGTGCAACCCGGCGGCGGGCGAATCATCAATTGCCTGGCGCAGCACAAGGACGCTCTGAGCGATACCTGCAAGCAGGCGCTCATCGGCGCAAGCCAGGCCCAGGGCCAGAGCCCGAGCCCGAGCCAGGACGTCGGCCAAAGTCAGATTCCGGCGCAGGGCCCGGCCCAGAGCCAAGGGCAGTCCCCAGCCACACCCCCGAGTCCGAACGCAACTCCGGCTGCTCAGAGCCACGCTCAAGGCCAGGGTCCGCGACAGTCCCCCACGAGCGGCGCCGGGCCAGCGACTACGGACCGCTACGTGCGCATGAAGCGGGTGCAGATCCCGGACAAGGGCGACCAGATTGCCGCGGCCGTGGACGTGATGATCCCAACCACATGGCAGTTGCAAGGCAATATTCACCTATTTGGCGGTATGGGAGGTTGCTTTGCGGACATGGAAGCGGTTTCCATTCACGCGCAGAGTCCCGATGGCTCGATCGTGTTCGAAAGCAACCCGGACTTCACTTTCCAATATGCCGACGACCCGAACACCGTCCGCACGATGACCCAGGAGAGCGAAGCCTGGGCCAAACTCGTCGCCCAACGTGGCATCAAGCCATGCCCGGTGATGCCGCCACAGCGCGCCGCGGATATCCTTCGGCAACTGATCCTTCCCAGGCTTTACGCCGACAAGCGCATCGTCTCGGTGGATCCGTATCCCGAATTCAATCTGTTGCTGCGCCAGCGCCTGGGTTTGCCATTGAAGGACACTGGCAACCAGGGTCAAGTACGCACCGATGCAGCGCGAGCGCGCCTCGAATTCAATCGCGACGGCCACACGTTCGAACAATGGGTCACGGTCGCCGAATGGATCCGGCCGTTTCCTGCAGCGGGCGGCAACGTCTACGACTGCCACGCCATCATGCAGACGTCATTCAGCGCACCCAAGGGCCAGCTCGACAGCAACGAAATGCTGTTCAAGCTCATGGCCGTCAACATCACGCACGAGGCGCAATGGGATGCGCTCATCAACCCGATGATCGCCCAGCTCTATCGGCAGCAGCAGATCGAGGCAGCCAAGCGTTCGCAGCTGATCGCGCAGTTTCAGCAGCATGTCGCCGACACTGTGAATGGGGTGACCGCCAATTCGATGCGCGGCGCTAATCAGTCGGCGTTTGGTGCCGATCAGCTGGTGCGCGGTGTGCAGACATTTCGTGATCCGCAGACCGGCGCGACGTTCGAGCTCAGCAATCTGCATGATCACGCGTGGCTCAACGGCAGCAACGAGTACGTCATGAGCGATGATCCCAACTTCGACCCCAACCGGGAGTTGAATGGCAACTGGACTTCCTTGCAGCCGGTGCGGCCGCAGCCTTGAGGGGGTCGCGCCCCCATCGCTTCAGCGCAACGCCGCCGCCAGGATCAGGCGCGCCTTCTCCCAGTCGCGTTGCACCGTGCGTTCGGTGACTTCCAGCGTCTCGGCAATTTCCTGCTCGCTGTAGCCGCCGAAGTAGCGCATCTGCGCGACCTGCGCCAGGCGCGGGTCGGCCTTCTCCAACACCTCGAGCGCCTCGTGTACGGCGAGAATGGTTTCCTCCCCGTCAGGCAGTTGCGCCCCAAGAGCGGTCGATAAGGTGAGCGGTGGTCGATCGCCGCCGCGCTTCTGCGCGATGCGCTCGCGCACGCTGTTGACGATCACCGAACGCATCACCTGCGAGGCGTAGGCAAAGAAGGCCCGCCGGTCATTGGCTCGAAGCTGCCCGGCCTGCACAAACCTCAGGTACGACTCGTGCACCAGGCAGGTCGTATCGAGCACGGCATCGCGGCCTCCGCCTCGCAGCCGCGCTTGCGCCAGGCGGTGCAGCTCATCGTAGGCGGCCGCAAACAGGGTGTCGCGCGCCTGCATATCGCCCGCCTGAATCCGGACCAGCAGCTCGGTGAGTTGATTCATCGCAAGGCTAGCTTTGCACGTCTGCGACGCCGGTGTCACCGGCCGCGATACACTAACCACTCGGGGTAGAATGGCCTCGAGGATTGTTGCGGGAGGGCGTATCCATGCCGGCTGGCTCATACCAATTGTACGCAAGGCAGGGCGCCGGATCGCTGGCGCCACAGATGCTGCTCGAGGAGATCGGCGCCGCCTATGAACTGGTGTGGATCAGCAAGGCGCCCGCAGACATCGACGCATTCCGGCGCATCAGCCCGGCGGCAAAGATTCCGGTGCTGGTGCTGCCGGATGGCACAGTGGTGTCCGAGTCGGCAGCTATCCTCATCCACCTGACCAACGTCCATCCCGCCGCAGCACTGGCGCCGGTCGCGGGCAGTTCAGCCCATGCTCGCTTCCTGCAGTGGATGGTCTTTCTGTCAGCCAACGTGTACGAAGCGGCCCTGCGGTACTTCTACTCGGAGCGCTACTCGGCCGCCGGTGCGGCAGCGGCAGCGGACATCAAGCGGCAAGCCCTGGCAAACTGGACCAGCGACCTTGAGGTCGTGCACGCCGCGTTGTCCCCCTATGTGCTCGGCACAGAGCTGTCCGCTGCTGATCATTACCTGCATATGTTGGCGAGCTGGTACCCGCTTGACGATGCCGCACTGGCCTCCCGACTGCCGAAGCTCAGGCAGCATGCTGAATTGCTGCGGCGCCGACCCGCAACGCGCAAGGCGGAGAAGGACCACGGCGACAGCTAGGCGGCCCACCCTTCAGAGCCTGCCAGGAACGCCACTTCATCGTCGGTACAGGTCCGACCCAGGATGCGATTGCGGTGCGGAAAGCGCCCGAAGCGAATGATGGCTGCCTCGTGCATCCGTGCATGGTGTGTCCAGCTCTCATCGCCAAGCGGCTCGATCAGGCGCACGGCGAGGGCCTGATGCTCCAGATCCTCGCTGTGCTCAAAAGGCAGGTAGACGAAATATCGCTCCGCGGCGCTCATGGCCAGATCAAGCCGGTCCGCGATCAGCTGCTCGGCCAGGCGGCGCGCGAGCGGATCGGCGGCGAAGGCGCGCGGGGTTCCTCGAAACATGTTGCGCGAAAATTGATCCGTGACGATGATCGCCGCAAGCAGCGTGCGCGCGCCGGCGAACTCTCGCGCATCACTGCGCGCAATGCGCCCGTGCAGTTCGGCAAAGACCTGTCTTATCCGCTGGTCGAACTCATCACTGCGGGCAAACCACAGCTGTGTATGGATCTCGCCGAACCAGAAGTCGAGGACCTGTCCGACCCACGGAGGTTCAGCTGACTCCGGCAGGCCTGCGAGGCGCAGCGATTGTGCAAGGTTTTCGGCATCCGAGTTCGATTTGAAGGGCTCGGTCACCAGCAGGCGCCGGATCGAGAAATTCGGCCGGCTCGCCAGGCACTCCGCGGCAAGGCTGCGGGCACGGTCAGTATTTCCCAGGCGTGCCTCGCAAGCAGCCATGTAGGCAGCATCATAATAGGTGCGCAGCGGAATGCGCTCGAACATCGTCAGTGCTTCCTGATATCGACCCAGAACCACGAAACTGCGGCCTTTTTGCCGCCAGAACCAGGGGGGATCGAAGTACGGATCTATCTCCTTCGCGCGATCGCTCCAGTTCAACGCCTGTTGCGCTTCACCCGCATAAGACAGCACGTATCCCATGTCCGCCACGTTCCATTGGTTGTTCGGATTGAGCTCCACCGCACGTTGCATGTGCTGTAAGGCGGGTTCGAATGCGCGCCGATACATGTAAACCTGCGCCAGCAGCGAGTGACAGGTACTCTCGCTGTCATCGAGTTCGACTGCACGCCGGGCCAGTTGGTAAGCCTCATCCAGGTACGCGGTCGAATCCCCAGTCTGGTACTTCCAGGCGCTGACACGCATGGTGGCCAGCAGGCCATAGGCCATGCCATAGCCGGGATCGATCCGGATGGCTTTCTCGAACAGTTGCGTGGCTTCCGCCGCACTCGCAGGATCGTCCCAGGGCAATGCATTGCCCCTGAGGACGCACTCGTACGCCTCGAGACTCGACGGACGCTTGCGGCGCGCACGGTCTGCGTCGGTCACCTGAACGCGACCGACCAGCGTGCTCACGATCTTTTGCGCGAGCTCGTCCTGGACCGAAAAGACCTCGGCGGCGTCTCGGTCATATTTATCGCCCCAGACCTGCTGACCGGTCGTGGCATCGATCAGTTGCACGGCGATTCGGATGCGATCACCCAGCCGGTGTACGCTACCCTCGACCACGAATCGGACATTGAGTTCGCGCGCAATGCGGGCGATCGCGATGGCGGTACCGCGGTACTTGAACGAAGCCAGGCGGCTGCGGACCTCCAGCATCCGCCAGCGGGCAAGCTCGGTGATGATGTCCTGGCTGAAGCCGTCACAGAATATGTCCTGCTGCGGATCGCCGCTCAGATTGCCAAACGGCAATACGCAGATCGTCACCCGGGCGGGCCCGGCGGCGCGCGCAGCTGCCCGCTGTCCCCGAGGGCTCGGCCGCGGCGGCCCTGCTGCTATGGGTTTGCCTGCAACATGGCGGCGCAGATCCTCCGCCATCGCGGCCGCAGTGTCGTAGCGTCCGTCCGGCTCTTTCGCGAGCGCCTTGAGCGTGATGGCGTCCAGATCCCCGCGCAACGCGCGCTTCAGCGCGCGCAAGCTCATTCCTCGCGCCTCGGTCGCCGCCTGTTCGATCCGCTCACTCGGTCTGCACGGCTCCGCCGGGACCGCAGCCCGGCCGGGCAGTGCAGTCGCGGTCGCCGCCTTTGGCTGGTTCGCCCGCGCACCGGACAGCAATTCGTAGAGCAACAGACCCAGCGAGTAGATATCGCTGCGCACATCGACTTCATCGCCACGCAGCAGCTCGGGGCTGGCGTAGTCGGGCGTGAGTGCCCGTCCGTAGAGGCCGGTCAGCTGCTCCGCCCCCGGATCGGCCTGTTCGCCCGCCAGCAGTTTTGCCACTCCAAAGTCCAGCAGTCGCACCTGCCCCGAGTCGGTCACCAGAACATTGGAGGGCTTAAGGTCCCGATGAATGATGCGTTTGCCGTGCGCGAACTGCACCGCTTCGAGGATCTGCAGGAACAGCTCCACTCGAGCGCTCACGACCAAATGCTGCCGATCACACCAGGTGGTGAGCTCCTCTCCACGCACGTACTCCATCGCCAGGTAGGGCCGCCCACCCTCGGCGATGCCCGCGTCATAGAGTCGGGCGATCAGGGCGTGCTCGAGGCTGGCCAGGATGTCGCACTCGAGTGCAAAGCGCTGCGTGAGCTGCTCGTGCCGTTGCATCTGTCGCGGAAGCTTGAGCGCGACCTCGCGCCTGAAGGCCCCATCGGCTCGCCGCGCCAACCAGACTTCGGCCATGCCGCCCGCCCCTAGCGGGCGCAGCAACTCATACGGACCGATGCGCGCACCCAGCAGCAGACCGCTGCCGGCAGCCTCCGGCGACTCAGCCCCCAGTTTGGGCAAACTCAGTAGCTCCGCGCCCCGACTACTTTCGGCCTCGGGCAGCAGCGCCGCGCGCAGCGCCGCCGCCAGGTGCTGGTATTCGGCCGGTAGAGCCTGGAGCCACGCACGCCGCGCAGCTTCCGCGAGCGGAAGGGCTTCATCGAGCAGCCGACTCATGAGTCCCATCTCCGCAGCCGAAAGCTTCATCACGGTCACAGCCTCGATGCTCGTTTGCGGTCACTCATTTGAGGGCTAGGGTCCTCATAACAGCCTGTTTTACAAGAACAATACGTCAACATTTGGCCACCTGCCAGTGGCGGCGTCAGGAAAATTGCAGGCCGGGTGTCGGGTTTGGCCCCCGGACGGTGTCTGGATGGGTGAGGCAGCGAAATCGGCAGGCATCAGCAAGCAGCCGCCGCGAAGCGCCTCATCGAATCAGCCTTAATCAGCCTTAATTAGCCACCCAGGAGACGACCATGAACACCATCACCACTTCCAGCCCCCTTCGCCGTCTGATCGCTGTCGCCATCTTCGGCGCTCTTGCCTCAGGCTTCACCGCTGTTGCAGCCGCCGCCGAAGACAGCGCCGACGCCCCCCATGTCGTCGTGAAATACGGAGATCTCAACGTATCAAATCCGCAGGGCGCGGCCGCGCTCTACGGCCGCCTGCAAAGGGCAGCCGAGAGTGTATGCCCACGTTTTGAGCGCTCTGACCTCGGCTCCAAGGTGCGCATGAATGCCTGCATTCACAAGGCCATTGCGGACGCGGTGATCACGGTCAACCAGCCGGCGCTTTACGCCGAATACAACGCGAAGAACAGTGTGCCGCTGCCGATCATGGTTGCCGCCGGGCAGAGTCGCTAGTTCCCGGCGCCGGGTAAGCCTACTAACCTCGCAGCGTCGAGGCTCACCAAAGGGCTCCAGATTGCTTTCGCCAATCTGGACCCTTTTTCGACTTGACTTCACCCTAAGATGTCCGACATGCCGACTGGCAGGCATCAAGGGGCACCATCAATGCAACTCAAACGCGCCGGATCCCAGCCATCCACCAAAGGCCCAACTGACTATTTCACCGGCACGGTTCGCATCGATCCGTTGAACGTGGCGCCTGAGCCTGCGCGCGTGTCCTGCGCCAGTGTGACTTTTGAGCCAGGCGCGCGTTCGGCCTGGCATACGCACCCCTTGGGTCAAACGCTGATTGTGACCTTTGGGTGCGGCTGGACGCAGTGTGAAGGCGAGGCCATCGTCGAGATCCGCGCTGGCGATGTCATCTGGTGTCCGCCGGGCACCAAGCATTGGCACGGCGCCACATCCACGACTGCGATGACTCACATCGCTATCCAGGAGTCGCTCAATGGCAAGAATGTAGAGTGGCTGGAAAAAGTGACTGACGAGCAATATCTCGCGGGCGCTCGGCAATCAACCCCGGTTTCTCAGCAAATCGAATAACCGCCGTCGACCGGCAGCGTCACGCCGGTAATGAAGTCGGCGCCGCGCGAGGCAAGAAATACGGCGGCGCCGATGACTTCCTCCGATTTGCCAAAACGCCCGGCCGGTGTACGAGCCAGGATCGCGTCATACATCGGTGACTCACGCACCGCGGCTGTCATGTCGGTTTCGATCCATCCGGGCGCGATGGCGTTGACCTGGATGTTGTGCGCGGCCAGCTCGATCGCCATCGACTTGGTGAGCTGCACGATGCCGCCCTTCGCGGCGCTGTAGGAAGGCACCAGGCCCGATCCGAAGATCGAGTACATGCTCGCCAGGTTGATGATTTTACCGCCGTTGCCGCGCCGGACCATGGACGCGGCGACCAGCCGCGACAGCAGGAAGGTGGCGTTCAGGTGCGTTTCGATGGTGTCGTCCCAGATCTCCGCGCTCTCATTGAGAATGCCGCCGGTCAGGATGGCAATGCCTGCATTGTTCACCAGGATGTCGATTGCGCCGAGATCGCGTTCCACCTGCTCGATTGCAGGCGCCAGCGCTGCGCGCTCGGTGACATCCAGCCGCGCGACCAGCGCGGGCCTGCCGATAGCTTGCAGTTCGGCAAGCACCAGGTGGTTCTTTTCCTCGTTGCGCGCCAGCACCGCCACGGATGCGCCGGCGCGCGCCAGGCCGAGCGCAATGCCGTGGCCGATTCCCCGATTGCCCCCGGTCACCACGGCGATGCGGCCGCTCAGATCAAACAGAGACTTGTCACCTGTCATCATTCCCCCGAGGGCGCTGGCCCGCAATTGCGGCCGCCGAGCGCCCGTGCGCATACTATGCGCCGCGGAATACGACAGCCAATCGAATAACAGCCGCCGTCGAAGGAGCTTCGGATGCACAGGTTATTCATCGCACTCGCCATAGCCGTGCTGGCAGCAGCACCCGCGTCGGCAACGGACAAGACCGAGGTGATGGGCGTGGTTCATCTCTGGGTCGACAGTTTCAACAAGGGCGACCTGAAGGCGATGGCAGCCACGTGCACAGATGACGCGGCCATCATCGACGACTTTCCGCCGCACGAGTGGCATGGCCCGGGGGCATGTGCCAGGTGGTCGAGCGACTTCGAGGCTTTCGTCAAGTCGGGCGACGACACCGAGCGGGTGGTCACCGTCGGCAAGCCCTGGCATCTCGACGTGACCGCCGACCGCGCCTATGTCGTCGCTCCGACGACGTACTCGTACAAGGCGAAAGGCAAACCGGTCCTGGAAAAAGGGATCGTCACCGTCGCGCTGCAGAAGGGCGCAGTCGGGTGGCGCATCACAGGATGGGCATGGGCCGATCATTAGGCGCCTGCTCGCCGCCACGCGAGTAGACCGCGCGGCGCACGCCCCGCGCCCCGCCGCTGCTCGCGTAGAATCTGCGCGGATCGCGCGCCATCACTCCGGCAGGTTGAGCTGGCGTTCTATGGCCAGGTAGCGCGGCTCAAGGCGCAGCGGCTGCAGGAATATATCGGCCTTCATATTGGTCATGCCCGGATCCCTGAGCCGGTAGGCGCTCTCGAGCCAGTCCAGGGCCTGGGGAATGTCGCCCCATTGGGCATAGATCTCGGCATATTGGTACGCGGAGGCATCGCCCTGATCGGATTTCATCGCGGCCACCTGCGCCTCGGCATCCGAGCGCCGATGCAGCCGATTGTAGGCGATGGCCAGGCACAGCCGGCTTTCCCAATCCAGCGGCGGTGAATCGCAGGACTGGCGTGCAGCCTCGTCCTGGCTCAGATGCAGCTGCGAGAGTCCCCGAAGAGCGGCCTGTCGCGTGTCCTTCGGGTTCAAGCTCAGCGCGCGGTTCGTTGCTTCGATCGCCTCCGGGTACAGGTGCAGATCGTCCAGCACGATGGCGAAATATCGGTAGGCCTGCGGGTTGAGTTGATCCACGGAGATTCCCCGGCGAGCCATCGTCGCCGCCGCATCTGAGCGTCCGATATCGGCAAAGAACCAGGCGGCGCGCATCAGCACCCCTGAGTCGTTGGGCGACAGCGCCACGGCGCGCTCGTGCTCGGCCAGGGAGCCATGGAAATCAAAGAATCCGTCGGCCAGCACCCGAGCCAGCGCCGAATGCGCTTCACCCAGCCCCGGTGCCAGCGCCAGCGCATGCTCCGCCGCCGCACGCGCAAGCTGGTAGTGCCCGCGACTCACGGCGCCGTCGCCGTCGCCGTAGTAGTCGGCGAAGCCGCATTCGACCAGCGCCAGGCTCGCGTACGCCTTTGCGAAGTTGGGGTCGAGACGTACCGCCTCGCCAAATGCCGCAATCGCATCGAGTCCCGCAGACTTGCCAACCGACGTCGCGATCAGATTCTTGCCGCGCAGATAGGCATCGAAAGCCTGCGGATTCTGGGTGCCACCGAGCTCGATCGTTGCCGCGGCATTCGCCAGCAGCGTCGCCTGCAGGGCCTTGGTGACGGCCGTGGCGACCTCGGTCTGCAGTTTCAGAATGTCCTTGAGATTGCGGTCATAGGTCTGCGACCACAGGTGATACCCGCTCACGGCATCGATCAGCTGCGCGGTGATGCGAACCTGATCGCCGTCCTTGCGGACGCTGCCCTCCAGCACCGCACCGACGTTGAGTTTGCGGGCAACGTCCGACAGATCCACTTCCTTGCCCTTGAAGAAGAACGACGAGGTGCGCGCGGCCACGCGCAAGTCGCGTACGCTGGCGAGTGAATTGAGCAGTTCCTCGGACAATCCGTCGGAAAAGTAATCCTGTTTCGGATCACCGCTCATGTTCACGAACGGCAGTACCGCGATCGAATGCGGCGGTGGCGCAAACGTCGGCGCACTGGCCGCCGAGGTCGCCGCGGCACCAGCGCTCGCGCCCGCAGTGGACGCTGCCGAGCTGGCGCTCGCGGGCACCTCGTGCTTTGGCAACCAGATCCTGTCGACCAGCAGCCACACCAGTGCGGCCGCGATGACCACAGCCGCGACGACGGCACCGATCATCACCGCTGACCGCTTTGGCTGCGTGCCCGGCGTCGTCGCGCCCTGTGAGGTGGCGCCCGGTGCAGTCGCGTACGCAGCGGCCGGTGGCGCGGCGCGGACGGCGCCGCCGGAGTCGCGGGCGCGCACCGCCTCGATCAGCGCCGGCAGCACCGGGTCGATCGCACCGCCGGAGGCCTCCAGCCACTGATTCGCGCTCAGGAAATATTCCAGCTCGGGCGGCAGCGGCGCGTCATCCAGGCGAATCGATAGCACCGGACGTGTCTTCGAACTCGCCCGCTCGACCTCGCGCAGCACGTGCGGAGAATCGATCGCGCTCTTCGTGAGCACCAGCACCATCATGCGACAGGCATTGATCGCCTCGACGATCGCCGCCGCGTACGGTTGGCCCGCGCGCACGTCGCGCGGCGCAATCCAGCACGGCAACCTCGCTTTTTCCAGTGCCGAGCAGATCCGGCTGGCATCCGCCGCGTCTTGCGAGGCGTAGCTGATGAATACGCGGCCGGCCTGGGTAGCGTTATCCACGCAGCGCCACCTTCGAACCATTGCTGAACTTACGGGGGCGTCGTGATTCGCGGTCGCCGGGCATGCGGGGAATATTACGATATAGTTGCGCGCCGCGCCGGACCGGGAATAGGAATCGCGCAGAGTGACCGGGCATGGGTAAATTATTTGTCATCGCCGCACCGTCGGGTGCCGGAAAAACCAGCCTGGTGAGCAGCCTGCTGGCCGCGCGGCCCAGCCTGAAAGTGTCGGTATCGCACACCACGCGCAAGCCACGCGCGACTGAAGTCGAGGGCCGCGATTATCATTTCGTCACGCCGGCGCAGTTCCACCAGTTGATCGCGCAGAACGCCTTTCTCGAGCACGCGCAGGTATTCGACAACTTCTATGGCACCGGCGCCGCGCAGGTGCGCGACAAGCTTGCTGCCGGCAACGACATCCTGCTGGAGATTGACTGGCAGGGCGCCCGCCAGGTACGGCGCGCGATGCCCGACAGCACCAGCATCTTCATCCTGCCGCCATCACGGGCCGCGCTCGAGCAACGGCTGCGCGAGCGCCGTACCGACAGCGCCGAGACCATCGCGCGACGACTGGCCGACGCCTCCACCGACATGTCGCACTACGACGAATTTGACTACGTGGTGGTCAATGACCAGTTCGAGCGGGCCGCGGCGGACGTCGGCGCGATACTCGACGGCGGCGGCGGCGAGTTGCGCTCCAGCCGACCCGAACTCAAGCCGCTGATCGCCAGGCTGGTGCGTCCCGGCTAGCTGCGGCGGCGCGTCGCTATCGCACCTGCTCGCTGCCGCCTGGCAGCTCGCCGCGAGCTGGCTGCTCGCGGCCGTTCGGTCAGCTCTTCGGCTTCGCCGCCGCCTCACGCGCCTGCTTGAGCGCGGTCCAGTTAGGAGCGTACTTGAGTGCCTGGTCGTACTTGGCGAGCGCTTCCTTACGCTGACCCTGCTGCACCAGCACATCACCCCAGGCCTTGAGGGGATCGGCCCAGTGTGGACCGCGCTGATGGGCAGCCTGCAGTTTGGCTTCCGCATCGACAAGATTGCCATGACGGGCGAGCGCAACACCCCAAGAGTAATAACCCGCGGGCAGATCGGGCGCGAGGGCGACCGCATCGGCGTAGGCCTTCTGCGCGCCTGGCCAATCGCCGCGGTGATCCAGGATGTCGCCTCGAAAACGCTGGCAGTCGACGAAGGAGCCTGTCACGCCGAACGACTTTCCCGCCGCCAGCGCCGCGTCGGCTTTGTCGGGACGGCCCGCCGCCTCTTCGGCCGGCGCGATCCAGCAGTAGTAGCCTGGATAGTTGGTGTACACCAGTGTGCTGGCGTAGCTGACCTGAAATGCTTCCATCTCGGTGGCAGCGCGAGCCGCGTCGCCCGCACCAGTGGCCAGCATGCCACGGACGAAATGAGTCAGGGCGCCAATGGTGGGATCATTCGCGTCGGCTTTGACGGTCTGCAGCGCCAGCTCGGCGGCCGGCGGGTCATGCAGGCGCGCATAGACGTTCGCCAAAGATGGCCCCACGGCTGACGCTGCGGTTCCGACACCGGCGTTTGATTCGATATCCGCCTCCTCTTCGTCGCGCCAGGTGGGCAGATTCCACGTCAACTCGTCCCAGTTCTGATAATAATTTTCGCTGGCAGGACCCGGGCGGCCACCGGCCGCGCGACCCAAATCCTCCCCGGCCCGCCACGCGCCCTCCTCATCGCCGAGCGACCATAGGGCGTTCTGGATGTTGTTGTAGCCAACCCAGAAATCGGGCTTCATCTGCACCGCCGCGCGATAAAGGTTCAGGGCCTCGACTGTCGATCCACCGGTGTTCTGCAGTGAAATGGCCCAACTGTTGAGCAGGTACGGCCGATCGGACTTGCTGGCGCTGGTATAGGCCTGCTGGCAGAACGTGACGGTCTCGGCATCGCGCCCCGTGTTACTCAGGTAATTGGCATACAGCGCCGGCTCGGACTGGCTGTAGACATACTCGGCTGCTTGCAAGGTGAGTTGCGCCAGCTCGTTGGTCGCCTTGCTGCTAAAGGTTTTCTGGAGCACCCCATCCCCGCGCACCGTCAGTTCCAGGCCTCCCGACTCGCCCTGCACCAGGTCGCCACCGATATGCACGTCGTGGCCGAACCGCTTCTTAAGCAGCCGTGAGAACTCACCGATCGAGACCACCGCCTCGGGCAGCGCCAGTTCAACTTCCGCCGACCAGGCGTTGGTGAGATCACGCTTGGCCGCCGAGCTACGGGTCGCCGCCTGCAGCCGGTCGAGCTCGCCCAATAACGCTGCCGCGACCACCTTGCCGGTAATGCCGCGGCCGGCGAGCGCACTCGGTGCATCGAAGGATTCGATGACCACGCGGCGTGAGGTGACGGCATCATGGATCAGGAAAGCCACCCCGATGCCGACGACGGTGGCGACCAGTACCACGAACATCTGGAAGCCCACCCGCAGGCGCAGTCCAAGGCGGCGGATGTCCACCTCGCGCGCCTGGCCGCGCACGAATCGAAGCCGTGCCGCGTGCTCGTCCAGCAGGTGCCGGTGCTGGGTTTCGAGCAGCTGCGCCTGCTTCTTCAGGAATTCAGAAGTATCCCGCGCAACCTGCGGATCGCTGGCGGATAGCCGCGCCGCGACGGCCGCGGCGAACCCGTCGGCGCCCGCCAGGCTGTCCGGTGACTCGAGCTCGGATTTCTCATCCTCGCCACCCAGTGACCCACGCAGCAAGCCTTCAGCCATTTCGATCTCCCTGGCGCTCGGCCGCCTGGTCGCCGCCTGCCCGGCTGACTCGCGCCCGGGAATGGTCGCGCAGGCCTAGGGGCTTGGCAACACGGCTCAGTGGCGCGAGTGCGCGCCGATGAAGTACACTGTGAAGGCAACTCCCGGTATTTTCAGGAAATCTTAAAGCCATGGCTCGCGTAACCGTCGAAGACTGTCTGCAGAACGTCGATAACCTGTTTCAGCTGGTGCTGCTCGCCAGTCAGCGCGCGCGGCGCCTCGCCAACGGCGCCGAGCCGACCGTGGCGATCGAGAACGACAAGGTCACCGTGGTCGCGCTGCGCGAGATCGCCGCCGGCAACATCACGCCCGAGATGCTGCGCGAACCGGAGCCGCGGCAGGAATCGATCGTTCCTGACGTCGAGATGGAAGCGACCTTCCGGGCGCCGCAATTCGGCCTGGTCGATCGCGAGCTCTAGAGAGCCGTCGGGCTCGCACCCGAGGCGGCTGTGGACTATGCGTCTTCGCTGTTAGGGTTGTTGCCCGGCGCGAAACGCGGCACGCCGGGTGTCAAGGAGCTGCTCGCCAAGGTCGGCAAGTACCTGCCGCATGAACAGGTAGAGCGCATCCGCGAGGCCGCCGAGTTTGGCGCCGCCGCGCACCAGGGCCAGAAGCGCGTCTCGGGCGAACCCTATATCACCCATCCGGTGGCCGCGGCCGAGATCCTCGCCGACCTGCACCTGGATGCCGACACGATTGTCGGGGCCATCCTGCACGACGTCATCGAAGACACGCCGATCGCCAAGGCCGACATCGCCGCGCGCTTCGGCCACGATGTCGCGGAGATCGTCGACGGCGTCACCAAGCTCGACCAGATCCGCTTCAAGAATCGCGAGGAAGCGCAGGCCGAGAACTTCCGCAAGATGCTGCTGGCGATGGTACGCGACCTGCGCGTGATCCTGGTCAAGCTCGCCGATCGCATGCACAACCTGCGCACCATCGATGCCCTGGCGCCCGCCAAGCGCCGTTCGATCGCGCGCGAGACGCTCGACATCTACGCCCCGGTGGCCGAGCGGCTCGGCCTTTATGCGATGAAACTGGAGCTCGAGGACCTGGGTTTTCGCACCCTGTACCCGCAGCGCTACCGCGTCATCGAGCGTGCGCTCAAGCGCGCGCGCGGTAACCAGAAGGAATTCCTCAACAAGATCCGCGCGCAACTGGAAGCGGCGCTCAAGAAGGCGGCGATCGTCGGCCGGGTGGAGTCGCGCGAAAAGCATCTGTTCAGCATCTACCGCAAGATGCTGCGCAAGCGCGCGATGCTGTCGGAGATCGTAGATGTCTACGGCCTGCGCATCACCATCGATGCCGTCGACACCTGCTACCGGGCGCTCGGCATCGTGCATAGCGTCTACAAGCCGATGCCCGGGCGCTTCAAGGACTACATCGCCATTCCGCGCATCAACGGCTACCAGTCGCTGCACACCACGCTGTTCGGACCCAATGGCGTACCGATCGAAGTGCAGATTCGCACCGAAGACATGGACCAGGTGGCCGAATCCGGCATTGCCGCGCACTGGAAGTACAAGGAGGGCGAGATCGAGGGCTCGGCACAGCAGGAGCGCGCCCGCAAGTGGCTGTCGAACCTGGTGGAGATGGAGGAAGGCGGCAACTCGGAGGAATTCATCGAGAGCGTCAAGGTTGACCTGTTTCCGGACAAGGTCTACGTGTTCACGCCGCGCGGGGAAATCC
>Ga0302324_100013501_pt1 | contig 16556 bp, 15 predicted proteins | sample Palsa_T0_1_FD_201949 | JGI IMG/M metagenome (GOLD analysis project Ga0302324, IMG submission 201949) | Peat permafrost microbial communities from Stordalen Mire near Abisko, Sweden - Palsa_T0_1 | ecosystem: Environmental > Terrestrial > Soil > Palsa > Peat permafrost | place: Sweden: Abisko...
AGGAAGGCTTCTCCGGCCCCGGTGCCGTTGGTGACGTCGCCCTGCCACCAGGTGAACACCTGCTTGCCCTTGTAAAACTGACATTGCAGGTCGAAAGGGGCGTTGTCGGTTGGGAGGAACCAGCGCATACGAGCGTCGCCGTCGAGGATCATCAGCCCCGACTGCCCGCCGGCCGCAGCCCCTGGCGAGCGGTTCGGTGTAACCAGCAAAAAGCGCCCGCTGGAGCCACCCACCGTGAAAGAACTCGCAGCCCTCACGGCGGTAACGCGCGGTGGGTGCAGGTCCGGGCGGCTGAAAAAGTGGTTGACTTCAGTAGTCACTTGCGTCGCAGGCGCAATTGCGGCGGCGGGCACGGCGGCAGACAAGGCGGCGGTCAGCTGCGCTTGGTTGGTGCCGGCAGTCGAAGCGCCGCTAAGCGATGCGGCACCATCTCCGAGAAGTCGCGTTGCACTGAGCCCGGCCAGCCCCGCAGTTGCACCTGCAGTCAAGCCCAAGAACTGTCTACGCGTGGTCCTCGATGTCATCGGTATCGTCCCTTCTCCTGGCCCGGTGCTCGCTGGTCCTCGGCCGGTCCTTGCTGGTAAGACGCTCCCCACTCTTCCTGGGGAAATGCTGAGGATCTCGTAGGCGGCCGGTAAGTTTCCCGGCGCGCCCGTCGACCACTCTCAGTGCCTATACCCGCGCCCAAACCAGTGTAAGCCCCGCACAATCGTGAGCCGGGCCCGGCCCGAGGCCGCAACCATTCGCTGACCGGCTAGACAGGACGGTAGTACCGGGCAGTACAGGGGTATTACTTGGCGCCACCCGGGTCTAAGAGGTGCGGCGGATGACAGCGAGGCGGGCCGGATGACAGCGAGGTGCGGCGGATGATGGCGCGGTGGGCCGGATGACAGCGCGGTGCGGCAGATGACGGAAGATGGCGGGTTCGACCGGCGTTCATTTCTCGTCGGCGGCATCATGGCGGGCGTCGGCCTCGGGCTGGGAGCCCGCTCCGGCCGCCGCCCCATTTCATCCCCCCACGGGCTGGCGGACGAGACTTCGGGAGCTGCGCCCGGCGTCGTCAGGACCGAGCCGCTCAGACCGCCAAATTTCTCCAGGTACGTCACTCGTCCGGACCTAACCCCAGTGGGCGTGTCCGTCAACGCAACTCCACAGATCCTGGCGCTCGGGCCTAAACCCGGCTACATATTCTGCGCCCCCAAGAACCCACTGGCGGCCAACCCTGGGCACGAGCAGGCGCACCCGTTCCCGCCGGGAGCGACACCGGGGTTGATGATCCTGGAGACCTCGGGTGACCTGGTGTGGTTCAAGCCGTTACCGAGCGACAATGAGGTCCCTTTCAACTTCCGTGCCCAGACCTACAACGGCAAGCCGACCTTGACGTGGTTCCAAGGCTCCGTCATCGACGCCCACGGCGTCGGCCACTACGTCCTCGCCGACGGCACGTACCAACAAGTCGGCCAGGTCATCAGCACTGGTTATCCCTGCGACCTTCATGAGTTCATAATCACGCCCGAGGACACCGCCCTCCACACGGCGTACGACAACCGCTCTCTCAAGTTCGAAGACGTGCCCGTTTTCATCGGCCACGCCCAAGAAGTCGACATTGCAACCAACGAACTTGTCTTCGACTGGGCGTGCTACCCCGAGGTCGGGCTCGATCTTTCGTATGCGCGGCCCGGCAGAGGCTACTTCGACTACTTCCACATCAATTCGATCGACCTATGGCCCGGCCCTGAACGGGACCTGCTCGTCTCGTCGCGCAACACCTCAGCGGTTTACCTGGTGGACCGCCAAACAAAGCGTGTCGCCTGGCGGCTCGGTGGCAAACAGAGCGACTTCTCCATGGGCCGGGATAGTTCGTTCTATTACCAGCATGATGCGCGAGCACTCGCCGATGGTTCAGGCCTGAGCCTGTTTGACGACGCCACCGCTCCCTGCCCTGAAGAGTGGGCTTCGGGCAAGGTCCTCGACCTGGACATAAGCACCAAGACCGCCACCCTGAGGCACCGCTACCTCCACAGCGACGGCGAGATGAACACTCCCAGCCAAGGTAATTGCCAACTGTTGGACGACGGCGGCCACGTCATCGGTTGGGGCTACCGGCCATATTTCAGTGTCTATGCTGCATCGTCCGATGACACGCTCGGAGCCCCTCTTGTGCTCGACGGGCGGTTCCCCGATGGGGCGGCGAGCTACAGGACCTTCCTGTTCGACTGGGTGGGCAACCCACCGCAGAGCGAAATGGCTCTCGTGGTCAGGCCTGCGGACGTCACCGGGCACTTCACCGCATGGGTCAGCTGGAACGGGGCTACAGAGGTAGTCGCCTGGAGGGTCAATGGAGGGCCGTCGTCTACAGCACTCTCAGCCCTTGCCACCGCGGCGAAGATCGGCTTCGAGACGACGATCGATTTCGTAGGCGACGGGACACTCTACTTTGACGTAGACGCCCTCGATGCCAGCGGGAACGTGCTCGGCCGCACCCTCCAGGTAACAATCAGCTGACCCGACGGCGAATTTGGTCCTGTGCCAGGTACGTGAGCGGCAAGTCGCCACCTTTACGAGACCCGTGCCGCTATAAGAAATGGACGACCACACCGAGTAGAAGTAGTGCCGAGGCCGCCGTCAGCAGCGCTGACCTCAGCCCGAAGGCTCTCCCCACCCAAATCCCCGCTTAGGCCCGCGCGCTCGAATGACTGGTCGGGGCCCAGCTGAAAGTCACCTTTCAACTTGACGGGTAGTTGACCAAAATGGACTGAGACGACCACCTGTGACGGCGGAGAGGGGTTCTCCGGCGACTGCCGCACGTTGCCCACGCTCCATGCGGCCCCGAACACCACTTCGCCCCAGATGCCATCGGCCGAGCCCCGGCGCGACCGTCCCAGTCCTCCTAGGTGCACCTCGGCCCCGGCGACCGTGCCCTCGATCACCCCGCTGTTGTGGTAAACGAGCTCTACCCGTGCGCCTTCGAGGACGTCCTCCAAACCGACCGGGCCAAGCAGGTCGCTCGGCAACTTGCCAGAGGGCGCAGCGGCGACCCGGTGCCCTGAACCCGCAGCCGCCCCGCGCCCGGGACCGCCAAGCTGGGCGGTCCTGACAGCGGGTGTCCCGACGACCGCGCCTCCCTCTTGCGCCGGCACTCCGTACCGATGTAGTTGTGGCCCAACTGGAGGGCCTCACGAAGGGAAAACTCCATGACCTTTTTGGCACGCGGCGTAAAAGGCGGCGAACCCGTCGGCGCAGTCGCGGCCGGCCCGATCGCCTCTCGCACCTTGTCTTTTCCTCCTAGGTGCGCGGAGAGGCACGTGCGCTCCTTGGCTAGGGACAAAGTTCTACCAGGCCGCAGAACCTGGCAAACTGAGGCTCATAACTGGGTTTGGCGCTCCTGCGCGAGGTTGCATACGATCCTGTCGTGGACGCGGGTGGCGGGAACCCAGGTCGCTTCAGCGGTTTTGCCGATATCTACGACGCCAACCGGCCATCGCCCCCAGATGAACTAGGACCTCTCCTGGCAAGCTACGCCAACGTTGCGGCGCCGGTCGTCGTCGACATTGGTAGTGGGACCGGCCTTTCTTCTCGTTGGGCGGCGACCTGGGCCGGCTCGGTGGTAGGCGTGGAGCCGAGCGACGACATGAGGACTATGGCTGAGTCCCGTCCCACGAAAGGCGTTACCTACCGTAGGGGCTTCTCCGACAGCACAGGGCTCCCTGGAGGCTCGGCCGACGTGGTCCTAGCGGTTCAGGCAATGCACTGGATGGAACCTGGGCCCACCTTGGCCGAGGTAGCTCGGGTGCTACGACCTGGTGGCGTCTTCGCAGTCCTGGACGCCGACTGGCCACCGGTGGCTGGAGTGGCCAGGGCCGAGGAGGCCTGGGCGGCACTGCACCGCCGCATCCGGGTTTTCGAGGCCCGCGCCGCGGCGGGAGAGCAGGGGGAGGAGCTCCGCCGCCCCATACGTGACGACGACCCGGCCCTGGTCGACGAGGACCTGGCCGACCCGCACCTCAACCGGGCCATGCCAGGGGGCGCGCGGTCCTGGAACAAGGCCGGCCACCTCGAGCGGATCAGCGCCTCGGGCCACTTTGGCTTCACCCGGGAGCTCCTGTTCAACCAGGCTGTGCCCGGTGGCGTCGAACGCTTCGTGGCTCTCACGGTCAGCCAGGGCAGCTATCAGGCACTCAAACGTGCCGGGCTGTCCGATAACGAGATCGGCGAAACGCAGTTCCGCCACGAGGTGGACGTGGCCTTCAGGGAGGCAGCATCCTTCCCGGGCCTGTCGTTCTCCTGGCGGGCACGGCTCGGCGTGAAGCCCTCTGGCTAGCAATTAGGCGCTCGTAGATCGACATGGTCTGAGGGTCGAAGGCGACGAGGATGACCCGGTCCACTTTGGCGTCGAGCCCGTGAAGTGTGTTCGACGCGATCTCGGCTGCGAGTTCCTTCGGGAAACCAAAAATCCCAGTAGATATGGCCGGGAACGCCATGCTCTTGGCTCCCAGTTCGTCGGCGACTTCGACGGCGCGCCGGTAACACGAGGCCAGTAATTCCGGCTCTTGCTGGCCCCCACCGCGCCAGACCGGGCCGACGGTGTGAATGACCCAACGAGCCGGGAGCGCAAACCCAGGCGTAGCCTTCGCGTCTCCGGTGCGACATCCACCTAATTGGGCGCAAGCGGCCATCAGTTCAGCCCTGCCAGCCGCCTCGTGGACGGCAGCGTCGACGCCGCCCCCGACCCGTAGGGCGCTGTTGGCTGCGTTCACGATTGCATCCACCTCAAGCCGGGTGATATCAGCCACCAGCGGCACGATCTCGGGTCTTGCCATCATTACCAGTTTCGCTCGGGGGCCCATGCCACCAACGCCCAAACGCGGTGCGGGACACGCAAGGGGTCGTCCGGGAATTGCCCGGCGAGCATCGCTGCATGCTCGTTGTCGAAACTCTCGAGGGCTTCGGCGGGCAAAGACGCCGCGACGCCAGCGCTTGCTCTTATGCGGCCCCGCCATGCCTCGTGCGAATAGAGGACCTCCACGTCATAACTGAACGTCTCTATCCCGGTAAAACCAGCGCCGGAGACATCGGCCGCCCACAGAGGGTACATGCCGTAGCCACCTGCGCCGCCCCATTCGGGGTTGTGCCGCAAGACAAGTGACTCCGTTGCCTCTGGGACGCTCCCTGGTAACGGCAGCCAGTCGAAGTGACAGATCACAATCGCGGCACCGGGTCGGAGTAGGCGGCGTGCTTCGGCCGCAGCCGACGGCCTGTCGAACCAATGCCAGCACTGACCCGCGCTAAAAACGTCGTAGGCTCGGCCCGCCAACCCGGTCGCTTCCGCGGCGCCGACACGGTAGTCCACCTGCATGCCGGCCTCTGCGTTCAACTGGCGGCCCTGCTCGATCATCTCAATGGACGGGTCAATTCCCACCACTCGGCACCCGCGCAGGGCGAAGTTCCGTGCGACGGTGCCTGTGCCTGTGCCAACGTCGACGACTTCTTGGCCCGCCTGTCCGACGCCGAAAGTTGCGAGGCGCTCGAACAAGGATCTCGGGAAACCCGCCCTGTGGCGTGCATAGTCGTCGGCCGTCTTCCCGAAGTCCACTGCCACAAAAGAAATTATGGCAGGCTGGGCGCCAGGAGCGACGGACCAGGGCTATTTCGCCGGGCTTTCGACCAGTCGATCAGTCCTTGGGCGGTTACCATCAACACCATGGTCGTGCACCTGAGCATCGACTATCACCGGCAAAAATTCGTCGCGAGCTACGTCCTGCCGGCGCGACTAGGGCGGGAGTTGCGCCGACGTTGCCCCGCCGGAGCCTCCTTGGCCCCAGCGAAGAGCTCGCTACGTCAGTGGCTCCGTCTGCACGTGCTTGCTCCCGAAGAGCTCGGGATGCCGTCGTTGGCGGTATCGCTCCTTTGGCGCGAGTTCAATTCGTCCTCGGAGTTCGAACATTTCAGTGCACATGCCTACGGGCACCTCACCAAACGCAAGCCAGACACCCGGGTATTGAAACGGCGCCCTCGCGTTCGGGCTCGACGGTTCCTCGCACCGGCTTTATGGGCCCCTGTACTGAGGGCGGGCCGATGGGCCACCTGCGGCCATATTCGCCAGTTTAACCGGTCCGCGGTAGCGCGGTAGCCCGCCACCCTGCGCCCGGCGAATTACCTGAGAAGAGCGTCAGGCGTCATCGAAACGATGCCACTGGCGCCGACGGCACGGAGCTCGCCGAGATGAGCCCAAAAAGACGACGCTTCGACTACCAGGTGAACGGCAACAAGGTCGTCGCGTCCCGCCAACGGGAGGACGGTCGGAGCGGCTAGGCCAGGGAAGATCGAGACAAGGTTGTCCAGTTCGGCCCGAGGCAGGTGGAGCATCACATATCTTTGCTGGCGGGCCTCCAGCGCCGCGCCGAGCCGCAAGGTCATGTTTTCGAGAGCAGCTTCGTCGCGCTGGACAAACAGAGCCTCGCAGTTGGTGATCGTTGCCAATACCCGCAGCCGGTTCTGGCTGAGGCTGGTGCCAGTTTCTCGGAGGTCGACGATGGCATCGGCCATACCGGCCGCGCACACCCCCTCGAGTGCCCCGCCCATGGTGACGACCGTGGTTGCCACCCGGCGGGCTTCGAACCAGGCACTGGTCACCCTCGGCATATGGGTAGCGATGACAGCACCGGCGAGATCGTCCACCGAGGCCCTCCCGTCGTCGTCCCGGCTGGCGACCACGAGCTCGGACAGCGCCACCCCGAGCGGGATGGTGGCCAGCTCCTCGAGCCGGTCCTCGAGGGCGATATCGGTTGAGATGAAGGCGCCGTCCACCCGGCCGGCGGCGAGCCAAGCAGCAGCGTCGCGGGGCCGCATCTCGATGAACTCGACGTCATCGATAGTCACCCGAGCACTGGCGCCCCGGAACTTGGAGGTGCTGTAGCCGGCCCGGTCGAGCAGGACCATAACGTCGTCACGAAGCCGTCCCCGGGACGGCACGGCAACCCGTGCAGTCATCGTCGCCGGCTCTTCAGTTCGTCGAGCACGGCGTCGAAGGTGACGTCGCAGCTAACAAGGCCCAAAAGTAAATGGAAGAAAAGGTCGGCCGCCTCTGCCACGAGGCGTTCCTGGTCGAGCTGGGCGCGGCCCAGCTCGAGACAGACCTCGAAGGCCTCCTCCATAATCTTTCGCTGGACGAGTTCGGGGTCGTTGAACAGCTCCACCGAGTACGATCCCGCCGGACGCTGAGCCCTACGTTGCCGGAGTACTTCCTCGAGCTCCTGGACCGTGCTTGCCATCCCCCTATCTTCGCCGATCGCCGACCATCGTCAGCCTGATTACGTCGTGACCGCGGGCGGCTGGCAATTTCTCCGCCTCTAAGGCGCCACCCGGTAAACCTCGGCCCGCTCCTTGGCGGCAACGACGATGACCGCCGAGCCATCCGGGGCAGCCGTCGCGTTGATTGCGGGGTAAGAGTTCGGGCCTGAGGCCCACGACATGTTGATGGTGCAGGTACCTGAGCCGCAGAGGGCCGACTTGAAATGTCCCCCCGCCGACAGCTCCCGGACCTTCAGAGTGCGCGGCGCGCCGTAGTCGCCCTCGGGGACCTCGTCGGTAACGACGACCGTGGAGCCGTCAGGGAGCGGTACCGCCCACGTCCCCGAAGAGCCGCTGTATGTGAAACCCGTCCGGCCGGCAGTCCCGAACGAGGGGTCGATGCTCCCATTTTCACGCAACCCTAGGGCAAGACCTTTGCCGACCAGCTTGGGGGCCGGCGACTGGCACCCTGTCGGTATGAGGTCACCCACCAAGGCGAAGCCACCGCCCGGGCGAGAGTAGAGGGCCGGCCCTATCAGAACATAGCGAGCCGTTGCGCTGGCCAGCGAGCGGCGGACGGTGGCGTCGAAGGTCTCGTCCAGGCGCCCACGCCCGTCCAAACGAGCGAGCACGGGCCCGCCACACCCGGTGAACATCACGAACCCCATCACCAAAATCCCGCTAGCCCCTGGGAAGATTTCCGTATCGTACGAACCGTCCAGCGCGGGCAGGATAGCCCAACCAGCGTTCCCGAAAGAGTGGTCCAGCCCGCCACTTGGGCTCAAGGCGCCGACGAAATCCTCCACGCAACAATGCGCCGTCCCGTCGTTGCCGCCCAGGTAGATCATGCCAGACGGGCCTAAAGCGAGCGAGCTTATGGCGTACCCGGAGAACATCCCGGTTGGCGGTCTCGCGGGTGACTGGAGACGTGCCCAGCCAGCAGCGCCGAACCCGGTGTCGAGGCGGCCGTCCGCCAGGAGCCTGCCCACGACCAGGTCAGGGCCGATGCCGCCACCAAGCAGGACCTTCCCGTCCGAAGTCGCCTCGACGACATCGATGACAGCCGTGGCGGAGTGCACTGCCAAGCTGACGGCATCGGTGCCGTGCACGCCGAAGCCCTGGTCGGGTTGGCAATCGGGCAAGACCGCGTGAAGGACCGTGACCAATTTCCCGGCTCTGAGGTTAGAACCGCCGAGCACCAGGGCCCCGTCCGGCAGTTCCGTGTCGAGCAGCAAAGGCACAGGCCCAGTGACCTGTGGGGCTGGCACCTGGCAGGAGGGCAGCACGGTCGCGGCGACAGCAGCGTGCGCGGTAGGAGCGACATCCGCGTGAGCCTGGCCGCTGGCGAGCTCTCCGGTGAGCTGTCCGCAAATTGTCAGCGCCGCCAATGCGCTCAGCAGGCCCATCGAAACTTTGCGCACCCGTTGCTACCTCCTGGAGCTACCAACCACTACGGGCGCCCCCGGGTTCCTCCCCCCAGCGCCTCTAGCTTTGTCGTCTAACGCGCGCGTTGGTCCCGAGATGGCAATTCAAGGGCTCTGGTCGCCCCGCGACAGGCTGTAGAGCACGTGGGGCCGGAGCGGGTGGCCTTCGGCGATGTTTGGATGGTCGAAATTGTCACCCTCGTCATGGGTCATCCCAAGTCGCTCCATGACCCGACGTGAGCGCAGGTTGATCAGTGAGGTGAACGACACGACCTTGTCCATGTCAAGAGTGCCGAAGCCGAACCGGACCGCAGCGGTGGCCGCCTCGGTGGCGTAGCCCCGGCCCCAGTACGGGCGCGCCAGCCTCCAGCCCACCTCGGTCGCCGGCGCGAACGGCAGCTGGGCGGGGACGGCGTGGATGCCCACGAACCCGATGAAGGCGCCGGTCGACTGCTCCTCTACAGCCCACGGGCAATGACCGCTCTCGTCGAGCTCGGCCTGGAACCTGTCCGCGAGGGCGTCGCTTTCCGCTCTCGACAACGGCCTGTAGAAGAACTCCATGACGGTGGGGTCAGCGTTCATCGCAGCAAAGGGCGCCCGGTCCGCTTCATGCCAGTCCCGGAGGGCAAGGCGCGCCGTTTCGAGCCTGAACTCGCCCACTCGGCCAGGCTACCCGCCGCCGATGACGCGGGACAGACATCGCGTGGACACGGGTGAACTCATCTACTTCTGGCCATGTTTTGTTGTTTCTTGAGGTCAATATGCCAGTCTGGCGTTTTCGACACTGCTCTGGGCTAGGACTGCGAGGCAAAAATAATGCTGAAGAGACCGCCCGACATTGGTCGGCTCCGCGCCGGACCGTTGGAGGCGAGCAAGGGCACATCCCGTGCCCTCAGGCCCGGCCAGAGCCGCCGTTGCGTGGTCTCGGGCCTGCTAGGTGCGCTAATCGCTTCGACTTGTCTGCTGACAACGGCTGGCGTGGCCTCTGCGTCGGCCACGAGCTCAAGCACCCTTTACGGCTGGGGTAGCAATTCTTACGGAGAGCTCGGGGACGGCTCGACCAACAACCGCACAAGTCCGGAGCCGGCAAGCCTGGCCCCTGGCATTGCCCCGACTGCCATCTCCGCCGGCGTCGGGTTCGCTTTGGCGATCGGCTCCGACGGCAACCTCTACACCTGGGGCACCGGCTACCTGGGGGACGGCTCGGACAAAGCTCAGAACAGCCCCAAGAAAATTACCCTCGCCTCGGGCGTGACCCCAACAGCTATCTCAGCGGGTGGAGATGACTTCAGTTTGGCGATCGGTTCCGACGGCAACCTCTACGCGTGGGGAAGCGACATCGTCGGCCAGCTCGGGGATGGGAACACGGGCACAGACGTGGAGAGCCCCGAAAGGGTCAAACTCGCCCCTGGTGTGACGCCGACGGCGATCTCGGCCGGCTATAGCAGCAGCTTGGCGATCGGCTCTGACGGCAACCTTTATGCATGGGGGAGCAATGGCACCGGCCAGCTCGGGAACGGTTCAACCAGCGCCGACGCCAAGCCTGAGGTTGTCACTCTGGCAGCCAGCGTAAAAGCCACGGCGATTGCCGAGGGGGACGGTACGAGCTACGCGATCGGTTCCGACGGCAACCTGTACGCCTGGGGCGACAACCAGTTCGGCCAGCTCGGGGAAAACAATGCGACAGGCCCCGCTACGTGTGGTGACAACATCGAGGCCTGTGCCATGAGCCCCGTTAAGGTCACCGTCAACGTGGGCAATGCCCAAGATCCGGAGTGGGCACCCTTGCAAGCCACCGCGGTCGCCACAAGCCAAGCGAACTGGGGGGCCCTGGCGATGGGCTCCAACGGCAACTTGTACCAATGGGGGTTCAACTTCTCCTGTGGCGCCGGGCAACTACCCGATGCGTACAGCCCCCAGGTGATCACGCTTGCTTCAGGCGTGCTACCGACCGCTATATCGGCGAGCGAGTGCGACGACTATGCGATCGGCACCGACGGCAACCTCTACGGCTGGGGCTGGAACGTCGACGGTGAGCTCGCAGACGGCACGACGAGCCCGGCGACCAATCCCGAAAAAGTCTCGCTGGCCCCGGGAGTTACCCCGACGGCCGTCGCAGCCAACTACAACTACGCCCTCGCGATCGGCACAACGAGCTCTGCGCCGGGCGCTACGCCGGGTGAAATACCCGGCTCGAAGACCCTGCCAGCTGCAGTACCCGAGACGAACGGCCCACCCGCCGGACTACCCGAAGCGCCATTCGCGGTTGGTCTCCCTGTGCTCGCGGCTGCAATCCTCGCCGGGGGCTTGTTCATCGCTCGCCGCCGGAGCCGTCGAACATCCTCAACTCGTTAGCCGCCAATCTCGCTCCGGGCCGGATCTCGAGCGCTACGCTGCTAGCCAACCTCGTAAACGACCTGGAGGAGGTCAGGGGTGACTGACGAAAGCGGTTTGCGAGAAGCGGACACCTTCGCCGCCCACCTGATAAATGTTGTCAACAGCGCGATGCTCGCCTTGATGATCAGTGTGGGTGACCGCACCGGGCTCTTCGACATTATGGAGCAGCTGACACCTTCCAATTCCGCCGATATAGCAAAGGCTGCTGGGCTGGACGAGCGGTACGTCCGGGAATGGTTGGCAGCGATGGCGACGGGGGGCATTGTCAGCCACGACCCCGCCACCTTGACGTTCGCGCTGCCGCCCGAGCACGCTGCTGGGCTGAAACGTGTCGTCGGCGGGCCGGGCGGGGAGGGGCTCAGTGGGCTGACCCAGCACGTTGGTTTCTTGGCCCAGATGGAGGACCAAGTGATCGAGTGCTTCCGACAAGGGGGTGGCTTACCCTACGAGGTTTTCGAGCCGGCATGGGGTAATCGACTGGCGCCGAAGCCTCAGGTGGCCGGCCCTGTCCGAGATGCAGCGCTCATCGATGGTGCGCTTCCTCTAATCCCACAGGTTGTCGAGCAACTACAACTGGGCATCGATGTCGCGGACGTCGGGTGCGCGGGTGGTCGCCAGATCACCACATTGGCTCGAATGTTCCCCGCTAGCAGCTTCGTCGGTTTCGATTTCTATAGTGACAAGGCTCTCGCTGAAGCGACCGCCAACGCTGCACGGAACGGACTTACAAACCTCCGTTTCGAGAAAAAGGACGCCGCCACCCTGGACGGCTCGGAGCAGTTCGACTTCATCACGACCTTCGATTCGGTACACGACCAAGCACGTCCGGACGTTGTGCTACGGGCGATAGCGCAGTCGCTCCGGCCCAATGGCGTCTACCTTTGTGTCGACACCTCCGGGTCGAGCACCTTGGCCGACAACCTGTCCGACCCGCTCGGAGCGTTCAAGTACACCTGGTCTGTCATGCATTGTATGACGGTCTCATTGGCGTACGGGGGCATGGGGCTCGGAACGGTCTGGGGCGAGGAACTGGCCCGCCAGATGATCACCGAGGCCGGCTTCTCCTCAGTCGAGACGGTCCATCTGCCGGGAGACCTCATCAACTGCTACCACATCGCCACGATGGCCTGAGGCGGGCTCCCGTGGCTCAGCTCATTTACTCGGCGATCGCCTCCCTTGACGGTTATGTTGAAGATAAAAGGGGGAACTTCGACTGGGCCGCCCCAGACGAGGAGGTTTTCAACTTCGTCAACGACCTCGAACGAACTGTCGGGACATACCTCTATGGGCGCCGCATGTACGAGACAATGGTCTACTGGGAAAGGGCCCATCTGGCTCCCGGTCAGTCAGAAGTTGCCCGAGATTTCAGCGCGATTTGGCAGTCGGCCGACAAAGTCGTCTACTCCCGCACACTCGAGTCGGTCTCGAGCGCCAGGACGCGGATCGAGCGAGAGTTCGAAGCCGAAGCGGTCCGGGACCTGAAGCTGAGCCCCGAGCACGACATAACCGTGGGTGGGGCGAGCCTGGCGGCCCAAGCACTCAGGGCCGGGCTCGTCGATGAGCTGCAGCTGTTCGCGGTCCCCATCGTCGTGGGCGGAGGCAAGCACTGGCTACCCGACGACCTGCGCGTCGTTCTCGACCTAATCGAGGTACGGCAATTCGCGAATGGTGTGTTCTACCTGCGGTACTCCCCCGCCTCCTGAACCTAGTCTGGGGTCCTCGCTCGGACCGCAGGGCGTGTAAGGAGGAGAGCGTCCCAGTGTTACGAAGTCGCGTTACCGCTTTCAATGCAATCGTCTTGGTAGCCGCCCTCATCGCCGTGCCCGCGGTGCCCGCCGCGGCCAGCACCGCCCAGTCACTCGGAGTGCCGGCGGTAACCAATGCCACTACGGCCGCTTCGTGCACGGTCGCCGACTTCGACCAGGCGGCAGGCAAAACGGCCGCCGCTGGCTTTACCCGGGTCGAGTGTGTGCAGGGTTGGGGCTTGGCAGCCGGGCCTAAGTACCTCGACCTGTTCCGCCAGAAGGCCGGACATTGGGCAGTCGTCAAGACGGGATCGCCCGATGGCCTCGCCGCCTGGGGCCCGGCTGAGTTCGCCAACCTCGGCATTAGCCCCACGCTGCTGGAACAGCTTGCTCGGCCATTTTGGACCTCGGTCAGCCAGTTGGTCGACGCCGGGGCTTTGGCCGACCAGCTGGCCGGGCACGAGGTGGCCCTAAAGGCCAATGGCTCGTACCTGTCGAGCCCTGTCCTGAGAGCCGACGGCCAGGCCTGGTTTGTCCTTTCGGGAGCCGATTCCGCCGGTCCGGACAACCCCAGCGCGGGCGTCAGCCCCTATCCGAACGGGACTGTCACGGTCTACCGGTGGTCATCAACGGGCTGGGCAGAGCAGGGAGCGGCGACCGGATTTATGGGGCCGATCGGGGGCTGCTGCGGGATTGCCGCCGTGTCCCTCACGGGGTCGCACGACCCCGACTTCGCCTTGACCGGAGGCGGCGCGGCGGACACCCTTTGGCTCTCGATCGTGTCCGATGTCAGCGGCCACTGGCAGCTCGTCCCCTTCGATTACGGCTACTCGGAGTCGACGGTAGTGAACGGCAACCCGACCGCCCACGGTGTCTACACCGAGGTTGACGCCAGCAGCAGCGCCGCCGGACCGACGACAAGCATGTTCGAGACTTATCAGGGCGGTGCCTTCCGGCCGGCTCTGCCTCCCGGTCCGTCCGCCCCGTGCAGCCTGCCGGCGTTGCAGACCGCTGCCGACCCCGGGGAGTTGGCCGTACTGGAGTTGAGCAAGTTCGCCTGTGCCGATGGCTGGGCCTTGGCCGTGGGCACAGGGGCCGGCTTTAGCGGCCAGGTGGTCGGGTTGTTCGAGGCAGGCAAGTCGAACTGGGACGTGGTGCAGCTCGACAACGGCAATAGCCTCGGCTCGGACCCGGGCATCTACGACATTCCTCTCTCGCTCCTCAAGCAGTTGGCCGCTGGTTTGGGACCGGGGCTACGCCCTGCTCTCGCGACGGCGTCTCTGATCGCTTCGCCGGCAATGGGCGGGTACCTCAACCTAGATGGCGTCATCACGGCAGACGGCGCCCAGTGGTATGTCGGAGAAAAACCGGTCGGCAGCGCCGCAACGCCGGGTGCCGATGCGACCGTGTACCGGTGGTCAGGCATGGCGTGGGTGGAGCAGGGCCAAGTGGACAGGGTCCCCCAGTCGCTCAACTATTTTCAGGCGCCTTCGGGTGGCTGGTTCGAAGCCGTGACCTTCCCGGGCTCCGCCGGACCCGCGTTCATGATGGCAGGCTCAAGCTCGTCGGCCCCGGAGGTGCTAACCAACGCGGGGGGTACTTGGCACGCGGCACCGTACCCTGCGTCGGCCCGATGAACTAAGTCGATGAACTAAGTCGATGAACTAAACCGAGCCGACCAACTGAATGGGTGTCTCGTGATCGGGCTCCTCTCGCGCCTGGCGTAGCTTGTGCCGACCGGACGACGCCCGAGGTAACGGGTGGGCATCGCCCGGGTAACAGCGAGGCGAACTGCGGGGCTGCCCTTGCATTTTCGGGCGCGGAGGACAAGAGTGACCCTTGGCGAACTAGCGGAGGTAGATCGATGGCCGAAATGACTCGCTACGAACACGGAGTGCCCTCTTGGGTGGACATGGGAGCAGCCGATTACAACGCTGCCCTGAGCTTCTACAGCCAGCTCTTCGGCTGGGAAAGCCAGGACATGGGCGAAGAGGCAGGCCACTACCACATGGTCACCAAGGGCGGGCGGTTGGTGGCCGGGATCGGCCCGGCGCAGGACGCCGGACCGCCCAGGTGGACTATGTACATCAACGTCGATGACGTCGACTCGACCGCTAAGGCAGTCGAGGCAGCCGGAGGGCGCGTCCTGGCAGCCCCGATGGACGTCATGACCGCCGGCCGGATGACCGTATTCGCTGACAGCACAGGGGCGGTCGCGTCGGCCTGGCAGGCCAAGGACCACGCTGGCGCACAGCTCGTGAACGAGGCCGGCTCGTTCACTTGGAGCGAGCTGCACAGTTCTGACGTCGCGAAATCAAAGGAGTTTTATAGCGAGGTCTTCGGATGGGGCTGGGGCGGGGCGCCCGAGTACGCCGAGGTCCAAGTCGGGGGCCGCTCGATTGCAGGCCTGATGGCGCGGCCGCCAGGATTGCCCGCCGAGGTGCCCGACAATTGGCTCATCTATTTCGGCTCGGCTGACCTCGACGCAGACGTCGAAAGGGCCACGGAACTGGGTGCCACTGTCGTCGTCCCGCCGACCGCGATACCCAACATGGGGCGTTTCTCGGTGATCATGGACCCCCAGGGCGGGAGCTTCGCCATTTTCCAGGGCTAGCCGAGCTGCGCGGGGTTTCAAAGGGCGGCGCTTCATAGGACGGCGCTTTACAGGGGTAGAGGACCTGGCTATCGTCGCCGTTCATGAGCGGGCCTGCCAACCCGGTTGCCGGATGGTACTCGGACCCGAGCGACCCTGCTTCAAGCTTGCGGTTCTGGGACGGAACAAGCTGGACCGACCAGACCGCGCCATTCGAACCTGCGCCCGCTTACTCGGACCAAGCTGGCTCCTGGCAAGGAGTCGGCTGGGGCGCCTCTCGTGAACCAGAGCCGGCGTCCTGGCCAACGTCGCCAGGAGCCGCGCCTGGTGCCGCATCGGGGACCGTGCTCGGAGCGGCGTCTGGTGTCGCTCTCGGTCGCGCGCCGGGGTCGGCGCTAGGTAGTGCGCCCGGGCCGGTGCCTGGTGCTCCGGGCTGGCAGAGCGGCCCGGGGGGCATTTACGCGCCGGCTCCCCCACAGCCAGCGAAGAAGTCCCGCATCGGGCTCATCGTTGCCGCCGGCGTGGTGGCCTTAGTCGTAGTAATCGGCGGTTTGGTGGCCCTGGCGGTGCCCACGTACAACAGGATCAGCGGCCACACTTGGTTCAACGGCGGCGTCCCGGGTTGGTCACCTATCAGGGTGTCGAATTTTCCGAGCAAAGGGGCCACACTGCTCCAGGCATGGAGGGTCCCCGGCCCCGCCGTTGGGCCGTCCAAGCCTTTCCTCCAGGTCGCCAGGCTGAAAGTGCGGCCGGCGGCGGGCGAAACGGCCACGCAATACCTCACCGGTACGCTCCAATACCTCGCCACGCACGGGCCCGGCTCAGGCCGGCTCGTCATTATCAACGACGGAGCTCCCGCTCTGGAGTGGAGCAGGCCGACGCCGCTCGCAGACGATCCCAATCTTGCGATCACGTCCTTTTGGTTGTACGCCGAAAACGGCGGCAAAGCCTATTGGATCGCTTTCCAGACCGACACAGAGCATTACGTTTCGGAGCTCCCGGGCGTCGAGGCCGTGATGTTGAACTTCAAGGGAACGGGGCAATGATCGAGCGACGCAGATGCCGAGAAGGACTCTCTTGTCGGTCCATTGGGAGGTTCGTTCCACG